>Ga0187823_10000410_pt1 | contig 10470 bp, 9 predicted proteins | sample NC_wetland_sal_i_12_FD_132968 | JGI IMG/M metagenome (GOLD analysis project Ga0187823, IMG submission 132968) | Wetland sediment microbial communities from Neuse River Estuary, North Carolina, USA - SourceSoil_3 | ecosystem: Environmental > Aquatic > Freshwater > Wetlands > Sediment | place...
CGCGCCGCTCGAGGGCACGTTCGACCACGGCGAGGAGGGCTACGGGCTGTGGCTCGACCCCGCGATCCAGGAGAACCCGATCTACGCCGAGCATTGGGCGGGTCATCGCCCCGTGGAGGTCGCAGTCGAGGAGGACCGGATCGTGATCCGCCGCGTGGGCGACGCGGACGACGACTAGCCCGGGCTAGGAGCCCGGCTCCAGACGGCCGCCGGCGTAGTCGGCAGCCTCGCGCAGATAGCGCGCGAACGCCGCGTCGACGACCACGCCCGCGTCCCAGGCCCACGGCTCCCCCGGGGCGATCCGCATCGCCTCCTGGAGCGCCCAGGCCGTCCCGCCTTCGTACAGGCCCACCAGCTCGTCGCTCGAGAAGCGCCCGCCCAGGCGCCTGCGCAGATCGGCGACGAGCGCGGAGGTGACCCGCTCGAGCAGTGCGCGGCGCTCCGGCGGCGCGGCCGCCAGCCGGCGCTCTCCGGCTCGCCACTGGTAGCTCGCGGTCTCGTACGGCACGCGGCGAGGCTAGCAGCGGGCAGCGAGGCGGATGCGCCGGTCAGTTGTCGGGCAGGCCGCTGACCACGTAGGGCTGCTCGTTGCGGCGCATCATCCCGAGCTTGCGCGCCTGCGCTTCGAGTGCCGCCTGACCGCTCAGTTGTTCGTGCTGCCGGGCAAGGCGCGCGTGTTCGGACGTGAGGCCGGCCACCGACGCGTTGTCGTGGCGCGACTGGCGCCACGTGGAGAACATGCGCACCCCCGCGCTTATGTACAGGTAGACGAGCGCCACCAGGACCGCCAGCAGCGCCAGGCGCGCGAGCCGGTCCCAGCGGACGCGACCGACGGTGTCGCCGCGACGGCGGCTGCGGGGGCGCGTGCGGGCGCGCGTTGCGGTGGCGGCGGGCATCCGTGCCCTTTCGCCCCTTCGGCGCGCTCTCCTGCTAGCGACGTGCGAACGCGCTCGCGCCGGGAAACCGCGCCGCGTCGCCGAGCTGCTCGGCGATCCGCAGGAGCTGGTTGTACTTCGCGACGCGGTCGCTGCGCGACGGTGCGCCGGTCTTGATCTGCCCGCAGCCCGTGGCAACAGCGAGGTCGGCGATCGTGACGTCCTCGGTCTCGCCCGAGCGATGGCTCATCACAGCGGTGTAGCCGGCGCCGCGCGCCGTGGCGATCGCGTCGAGCGTCTCGGTGAGCGTGCCGATCTGGTTGACCTTGATCAAAATCGAGTTCGCCACCCCGGCGTCGATGCCGCGCTGCAGGCGGTCGCTATTGGTCACCAACAGGTCGTCGCCCACGAGCTGGACGCCGGCGCCGACGCGATCCGTGAGTGTCTTCCAGCCGTCCCAGTCCTCCTCGTCCATCCCGTCCTCGATCGAGACGATCGGATAGCGCGAGCAGAGGTCCGCCCAGTAGTCGGCGAGCTCGGCGGGGGTGAGCGTGCGGCCCTCGTGCTCGCGCACGTAGGCGCCGTCCTTGAAGATCTCGCTGGTGGCCGGGTCGAGCGCGATCGCGACGTCCTCGCCGGGGCGGTAGCCGGCGGCCTCGATGCCCGCGATGAGCATCTGCAGCGCCTCCTCGTTGGACTCGAGGTCGGGGGCGAAGCCGCCCTCGTCGCCGACGGCGGTGGCAAGGCCGCGGGCGTGCAACGTGCCGCGCAGGGCGTGGAACACCTCCGCACCCATCCGCATGCACTCGGGGAAATCGGGGGCGCCGAGCGGCACGATCATGAACTCCTGGAAGTCGACCTTGTTGTCGGCGTGGGCGCCGCCGTTGAGGACGTTCATCATCGGCACCGGCAATACGCCGGCCTGCTCGCCGCCGAGGTGACGCCACAGCGGTAGGCCCGCGTCGGCGGCCTGGGCGTGCGCGGCGGCGAGCGATACCCCGAGCACCGCGTTGGCGCCGAGCCGGGACTTGGTGGGCGTCCCGTCGAGCTCGATCAGCGCGCGGTCGAGCGCGGCCTGGTCGGCCGCGTCCCGTCCGGCGATCGCGGCCGCGATCTCGCCGTTGACGTTGCCGACGGCCCTGGTTACGCCCTTGCCGCCCCAGGCGGCTCCGCCGTCGCGCAGCTCGGTGGCCTCGAACTCGCCGGTGGAGGCGCCCGACGGGACGGCGGCGCGCCCGCTCGCCCCCGACTGCAGCGTCACGTCGACCTCTACGGTCGGGTTGCCGCGACTATCGAGGATCTGACGGGCGTGGATGCGCTCGATGCGGCTCATGGTCACTTGCGCCGGCGCGTGCGCTCGGCCCGCGCGTCAGGTTTTGGTGCTGGTGGTCTTGGGCGCCTTGTACTGCTTGCAGTCGGCGACCACGTATCCGGAGGCGCAGTCGGTTTTGCCCGTCCAGCGCTTTTTGAATTCCTTGACGAACGTGCTGAGGGCTTCCTGGTTCTTGGTCGCCTGCAGCTGCGATTTGATCGTCGGCGTCGCCACCTTGAGCGACTGCTGCGTGGCCGGCGTGATCGACTTGACTTCGTAGACGTAGTAGCCGAACGCCGTTTTCACCGGGCCGCTGAGCACGTTGACTTTGGTGTTGCCGCCGAACAGTTCGCGATCGAGCCCGACGGCCTCCTGGCCTTTGACGACGCCCGAGAGGAGCCCGCCGTTGGCCTTGCTGGTGGGGTCGATCGACACCTTCTTGGCAACCGTCGCGAAGCTCTGGCCGGACTTGATCTGGGCGATCGCGGCCTTCGCCTCAGGTTCGGTCTTGGTCAGGATCAGGTTCACGTTGCGCTTTTCCGGAGAACCGAACCGGGACTTGTTGTCGTTGTAGTACTTCTGGATTTCGGCGTCGGTGACGTTGTGCTTTTCCTTGGCGATCTTCGCCTGGATTTTCGACGACAGCATGTTGAGCTTCACCCGCAGGAGCAGGTCGGACACCGTCTGACCCGACGAGCCGATGAATTTTTCGAATTCCGCCTGACGGGGGAACTGCTGGTTCTTGATTTTCAAGAACTGCTTGTGGACTTCGGCGTCGCTGACGTTGATCCCGAGCCGCGCGGCTTCGCCGATGACCCACTGCGAGGAGAGCAGGAAAGACATGACCTCTTGTTTGAGTGTCTTGTACTGTTCTTCGCAGGTCGCCTTGAGTTTCGCTTCGGTGGGGACCGTCTTGATCGATTTCGCCTTGAGTTCGTCTTCGGCGATCGCTTTGAAGCGCGCGATGCAGGCGGTGTAGTTGGGCGGTTCGGGCGCGACGGCTTTGACTTTGCTCAACGCGCCGCTGGAGGTGGAGACCGCCGCCACCGTCACCCAGTGCTTGAACGCGGCGTTGGAGATCCCGGTGCCGTCGACGTTCGCTACGTCGTTGCTGGAGACACCGCCTCCGCCACAAGCGGAAAGGCCAAGAAGGGCAACAAAAACGGCGCCGAGCGCCGAGATGGTGCGAATGGGCTTGTTCACGACCGCGAGCACAATACCGGAAAGGATGGCGCGCCTGCTTAACGAGAGTCTTGCGGCGGCTTAATTAGTTTCTAAGCTGCCTCGCGCACGATCGCGAGCAGCGCATCGGCCGCCGCGACGACGCTCGGGAAGCGCTCGCGCGCGTCCTTGGGGATCCGCATCGACACCTGCGATCGCCCTGATTCGTAGAGCGCTTCGGGAAGCTCCTCGCGCAGCCGCCGGGCGCGGCGGGAGTCGAGCTCGATCGGCACGACCGCCAGCCGATCGGCGTGGAAGCTGACGGTGCGCGCGCCGGCCTGGCCGAACTTGATGCGCGCGCGCTGCAGCGCGAGCAGGTTCTCGAGCGGCTCCGGCGGCTCGCCGAAGCGGTCCTCGAGCTCGGCGCGCAGGCGCTCCACCTCGGCGACCTCCGTGGCGGACGCCACCCTCCGGTGCACCTCGATCTTGGCCTGCTCGTAGGGGATGTAGTCGGCGGGCACGTAGGCGTCGACGTTCACGTCAAGTCGAACCGGCTCGGGGCCGGCGTCGTCCTCGCCCGCGAGGCCCGCCGCATGCACCGCTTCGTCGAGCATCTGCATGTACAGCTCGAAGCCGAGCGCGGCCACATGCCCGGACTGCTCGTCGCCGAGGAGGTTGCCCGCGCCCCGGATCTCCAGGTCCCGCATCGCGATCTTGAAGCCGGCGCCGAGCTCCGTGTAGTCCGACAGCGCGGACAGGCGCTGCGCCGCCTCGGGCGTGAGCGCCGCGGCGGAGTCGTAGAGCAGGTAGGCGTACGCGCGCTCGCGGCTACGACCCACCCGGCCGCGGATCTGGTAGAGCTGCGCGAGCCCGAACGTGTCGGCGTGCTCGACGATCAGGGTGTTGGCCTGCGGGATGTCGATACCGGACTCGATGATCGACGTGCACACGAGCACGTCCGCGCCCCCCCGCAGGTAGTCCATCATCACCGCCTCGAGCTCGCCCTCGGCCATCTGTCCGTGCGCCACGGCGAATCGCACGCCGGGACACAGGGCGCGGAGCCGCTCGGCGGTCTCCTCGATCGTCTCCACGCGGTTGTGCAGGAAGAACGCCTGGCCCTCGCGCGCCTTCTCGCGCTCGATCGCGCGAGCGACGAGCTCCTCCTCGTACTCGCCCACGTACGTGCGCACCGGTCGCCTGCCCTCCGGCGGCGTCTCGATCACGGAGATGTCGCGCAGCCCCGCGAGCGACATCTGCAGCGTGCGCGGGATCGGCGTGGCCGACATCGCGATCACGTCCACCTTCAGCTTGAGCTGGCGCAGAAGCTCCTTCTGCTTGACACCGAAGCGCTGCTCCTCGTCGAGGATCAGCAGACCCAGGTCCTTGGCCCGCACGTCTCGGGAGAGCACGCGGTGCGTCCCGATCAGGATGTCCACGCGCCCCTCGGCGAAGCCCTTGACGGCCTCGCGCTGCTCGGCCTGCGTGCGGAACCGCGACACGTGGTCGAGCGTGAAGGGGTAGTCGGCGAGGCGCTCGGCGAACGTGCCGTAATGCTGCTGGGCGAGGATCGTGGTCGGCACGAGCATCAACACCTGCTTGCCCTCCGCGGCGGCCTTGAACGCGGCGCGGAGCGCGACCTCGGTCTTGCCGTAGCCCACGTCTCCGCAGATCAACCGGTCCATCGGCCGCGGCGCCTCCATGTCGACCTTCACGAGCTCGATCGCCTCGCGCTGGTCGGGCGTCTCTGTGAAAGGGAAGCGCGCCTCGAACTCGCGCTGCCAGTCGGAGTCCTCGGCGAACGCGTGGCCGCTGCGCCGTCTGCGCTCGGCGTAGAGGCTGAGCAGCTCTCCCGCGAGCTCCTGGGCGGCGCGGCGCGCGCGGGCCTTCATGGTGTCCCAGCGCGTCCCGCCGAGCTTGCTCAGCGGCGGGTGCTCGGAGGAGGCGCCCGCCCCCACGTAGCGCGAGATCTTGGCGAGCTGGTCGGTGGGGACATAGACGCGGTCGTCGCCCTGGTATTCGAGATACAGGTAGTCGCGGGTGACGCCGGCGACGGTGCGCGTCTCGAACCCCGCGAACCGGGCGACGCCGTGATCCTCGTGGACGACCACGTCGCCCGTCCGCAGCTCGGTGAACGAGCGCAGCGCACCTCGCCGGGCGGGGCCGTCGGGACGCTGCACGGCGCGCCGCCGGTGGAACAGGCGGTGCTCCGGGAACACGGCCAGCTTCAGCGACGGCGCGACGAAGCCCTCGCGGAGCGACGCCGCGGCGAAGCGCAGCGACGGCTCGAGCGGCTGCGCGGCGGCCGCCGCTGCGCCGTTGCCCTCCCCGAGCCACGTCGCTTTGAGGCGGCCGAGGTTGTACGCGGTGCGCTCACCCTCACCCCGCTGCGGGAAGGCGACCACGGTCCGGTATCCGGAGCGCACCAGCTTCTCGAGCTCCGGCTCGGCTTCGGCGAGCGAGCGGGCGGCGCTGTCGGCGCTCTGGGCCCGCAGCTCGATCTCCTGGCCGGAGGCGTGCGAGGAGAGCCGGATGCGCGCGCGCCCCGCGAGCGTCTCGCTGATGCTCTGCGGGCTCACGTAGAGGTGGTGCGCGTCCTCGTCGCCGAACGCCGCGCACACGTCGCTCCACAGGTCGGCGAGCACCGGCTCGATGTCCTCCTCCGCGCCCACGATCAGCTGCGCGCGCTCGCCCACGAGGTCGAGCAGCGCCCCGAAGCGCTCCACCGGCAAGAGCTCGGCGATGTCGGGCCGCTCGCCCTCGCCGCCCCCCGACCCGAGCTCGCCTCCGGCGGCCGCGATCTCGGCGAGCTCGCGGTGCTCGGCGGCGAGCTCCGCGGCGGGTGCGATCTCGACCTCCTCGGCGTCGCCCAGCGAGCGCTGCGTGAACGTGGAGAACCAGCGCAGCGACTCGATCTCCACGTCGAACATGTCCACGCGCACGGCGCGCTCCTCGGTCGCCGGGTATACGTCCAGCAGCCCCCCGCGCAGCGCGAACTGCCCGCGCTCCTCGACCTGGTCCACGCGCTCGTACCCGGCGGCCACCAGCTCGGCGGCGCACTCGTCGAGGTCGAGCAGCTCGCCGACGCGCAACACGAACGGATGCGGGCGCAGCTCCGGGTCGGGCACCTTCTCCGACAGCGCAACCGCGCTCACCACCACCACGGGAGCCTCGCCGCCGGCGGAGCCGTCCTCTTCGATCAGCGCGTCCAGCGCGGCGACGCGCAGACCGACGAGGTGCGGCGGCGGCGCCAGGTGCGACTCGTAGGCGACGCCGCGCGAGGGGTAGTAGCGCACGCGCCGGGGCGCGAGCCAAGCCCGCAGGTCCGCGGCGAGGTCGCGGGCGGCGCGGTCATCGCCGACGACGACGAGGGTGGGATTCGCGCGCGCGGCGTCGTCCACGTCGGCGAGCGCAGCGAGCACGTACGGCCGCAGCGCGGAGGACACGAACGCGTGGCCGCCATCCGCTGCGAGCGTGCGCAGGGCGTCGTCCTCGGCGCCCACGCCGAGCAGCGTCCTCAGCGCCCCCGCGGCTTTCTCAGCCACCGCCTGGCCCCGTAGCGCCGGGTGCGCCTCCGCCCACGATCCGCTCGACCTCGTCGGCGGCACCGGCCACGAGCGCTTCGACGTCCGCGTCGGGCTCGCGGAAGCGGCCCAGCACCCACGCGGAGACGATCTCGGGGTCGGTCGAGTCGGGCCTCCCCACGCCTGCGCGCACCCGCACGAAGTCGCCGCTGCCCAGATCGCGCCGCAACGACTTCATCCCGTTGTGCCCGGCGGTGCCGCCGCCCACGCGGCTGCGGATCTCGCCGAACGGGAGGTCGATCTCGTCGTAGACCACGAGCACACGATCGAGCGGCACCTTCAGAGAGCCGCGCGCAGGGCCCACCGAGCGGCCGGAGTCGTTCATGTACGTCTGCGGCAGCAGCAGCGCCACGCGCGGGGGCGCGGGCGCCCCGATCTGCGGCTCGCCGGCGCGGCCCTCGGCGAGCCGAGCCTTGAAACGGTCACGCCCCCACTTCAGGCCCCAGCGGCGGGCGAGCTCCTCGCCGACCCTGAAGCCGAGGTTGTGCCGCGAGGCCGCGTGCTCGCTGCCCGGGTTGCCGAGCCCGACGATCAGCCAGTCGATCGCTGTGCCGCCGCCACCGCCGAAGGGGCGCCGCAGCAGCGCTACTCCTCGTCTGAGGAGTCCTCGGAGGCGCCCGCCTCGGCCGCCTCGCCCTCGGCGGCCTCGCCCTCGCCCACGAGCTCGGTCTCGGCCTCGATTTCCTCCTCGACTTCGGTCTGGAGCCGCGGAGGCGAGAGCGTCGCGATGATCGTCTCGGCGGGATCGTCGAGGAAGGTGACGCCCTCGGGCGCGGCGATCGCCTCGAGCGTGATCGTGTCCCCGATCACCATCTCGCCGATGTCGTGGGCGATCGACTCGGGGATCGTGGTGGGGAGCGCTTCGACGTTCAGCTCGCGCGTGATCTGCTCGAGCACGCCGCCTTCCTTGACCCCGGGCGCGTCGTCGACGCCCTGGAGCTCGAGCGGGACGGCGGTCTGGATCGCAACTTTCAGGTTCACGCGCAGGAGGTCGACGTGCGTGGTCTCACCATGGACCGGGTGGCGCTGCGCTTCCTTGAGCACCACCGGCTGTGGTTTGCCGCCGTCGATCGTCAGGTCCAGCACCGCTCCGGAGCCTGCGAGCGCGATCCGCAGCTCGCGGGCATCCACCTCGAACCCGACCGCGTCGCCGTCGCCCCCGTACACGATGCCGGGGACGCGGCCGCTGCGCCGCAGGCGCCGCGCCTCGCGGGACCCGCCCGAGGTGCGGCTCTTCACGTCGAGTTGGGTGGTCTGGCTGGCCATGAGCGAGCAGAGACTCTAGCAATCGCGTTTCACTGGCCGGATAGTTCGCGAGCTTCTTCCAGTTCCCGGATTTCGTCGGGGGTGCGCTTGCCGCACACGGCTTCGTTGGCGATCGGCGCGCTCAGCCCGATCAGGTGGATGTGGATGCCGGTGAGCGCGTTGCCGGTCCGCTGCACGTTGATGCACTGGACGACGGGCAGCGTGCCGAGCACCGTCCACGCGAGCCGGGTCTTGCCGGTGGTGGCGGACAGCGAGTAGGCCGTCTTCGAGGTGAGCTGCAGGATCTTCACGGCGCCCGCCCGGCGGAGCCGCGGGTTGGCGGCGTTGGCCTTTGCCTGAGCCACGCACGAGGGGTCGGTGCTGCAGCCGCTCAGCTGGTCGATGATCCCCGCTGCGTCGCCGCGCGCCTCGGCTTCGATCAGCGCCAGGTCGGCGTCGCGTTCGGCGTTCTCGACGCTGAGGAAGCGGGCGAGCACGACCGCGACCGCGAGCACGAACACGATCGCGGCCGCGAGCGCGCGCTTGAGGTTGCGCCGGGCGCGCGGGGAGAGGCCTCGCCACCACGCGCGGGGGCCGGGGGCAGCTGCTGGCGGCGCGCCGTTGGAGGCCATCACGACGGCTGATGATGACTCACCCCGCGCTGCGCTCGTTGTCACCGGGCGGAGGCCCAGCGCTGCCGCCCGGCGGCTGCGCCAGACCCCCGCTGTCTCGTCAGCGTGCCTGGGACCGCCTCACCCGGTTCCGAGCGTGGCGACCATCCCGGCGTGATCCGAGGGCCAGAGGAACGGTTCCGGCAACGGTTCTGCCGGGGTGTTGCCCACGAGGTGCTCGTTCTCGATCTTCAGCGGACCGCGCGTGAAGACGTGGTCGAGATCCTCGGTGTAGACGTCGGCCGGGTTGTTGACGAGATCTTCGTTGGCCAGGTGGCAGCACGTGAGCGGCGGTTCGCCGAGGCCGGCCGACACCCACGTGTCGGTCAGCGAGCCCGCCAGCGAGTTGTACGCGTTGGGCGCCGTTTTCGGGCCAGAGTTCATGTCACCGGAGACGATCACGGGCAACGACGTGTTCGCGGGGCCCGCGAGCAGTTCCTGAGCCTGGAAGCCCGACACGGTGCCGCTCGGGTCAAGTGCGTCGAGATGCGTGGTCACGAACCGGAACGACTTGCTGCGAACCTTGACGTCGACCGACTGCCAGCTGTTCGTGAACACGAACGGTTCGCTCGGCGAGAGCGGGTTGGGGATCGTCGGAATACGCGCGTTGTAGGTGCCCGACTGGGGGTTGGAGACCCTGAACTGGCCCGGCGGCACGTCGGTGCGCGCGAGGATCTCGCCGCTCTCGACCATGCCGACGGAGACCAGGCTGCTGAACGTCGGCGGCGCGAGCACGGGAAATGCGAGCGTGAAGTTGTTGTCGTGGCTCGATGCCACCGCGTAGTGCTGGCCGCGCGCGGCGAGGGCTTCGAGCAGCTCCGCGGTGAAGTCCTCGCTCACCGGTTCGGGCAGCTTGAAGAGGTGTTCGAAGTCGACCTGCCCCTGATGCCAGGTGGCGACCTCCTGGAGGCCGACGAGCGCCGGTTTTTCGCGGGCGATCGTCGCGGCGATCTGGGCGGCGCGGGCTTTGAAGTCGGTGTGCAGGTAGGTGATGTAGTCGGCCGTGGTGGCGGCAAGAGCCTGTTCGAATGTCGGCGTCGTGCCCTGCAGGGCCGCGAAGTGGCGGAACTCCGTGCCCTGGTAGAGGTTCTGCGTCATCACCGTGATCGAGCCGTTGCCCGCGTACGCGCTGCTCGCGCCGAACAGCGCGCCCGCGACGACGAGCACGAGCAGGGATACAGGTGTCCACCGGTGCTTGGTGGCTCCGCGACCGTGCAGCATCTTCATCCTCCTCCGTGGCGTTTCGCCGCCGCCCGCGGGTCCCACCGCGTGCGGCCTCATGCATGTCCTAACCGTTCCGCGCAGGCGATGTCAAGACTGTGTAAAAGCGGGTTGGCGCGGCGGGTGCCGCAGCCGACGCCGCTCTCGCTCTAAGCTCGATACAAGAGACGGAGCGAGTCGAGTTGAACGATCGAGCGACATCCGTGCTGGTGCTGTGCGAGAGCTCGCCCGACGGCCGTGCGGCGCTGCGCCACGCGCAGGCGCTCGCGCGGGATCGGCGGATCCGGCTGACGGTGCTCGCCACCGCTCCCACGGAGCCGCTCGAGAAGAGCTGCATGCGGTGTCGCAGCGGGACCGCGCGCTGGAACCAGGCGATCTGCGAGGTCGCGAGCGAAGAACTCGAC
>Ga0187823_10000411_pt1 | contig 10462 bp, 11 predicted proteins | sample NC_wetland_sal_i_12_FD_132968 | JGI IMG/M metagenome (GOLD analysis project Ga0187823, IMG submission 132968) | Wetland sediment microbial communities from Neuse River Estuary, North Carolina, USA - SourceSoil_3 | ecosystem: Environmental > Aquatic > Freshwater > Wetlands > Sediment | place...
GCACGCGATCGAGGCCGCGATGCAGATCAAAGAGGGCGGCACCGTGCCCGTCGAGGAGGTCGTCGCGGTGACGATGGGCCCCGACAGCGCCGTCCGCGCTCTGCACAAGGCCGTGTCGCTCGGCGCGGATCGCTCGGTGCACCTGAGCGACCCCGTGGTGGCGGGCTCCGACGTGGCCGCAACCGGCTACGCGCTCGCCAAGACGCTGCAGAAAGAGAGCCCCGACCTGGTGCTGCTCGGGCAGCAGTCGGACGACGGCGAGTGCTACACGATCGGCGCGGTCGTGGCCGAGCACCTCGGCATGCCCTCGCTCACGCAGGTGATCAAGATGGACTTGGAGGGCGACGCCCTGCGATGCGAGCGTCAGGCCGAGTACGGCTACGACACCGTGCAGATCAAGCTGCCGGCGGTGATCTCCGTGGGCGACGCGATCAACGAGCCGCGCTATCCGTCGCTGAAGGCGATCATGGGCGCGAAGAAGAAGCCGCTCGAGACCGTGACCGCGGGCGACGTGCAGATCGACGCCGGCAAAGTGGGCGGGGACAACTCCGCCGCGCAGTGGGTCTCCGCGAAGGCTCCCCCCGCGAAGGCCGCCGGCGAGATCATCGAGGACGAGGACACCGGGGAAACGGTCGAAAAAATCGTCAGCTGGCTCGACGAGCGCAAGCTCATCTAAGGAGGAGCCCACCGAAATGTCCAACATCCTGGTCTACGCGCTGCACTACGACGGCGCGATCAACAAGAACTCGCTGGGCGCGGTGTCCGAGGGCGCGAAGCTCGCGGCCGAGCTCGGCGGCGAGGCGCACGCGCTCCTGCTCGGCGAGAACGTTCCGCAGGACCTGGCCGCATCGCTCGGCAAATACGGCGCCAAGAAGGTGCTCGTGGCTGAGGGCCCCGAGGGGCTCGCCCAGCCGCTCGTCGACGCGATGGCGAAGGCGATCACCGACGGCGGCTACAAGTACGCGCTGTTCGGCGGCGGCCTGCTCGGCTTCGAGATCGGCGCGGGCCTCGCGGCTCGCCTCGGCGCCGGCGTGGCGATGGAGGTCACCGCGGTGCGCGCCGAGGGCGGCGAGCTCGTCGCGGAGCGTCCGATCCTGGGCGACTCGGCGATCTCCGAGATCAAATACCGCTCGCCGGTGGGCATCATCATCGGGCGCCTGAACGCGTTCGAGATGAAGGACACGGGCGGCGCGGACGCGCCGGTCGAGCAGCTCGCGTTTGAGCTGTCGCCCCACGCCACCCAGGCGACGATGGTCACGCGCGGCGAACAGCGCGGCGCCGACGTCGACATCGAGGGCGCCGACATCCTCGTGGCGGGCGGCCGTGGCCTCGGCAAGGCCGAGGGCTTCCAGCTGTGCGAGGAACTCGCGTCGGCGTTCGGCGGGAACAGCGCCGTCGCAGCGACGCGTGCGGTGGTCGACGCAGGTTGGTACCCCTACGCGGCGCAGATCGGCCAGACCGGCAAGACGGTCGCGCCGAAGCTGTACCTCGCGGCGGGGATCTCGGGCGCGATCCAGCACAAGGTGGGGATGCAGAGCTCGGAGAACATCGTGGCGATCAACAAGGACGCGAACGCGCCGATCTTCGAGTTCTCAGACCTCGGCGTGGTGGGTGACCTGAACAAGATCCTGCCGAAGCTCACCGAAGCGGTGAAGGCGAAGAAGGGCAGCTGAGCGCCCGGCCGCGGCGCCAACCAGAGGAGCGTGATCGGCGATGTCATCTCATAACGGCTCTAGCAACGGCAAGGTCTCACCGGCGGCGTACCCGCCGCCGGTGGACTCCCGCAAGGAGTTCATCAAGCACGGCCTCGATCCCGAGGACGAGCTGATCGAGGTCGGCGTGGCGATCGTCGGGGGCGGCACCGCCGGCCTCGCGTGCGCGAACCGGCTCCTGCAACTGCTGGGCGATGACCCGGAGATGATGGAGCGGCTCGGAGAAGTGCCGGTGGCGGTGGTGGAGAAGGCGAAGACCTGCGGCGGGCACAACCTGTCCGGCGCGGTGATGCGCCCGGGGCCGCTGCAGGAGCTGTTCCCTGAGATGACCCGCGAGCAGTGGCGCGATGAGGGCTTCGCGTTCGGCGAGGTGACGAAGGAGTCGGTGTACATGCTCACCGGCCCGAAGACCAAGCTGCCCGTGCCGATCCCCGCGGTGCCGAACTTCAAGAACCACGGCAACGAGGTGATCTCGGTCTCCGCGCTTGCGCGCTACCAGCAGCGCCAGGCGGAGGAGGGCGGCGCATACGTCCTCACCGAGACCGCCGCCACCCAGCTCGTCGTCGAGGACGGTCGCGTGGTGGGCGTGCGCTCGGGCGACAAGGGGCGCGGCAAGGACGGAGAGCCGCTCGGCAACTTCGAGCCCGGCACGGACATCAAGGCCAAGGCGGTGGTGCTCGCGGAGGGCTGCTGGGGTCACCTCACCGGCCCTGCGATCCAGGAGTTCGACCTCGGCGAGGGGCGCGAGCCGCAGGTCTGGGAGCTCGGCGTGAAGGAGGTGTGGAAGGTCAACAAGCCGCTCGACCGCGTGATCCACACGTTCGTTCAGCCGTGGCCCCTGAAGGTGTCGCCGAAGTACGGACAGCTCGGCGGCACGTGGATGTACCCGATGAAGGACGAGAAGACCGGCGACGACCTCGTCTCGATCGGTTTCGTGGTGGATCTCAACTACCGCGACGCCACCACGTCGGCCCACGACCTGCTGCAGACGTTCAAGATGCACCCGCTCGTCAAGGACATCCTCGAGGGCGGCGAGCGCGTCGCATGGGGCGCGAAGGCGCTCCCCGGCGGCGGCTACTGGTCGATGCCGAAACTCTCGATGCCGGGTGCGGTGATCGTGGGCGACGCCGGCGGGATGGTCGACACGGCTGCGCTGAAGGGCGTCCACCACTGCATCAAGTCGGGGATGCTCGCCGCGGAGTCGATCTTCGCCGCGCTACGGCGCGGGAGCACCGACTTCTCCGACTACGAGGACGCGGTCGAGCGATCCTCGATCGGGTCCGAGCTCTACGAGGTCCGCAACACCAGACAGGCCTTCCAGAAAGGCTTCCTGGTGGGGAGCGCGCTCGCCGGCCCGTCGATCATGTCCAAGGGCAAGCTCCCCCCCGGCCGCCAGGAATGGCACCGCGACGACGCCGAGCCGATGTTCGTCGGCGACACGAAGGATCGCTATCCCAAGCCCGACGGCAAGTACACCTTCGACAAGCTCTCGTCGGTGTTCATCACCGGCAACGCGACGCGCGACGACGCCCCCAACCACATCCGCGTGCAGAAACACGTTCCGCGGGAGATCGCGGAGACGTGGCAGTGGATGTGCCCCGCCGGCGTCTACGAGATCCCCGAGGACGCGCCCGAGCACGGCGAGGTCGACGTGATCGTCAACTACACCAACTGCGTCCAGTGCGGGGCGATCACCGCCAAGGGCGGGCGTCTGACCACGCCCGAGGGCGGCGACGGTCCGCTCTACCAGGTCACCTGAGCGAGAGCGCTGTTGCAGCGCCGAAACCTGGCGCGTGCAGGCGTGTTATGAAGGTGTGATGCAGTTCCTCGAAGGGAGCGCGAGCACGGCATGGAGGCGCCTGGTAGCGGCGCCTGCGTGCGGGCTCGCGCTGCTCGCGTGCACCGCGGGCGCCGCTCCGGCGGCCACCACCGCGCCCGTCAGCGCGGTGAAGACGCCCCTGACCGCGGTCAGGCAGCCCGCGACGGCGGGGCTCGAAAGCTGCCTCACCACGGGCGAACAGGCCGAACGCTCGGCCACGTTCGTCGGCGAAATGACCGCCGTGCCGGGCACCGCCCGGATGGCGATGCGCTTCGAACTGCTCGAGAAAGCCGAAGGCGAACCGGTCCCCCACGCCGTCACCTCGCCGGGGCTCGGGACATGGCTGCGCTCATCGCCCGGGATCAAGACCTACAAGAACCTCGACAAGGTGATCGACCTCGCTGCCCCGGCCATCTACCGGGCGCAGATCCGCTTCCGCTGGATGAACGCGCGCAACCGTCCCCTCAAGACGCTCGAACTGCGCACGCCCCGCTGCACCCAGCCGCCGCTCAGCACACCGGCGCCGGTCGCCGAACACAACACCGCCGCGGGCGCGACGGTGTTCGGCGAGTAGTCGCAGCACGCTCGGGACGGCCGCTAGAATGGGGCGACCATGAAGGAGAGCATCCACCCCAAGTACGAGCAGGTGCACGTCACCTGCACCTGCGGCAACGAGTTCATCACGCGCTCCACGCGTGACTCGCTGCACGTCGAGGTCTGCTCCAACTGCCACCCCTTCTACACCGGCAAACAGAAGCTGATGGACACCGGGGGGCGCGTCGAGCGCTTCCAGCGCCGCGTGGCGAAGGGCCGCCTGCACGCCGCCCGGTCGGCCAAGTAGCTCGGTGCCGGCCGCCGTCCGTCGACGTCGCCGGCCGCGATCGTGACCACGACCGCCACCCAGGTCCCGGCCGAGGACACGCAGACGGCGCCGTCCTCGCCCGCCGAGAACGGCGCGACCCCGCACGCCGCGGAGCCGACGCTCGGGCCCAGCGAAGACCTCGGCCTGCAGGCCGGGCGCGACGCGCCGCTCGGCGGCCAGGCGGTGCTCGAGGGCGTGATGATGCGCGGCGTCTCCACCTGGGCGGTGGCCGTGCGCAAGCCCACGGCCGAGCAGCTCGAGGAGGGCGTCTCGCCGCGCGAGGGGTCCGCGGGCGAGGTCGAGGTGACCACGTTCCCGCTCGACTCCGCCGCCAGGCGCCACCGCGTGCTGCGTCTCCCGATAGTGCGCGGCGTGGTCGCGCTCGGGAGCTCGCTCGCGATCGGGTTCCGCGCGCTCGAGGTGTCCGCCAACGCGCAGCTCCCGCCCGAGGAGGGCGAGGACCCGCAGGAGATCTCCAAGGGCCTGTGGGCCGGTACCGTCGTCGTGGCGCTCGCGCTCGCGGTGGTGCTGTTCTTCCTGATCCCCGTCGGCCTGACCAGCCTCATCAAGGGCGAACTCGGCTCCTCGCTGCTGTTCTGGCTGGTCGAGGGAGTGCTGCGGACGGCGATCTTCCTCGGCTACATGTGGGCGCTGTCGCGGGTGCGTGACCTGCGCCGCGTGTTCGAGTACCACGGCGCCGAGCACAAGACCATCTCCTGCTACGAGGCGGGGCTCGAGCTCACCCCCCAGAACGCGCAGCGCTTCTCGCGCCTGCACCCGCGCTGCGGGACCAGCTTCCTGCTCGTGGTGATGATCGTCGCGATCTTCGTGTTCGCGCCGATCGGGCTGCCCGCGTGGTACTGGCTTGTGCTCACGCGCATCCTCGGGGTGCCGCTGATCGCCGGGATCTCCTTCGAGCTGATCAAGTTCGCCGGCCGCAACCGCTCGCGCGCGTGGGTGCGCGCGGTGATGTGGCCCGGCATGAAGCTGCAGCTGCTCACCACGCGCGAGCCCGACCACGACCAGCTCGCCGTCGCGATCGCCGCGCTCGAGGCGGTGCTCGAGCGGGAGAAGCCCGGCGAGCTCTCGGCCGAGGACCTGGTGGGCCTCGAGGTCGTCGCCTAGGCCGGCACGACCCGCGTGACGAGCTCCGTCCAGCCCTCCTTCAGGCGCTCCATCGGCAGCTCGCGCGCGAGCCCCATGTACACGTAGAAGTCCGCGCCGAGCGTCGCGAGCAGCGACTCCGCCAGGTACTCGGCGTCGCAGCCCGGGTCGGCCTCGCGCAGCAGCAGCGTGACGTGCAGCCGGCTCACCTCGTAGGGGGGTGAGCTGAACCGCTCGGGGCCGATCTCCGCCGCGACGAGCACCTCGGCGTGGTCGGCGAGGAAGTCCAGCCGCCCGTGGCCGAACGCGATCAGGCGCGCGCGCGGCGGCGCCCCCGGTCCGAGCGGCGGCTCGCCGCGGATCAGCTCTTCCTGGAAGGCGCCCTCGCGCTCGCTCAGCACCGCCAGCGCCAGCGCCGACCGCGAGCCGAAGCGGCGGAACAGCGTGCCCTTCCCGACGCCGGCCGCGGCGGCGATGTCCTCCATCGAGGTGCAGGAGACGCCGCGCTCGGCGAACAGGCGCTGGGCCGCGCACAGGATCAGCTGCCGGTTGCGGGCCGCGTCGGCGCGCTCCACGGTCGCCGGGGCGAGCACCGGGAGCTCGATCGCGGCTGTCTGCTGCTCGGTCTCCATGCCTCCATTCTATCGAACCGGACCGCAGTCCGATTCTGTGCTACAGTATGTCCATAGAAACGGACCACGGTCCGCAGGGAGCAAAATCCCCTCCAATCACGACACAGGAGCGATCAAGATGAGCGTTGCAGCCCCACAGACGATCAACACAGGGACCTGGACGATCGACAAGGTCCACTCGCACGTCGGCTTCGCGGTGAAACACATGGTCGTCGCGACCTTCCGCGGCTCCTTCGAGGACTACGACGGAGCGCTGACGGTGGCCGAGGACGGCACCCCCGAGCTCCAAGGCCGCGTGGCCGTGGACTCGATCAAGGTCAAGGACGAGAACCTCGCCGGGCACCTGAGCTCGCCGGACTTCTTCGACACGGCCAACCATGGCGAGATCACGTTCCGCTCGACGAGCGTGGACGTGGCCGAGGACGGGCGGCTCGAGGTCGAGGGCGACCTGACGCTCAAGGGCCACACCCACCAGGTCACCGCTCGCGGCAGCATCACGGGCCCGCACCAGGACATCGCCGGAAACGACAAGGTCGGCGTCGAGCTCGAGGCCGTGATCGACCGCCGCGAGTACGGGCTCGAGTGGAACGCGCCGCTGCCGAAAGGCGGCTTCGCGCTCGACAACGACGTCAAGCTCGAGGTCTCTCTCGAGCTGGTGCGCGAGGACTCGTAATGAGCACTGTGCTCGGCATCTCGGGGAGCCTGCGCCGCGACTCGCACAACACGCTGTTGCTGCGCGGCGCGGGCACGCTGCTGCCGCGGGACGCCGAGCTGGTCGTGTTCGACCGGCTCGGCGAGATCCCGCCGTTCAACGAGGACGACGAGCATCAGCCCCCCGAGCCGGTGCTCGCGCTGAAGGACGCGATCGCGGGCGCCGACGCGGTGCTCATCTCCACGCCCGAGTACAACCACTCGATCCCCGGCGCGCTCAAGAACGCGCTCGACTGGGTCTCGCGCCCGCATGCGGAGAACCCGCTCCAGGGCAAGCGCGCCGCGGTCGTGGGCGCGAGCACCGGGCTGTTCGGCGCGGTGTGGGCGCAGGCGGAGCTGCGCAAGGTGCTCGGCGCGATCGGCGCCGAGGTGGTCGATCGCGAGCTGCCGATCGGCCAGGCGGATGAGGCGCTCGGCGAGGAGGGGCTGCCGCTCGACCGCGACGCCGTGGACGCGCTGTCGGCGACGCTCGACGAGCTGCTCGACCCGAGCGCGGGTGCCGACGCGCCGACGCAGCTGGCCGCCTGAGCGCGCGCGGCGGGGAGGCGAGCGAGCGGCTCCCCGCCGCGCGTGTGCGTGTGAGCTAGCCTCGGTGCGGTGATCGAGGACCTCGTCGAGCAGATCGAATCCCGCTTCGCCGAGCTCGGCGAGCAGATGACCGACCCCGAGGTCATCGGCGACCGCGAGCGCTACGCGGAGGTGGGGCGCGCGTACCGGCAGCTCGAGCCCGCCGCCAAGCTCGCCGCGGAATGGCGCCTGGCCACGGATGACGCCGCGGGCGCGGAGGAGCTGCTCGCCGAGGGCGAGGACCCGGAGCTGCGGGAGCTGCTCACGAGCGCACGCGCGCGCATCGAGCAGCTCGTGGAGGAGATCCGCCTGGCGATGGTCGAGCGCGACCCCAACGACGACAAGAGCGTGATCGTCGAGATCCAGGGCGGCGCGGGGGGCGAGGAGGCGGGCCTGTGGGCGGGCGACCTCTACCGGATGCTCACGCGCTACGCCGAGCGCCGCGGGTTCACCGTCGAGCCGCTCGAGTCGGGGGAGGGGAAGTACACGTTCGCAGTGAAGGGAGCCCCCCCGCCCAACGACGGTGCGTACTCCGTGTTCAAGTACGAGGGCGGCACCCACCGCGTGCAGCGCATCCCGGCGACGGAGTCACAGGGCCGCATCCACACCTCCACCGCCACCGTCGCCGTCCTGCCGGAGGCGGAGGACGTGGATGTGCAGATCGACCCGAACGATCTGCAGATCGACGTGTACCGCTCGTCGGGGCCGGGTGGCCAGTCCGTCAACACCACCGACTCGGCGGTGCGCATCACGCACAAGCCCAGCGGCCTGGTGGTCTCGATGCAGGACGAGAAGTCCCAGCTCCAGAACCGCGAGAAGGCGCTGCGCGTGCTGCGCGCGCGCCTGTACGAGCGCGCCCTCGCCGAACAGCAGGCCGAGCTCGCGGCGGACCGCCGCTCGCAGGTGGGGACGGGCGACCGCGCCGAGAAGATCCGCACCTACAACTACGGCGAGCGGCGCGTCACCGACCACCGCATCAAGCTCACGCTCCACAGCCTCGACCAGGTGCTCGAGGGCGACCTCGGCGAGTTCACCGACGCGCTGCAGGCGGACGAGCGCCGCCGGCGCCTGGAGCACGCCGCCGCGTGAGCGGCACGGCGGCGCGGGACGCGCTCGACAGCGCCCGCATCGCGATCGGAGCCGCCGGCTGCGACACGCCGAGGCTCGACGCCGAAGTGCTGCTCGCGCACGTGCTCGGCGTGGAGCGCGAGCGGCTGCTGCTCGATGACCTGAGCGTGCAGGGCCCGTCGGTGCGCGCGTTCCAGGATGCCGTGCGCAGGCGCTCCGTGCTGCGCGAGCCGGTCGCCTACATCGTGGGGCGCAGGGCCTTTCGCAATCTCGAGATCGCCTGCGACCCGCGGGCACTGGTGCCGCGGCCGGAGACCGAGCTCCTGGTCGAGGCGGCGCTCGAGCTGCCGGCGCGCTCGCGCGTGCTCGATGTGGGCACCGGCAGCGGCGCAGTCGCGCTCGCGCTCGCCGACGAGCGCCCCGACCTGGAGGTGACCGGCAGCGACCGCAGCCCCGCGGCGCTCGCGCTCGCGCGCGCGAACGCCCTGCGCCTGGGGCTGGAGGTGGCGTTCATCGAGACGGACCTGCTCGCCGGCGTGCCCGACGAGTTCGACGCGGTGGTGGCCAACCTCCCCTACGTCGCAGACGGGGAACGCGCGACGCTCGCGCCCGAGATCGCGCGCCACGAGCCGGCCGAGGCGCTGTTCGCGGGGCCCGACGGGCTCGACGCGATCCGCGCGCTCGCGGCACAGCTCGCCGGCCGGCGCGGCGTCCGCTTCGTGGCGCTCGAGCACGGCGCGGGGCAGGCGCACGCCGTCCGGGAGTTGATGGCGGGCGCGGGGTTTGCGAGGGTGGAGTCGATCCGCGACCTGGCGGGTATCGAGCGAGTCGCAAGGGGTGCGAGATGAGCTATTCGACGATCGAGGACGACGACGCGGAGCAGCTCGCCGCCTGCCTGCGGCGCGGCGGCGTGGCGGTGTTCCCTACCGAGACCGTGTACGGGATCTGCTGCGATCCCGACGACGAGGACGCAGCGCAGCGGCTGTACAAGCTCAAGGGCCGGCCCGCGCGCCGCGCGTGCGCGGTGATGTGGTTCGCGCTCGAGCCCGCGCTCGACGAGCTCGAACACGAGCTCGTCGGCGCCGAGGAGCGCGCGCTGCGGGCGCTGCTCCCCGGGCCCGTGACCGTGCTGCTTCCCAACCGCGCGGGGCGCTTCGCCGCAGCGTGCCGCACCGACCTGACGACGCTCGGCGTGCGGGTGCCGGAGCTTCCCGACGCCTTCGCCGCGCTCGCGCGGGTGGAGCGGCCGGCCATGCAGACCAGCGCGAACATGTCAGGCGAGCCGGACGCGCGCACGCTCGACGCGGTCCCGCGGGCGATCCGCGAGGGCGCCGACGTGGTGCTCGACGGGGGAGAGCTCGGCGGCACGCCCTCGACCGTGATCGACCTGCGCGACTACGCGACCTCGCGGCGCTGGCACCTGCTGCGCGTGGGGGCGATGCCGGGCGAGGAGGCGCACGCTCGCCTGGACGCGCTGGCCTAGGGGCGCTCCTGCTAGCCTCGTCGAGGAGACCGCGACTGGCGCCTAGAGGTGGAAGCGACCACCGTGGAGCGGTCCGCACAGCAGCCGCGCGCCTGGGCACGAGAGTCGTCTTCGACGTGAGGAGGAGCTGTGTCCGAGCTGAGCCCTGACTACTTCAACCGCCCGCTCGCGGAGGTCGACCCGGAGGTCGCCGAGGCGCTCGCCGGCGAGCTGGGGCGCGAGCAGGACACGCTGGAGATGATCGCCTCCGAGAACTTCGTCCCGCGCGCGGTGCTCGAATGCCAGGGCTCGGTGCTCACGAACAAGTACGCCGAGGGCTACCCCGGCCGTCGCTACTACGGCGGCTGCGAGTGGGTGGACGTCTCCGAGCAGCTCGCCATCGACCGCGCCAAGGCCCTGTTCGGCGCCGAGCACGCGAACGTGCAGCCGCACTCGGGCGCGCAAGCGAACATGGCCGTGTTCTTTGCCTTCGTGAAACCGGGCGACACCGTGCTCGGCATGGGC
>Ga0187823_10000412_pt1 | contig 10383 bp, 10 predicted proteins | sample NC_wetland_sal_i_12_FD_132968 | JGI IMG/M metagenome (GOLD analysis project Ga0187823, IMG submission 132968) | Wetland sediment microbial communities from Neuse River Estuary, North Carolina, USA - SourceSoil_3 | ecosystem: Environmental > Aquatic > Freshwater > Wetlands > Sediment | place...
CCGCGATCTCGTCCCATCCGCCCCGCTTGGTGAGCCCGTTGAGCTCGTCCTGCAGCTCGCCCCAGCCGTGCGTCTCGAGCACCGGCCTGTACGCGGGCGTGGAGCCGTAGAAGCCGATCTGGCTGCGCACGGCGGCGATGCCGGCCTCCAGCTCCTCCTCCGTGTCCGCCGCGACCACGAACGACGGCGCGCTCAGCTCGAAGCCGTCGAGGCTGCGCCCCGACTTGGCGGCGCCGCGCTCGAGTGCGGGAAGCGTGACCTCGCGCAGGTAGCGCTCGGTGGAGAACGCGTGACAGAACATCCCGTCGGCGACCTCGCCGGCGGCCTCGGTCATCAACGGGCCGACCGCCGCCATCACGATCGGCGGGGGACCGTGCGGGTTGGCGCCCGGGTTGAAGAACGGCGTCATCAGCGTGTGGGTGTAGAAGTCGCCCTGGAAGTCGAGCGGGGTGTCGTTCGCCCAGTTGTCCCAGATCGCGCGCACGGCGAGCACGAACTCGCGCATCCGCGGCGCGGGGTGCGACCACTCCATCGAGTAGCGCTTGGTGATGTGCGGCTTGATCTGCGTGCCGAGGCCGAGGACGAAGCGCCCGCCCGAGAGCGCCTGCACGTCGTTGGCCTGCACCGCCACGGTCATCGGGTTGCGCGCGAACGCGACCGCGATGCTCGTCCCGACCGTCACCCGCTCGGTGCGCTCCGCCGCGACCGCACAGCCGAGGAACGGGTCGTGCTTGGTCTCGAACGCCCACCAACCGTCGTAACCGAAGCGCTCGGCGCGCCGCGCGGCCTGCGCGGCCTCCTCGACGCTGCCTGCGTACTGGCCCATGTCGACCTTCACCTCACCGCTCCTTCCCGCGCGAGCGCGCGCAGATCCTCACCGGTCAGCCGGTGCGTGATCCAGTCGTTCATCTGCTCGGCGCCGAGGCCCCTGTAGAACCCGAGCGCGAGCTCGTTCCAATCGAGCGCCGACCATTCCAGCCGCTGGCCGCCGCGCTCCACGAGCGTCGCCGCGACCGCCGCCAGCAGCGCGCGACCTGCGCCCGATTTGCGCCTGTCCGGACGCACGAACAGGTCCTCGAGCCAGATCCCCTGGATCGCGAGGAATGTGGAGAACGTGGGGTAGAACACCGCGTAGCCCGCCACCTCGCCGTCGAGCTCGGCGATCAGCGCCTCCGCGGCGGGGCGCTCGCCGAACAGCGCGCGCGTCAGCAGCTCCTCGTCGGCTACGAGCAGGTGTTCCAGCTTCTCGTAGCGAGCGAGCTCGTCGAACAGCTCGAGCAGCAGCGGGACGTCCTCCGGAGTGGCCGCGCGGACCCGTGCTGCGCCTGCCGCGTCGGCCATCGCCGGCCTAACCCTCGCCGCGGTCGGGTCGGTCGGGGTAGACCTCGTCGATCGTCGTGAGCGCCACGTACGGCGCCCCCGCGGCCTGCTCGATCGCCTCGCTGCCGCCGGCGAGCCGGTCGAGCACGCTCACCACGCCGCAGATCTCGTGCCCCGCCTCCTGCAGGGCATCGATCGCGATCAGCGTGGAGCCGCCGGTGGTGACGACGTCCTCCACCACCACACAGCGATCGGAGGGATCGAGCAGCGGGCCCTCGACGCGCCGCTGAAGGCCGTGCGTCTTGGTGTCCTTGCGCACGAAGAACGCCTTCGCGTCGGCGCCGCCGGCGAGGCCCGCGCACGCGATCGGGTCGGCGCCCATCGTGGTCCCCCCCACCGCGCTCGCGCCCCACGCGGCGACCCGGTCCGCGATGAGCACGGACAGCGCGGCGAAGCCCACCGGGCGCAGGATCGCGCGCTTTGCGTCGATGTAGTACTGGGCGACGCGACCGCTCGTGAGCGTCACCTCGCCGATGATCAGCGCGTGCTCGCGAAGCTCCGCGAGCAGCGTTGCGCGCGCCTCCCGCAGCTCCTCCGTATGTCCGTCGATGGCTTGCAAGCGCGGACTAATGTAGCGCTGCTCAGGTGCCGATCGTTAACTGCTGTGCTGCCAACTTTTGTTCGGTTCCTCAGGCTGGCCTCGATCGTGAGCTGTCTGATCGTGGCCCTGTCGTTCGTCGTGTTCGCCGCGGATCAGACGAAAAACGCGTCCGGTCAGCAGCAGGAAGAGATCGCCTCCGGCAACCCTGTCGCGCAGACACCCGCGAAAGCGGCCAAGCACGAGAACTCGTTCCACAAAGACCTGGACGAAGCCTCGAACACGCTCACCTCCCCGTTCGCCGGGGTCATCTCCGAATCCGGCAGCGAATGGCTGGCGCGCGGGGTCAAGCTGCTGCTCGCGCTGCTCGTGTACGGATTCGCCGTGGGCTACGTCGCGCGAGCGCTGGCCGTCCACATCTAGCCGCCCCGCTCGCGGACCGGGCGTCTACGGGCCCGCGTTGCCACGCGCGTGGCTGCTGCCGCCGCCGCCCTGGTTGTAGACGTCGACGGGGGTGCCGTACTGGACCCACGCGAAGATCGACGCCGCGTCCGGGATCGGCACCCTCAGGCATCCGTGGCTCGCGGCGTATGTGGGCACTTCCGGATACCCGTGGATCGCGTAGCCGCGGATGAAGTAGTTGGAGTCGACCATGCCCTTCGCGTTCGTGCCGGGTGTCTTGGAGTACACGCGGAAGCGGCCGATCACCGTCGGGGTCGAGGGCTTGCCCGAGCTCATCGTGTAGATCGCGTGGATGCGACCGCCCGGTTCGATCTCCGCGAGCACCTGTTTGGTCAGGTTCGCCTCGACGTGGCGGCCGTCACCCAGGTAGCGCACGTGGAAGCTGCCGGCGCGACGTGCGAGCAGTTCGAACACGCGGCGCCCCGCGTAGGGGACGCGTTCGAGGCCGGTCATCTTGCGGTAGGCGACGAGCGCCCGGCCCGTGCCTTCGTCGAAGGTGCCGCTCAGCGGGACCGCGTAGTGGAGCACGCTCAGCTCCGACTGGAGCAGACGGACCGACGGGCCCGTGGCCCCCGGTCCCAGGTTCACCTGCACGTAGCGCACCCCGGGAGCGCGGCCGGTGAACTGCGCCTGCAGCGGCGTGAGGTAGTGGGCGACGCGTGCTTCGACCAGCCCCGGGACCGGGCTCGCGTAGCTCGCCGTGAATTCGCCGTTGCCGGTGCCGAGCGCGCGGATGCTCCGCACCTGCACCGCCACCTTTCTGCCATCCCGGTAGAAGCTCACCTTGGCCGTCTGTCCCCCCACGTAGGGGACCACGATGCCCTTCACCGTGATGCGGTGACCGATCATCGACAACGGCGGCACACCCCCCACCTTCACGAGCGACAGGATCACCTTGCCGGGTGCCGCGGGCACGACCGGCGCGGCGGGCGTCGAAGTGTCGGCGAGCGCAGACGGCGCGCCGGCGGCCGCCAGGGCGAGAACCAGCGCGGCCGCGGTGCGGCGGGGGTTGAACTCCATGTACCGATCCTATGCGGCGAGGCGGCCGTCTGCGGGGATGGGCGCGATGACGCCGACCCGTCTGAGCGTGAACACGACGAGCACGATGCCCCCCAGTGCGCCGACCGCCAGCGCGGCGCCCTCGCCCACGCTGAGGTTCGCGAGGTCGGCGAACGCGATCGAGTTGTTGAGGGAGTGGGCGGCCATGCACGGGTACAACGACCCGGTGCGCCGGTAGAGGATGCAGAGCCCCGTCCCGAGCGCCGCGAGCGGCACGAGGTCGAGCGCCGGCGCGGAGCCCGCGTGCACCGCGCCGAACATCAGCCCCGTGATCACGGCCGCGACGCCTGTGCCCCGCCAGTTTCGCAGCGCGGTGAAGATGTACCCCCGGAACAGGAACTCCTCCGACATCGGCGCGACGACGCACACCACCGCGGCGCTGATCACACCGACGCCGAGCTGGTCGAGCACCTTCTCGCGTCCGACGTTGACCAGCTGGCCCCACAGCACCGTCAGCGCTGCGAACGTCACCAGCAGCACCACGATCGCCCACGCCGCGCGCCACCAGCCGTCGCGGGGCGGGCGCAGGCCGAACTGCCACGCGCTCACCTTGCGGCCGCCCAGATGCGCGCAGTAGACGGCCGCGCCGACGAATGCGAGGTCCTGTACGAACGTGTCCGCGAGCTCGATGCCTTCGGGAGTGTGACTCGACGTGATCTTCACGCCGGCCGCCAGCGCGGGAAGGTCGACGAACAGGTCGAGGAGCGCCGCCAGGAGCAGGCCGGCAAGGAGCGCGACCGGGGCGGTCCACGGACGCCAGGAGACCTCCGCGGGGCCCGGCGCGGGCTCGGCCACGGTTACGCCACCCAATGCCACGTGGCGAACTGGCCTGCGAAGAACACCATTGCGAGCACGCTCAGCACGAGCAGCGGGCGCCGCGCGCGCGGGCGCTCGGCCAGCCACGCGGCGAGCCAGATGCTGAGCGGGAACAGCACGATCAGATAGCGCGGGATCGACATCAGCGGCTGCGGCGCGACGGGATAGGACAGCGGCAACAGGATCGCCGCGAGCGCGTATGCGCCGTACGCGAGCGGCAGCCGCCGGAACACTCCCACGAACGCGGGGATCGCGGCGAGCAGGAACGCGAGCGCGAGCAGGTTGTGGGTGGCGGCGATGAACGGGTCGCCGCCGGCGACGGTGAAGTAGACGTGCGAGCGCTGGAAGGAGAGCAGCTGGCGCGCGCCGTCGAAGCCCGCCACGAGCCCGTCCCAGACGCCCGTGAACGGCCCCACCAGATGCCGCGACCACGCCTGCTCGGCGTGGAACGGCGCGAGCGGGTCGCCCCCCGCGGCGGCCATCCAGGCGACGTACAGGCCGACTCCCGCGGGCAGCAGCGCCAGCCACAGGACGTCCCGCCGCAGCCGGTAGCGCGGCGTCAGCAACTCGCGTGCGCGGCCCGCGCGGCTGCGCAGGCCGGTGAGCCGGCCGGACGGGCGCCCCGGCGCGGGGCGGTCGGGAACGCGGTCCTCGCGCGGGCCGTAGAGGTAGAGGAGCAGCGCGGGCACGGCCAGCATCAGACCCGTGCTGCGGGTGGCGCCCGCGAGCGCGCCGAGCAGCCCCGCCTGCAGCCAGCGGCCGTGGCGCGCGCTCCAGAACAGGCCGACCGACAGCGCCATGAACAGCGCCTCCGAGTAGACGGCGCCGAAGAAGAACGCCATCGGCGAGAACGCGGTGACGTACACGGCGAGGGCCGGGACGCGCACGGCGTCGCTACGGACGTGCAGGCGCGGGAGCTCGAGCTCGGCGAGGCGATGGATCCCGTACAGCGCGAGCGCGAACGCGGCCGCGGACAGCAGCACGCCGGCGACCACCAGCGGGATCCCCGTCCACGAGATCACGCGGATGCCGAGCGGATAGCCGGGGAAGTACGCCGCGCGCGGGCTCGTGTAGGGCGCGAGGTCCGGGCGGTAGCCGAAGTGCGCGATCGTCAGGAACCACGACGAGTCCCAGCGCGCGACCGCCGCGGCGAGCACATCGCCGACGCGCCCGAGGCCGCGCGTCAGTCCCTGCGGGTCGAGCACCCCGCGGTCGGGGCCGAAGCCGAACGTGAGGACGGCGACGATGCCGGCGCTCCAGGCGAGCACGTGAGACGTCCACATCGCGCGCCACACCGTCCGCCACGCCGATCGGGGCGCAGCCGTGGCGGCGTTCGGCTCGCGGGCGCGGGGGGCCGGGCGCGCGGGCGCTCCGCCCGCGGCGCGCGCGCGCTCGATCGTCAACTCGGCGGTGTCGGGAGCGACCACTCTCCCGACGAGCCTAGAGATCCGCGGGACCGACCGGTCGAACGTGCACGCGCCGCACGGTAATCTCGAATGTCGGCCGATGTCCAGTGCAGCCAGACAGCGGCGCCGCCGGCGCCGCACCGGAGCCGGTACGCGCGTGCTCGTCATCGGAGGTGGCGTTCTCGCGACCGCGCTCGTGATCGGCGTGATCGCCGCGGTGGCATACGTGGTCCACATCGGCAACCACACCCCGAACCCGTGCGGGCTGCGCCCGATCCTCGCGGGCGGCTCCTCGCAGGTGTATGCCGCAGGCAACACGCGCCTGGGCTTCATCCGCTCGGACACGCTGCGCACGCCCGTCGGCTGGAGCCAGGTCCCGCAGACGGTGAAGGACGCCACGGTCTCGATCGAGGATCAGCGCTTCTACAAAAACAACGGCGTCGACCTCACGGGGATCTTCCGTGCGGCGGTCAAGGACGCGCTCAACGGCAAGGCGGTCCAGGGCGGCTCGACGATCACGATGCAGCTGATGCGCAACCTCTACATGCGCGGCGACACGCACACGGTCAAGCAGAAGATCGAAGAGGCGAAGATGGCGCTCGACTACGAGAAGTGCCGTGACAAGCACCAGATCCTGGGCGAATACCTCAACAGCATCCCGTACGGGACCGTGGGCGGCCAGACCGCGATCGGCGTCCAGGCGGCGTCGCGGGTGTTCTTCGACAAACCCGTCACCCAGCTCAACCTCGAGCAGTCGGCGCTCCTTGCGGGCCTCCCCCAGGCGCCCTCCGAATACAACCCGTTCCGGGACCCCGGCGCCGCGCGCGAACGCCGCAACGAGGTGCTCAAGAAGATGGCCGAACTCCATTACATCAGCGGTGCGCAGGCGTCGGCCGCCGAGCACGCCCCGCTCGAGACGCACGCCGGCAACTACTACACCCAGCGCCGCGAGGACTTCTTCTTCGAATACGTGCGCGAGCAGCTCGAGCACCGGTACGGGCGAAAGGCCGTCGAAGAGGGTGGGCTGAAGGTCTACACGACGCTCAACCTCAACATGCAGCGGCTCGCGCGCAAGGCGATCGCGGAAGTCCTCAACGAGCCCGAAGACCCCGCGTCGGCGGTCGTCACGATCAACCCCGCCAACGGCGACATCGAGGCGATGGCGGAGTCCGAGAGCTACCAGAACTCGCAGTACAACCTCGCCGCAGACGGGCACCGGCAGCCCGGCTCCACCTTCAAGGCGATCGACCTCGCCGACGCGCTCTCACGGGGAATCGACCCCAACAGCACCTTCTACAACTCGCACACGCTCGAGCCGGGGTGGCTCGCGGCCGAACCCAAGTACCTGGTGAAAACGTTCGGCGGCGAGCAGAACGGGACGATCAACCTCGTCTCCGCGACGCTCAAATCCGACAACACCGTGTACGCGCAGCTCGCCGCCGACCTGGGCGAGGAAACGGTCACCCAGATGGCCTACTCGATGGGTGTGAAAACCCACCTCTCGAGCTACCCCGCGGAGGCGCTCGGGGGGCTCACCCTCGGTGTGACTCCGCTCGAAATGGCGGTCGTGTACGCGACGCTCGCCGACGGAGGACTGCGCAACTCTCCGATCGCGATCACGAAGGTCGTGTTCCCCAACGGCCGCGTGGACGAAAGCTGGGGCCGGCCCCACCGCGTGCGCGTGCTGAGCGAACCGATCACCGGTGAAGAGACGCGCATCCTTCACCAGAACGTGCTCGGCGGGACCGCCGGTCGCTCGCAGATCAACTGCCCCACCGCGGCCAAGACCGGAACGACCTCGGAACTGTACGACGCGTGGCTCGACGGCTACAACTCCGAATACTCGACGGTCGTGTGGATGGGCTACCCGAAGCGGAACATCGCGATGACGGACGTCCACGGCGAGCCGCAGCAGGGCGGCTACCTGCCGGCGGAAATCTGGCACGCGTACATGGCCGGCGTCACCGAAGGCCACCCGTGCGCGCCGCTGAACGAAAACAGCACGGGGATCTCCTTCAAGCCGTTCTACGGCAAGTTCGCGACCACCGGCCTGCAGGAAGCGGCGAGCGAACAGAACGAAGAACACAAGCCCAAAAAGCCGAACGGGCACGCGAACAAGCCCGCGCCGCCGCAGACACACGCCCCGGCGGCCGAACCCCCCGCCCATCCCACGCCCCCGGCGGCGCCCCCGGTGAACCGCACCGGCGGCGCGGCCCCCTGACCTTCGCCCACCCCCGCACCCCCTTCCCGCACGGGCGCCGGCGCCTGCGCGCTGGTAGTTTGATCCGATCAGTGCAGACGACGGCGGCCCCGGGGTCGCAGATGGGAACGCGGTGGCCAAGGAGGACAAGGTCGAATTCGAGGGCGAGGTGATCGAGGCTCTGCCCAACGCGATGTTCCGGGTGAAGCTCGACAACGACCACGTCGTCCTCGGTCACGTCGCAGGCAAGATGCGCCGCTTCAGGATCCGCATCCTGCCGGGCGATCGCGTGCGCTGCGAGCTCTCGCCCTACGACCTCGACCGCGCGCGCATCGTCTACCGCCACCGTTGAGGCGCGGACAGGCGAGGCTCCGATCGCCGAGCGCTCGCTGATCGACGCGATCGCCGCCGAGCTCGAGGGTGGCCCAGCCGGCGCGCGAACGGTGCGCGGGATCGGCGACGACGCGGCTGTCGTGCGGGCGCGTCGCCTTGCGGTGACGTCCGTGGACGCGGTCGTCGAGAACGTCCACTTCCGGCTCGGCGCCGGAGGCCTCGCGCCGGTCGACGTGGGACGGCGCGCGCTGGCGAGCGCGCTGTCGGACATCGCGGCGATGGGCGCCGAACCCGGCGAGGCGTATGTCGCCCTGGGGCTGCCGGGCGGCTTCTCCGAAGGCGACGCGCTCGCGCTCGTGGAAGGGATGCGCGAGGTGGCGCACGCCGGCGACACGTCGATCCTGGGCGGCGATGTGGTCGCCTCGGGGGAGCTGTTCGCGGCGGTGACGGTCGTGGGGTGGGCCCACGACGAGCGCGAGCTCGTCGGGCGCGACGGGGCGCAGCCGGGCGACGCGGTCGGGGTGACGGGTTCGCTGGGCGGCGCCGGCGCACGGCTCGCGATCGATGAGGGACGGGCGGCGGCGCCCGCCGGAGCCCCGGCGCAGCCCGTTCTGCGGCTGCGCGAGGGACGGGCGCTCGCGGCGGCGGGCGCGCACGCGATGATCGACCTCTCCGACGGCCTCGCCACGGACGCCGCCCACCTCGCCCGCGCGAGCGGGGTGAGGGTCGCAATCGACCTGGACCGGCTGCCCGTCGACCCTGAGGCGATCGCGGTGGCGCAGGCCACCGGCGAGCCCGCGTGGCGCCTCGCCGCAGCCGGCGGCGAAGACTACGAGCTGTGCTTCTGCATCTCGGAGGAGAACCGTGCCGGCGCCGAGCGCGCGGTTGCGGACCTCGGCGCGACCAGCGTCACGTGGATCGGCACCGTCGAGGCGGGACCGCCGGAGGCGGCGTTCTCAGACGAGCGGGGCGCCGTTGCGGGGATCGAGGGGTACGAACACAGGTGGTAGAGGCTTGGTCTTCGGCCGCAGCACGTCGATCGGGTGCGGGAGCGCGCCGCCGGGGAGCCGGCGCGCGGCGCCCCGCGGGTCCTCGCGCACCAGCCGCGCGTACACGAGCAGGCGTTTTTCGGCGCTGAACAGCGGCGTGCAGGCCGAAAGCACAAGGCGGCTGTAGCCCACGTTCCCGACTGCCGCCTCGACGTCCGTCGGCGCCACCACCTTCTGCCCGATCACGCTGTAGGTGAGCTGGGCATAGGGCATCTCGAGCGTGATCACGTTCCCGGGGCGGAGCGAGTCGATGTGACGGAACGGCGCGAGATAGGTGGTGCGGTGCCCGGCGATAGCGGTCGTGCCCGGGATCCCGGGAAAGCGCGTTTCGGCGTAGATGCCGGGCCCCTTCTCGAGGTCTTCCGTGCCGGTCCCCTTCACGACGACGAAGCTCGCCCCGATCCGCGGGATCTCGATGCGGCCGACGGCGCCGCCGCCGCCCGCGCGGTGTTCCAGGTCGCGTGCGAGCAGCGCGATCCGGCTGCGCTCATCCGAGATGCTCGCCAGCTCGCGCGTCTCGAGCGGTGTGGGCGGCGCCGCTTCAACGTTGTGCAGCGCGCCTTCGAGATGGTCCTGCTGCAGCGTCGCGTACAGCCACGAGACCGGCTCCTGCCACACCAGGGTGACGACCGCGTCCACCAGCGCGAGCGCGCCCGCCGCGATCAGCAGCGCAGCTAGCGCGCGCATCGCACGCGCCGACCGCGACCGCCGACGCCGGCGAACGGGACGCAGCAGTGGTTCGGCGGGGGGCTGCGAGGTGTGTGCTGCCACGTCGCTCACGCGCTCCTATCGTCGCAGAGCCGACTCGGTCCCCCCGAGCGACCCGGGGCCGGCGTATGAGAGCGGCCCCCGGATCGTCACCTCGAGGCGCTCGCCGCGACGCAGCTCGGGAACGGGGCGGGGCGGCGCGAGCGCGACCATCCCGGCGGCGGCCACGGCGCCCAGCGCAAGGCTCCACAGCAGCGCGCCCCCGAAGCCGACGTGACCTCCTGCGAGGAGCACGATCGCACTCCACGGCAGCGTCCCCACGCCCAGCGAGAGCTGGCTCGCGAAGAACGCGACGATCACGGCGAGCGGCGCGAGACCCGCGAGCACGAGCGCGAACGAGACCGAGCGCCGGAGTCGCAGCTCCGGCGAGGC
>Ga0187823_10000413_pt1 | contig 10366 bp, 7 predicted proteins | sample NC_wetland_sal_i_12_FD_132968 | JGI IMG/M metagenome (GOLD analysis project Ga0187823, IMG submission 132968) | Wetland sediment microbial communities from Neuse River Estuary, North Carolina, USA - SourceSoil_3 | ecosystem: Environmental > Aquatic > Freshwater > Wetlands > Sediment | place...
CCACCGTGGCAGCGCTGCGCGAGCACGGCGCGCGGGTCGTGGACCTGTCCGCCGACTTCCGCCTGGCCTCGCTGCCCACGTATGAGCGGTGGTACGGCGAGCATCCCCGGCCGGAGCTGCTCGGCGACGCCGTCTACGGGCTCACCGAGCTGCACCGCGAGGCCATCGCGGGTGCCGCGATCGTCGCCAACCCCGGCTGCTACCCCACCGCTTCGCTGCTCGGGCTGGCGCCGCTCGCTCGGGCCGGCCTGATCGCCGACGTGGTGATCGACGCCAAGCAGGGCATCTCGGGCGCGGGCCGGGCGTTCGACGACACCACCCACCTGTCGATGGCCGGGGAGAACATCCTCCCGTACAAGGTCGCCCGGCACCGGCACACCCCCGAGATCGAGGAGCAGCTCGCCGGGCTGCATCCCTCGCTCGGCGACCTCGCCGTCCAGTTCCAGGCGCACCTCGTGCCGCTCGACCAGGGCGAGCTGGCGAGCATGTACGTGATGCCCACCCGGCCCGTCCCCCAGGACGAGCTGGACGAGCTGATGCAGGGCGCCTACGCCGAGGAGCCGTTCGTGGAGGTGGCCGCGGAGCCGCCCGGCACGCGCGAGGTCCAGGCCACCAACTACTGCCGCATCTTCGCGGCGTCCGATCAGCACACCGGCAAGCTCGTGGTGCTCTCCGCGATCGACAACCTGTGGAAGGGCACCTCCTCGCAGGCGCTGCAGAACCTCAACGTGATGTTCGGCCTCCCCGAGGCCGAGGGCCTGTCATGAGCTTCTTCAAGAGCCGCTGGGTGGAGCGCCCGCCGCATGTGACCGAGCTCGCGGGCGACTCGGGGCTGCCGGGCGGGTTTCGCGCCGCCGGGGTGACGGCGGGGCTGAAGTCGAGCGGCAAGCCCGACGTGGGCCTGCTCGTGTGCGATGCGCCGGACGCGGTCAGCGCGGCCCGTTTCACCGCGAGCGGCACCGCGGCCGCGCCGGTGCTGCTCACCCGGGAGCGCTGCAACGTGCACGCGCTGCGCGTGGTGCTCGCCAACTCGGGGTGCGCCAACGCGGCCACCGGCAAACGGGGCCTCGAAGATGCCGCCAAGACGCAGAGGGCCGCGGCGGCGGCGACGGGGACCGACGCCGCCCACGTCGCGCTCGCCTCCACGGGCGCGATCAGCCACCACCTGCCCGTCGACGCGGTGCTCAAAGGCGTGCTCGAGGCCAGCGCACAGCTGCGCGCCGACGGCGACGCGAGCTTCCAGGAGGCGATCCAGACCACCGATGCGTTCGAGAAGCGTGCGAACCTGCAGGTGGAGCTCGCGTCCGGGGCCGTGCGGGTCAACGCCCAGTGCAAGGGCGCGGGGATGATCTCGCCCAACTTCGCCACGATGCTGTGCTTCGTGGAGACCGACGCGGCGTTGTCGGCGGAGACCGCCGACCTGCTGCTCGGCGTGTGCGTGAAGCGCAGCTTCGACCGTGCCAGCGTGGACGGCCAGCTGTCCACCAACGACACCGCCGTGCTGATGTGCTCCGGCGCGAGCGGCGTGACGGTCGCGCCCGAGAGCGAGGACGAGCTCCGCCTCGGCGAGGCGCTCGACGCGCTGCTGCGCCAGCTCGCCGTGATGATGGTGGCCGACGGCGAGGGGGCCGGGCGCCTGGCGCGCGTGGTCGTGCACGGCGGGCACCCCGGCAGCGTCGAGGCCGCCGCCCGCGCCGTCGCCAACTCGCCGCTCGTGAAGGCGGCTCTGCACGGCGGCGACCCGAACTGGGGGCGGATCGTGCAGGCGGTGGGTGGCGCGCTGCCCGGCACCGCCCCGCTGGATGTGGACGTCGCGATCGAGGGCATCCAGGTGTGCCGCGCCGGTGCCGCGATCCCCTACGACCAGTCGGCGCTCGACAAGGCCGTCAGGCGCGAGGAGGTCGAGTACGAGATCGGACTGCCGGGCGAGGGTGCCGACACGGAGGTGTTCTTCTCCGACCTCTCCCACGAGTATGTGACCGTCAACGCGGACTACACGACGTGAGGGACATCGGCACACTCCTCGAGGCGCTGCCGTACATCCGGCAGTTCCACGGCAAGACGGTCGTGATCAAGTACGGCGGCGCTGCGATGGAGGACGAGGCGCTGCGCGAGGAGTTCGCGCGCGATGTCGTGCTGCTCAAGTACGTCGGGCTGAATCCGATCGTGGTCCACGGCGGCGGCCCCGAGATCACCGGCTACATGGAGCGGCTGGGCCTCCCGGTGCAGTTCGTGGACGGCCTGCGCGTGTCCGACCCCGACACGGTGGAGGTCGCCAAGATGGTGCTCGTCGGGAAGGTCAACAAGGAGATCGTGCTCCGCATCAACCGCCACGGCCAGCCCGCCGTGGGCCTGTGCGGTGACGACGGCACCCTTTTCCGCGTCTCGCGCCGCTCTGCGCCGGGGGGCCAGGACATCGGCTTCGTGGGGCGGATCGACCGCGTCAACACGGGGGTGATCGAGCACGTCGCCAGCGACTACATCCCCGTGATCGCCTCCGTCGGCGCCGACCGCGAGGGCAGCTCCTACAACGTCAACGCCGACGAGGCCGCGGGCGCGGTCGCGGGTGCGCTGGGGGCCTACAAGGTGGTGTTCCTCACCGACGTCCCCGGCTGGCTCGCCGACCCCTCCGATCCCGACAGCCTGATCGGCCAGGCGGGCGCCGAGCAGGTGCGAGGCGCGCTCGACGGGCTGCAGGGCGGCATGCGCCCGAAGCTCGAGGCGTGCCTGCGCGCGATCGACGACGGCGTCAGCGCCGCCCACATCCTGGACGGACGGGTTCCGCACTCGCTGCTGCTGGAGCTGTTCACCGATGCAGGGGTCGGGACGAAGATCGAGGCGTCCTCGTGAGCCTCGCCGAGCTCCAGGCGCTGGAGCGCGAGAACGTGATCGGGACGTACGCGCGCAACCCGGTCGAGTTCGTGCGGGGCGAGGGTGCGCGGCTGTGGGACGAGGAGGGCAACGAGTACCTCGACCTGCTGTGCGGGATCTCGGTGACGAACCTCGGGCACTGTCACCCCGCGGTCGTCGCGGCGGTGCGAGAGCAGGCGGGCACGCTCATGCACGTGGGCAATCTGTTCTACACCGCGCCGGCGATGCGTCTCGCCGCGAGGCTCACCGAGTCGAGCCTCGGCGGCAAGGTGTTCTTCTGCAACTCCGGCGCCGAGGCGGTCGAGGCGGCGCTGAAGCTGTCGCGCAGGGCGCGCGCGGCCGGCGACGTGGTGGTGGTGCACGGGGCGTTCCACGGCCGCACCTACGGCGCGCTCTCCGCGACGCCGCAGGAGTCCAAGCAGGCGCCGTTCGCGCCGCTCGTGCCCGGCTTCCGCGCGTGCGAGCCCCGCGCCGAGGCGATCGCCGCGGCCGTCGACGAGCGCACCGCCGCGGTGCTGCTCGAGCCGATCCAGGGCGAGAGCGGTGTGCACGTGCTCGGCGAGGACGTCCTGCGCGCCGCGCGCGACGCATGTGACGCCCACGGCGCGGCGCTGATCTTCGACGAGATCCAGACCGGCATGGGGCGCACGGGAACGCTGTGGGCGTACGAGCAGACCGGGGTCGTGCCCGATGCGATCACCGTGGCCAAGGCGCTCGCCGGCGGGCTTCCGATGGGCGCGCTCGTCACCGGCCCGCGGCTCGCCGACGTGCTCGTGGCGGGCGACCACGGGTCTACGTTCGCGGGCAGCCCCACGGTCGCGCGCGCCGCGCTCGCGGCGCTGGCCGCGACCGACACCCCGGAGCTGCTCGAGAACGTGCGCGCCCGCGGCGCGGAGCTCGCCGGTGGCCTCGGGGGGCTCCCGCACGTCGTCGATGTCCGCGGACGCGGGCTGATGCTCGCCTGCGAGCTCGACGTGCCCGCGCCCGAGGTGGTCCGCCGCGCGCTGCTCGAGCAACGGCTCGTCACCAACGCCACCGGTCCCACCACGCTGCGGCTGCTGCCTCCGCTGACGATCGACGCCGGCCAGGTGCAGGCCGCGCTCGACGGGCTCGCCGCCGCGCTGGCGGGCTGAGCGGTGCGCCGCGAGCTCGGCGACGGGTACGAGCTCGACGACGACCGCACCCGCCTCGACGTCGACGCGATCCATGCCTACCTGAGCGAGGAGTCCTACTGGGCCAGGGGTCGCCCGCGCGAGCTCGTGCAGCTCGCGATCGACGGCAGCGCGCGCGTCGTGGGCCTGTACCGGGAGGGAGAGCAGGTGGGGTTCGCCCGCGGCGTCTCCGACGGCGCGACCGTGGCGTACCTCGCGGACGTGTACGTGCTCGCCGGGCACCGCGGGCGCGGCCTCGGGCTCGAGCTCGTGCGCGAGATGATCGAAGGCGCGCGCGATGACGGCGGGGTGGGGGCGCGGGTCGGTGCCAGCCGCAGCGGCCGCGACGTGCGCTGGTTGCTGCACACCGCCGACGCCCAGCACCTGTACGCGAAGCTCGGGTTCACGTCCGGCCCGCCGCAGTACCCCCTGATGGAACGCACGCGCAGCGGAGATCGGGCGAGCGTTCGCCGCGGCGGACGCTCGGCCGCGCGCGAGCGATAGCCTGCGCGCCTCATGACCGACGCCGACCGCTCGCCGCGCACCGCCTCCTACGAGGCCGACCCCGAGGACGTTCACCGCGTCCTGCTGCTCTACTCGGGTGGCCTCGACACGAGCGTGATGCTCAAGTGGATCCAGGACGAGTACGGGGCGGAGGTCGTGTGCCTCACGGTGAACCTCGGCCAGCCCGGCGAGGACTACGACGTGATCAGGGGCAAGGCGCTCGCGCTCGGCGCGCTCGATTGCCGGGTGGTGGACGCGCGCGAGGATTTCGCCGCCGAGTACCTCGTCCCGGCGATCAAGGCCAACGCGCTCTACGGCGGCGGCTACCCGCTGTTCACCGCGCTCGGCCGGCCCCTGATCGCGAAGCTCGCCGTGGAGGCCGCCCGGGCGAGCGGCTGCGACACGATCGCCCACGGCTGCACGGGCAAGGGCAACGATCAGGTTCGCATCGAGGCCACCGTCGCGACGCTCGCGCCCGAGCTGAAGGTGATCGCGCCCGTGCGCTCCTGGCAGATGGGCCGCGAGGAGGAGATCGCGTACGCGCGCGAGCACGGGATCCCGATAAAGACGCTCCCCACCCAGACCGGGACCGAGGCCGCGCCCTACTCGATCGACGACAACCTCTGGGGCCGCTCGTCGGAGGGCCGCTGGATCGAGGATCTGGACCACGCCCCCGATGACGACGTGTTCCAACTCGTCACGCGCCCGGAGCTCGCGCCGGACGAGCCCGAGGAGGTGCAGATCGAGTTCGAGGCCGGCGTGCCCGTGGCACTGAACGGCGAGCGGCTCGGGCTCGTCGCGCTGATCGAACGCGCCGCCGAGATCGGTGCGCGCCACGGCGTGGGGATCATCGATCACATCGAGGACCGCATCGTCGGGCTGAAGGTGCGTGACATCTACGAGGCGCCCGCCGCAGCGCTGATCCTGCCCGCCCACCAGGAGCTCGAGCACCTCGTCTGCACGATCCACCAGAACCAGTTCAAGGGCGATCTCGACCGGCAGTGGGCGTTCCTCGTCTACGCGGGGCTGTGGTGGGAGCCGCTGCGCTCGGACCTGGACGCGTACATGGACGCGGTCAACGCGCAGGTCACCGGCACGATCGGGATCAAGCTGTACAAGGGCCACGCGCGCGTGACCACGCGCAGCTCGCCCAACGCGGTCTACGACGCCGCGCTCGCCACGTTCGCGGAGTCTGGCGGGCTGTTCTCGCAGACGGCCTCCCCGGGCTTCATCGAGCTGTGGTCGTTGCAGTCGCGCATGGCATGGCGGCTGCGTAACAGCTGACTTCAGGGGTAGCGTTGGTCGTGATGGGATCCACCGGTTACAAGCTGCTGGGGTTCGCTGTGTGGCACGGCGGGCGCTGGTACCTGCGCCGCCGCCTGACGCCGCGCCGAGCCGTGCTCACGCGGGTGCTGCCCGTGGCGCTGCTCGCCGGGGCCGGCGGCGCGGCGCTCGCGCGCCGGATCGCCGCCTGAGGCGTCCGGCCCTCGCTCTACCGTCCCGTTCGGCATGGTGGAGGAGTCCGACAGGCCCGGCAGGGGCGAGCCCCCCGAGGGTTCTCGCCGCGAGCAGGGCATCTTCGCCGAGCGGCGCGCGCTGCGCGCGGCCGACAGCGGTGACGCGGCCCTCGTGCGCCGCGCCGAGGCCGCCGAAGCCACCGTCCACACGCTCGAACGCCATGTCACCAGCCTGCAGCAACGGCTGGATGAGGCCGAGCAGGAGCGGCAGCGGCTCGCCGACCTGCTCGAAGCCGAGCGCACCGTCGCGCTCGAGCGCGAAAGCGAGCTGCGCCGCGTCAAGCAGCGCGAGTACGCCGAGCAGCAGCTGCGCGTGGAGGCCGAGGACCGGCTCGTCGGCATCGACCGCGAGAGCCGCGCCGACGTGTCCGACCTGCGCGAGCGCCTCGCCGCCAGCGAGCGCGACGCCGGCGAGCTGTCCGCGCGGCTGCAATCGCTCCAGCGCCGGCTCGCCGAGGCCGAGCAGGCCGCCGCGGCGGAGCGGGCGGCGGCGCGCAGCCTCGACGGAGAGCTCCAGGCGCGCCTGGCCCAGCTCGAGCGGCGCGGCGGTGAGATGCAGGCGCGCCTCGACGCCGAGCGCGCCGCGCGCGAGAGCTCGGACCGCCTGATCGCCGCGATGCGCGATGGGCACCGCCGCATGGAATCGCTCGTCGAGGAGGTCCGCGGAACCGTCGGGCGGCTCGGCGAGGCGATCTCCGCCGCCCAGCCCGCCGCCGCGCCTCCCGCGCCGGCGCCCGAGCCGGCAGCGCCGCCCGTGCCCCCGCCGGCTCCGGCCGGCGAGCCGTCGGGTGAGGAGGGGCGCCCGGGCGCGCGCGAGGCCGCCCCGCGTTCCCCGCAGCCCGTCGGCGAGGACCTCGCCGCGGCGCTCCGGCGGCGCACGGCGCGCCCGCTGGTTCCCGGTGGCGCACCCGTGCTGCCGCCCGCGAGCGAGCGCCCTCCACGTGTGAGCGCCGGCGCGACCACCCCCACGACCCCCGCGCACGCACGCGCGCCGATGCCTCCGCGTGCGCCCGCCGGAGAGCGCGGAGAGGAGATGAGCCAGGCGCTGGCCGCCGCCGTCGAGCGCCTGCGCGCACGCGCCGAGGCGGCCCCCGAGCGGTCACCCGAGGAGGATTCGGTCGTCGCCGCCGAGGCGCGGGCCGAGGCGGTGGCGGCGCTCTCGGACGATGCTCCCGCGAGCCCTTCGGCGGCTCCGCGCGACGCCGGCGAGGAGCCCTCGCGTGGCCCCGGCCACAAGCACGCGATGTCGCTGATCGGGCGCCTTCGCAACCGTCGCAAACAGCGGCGGAGCCGCTGAGCCTCCGCCGCTCGGCCGCATAGCATTGGGCGTCAGTGAGCACGTCCTCCTGCGCCCACCTGCACGTCCACTCCGAGTACTCGCTGCTCGACGGCGCATGCAAGATCGATGCGCTCGCCGAGCGTGCCGCATCGTTCGAGCAGCCCGCGCTCGGTCTCACCGACCACGGCGTGATGAACGGCGCGGTGGAGCTCTACAAGGCGTGCAGGACGCACGGCATCAAGCCGATCGTGGGCTGCGAGATCTACCTCGTCGACGACCACGCGGCGGCCCGCACCGACCGCGGCGAGCGCAACCACCTGACGCTCCTGGCGGCCGACGACGCCGGCTACCGCAACCTCGTCAAGCTCTCATCGGCGGGCTTCCTGGAGGGGTTGCAGCGCGGCAAGCCGACCGTCGACATGGGCCAGCTCGAGCAGTACGCGGGCGGCGTGATCGCGCTCACGGGATGCCTGGCCTCCCGCTTCTGCCAGCGCCTGCTGGACGACCGCGAGGACGACGCGCGCGCCCACGCCGACGACCTGCGACGGGTGTTCGGCCCCGACAACGTCTACTTCGAGGTGCAGAAGAACGGCCTGGACGCACAGGAGAAGTGCAACGAGGGGATCGTGCGGATCGCGCGCGAGGTCGGCGGCAGCCTGGTCGGCACGGGCGACGTCCACTACCTCCGGCGCGAGGACTACGACCACCACACCGCGCTCCTGTGCGTGCAGACCAAGAGCACGCTCGCCGCGCCGAAGCTCACGTTCGACACGAACGAGTTCTACCTGCGCGACGGCGAGGAGATGGCCGCCGCGTTCGCCGAGTGGCCCGAGGCGCTCGCGAGCACGCTCGAGATCGCCGAGCGCTGCTCGGTGGAGCTCGAGCTCGGCAAGCAGCTGATCCCGAGCTACCCGACCCCCGACGGCAGCTCCGAGCGCGACTACCTGCGAGCGCGCGTGGGGGAGGGGCTGCGCCTGCGCTACGGCGACCCGCCGCCCGCGGAGGCCGTTCAGCGGATGGAGATGGAGCTCGACGTGATCGACCGGATGGGCTTCAACGCGTACTTCCTGATCGTGTGGGACTTCGTCCGGTACGCGAAGGAGAACGGGATCGCGGTGGGGCCCGGCCGCGGCTCGGCCGCGGGCTCGATCGTGTCCTACTGCCTGGCGATCACCGACGTCGACCCGCTGCGCTACGACCTGCTGTTCGAGCGCTTCCTGAACCCCGAGCGCGTGTCCATGCCGGACATCGACATCGACTTCTCCGTGCGCGGTCGCGAGCGCGTGATGCGGTACGTCACCGAGAAGTACGGGCGCGAGTCGGTCGCCCAGATCGTCACGTTCGGCAAGATGTTCCCGCGCGCCGCCACGCGCGACGCCGCGCGCGTGCTCGGCTTCGACTACGGCACCGGTGACCGTCTCGCCAAGCTGATCCCCGATCCGATCATGGGCCGCGCGCCGTCGTTCGAGGAGTGCCTGAAGGATGGCCAGCCGCTGCGCAAGGCCTGCGACGAGGACGCCACGGCACGCCAGATCATCGACGTGGCGAAGGGGCTCGAGGGGATCGTGCGCAACTCCTCGATCCACGCCGCAGCGGTCGTGATCGCGGACCGCCCGCTCACCGACATCGTGCCGCTGCAGCTCGCAGACGCGGGCACCGACGAGAACGGCGAGCGGGCGTTCCGGACGGTGACGCAGTTCTCGATGAAGCCGATCGAGGAGATCGGCCTGCTCAAGATGGACTTCCTCGGGCTGCGCAACCTCGACGTGATCGAGGACGCGCTCGACATCATCGAGCGCTCGACAGGCGTGCGGCCCGACATGACCACGCTGCCGCTCGACGACGAGCGGACGTACGAGATGCTCTCGCGCGGCGACTCGGTGGGCGTGTTCCAGTTCGAGTCCGAGGGGATGCGCGAGGCACTCAAGAAGGTGCGTCCGACCGAGTTCGAGGACCTGATCGCGCTGAACGCGCTCTACCGGCCCGGGGCGATGGACCAGATCCCCGTGTACGCGCGCGGCAAGCAGAACCCGGAGTCGATCCAGTACGCCGACGAGCGCCTGCGCACGATCCTCGAGTCCTCGAAGGGCGTGATCCTCTACCAGGAGCAGGCGATGCAGATCTCCAAGGAGCTCGCCGGCTTCTCCGGAGCCAAGGCCGACGACCTGCGCAAGGCGATCGGCAAGAAGAACCGCGCCGCGATGGCCGCGCTGAAGCCCGAGTTCGTCGAGGGCTGCCGCGCCTCGGGCACGCGCGCTGACGTCATCGAGTTCCTGTGGCAGACGAACGAGCGCTCCGCCGACTATTCGTTCAACCGCTCGCACGCCGCCTGCTATGCGCTGATCGGCTACCGCACCGCGTGGCTGAGGGCGAACTACCCCGCCGAGTACATGGCCGCGCTGATCTCGTCGGTGATGTCGACCAAGGACAAGGTCCCGTTCTTCGTCGCGCGCTGCGAGGAGATGGGGATCGAGATCCTCCCGCCGGACGTGAACCTCTCAGATCACGAGTTCACGGTCGGCCCCGCCGGCGACGGCGCGATGGGTGCCAACGGCACGATCCGCTTCGGGCTCGACGCGGTCAAGGGCGTCGGCTACCAGGCCGTCGAGGCGATCAAGCGCGCCCGCGAGGCCGGCGAGTTCACCACCCTGTGGGACTTCTGCGAGCGCGTGGACAACCGCACCGTCAACAAGAAGGCGATCGAGGCGCTGATCAAGTGCGGCGCGTTCGGGTCGACGGGCGCGAGCCGCAAGGGGATGCTCGCGGTGCTCGAGCAGGCCCAGGCAGCCGGGCAGAAGATCCAGCAGGACGCGCTGATCGGGCAGGGATCGATCTTCGACCTGGACGAAGGGTCCGGCGCTTCGCCGGCGCCCGGCGCGGGGCTGGGGCGTCCCGTGCATCCCCCGATCCCCCGCGAAGAGTTCGACCAGGCCGAAATGCTCGCGGCGGAGAAGGAGGCGATCGGCCTGTTCGTCTCCGAGCACCCGTTGAAGCCGCTGCGCGACATCCTGCGCGAGCGCGCCGACTGCCCGCTCGCCGCGCTC
>Ga0187823_10000415_pt1 | contig 10351 bp, 9 predicted proteins | sample NC_wetland_sal_i_12_FD_132968 | JGI IMG/M metagenome (GOLD analysis project Ga0187823, IMG submission 132968) | Wetland sediment microbial communities from Neuse River Estuary, North Carolina, USA - SourceSoil_3 | ecosystem: Environmental > Aquatic > Freshwater > Wetlands > Sediment | place...
CACGGCGACCACACTCGCCGAAGCACACCGGGCGCAGGCTGCGGGTGCCGATGCGATCATCGCCCAGGGCTCTGAGGCTGGCGGGCATCGAGGATCATTCGATCCGGCGGCGGCTGAACGCCAATCTATCGGCCTCTTCGCGCTGCTTCCGCGGCTGGCAGACCATATCGATCTGCCCATTATTGCTACTGGAGGAATCGGTGATGGCCGCGGCGTTGCCGCCGCATTGATCCTCGGCGCAAGCGCCGCGATGGTCGGCACTGCATTCTTGCGCTGCCCAGAAGCGAAAACGCATCGCGCCTGGGCCGACGCTCTCGATCAACTCGAACCCGAAGACACCACCTTGACCCGCGCTTTTACGGGCCGGCTGGGGCGAGCGATCGCCACGAATTTCGTGAAGGCAGCAGCGGCGCCGGGCGCCCCTGCTGCAGCGCCCTATCCCGTCCAACGCGGCCTCACCTCACCAATGAAAACAGCAGGAGCCGAGGCCAACGACTATCACCGCATGCAGGTCTGGGCCGGACAGTCCGCCGCAATGGCCAAGCCCGGTCCTGCCGCAACTCTCGTCAAAGATATGTGGGAATGCGCGCGAAAATTCCTCTAGAACTTCTTCCCGAGAACGACCCCAGCGATATGCGGTGCGATAGGGGGCTGGACTCCTCTAGAATCCGAGGCAAAATGTAATGAGGTAGGGTGTCGCGACTTCAGCCGCGACAATCAAGCCGTTCAGAGGCAATCGGCTTTAGCCGCTGAAGCCTCCTTTCGAAGCTTCACAAATCGGCTGCAACAGCGAACAACTCTACGTCTTCCAATCCGGTGTCGCCACGTATTCGCGTGTAATGTCCGCGACGGTTCGCGTACCGCAGTTCCCCATCACCAGCTTCAGCTCGCCCTGCATAATTTCGAGCACGCGATCTACGCCGGGTTGGCCGAATGCGCCCAAGCCCCACAGGAACGGGCGCCCGATGCCCACTGCCTTGGCTCCCAGCGCGAGCGCTTTGAAAACGTCCGTGCCGCGCCGGAATCCGCCATCGACAAATATCGGAATGCGGCCGCCCGCTTCGGCGACGACTTCCGGCAGCGCCTCGATGGTCGCGCGAAGCGTTTCGGTCGCTCGCCCGCCGTGGTTCGACACCAAAATGCCATCAATGCCGTGCTCGATGCACATCCGCGTGTCCTCACGCGTGTCGACTCCCTTGATGATGAATTTCCCTTTCCAGAACTTGCGGATCTGATCGGCGAAAGCCCAATCCATGGCGGGATTCGGCGCGCGCACGCCGGTCATGTTGATGCCGTTAAACATCGGCCGCTCTTTCATGCTGGGACCAGCGCCACTTTCATGGCATGTCATGCACTGGCTCACGTCCTTCGGGCGCGTGCGCAGAAATGTCTCGCTGTTGCGGCCGGTGGTGTTGTCCACCGTGAGCGCGATGACGGAGACGCCCGAATCTTGCACTCGCTGCAAAAGCTGCCGGCACGCATCCCACGTACTCGGCGCATAAATCTGCTGCCAAACGGGACGGCCCAACTCCTTGTTAACGTCCTCCACGGCCACCGACGTCATGGTGGAAAGCACCTGCAAGGTGCCGTGTGCTTTGGCTGCCCGCGCCACGGCCAATTCGCCCTCGGGAAAGAACGACTTCTCGCCGCCAGTGGGGCACGTGAAGATTGGGCTGCTGTACGACATGCCAAAGAGCTCGACGCGCATGTCCACTTTCGTCGCGTCGCGCAGCCGCCGCGGCCGCAGCTCAATATGCTTAAATCCCTCGCGATTGGCGCGCAGCGTGCCGTCGTCATCGACGCCGCTCGCCATGTAAGCCCAATGGCCCGGATTCACTTTGCGGTGCGCGGGCTCTTCGAAGTCGAAGACGTTGAGTGCCTCGGCCGGGCTCGAAATAATGTCGGCAACCGGCCGGCCATTTTGCGCTTGGGCGAAGCCGTTTCGCTCTAAAAACGCGCCCACTCCGCCAAGTGCGGCGACGTAAGGGCTGGCGGCCAGAAACTTCAGAAATTCGCGGCGGGCTTTGTCTGTGAATTCGGTTGTAGGTTGGCTCATAGTGGTCGGATTCTAACGCCGCTCCCTTCCTCTTGACCAGCCTGTTTTCCTCTGCCGCACCTTAGCCCAGGGTGCCGCCGCCAAACGCCAATTTCATTCTCACGTCGCCATCGGGCGGCGCGCCCCACTTCCATCCGTGGCGCCCGTAGAATCTCTCTTGCTTGTTTGTCTGTATCCCCGCGTCTCTGTGCTCTCTGCGTTCTCTGTGTTAAATTCCCGGTTCTCGAATGTCAAAGCGTCTCGCATGAGAATGGAGGACGTCATGTCAGATCGCCTCAAATTGTGGTTAATGCTTGGAGTTCTTGCTGCAGGCCTGTTGGCGATTTTCCTCGAGCCAGCTCCCGGTCAGAACAAGAGCTCCGCTACCGTCACGCCGGCGGATTACCTCAAATGGCGCAACGAATTTAAGAATTGGGGCCGCTGGGGTGCGAGTGATCAACGCGGCGTCTCGAACCTGATCACTGCCGAAAAGAGCCTGAGCGCGATAAAGCTCGTCAAAAACGGCATCGTCGTCTCCCTCGCGCACGCCGTCCCGCAAAAAGCTGATCCCGAAGTTCCCGACCGCAGTGTGTTTCATCGCGTAACGGAAAATATCGGGCCATTCAATACCATTGATCGCTACGAGGTGAGCTATCACGGCCTGGCTCTCGCGCACATGGATGCTTTCTGCCATTTCTTTCTCGAAGGCAAAATGTATAACGGGTATCCCGTCGCGGATAACATCACGCCTCAGACCGGCTGCAAGAAAGACGACATCATGTCGTGGCGCGACGGCGTCATCACGCGCGCTGTCCTCTACGATATTCCCCAGCTTAAAGGCGTGGAGTGGATCGAACCTGGCACCCCGATTACCCGCGCCGACCTGGAAGCGTGGGAGAAAAAATCCGGAGTAAAGGCCGGCCCGGGAGACGTGATCATGCTCTACGTCGGACGTTGGAAGCGGCGTGCGGCCAAAGGGCCGTACCCGAACGCGATCCCCGGCTATTTTGCGGATGTCATTCCTCTCATCAAAGAGCGCGAAGTGGCCTTTGTCGGCCACGACTTCAATATTGATTGGGCGCCGCGGCCCGGATGGGGCGACGCGCAAGGCATTCCCGTGAATCCGATTCACCAGGCCGTGCTCAACTGGATGGGCGTCGGCATCGTCGAAAATCTCGATCTTGAGCGCGCCGTCGAGACCGCCCGGCGCCTGAATCGCTATGAATTCATGCTCACGTTTGCGCCACTTCCCGTCGAGGGCGGCACGGGCTCGCCGCTCAATCCCTTAGCCGTCTTCTAACTCGACAAAGACGCACGGATAGGCGCCACAATCCTCATAGGCAGTCGCTGGTTCGAATTTGCTTTTACGGATGCCCTCTTCGGTTTGTGAGGGTGGGGCCTGCATCGTTCTTCCCGATACGCGGGTTGGCAAGGTTCTCCATTTCTGCTCAATGTGTAACCTCTGCGTCTCCCTATCCATTGTGTTAAATTCCCGGTTCCCATGGGTCACAACCAGATGCCGCTGGAAGCGCCTCTCGCCGCGACGAAGGCTCCTCCCACGCGACATCGCAAAACCGGCTGGACGAGCTTCGCAGCGTGGGCGCCGCCGCTTTTGGTTGGGATTGCAATCGCCGCCGCGCCCGCGCCCCACGGCCTCGCGCTAAACGCATGGCGCTATTTCGCGCTATTTGCCGCGGTGATGGTTGGCATCATCACCGAACCGATCCCCGCCGCCGCTCTCGGCCTCTTCGGGGTTGTAGTTGCCGCCGCCTGCGGCCTTGTTCGCGCATCGACCGCGCAGGCCACGCTTTGGGCCCTCAGCGGTTTCGGCAATGCGACGGTCTGGCTCATCTTCGCTGCCTTTGTCTTCTCCCTCGGCTATGCCAAGACCGGCCTCGGCAAGCGCATCGCCTTGCTTCTAATCCGCGCCATGGGCAAGCGCACTTTGGGTCTCGGATACGCCATCGCCTTGGCCGATCTCGCGCTTGCGCCCTTCATGCCGTCCAACACCGCCCGCAGCGGCGGAACGATCTTCCCCATCATCCGCAACATCCCCGAGCTATATGGCTCTCTGCCCAATGACGAGAGCGCCCGCAAGATCGGCGCCTATCTGATGTATACAGCGCTCGCCGCTACCTGCGTCACCAGCAGCATGTTCCTCACCGCGATCGCACCCAACGTCCTCGCGGTCGATTTGGCACTGCGCACCATTCACGTGAGTATTTCGTGGACCGATTGGTTCCGCGGCTTCGCGCCTGTCGGCTTTCTCCTGCTTGCCGTCGTTCCCATCCTGCTTTACAAAATCTATCCTCCCGAAATCCGCGAAGCGCCCGAAGCTCCGCGCTGGGCCGCCGAGGAACTGCACCAGATGGGCCCCGTCTCGAAAAAAGAAATGACCTTGCTCGTTCTGGTTCTCCTGGCGCTCGTCCTGTGGATCGGCGGCGCAAAGTACGTCGACCCGACCATGGCGGCCATGCTGGTCGTGATTCTTATGCTCGTGCTGCGCGTAATCGGCTGGAACGACATCCTCGGTTATACCCAGGCCTGGAACGTTTTCATCTGGTTCGCCACGCTCATTACGCTGGCCGGCGGTCTGGCGGAAACAAAATTCGTGGATTGGGCCGCCCAATCTCTCGCCCCGATGATCTCGCATCGCGGCGCTATTATGGCCGCCGTGCTCTTGGTCGGTGCGTTTTTCCTGCTGCACTACCTTTTCGCCAGCGTCACCGCCCACGTCAGCTCTCTCTTTCAAGTGTTTCTCGCCGTCGCCATAACGATTCCAGGCCTCTCGCCCCTCTCTTGGGCACTGTTGCTCAGCTATGCCCTGGGCATCATGGGCATTCTCACGCCTTACGCCACCGGCCCTTCCCCGATCTACTACGGTTGCGGCTACGTCAAAGGCAAAGACTTCTGGATTCTGGGCCTCGTCTTGGGCGCACTCTTTTTCGGCGTGTATATCCTGATCGCCCTTCCTTGGCTCGCTTTCCTGAAGATTTGAACCCGACGCCCTGCCGCAAAATTTATCCGCCATTCACGCCGAAGGCTCCCTTTGTAAAGTGCTCCGGTATATACTGCCGCCTGCCGGAATCAAACAGGAATCCCGTTTTGCTCGTCTGGCGGGCCAGGCCACTTGGAGGGCTTATGAAATTGAAAGCAATGTGGGCGATCGCTTGCTGTTTCCTTGCATCGGCTATTGCTCTTACCGAGATCGCCGTCGCACAGCAACAGCAGCAACGTCCCGCCGGAGGGGAGCAGGCCTTTCGTCAGCCAACCCCTGCGAAGGACGTAACCACGACTGAGATCCCCGGAGTCATTGCCGGCGGCCTAAAGTGGAAGCTCGTCTGGCAAGGGCCCGACAACGCTGACGGTCTCGTCGGCGCCCCGGATGGCGGCATCTATTTCGCACAGGAACAGCCCAGCACTGTCGGCCGGCTCGACGCGCACGACAAATTTTCTATTTATGTGAAGGATACCCATGGCACCGGCGCCCTTGGAATCGATTACAAGGGCCGCCTCATCGGCGTGGAGAGAACCTGCTCGGATCCCGGCGGGCATCCCGACCAGTGCCACGAAACGGCGGACCTCGTGGTGCTGAAACCGAAATGGCAAGTCCTGGCGCACGAGTACAATGGCAAGACCTTCTGGCGCATGGGTGAACTCGTCTGCGATTCCAAAGGTGGCGTCTATTTCTCGGATGACTTCGGCACCTACTTCGTTGATGCCAAGGGCAAAGTTAGCCTCGTCGCCGGCAAAGAAGTGCGCACAAACGGCATGATGCTCAGCCGCGATGAGAAAACCCTGTACGTGACGGACGTGAAGAAGCTCGTGGCCTGGGATGTCCAGCCCGACGGCACGGTCACCAATAAGCGCGACTTCGCCACGTTGGAAGCCGGCGGTGCAGGCGATGGCATGGCCATAGATTCCCAGGGCCGTCTTTATGTCACCTCGGGAGACCCCGGCATTCAGGTGTTCAGTCCAGAAGGAAAATTCCTGGGCGTCATCCCCTTGCCAAGGTCCTCTTCAAGCGTAGCGTTTGCCGGACCCGACAAAAAGGTGCTCTATGCCAAAGGCGCGGGCATGTCGAACCCCGACGGCACAGAATATAGAACGCCCGACGGAGTGCGGAATAACGCCAAGGCGATATACAAAATCGATATGACCGCCCAGGGCTACAAGGGGCGTCCCAAGTAGCTTCAAGAGGCGCGCGTTTCAGACGGATAGACCGAAAAGCGGCCGTAGTCGCGTGCCCACTCCATTACCCACAAATGCGGCCGCAAACCAGACCCATCCGTGAACACTGGATGATGCAATACCACTGAAGAACGCACCGATGTTGCAGCCGTAGGCGATGCGGGCGCCGTAACCGAGGAATAGCCCGCCGATGACCGCTGCAAGAATCGACTTCCATGGCACGCGCCAGACCGGCGCGAATCGTCCGGCGATTGCGGCAGCCGCCAAAGCTCCCAGAATCACGCCGAAATCCATGACTGATGTGACGTCCATCAGAATATTGGTGTGCAGCGCAGCCGCATTCGCAGGCGTTTGCCAGTAGGGCCAGGCGGCCACGTTTGCACCCGTAGCAGCAACCAGTTTTGACCCCCACAGCGCAAACCCAAATGTCACGCCCCATGGCCGGCCGGAGAGAGCCAGCGTTAGGATGTTGACCCCAGCCAGGCCAAGCGCACCGGCGACGAGCGGCCAGGGTCCTCTCAGCCATGCACCGTCCTTAGCTGGCGCCGTAATGCTTCGAATCGAAGAACCGTGTCGCCGACGTTCGATTGCCAATGACGCGAAAGCGATGGCCGCGAACATCCCAAGGCTCATCGTCAAGCTCGCCACGAGACCAAACCTCGATACAAGCGAGATCGGCTCGAGTGCCGGAGAGGACTGCCAGAAGGGCATATGGCGCGCCCCGATCACCGAGCCCGCAATAAACGCAGCAAGCGTCACCAACATCCGCACGCTGCCGCCGCCCACGGTGTAGAGAGTACCTGAGGCGCAGCCGCCCCCGAGTTGCATGCCAACGCCGAAAAGAAATGCTCCCGCGAGCACGGAGACGCCCACCGGGGCCACCGCGCCGCGCACCGATTGACCAAAGAATTGCCCGTGCGCTAATACCGGCAGGAAAACCGCACACGTTACAGCCAGCATCAGCATTTGCGCTCGCAGCCCAGCGCCGAGCCCGTCGCGAATCAAGATGCGCCACGACGAGGTGAACCCGAACGCTGCATGGTAGAGCACCATGCCCGCACCCGCGCCCACCAGGAACAGCGCCCCTTGTCTCCACGTTACGGTCGCCGTCAAATACGTTGCGCCGATCGCGATGACCGCGAACGCAAAACTGGCGGGTCCCAAATTGAACGATGGCCGCGGAAGTGTGCGATCAAAAGTGGCGGTGGACATTTCACAACCTCGGAACGCCGATGCAGCGCTGGAACTGGCGCTGATTATGCCATACGAAGAACAGTTTCTAAAATCGCTGTATAATCGCGTGCCAAATCTGGAGGGTAAACAAGCCAATGAGAAAGGCAATTCTGCTCACTCTGCTCGCCGCTACCATAACTTTCGCGCAGCAAGGGACGGCTCCGAATTCCAAGGCCAAGACGCTGAACCGCGAGGAACTCGATAAGCTCTTAGCGACTCCTGATCGTGTGTTGTTGATCGATGTTCGCAGGCCGGATGAAATTTCCTCGAACGGAGGCTTCCCTGTCTACCTCAGCATTCAGGCCGGCGATCTCGAGAAACACCTCTCCGAAATCCCCAAGGACAGGGTAATCGTATTGGTCTCCAATCACGCTGGAAGGGCCGGACGGGCGGCAGATCTGCTGATGAGCAAGGGCTTCAAAGTCGCCGGAGCAGTTGGCGCACAAACCTACGAATCCGAAGGTGGCAAACTCACGAAAATCGAGCCTCCAAAGCCCGCTGCGAAATAGTTAAATTCCTCCCGATACCATGCCAAAGTTTGAAAAGCAGCATTACAACTACAGTGCCTGGGCCAAAGCAAGATTCTCGGATGTCGTCACGGTTTCCGGTCCAGGCACATTGATTTTCCTCGCGGGAGTCGGCGCGGAAGATGAAACCGGAACCATCGGCACGATCCTCTATCCGGGAGACGTTCTCGGCCAATGCCGTTATGCCTTTGAAAAGATCAAGAGAAATCTGGCGCGGCACCAAGCCACTATGGCGGACATCGTCAAAATAGTCGCTTACGTTACGGACATCCGCTCAGCCGGCACTTACTTCCAGTGCCTGACTGAGGCGCTGGGCGAAGCGCCGCGGCCGGCGCACACGTTCCTCAATATAAATCAACTCGCCCATCCCGGAATGTTGGTGGAAATCGACGTGACCGCCGCGATCAATCGAGACCCCGTTTAATCGCGTGCACCGCCGACAGCATTTCTTACGCGAAAGCTTGTTTAGTGCCCCGCGGGTTGGACGTTGAACTTCTTGTCGTAGACGCGAACAGCATTCTCCTGCTTCACCGTCAGTGTCTTACCGTCTTTTGAGACCTGCTCCGTATCGACCGAAATTTTTCCATTCCTATTCTGCGTTCTTTCAACGGTGTATTCGTCGACCCGTTTGTAGGAAATCTCGCGAGCATCGCCTCCGGTGGTCTGGTAAGGCTTTCCATCGAACGCCACCGGATGATTCTCCGTGCTCGATTTATTGTCCTTGGCGATGGTCGCGCGTATGCTCGTGAACCCTCCGGGCGCGGGTACATTGATAATCATCTGGCTTTGCTGTTGATAATTAGAGGTCTTCTCGCCGTTCAGCATCCAGATTCCAAGAAACGGATCGTCCTTCGCCATCAGACTTGCCGAGAACGCGAACACCGCAAGAACCACGCCTAAAGATTTCCAAGACATTTTTGCCCTCCGTGATGTTTGCAAGCTTCCCCTAACAATGGCTCCGCTCCACGGACAACTCCCAGAAAGCAGGATTATCGCGTCCTGCAGCACCGAATTACGCTCTACTGCCGTTGCAAGTGTTGGTAGGAAATCAGCTGCGCACGTACTTGTTGAACCAGCCGACCGTCCGGCCCCACGCCAAATCGGCCGCGGCTTTGTTGTAGCGTTCCGGCGTCGCGTCGCAATTGAAGCCGTGAACAGCGTTCGGATAAATATAGCCTTCGTGGGGAACATTTATCCCCGTGAGAGCCTTGTCGTACGCCGGCCAGGTCGATGCCAGCCGCGTATCGAGCTCGCCGTGGTGGACGAGAACCGCCGCCTTGATCTTCGGAATTTCCGTGTCCGCCGGCGGCCCGCCATAGAACGGTACCGCGGCGCTCAAATCGGCTCCGAGTCGCGTGGCCATGTTATTGGATACGCTTCCGCCGAAGCAGAAGCCGGTGATGCCTATCTTGCCCGTACAGTCAGGGCGCGACTTCAGCCAGTTCGCGCAAGCCACAAAATCTTCGAACATCTTTTTGCCGTCGACCTTCATGAAGAGCTGGCCGCCGTGATAGTCATCGCCGGGAAAGCCGCCCAGGGAGGTGAGTCCGTCCGGCGCAAACGCCATGAAGTTAACCAATGCGAGCCGTCTTGCCACGTCCTCGATATGAGGATTTAGCCCGCGATTTTCATGGATAACGATAATGCCGGGTAGCTTCGCCGGCATGGCGTCTCGCGTATCCGCGCTGATCGGCCGGACGAGATATCCCTTGATGCTTCCGTTTCCCTGCGGTGACGAAATCGTCTCGTAGCTGGCCTTGATCCGGTCGTCATTCTTCGCCACCTGCTGTGCCTCAGCATACTTCGGCATCAGCGCGTCGATAAGCATTGCCGCCGTCAGGCCGCCGATCGCAAACTTCTGCACCTCGGTCAAAAACGCGCGGCGGCTGATCACGCCATGAATAAAAAGATTGTAGAGTTCGATGGCTTCGCTCGGCAGATTAGGCTTGGTTGGCTCTTTTGGCTCCATACACTGGCTCCTTTCAGAGGATTTCTCCCAGGGCTTACCGTGCGGGATTAGGCCGTGGAGGTTAGCACGCCAGGCGCCTGCTGCGCTAGCTGGTTCTCGCGCCTTTAGCAGTCAGGTTTACGTTGTCTCAGGGCAGAATCGGGAATTTCGCCGTCAGATAATCGATAACAATGTTGTCGTAGTACCAATATGCGGATGGGAATCCCGGTTCGCTCCCATTTCGGCCTATCTCGATTCCCGTGGGCGGATAGTTCCCATAGGCGGCGCCTGAGCCGCTCCCAAGCAGCATCCAGTTGGTGCTGTCGTACACCTGCATCTGGTGCGTTCCTCCTGCGTTGTATTGGATGGTTATCCAGTACCAAACATTTGAAGACATGGGAATAAGATTCGAATTGC
>Ga0187823_10000416_pt1 | contig 10349 bp, 12 predicted proteins | sample NC_wetland_sal_i_12_FD_132968 | JGI IMG/M metagenome (GOLD analysis project Ga0187823, IMG submission 132968) | Wetland sediment microbial communities from Neuse River Estuary, North Carolina, USA - SourceSoil_3 | ecosystem: Environmental > Aquatic > Freshwater > Wetlands > Sediment | place...
CAGCAACGCCTTCGTCGAGGGGATCCAGCGCCGGTACAACGTGAGCCAGCCCGACGCGCTGGCCGCGCTCCGCGGCCGCGGCGATTCGTCCATCGACGTCGCCCCGATCATCCAGGCCGCGTGCGAGGACCTGTCGGTGCAGCTGGACCGCGCGATCGCGTATCTCAAGTCGTCCGGTGAGACGGAGCACGTGGACCGGATTCTTCTCTCGGGCGGGTCGGCCCGGGTGCCGGGGCTCGCGGAGTTCCTCCATACGCGTCATCAGGTGCCCGTGGAGGTCGTGAATCCGCTCCAGAAGTTGGGGTACGACCCAGCCTTGTTCAATGGTGAGTCGGTGGAGAACGTGGCCCCCGCGCTCACGGTCGCGATCGGCCTCGCGCTTCGATAGGGGGATCCAGTCCATGATTCGCATCAACCTGCTGCCCCGCGATGAGCGCCAGACCCGGCGGTCGATTCAGCTGCCGAAGATCGGCTCGCTCATGCCGGTCCTGGTTCTCCTCCTGGTGATCGCGCTCTTCGGGGCGGTTTCGGTCTTCCAGACCCTGCAGATCGGGCGCCTCAAGTCGGACATCGCGCGCGCCGAGCAGGAGTCGGCGAAGCTCAGGCCCCAGATCCAGACGATCCAGGATCTCACGCAGAAGCGGGAAGAGCTGCAACGGCGCTTGAACGTGATCCAGGACCTGGACAAGACGCGGCTGCAGCGCGTGATGCTCGTCGACGAGCTGAGCCGCTGCGTGCCCGATCACCTCTGGCTCACGAGCTACGAGGAGACGGGCAACAAGGTGCAGATCGAAGGCGTGACGTTCTCGAACCTGCTCGTAGCCGACTTCATGACACGACTCGAAGCGAGCCCCCTCTACGGGAGCGTGGATCTGCTCGTCGCGGAGAAGGGTCAGATCGATCAGCGCAACGTGGTGAAGTTCAAGATCACCGCGTTGATGACCTTGTAGCCCGAGCGGCACGGGGGAGGACGATGGACTTCAAGGATCCGAAAACCCAGAAACTGATCATGATCGGCGCCGGCATCGGCGTGCTCGTCTACTTCTTCATGATCGCGAACTACGTGCCGTTCAACTACCCGGCGCGATCGAAGGAGATCAGCACGTTGAAGGACGACTACACCAAGAAGATGAGCGAGCTCACCAAGGCGCAGCAGCTCGTGAACCGGCTGCCCGAGCTCAAGAAGGAGTTCGAGCTCCTGAACCAGCGCTGGACGGTGGCGCAGGAGCTTCTGCCCTCCCAGAAGGAGGTCGCGAGTCTTCTTCGCAAGGTGACGATCGCCGGTCAGGAATCGGGGGTGCATTTCCTCCTCTTCAAGCCGGGCGATCCCAAGCCGTCGACGTACTTCACGGAGAACCCGGTCCAGGTCTCGGTGACCGGAGGATTCCACCACGCCGGAGCGTTTCTGGGCGAGATCTCGGATCTGAGCCGGCTGGTGAATGTCTCACAGCTCAAGCTGAAGGGATTTGACAAGGGCGACCTCGACGAAACCGTGCAGGCGGATTTCGTCGCGAGCGCGTACGCGCTGGCCGAGGGGACTCCCAATGAATCTGCCAAGCAGCCTGGCGCTGTCACAAAGTAAGTTCTTCCAGAGCCGTCTCGGGATACTGCTCCTCGCTCTGGTCGGGCTCGCGATCGCGGGCGGCATCATGCTGCTCCGGCGTCAGGAGCCTCCGGCTCCCGTGCTTCCGACGCCGGCGACTTCTCCGGCGGCGCAGGCTCTGCCGCGCGTCGCCATGCCCAAGCTCATCACCTATGGGCCGGCCGCGCCGGCCTGGGCGCGAACCGACGTTCCGTACGGTCCTCCGGCGCCTCCCGAATTCATGACCAGCGTCACGGCGCCCGCGCCCGGCTCCACGGCCTCTCCCGCTCCGGCGACTCTGGCCCCGGGCGAGACGCCCGTTCCGCCCGCGGTCGCGCAGGCGGCCGGTCAGGTCGCGCCGGCGGCCGGCCAGGCCGCGACCTCCGCGACGCAGGCGCCCGCACCGGCCTCGGCGCTCGGCGCGGCGCTCGCGGGGGAAACCCCGAAATCGGTGGACGCCAGCGTGCTCTTCGCGCGCGAGCACTATGAGTACGTCGGAGGCGGCCGCCGCGATCCGTTCCAGTCACTCCTCGACGGCAGGTTCCAAACCCATACGGCGGACGGTTCTCTGGTCGATGTGGGGGACATTCACCTGGTGGGCATCATGTGGGGATCGTCCGACAAGTTCGCGCTGGTGGAAGACAGCCGCGGACACGGCTACGTGCTTCGCGTCGGAGACCCCGTGTTGAACGGGTATATCTCGGGAATCAGCAAGAGCGAGCTGCAGGTGGTGCAGAACGCGTTCGGCGAATCCCAAACGCTGTCGATCCGCCTGCAAACCAAAGAGGGTGACAAGAATGCGACTCGAAACTAGCTTCGCGCGCGCGGGCCGCTCGAGCGGCCGCATCGCGGCGCTGACGGCGGCCCTTCTTCTGGCCGCGAGCTCGGCGTTCGCGGCAACCGTCAAGAGCGTCTCGATGAAGGATGCGGGCACCGCGACGCAGGTCGTCATCGAAGGCGATGCTCCGCTCAACTATCACGACTTCACCCTCGAGTCTCCGGATCGGATCGTGGTGGATTGTCCGGGCACCCAGCTCAGCTTCAGCGAGCGCTCGTGGTCCGGACGCGACGGGTCGGCCATCAAGGCCGTGCGCGCGACCGAGACCGGCTGGGGCAAGGAAGCCGGAACGCGGATCGTGGTCGATCTCGCCCAGCCGTCCTCCTACGCCTTGAGCAGCGTCGGGAACAACCTGGTCCTGGCGGTGGACACGCCCGCCCCTCCGACGACCAAGGACCAGGACGCGCCCGAGGACTACGATCACATGCAGCCCACGGACGGCCGGAGGATGTCGCTCGACGTCCAGGGGGCCGACATCCAGACCGTGCTCCGCAGCCTGGCCGAGTTCAGCGGCAAGAACATCGTCGCGAGCAAGGAGGTCAAGGGTGAGGTGACCCTGAGGCTCCGGAACGTGCCGTGGCGCCACGCGCTGGACATCCTCCTCAAGTCCCAGGCGCTCGGCATGGTCGAAACGGGCCAGACGATCGTCATCTCCAATCTGGATACGCTCCGCAAGGAAGAGCTGGAGCGGAATTCCGCGCAGCGGAACCAGGAGGAGCTCCTGCCGCTCGAGACCCGGATCCTTCCGGTGAACTACGCCAACTCCAAGGAAATGGCCAAGTCGGTCGAGAAGACGCTGACCAAGCGCGGCCATATCGAGGTGGACGACCGGTCCAACTCGCTCATCGTGACCGACATCTCCGACAAGCTGGACCAGGTGGACGCCATGGTCCGGAACCTCGATACCCGGACGCCGCAGGTCGAGATCGTGGCCCGTCTCGTGGACGTGGACGTCTCGGCCACGCGCGCGCTCGGCATTGATTGGAGCCTCCACAACCTCGATGTCATGGACGCGGGCGTCAGGGAGAACATCGACGTGAAGGCGGCCGACGTGGGCAGCCCGGTCGGCCAGGTTCAGCTCGGGACGATCAAGTCGTTCGGGTCGGTGGAGGCGACGCTCCAGGCGCTCGAGACCCAGAACAAGGCGAACATCATCTCGAATCCGCGCATCACGACGGTGAACAACCGCGAGGCGTCGGTCGTGGTCGGCCAGCAGATCCCGCTCATCGTCCAGGATTTCGCGGGGAACGCCGTCACGCAGCTCACGACGATCGGCATCAAGCTCAGCGTCACGCCGCACATCAACACCGGAAACCGGATCACCATGGACGTGCATCCGGAGGTCTCGGACCTGGCCTCGCAGGCCACGGTGCAGGGAGGCATCATCATCAACACCACCATGGCGGACACGCGCGTGATGGTGAACGACGGAGAGACGGCGGTGATCGGCGGACTGATCCGGAGCAACGAGAGCACGACGAAGCGCGGCATCCCGGTACTCACGGATGTGGCGCTCCTGGGCAATCTGTTCCGATCGAATTCGACGACCAAGCAGAAGCGTGAGCTTCTGATCTTCGTGACGCCCAAGATCCTCGGGGAAACGACGGCGTCGAAATAGCGGATCGAGGTCCGCCGCTTTCGCGGGCGGCGCACACAAGGTATACTGCGGGGTCCTTCCCACGAAGGACCCCGTTTTCTTTGGCTGTCGAGGAGAGCCCCTGGTCACACGGATTGCCCTGATCGGCCTGCCGGGCGCGGGCAAGAGCACGGTGGCGCCGATTCTGGCGCGGCGGTTGGGATGCCCCGGCTCGGACCTGGACCGGGAAGTCGAGCGCCAATCGGGCCGCGCGGTAGCCGCGATCTTCGAGGATGGAGGGGAGGAGCGGTTCCGCGACCTGGAGTCCCTCGCGCTCGCCCACGCGCTGGGCGGCGAGGGGTCCGTGGTGCTGGCGTGCGGCGGCGGGATCCTGGGGCGCGCGGCGAACCGCGAGCTCCTGAGATCGCTCGCGCGGGTGGTCTGGCTCGTGGTGGATCCCGAGGAGGCCGCGAAGCGGCTTCGCGCCTCGGGAGCGGGGGAGCGTCCGCTCCTGAGCGGCGGCGCCCCCGTGGAGGGCCTCCGCGCGCTTCTGGAGCGCCGGGGTCCCGTGTACGCCGCGGCGGCGGACGCCACGGTGGAGACGGACGGTCTCACGCCCGAGGAAGTCGCGGAGCGGATCCTGGTCGGGCTTGGGGCCGGCGCCTGATGGGGCTCATTCGGATCGTCGGCGGAGAGCTTCGCGGCCGGCGCATCGAGGTCCCGGAGCGCGGCGTGCGCCCCACGTCGGAGCGCACCCGCGAGGCGGTCTTCGACGTGCTGGGCCCGCGCGTGGTCCGCGAGGCCCGGGTGCTGGACCTGTACGCCGGAACCGGCGCCCTCGGGATCGAGGCGCTGAGCCGCGGGGCGTGCGAGGCGCGCTTCGTCGAGGGGAGCGCCCCGGTCGCGCGCGCCCTCCGGGAGAATCTGACCCGGCTGGGATTGGGCGAGCGAGGCCTCGTGCACCAGGCGGACCTCGCCCGGATCGATCTGCCCGCCGAGGCGGGGGCCGGCTTCGACCTGGTGTTCCTCGATCCTCCCTACGCGGGGGATGCGGGGCCCCGGTGGCTGGTGAGGCTTCGAGCGCTGTCCTGGCCTCCCGGGGGCGGGCTCGTGGTCTATGAGCGCCGGAAGGGCGGCGAGGCGCCCCGGCCGGCGGGATTCGAGATCGCCACGGAACGCACCTACTCCGAAACCACGGTCACGTTCTATCGCGTCCCGGCTTCGTGAGGCGCGAGGGAAGAGGAGGAGCATGAAACGCGCGGTGTTCGCAGGGACGTTCGATCCGGTGACGAACGGACATCTCGATCTGATGCAACGGGCGCTTCGCATGTTCGACCATCTCACCGTCGCGGTCGCGGAGCGGGTGGAGAAGGGGGTCGTGTTCACGCAGGAGGAGCGCGTCGCCATGATCCGCGAGGCCACGGCGAAGCTCGACCGGCTCTCGGTCGAATCCTTCTCGGGGCTCCTCGTCGACTTCGCCCGGGAGCGGAAGATCCCGGTCCTCGTGCGTGGGATTCGTTTCATCTCCGACTTCGAGTACGAATTCCAGATGGCTCTGATGAACCGGAGGCTCTCCGACGAGATCGAGACCGTGTTCCTGATGCCCAGCGAGACCTATACGTTCGTGAATGCGTCTCTCGTGAAGGAGATCGCCCGCTACGGCGGCGCGATCGAGGGTCTCGTCCCGCCGCACGTCGCGCCCCTCTTGAAGAAGCGCCTCATGGGGAAGAAGTGAAGCCGTCCCGCGTCTCGGCGCGTGTCCGGGCCTTGAAGGCGTCGGAGACGCTGGCGCTCGGGGCGCGCGCGCGGGAGCTGCGGTCGCAGGGGCACTCCGTCATCTCCTTCGCCGCGGGGGAGCCCGATTTCGATACGCCGGAGGACGTGCGCGAGGCCGGCGTGCAGGCCATCCGGGCCGGGGCCACGCGCTACACCGCCGTGGGGGGAGTGCCCGAGCTGCGTGCGGCGATCGCGGAAAATCTCGAGCGTGAGAACGGGCTCGCGTACGAGCCGGGGGAGATCGTCGTCTCGAACGGCGCGAAGCACGCCATCTGGAACGCGTTTCTCACGCTGGTGGAGCCGGGCGACGAGGTGCTCTGCCCGGTGCCCTATTGGGTCACGTTCCCCGAGCTGGTCCGGCTCGTGGGGGGCGATCCGGTCCTCGTGCCGCCGAAGCCCGGCAGCATGAAGATCGGCCCCGAGGAGTTGGAGCGGGCCATCACCGAGCGCTCGAAGGTCCTCGTGCTGAACAGTCCCAACAATCCCTCCGGCGCGGTCTACTCGCGCGAGGAGCTGGTCGCGATCGGCGACGTGGTGCGCCGGCACGGACTCTACGTGCTCTCCGACGAGATCTACGAGCAGCTCGTCTTCGGCGGAGCGCGCCACGTGAGCATCGCTTCGCTGAGCCCGGAGCTTCGCGACCGGACCATCGTCATCGGCGGGGTGTCGAAGACCTGGGCCATGACCGGCTGGCGCATCGGATTCGCGGCCGCGCCGCAGGATCTCGCGGAGGGCATGGAGCGTCTCCAGGGCCAGTCGACCTCGAATCCGTCCTCGGTCTCCCAGTACGCGGCGATCCGCGCATTCACCGGACCCAGGGATTCCGTCCACGCCATGCGCGAGTGCTTCGCGCGGCGGCGCGATCTCATCGTCCGCCGGCTGGGCGGCATGCGCGGCGTGGCGCTGGTTCCGCCCGAGGGCGCCTTCTACGTCTTTCCGGATCTCAGCCGGCGCATCGGCGCTGCGCGGAACGGCGTCTCGGACTCGGCCGGCCTGAGCGACTTCCTGATCGACGAGGCGCGGATCGTCTGCGTTCCCGGCTCTGCGTTCGGCATGGAGGGGCACCTGCGTCTCTCCTACGCCATCGCCGACGCCGACATCGAAGAAGGCTTGAATCGTCTCGAGGCGGCGCTGGATCGAATGTAGGAGGAGATCGAGGATGCCGACGTACGAATACGAATGCGACAAATGCGGTCACCGGTTCGAGGTGTTCCAATCCATGACCGAGCCGCCCCGAAAGCGCTGCCCCAAGTGCCGGGGGAGGGTTCGCCGGCTGGTCAGCGGCGGGGCCGGAATCGTCTTCAAAGGCTCCGGCTTCTACGCCACCGACTATCGATCCACCGCCTATAAAGAACAAAAGCGCAAGGAGTCCGGGGAACCCGCTAAGCCAAAGGGTGAATCCAAGGACACCGGCCGGAAAAAGAAGGGCGACTGAGGCTGCTAACGCTTTTTCTTTGACTCACTTCCTCCCCTTTTGTTAGCGTCCGGTCGCGCGTGCGGCGCTTCCCGCTGATCTCCGGAGACCTCCTCCAAAGGAAGCTCGCATTCCACGTAAATTCAGTGTGTTACCCCGAAAATCTGAACTGAAATCGAAAGGGGATCGATGCCGCACAAGGTGACGCTGATTCCGGGCGACGGGACCGGGCCCGAGATCACCAGAGCCACCCGCCGCGTGCTCGAGGCCACGGGCGTGTCCTTCGAGTGGGACGTGCAGGATGCCGGCATCGACGTGTTCGAGAAGGAAGGCACGCCGCTTCCCGCCCGCGTTCTCGATTCGCTGCGCCGCACGAAGGTCGGCCTCAAGGGCCCGATCACGACGCCGGTCGGAACCGGATTCCGCAGCGTGAACGTCGCGCTCCGGAAGGAGCTGGACCTGTATGCGTGTGTCCGCCCCTGCAAGACCTACCCCGGCGTCCGGTCGCGGTACGACAACATCAACCTGGTCATCGTGCGTGAGAATACCGAGGACCTCTACGCGGGGATCGAGTTCGAGCGCGGAAGCCACGGCGCGGGCGCGCTTCGCCATCTCATCCACCTCGAGGCGAAGCGGGACATCCCCGAGGATTCCGGCATCTCCATCAAGCCGATCAGCGTCGCCGCGACGGAGCGAATCGTCCGGTACGCGTTCGACTACGCGAAGAAGAACGGGCGCCGCAAGGTGACCGCCGTGCACAAGGCGAACATCATGAAGTTCTCGGACGGACTCTTCCTCGAGGTGGCCCGCGCGACGGCCAAGGAAACGCCCGAGGTGGAGTTCGAGGACCGGATTGTCGACAACATGTGCATGCAGCTCGTCCAGACTCCGGAGAACTACGACGTCCTGGTGCTCCCGAACCTGTACGGCGACATCATCTCGGATCTGGCGGCGGGCCTGATCGGCGGGCTGGGCGTGGCCCCGGGCGCGAACATCGGCGATACGGTCGCGCTCTTCGAGCCGACGCACGGGAGCGCGCCGCGCTATGCCGGCAAGGACAAGGTGAACCCGTTCGCGATGATCCTGAGCGGAATGCTCATGCTCCGGCACTTGAGGGAGCGGGAGGCGGCCGACCGTCTGGAGCGCGCGGTGGCTCGCGTGATCCGCGAGGGGACGTCGGTGACGTACGACATGAAGGCGACGCGCGACGATCCGAGCGCCGTCGGGACCCAGGCGACCGCCGACGCCGTGATCGCCCTGCTCCGGTAGGGGCGGGAACCCATGCTCGCCGACCGGGCGACGATCGACGTCCTGGCGGGCCACGGGGGCTCGGGCGCGGTGAGCTTCCGCCGCGAGAAGTACGTGCCGAAGGGAGGGCCGGACGGGGGCGACGGCGGCGACGGGGGAAGCGTCATCCTGCTCGTGAACGAGCAACTGCGCACGCTGCTGGACTTCCAGTTCCGCGCGCGGTTTCAGGCGCCCTCGGGAGCCCACGGCTCCGGCAATCAGAAGAGCGGCCGCTCCGGGGAGGACCTCGTGGTCCAGGTGCCGCCCGGGACGCTGGTGATGGAGGCGGAATCGGGCGACCTCCTCGCCGATCTGGTCGAGCCGGGCGCCCGTTTCGTCGCCGCCCGCGGCGGGCGCGGCGGGCGCGGCAACGCGCGCTTCGCGACGCCCACGAGGCAGGCGCCCCGCAAGGCGCAGCCCGGGCGCCCCGGCGAGGAGCGGAGGCTTCTCCTGGAGCTCCGGCTCATCGCGGACGTGGGCATCGTGGGGTTTCCCAACGTGGGAAAGTCCACGCTGCTCTCGCGCGTGAGCGCGGCGCGGCCGAAGATCGCGGACTATCCGTTCACGACCCTCGAGCCGCACCTGGGGTTGGTGCGGGTGCGCGAGGAGCAGAGCTTCGTGATGGCCGACCTGCCCGGTCTGATCGAGGGCGCGCACCAAGGCAAGGGGCTGGGCCACGATTTTCTGCGCCACATTCAACGGACGCGCACGATCCTGATGCTCCTGGACAGCGCCTCCGAGGACCCGGCCGGAGACCGGGAGAAATTGAATCGGGAACTCAGGGAGTACAGCGAGGATTTAACGAGAAAGCCCACCGTCGTCGCGATGAGCCGCTCGGATCTGAAGGGTGACGAGGCGCGCGGCGGGCCGCCGTTTCCGCTCGACGGAGCCCACTGGGGCGGGTGGATCTCGGGAGTCACGGGAGAGGGCCTGGACCACCTCCTGAACATGATCTGGGACGTGTTGATCGGGGCTGGCGCGGAGAAGCCGGCGAAGAGTCGGGTCGGCGGCGACCGGGGTGTCGCCGGAACGGAGGAGCGAGGACCATGGTAGCGAAGGACGTCGCGCGGCTCTGGGAAGAGCTGAGGCACAGGGATCCGGAGGAGAAACTCGGGTGGATCACGCAGCTCGCCCAGAATCCCACCGAGGAATCGATCGAAGTGCTCCTGGATGTGCTCCAACAGGAAAGCTGGTTCTTGAGGGATCAGGCGGCCCGCGTGCTCGCCACCATGGGCGAGCCGGTCCTGGACCCGCTGGTGGAATACCTGGGCTCCGGCCTCTGGTACACGAGGGCTTCGGCGGTGGCGGCGCTGGGACGGATGGGGAATCCGCGCGCGGCGGCCCCGCTCGTCGGGATGCTCAACGACCCCAACCGCACCGTGCGTGACGCAGTCTGGGACGCGCTCGTGCTCTTGTGCCGGAACGAGCTGGCGACGCAGGAGCTGGCCGCCGCGTTCGACTCGCTCCCGGAAAAGGCCCGGCGGTTCGCGCTGGACGGCCTGGTAGAACGCGATTCCGAGGCGGCGGGGCAGGTGATGCGCCACATGGAAGACGCGGCCCCGATCGCCCCTCGGACGGCGGCGGACGCGGCGGGGGCCGACCTCGCCTGGAAGGACGTCGTCGGCGGAGAGGGCGAAGCGAAACAGGCGGTGCGCTAGCGAGGCGCAGCCGTGCGGGGTCGTGGCGGTGAGGCGAGAAGCGGAGACTTCGGAGGAGATCCGCGAGGTCTGTAAGGGGAAGACCGGGTATCCGGAACGGCTTTGCGATCTGGGCTCGGCGCCAGACCCCGTGTTCCTCGCCGGACGATGGGACCACCCCGGTCCCTTCGTCGCGATCGTGGGCACGCGGGAAGCGAGCGACGATGGGCGCGACGTGG
>Ga0187823_10000417_pt1 | contig 10335 bp, 8 predicted proteins | sample NC_wetland_sal_i_12_FD_132968 | JGI IMG/M metagenome (GOLD analysis project Ga0187823, IMG submission 132968) | Wetland sediment microbial communities from Neuse River Estuary, North Carolina, USA - SourceSoil_3 | ecosystem: Environmental > Aquatic > Freshwater > Wetlands > Sediment | place...
CAAGTAAGCTGTTGTCATTTCCCAGCCCATTTGGAAAACGACTGGATGTTGAGTTCAATAAAATCAAATTTGTATTCAGAGCTGAAGCATTCACAAAAATGATTCGTGCAAAATATTCCGTCGCGTTTTTTGTGTTGGCATCGATGACCCGCACACCGATTGCTTTTTGTTTCTTTTCATCGTAAATAATGGAGTGGACGACTGAAAAAGGTTGAACAGTAAGATTACCGGTTGCTTGTGCCCAGGGCAAGGTAGAGGTGACGGTGCTAAAGTAACCTCCAAAAGGGCAACCTCGCATGCATGCATTCCGGTTCAAACATTGACGTCCCTGTTGCCTTTGTATTTCGTTGGGCTCGGTGACCTGGGCCCATCTTCCCGACACATAATAACGATTAAATTTTTCCCAAATCACATCTTTCAAATGCTGCTCCACGCAATTCAATTCATATGCCGGCAAAAATTCTCCATCCGGCATCGATTCAATACCTTCTTTATTTCCGCAAACTCCAATAAATTTTTCAACATGACTGTACCAGGGCGCCAGATCGCTGTAACGAACTGGCCAATCTGTTGCATAACCATAACGAAGCGGAGCAGTGAAATCATATTCGCTCCAACGGGCGCAGGCCCGTCCCCATATCAACGACTTGCCTCCCACCTGGTAGCCGCGGATCCATTCAAAAGGTTTTTCCTGGATGTATGGATGATCCTTGTCCTTTATAAAAAAATGTTGCGTGCTTTCATCATAACCGGCGGCCCGGCTGATAAACGGATTTTCATCTTTTTGCTTTTTTGTGATTGCACTGCGATGAGGGAATTCCCAGATCGACGTATTCATCGTGGGATAATCTTTGATATGTTCAATATTTCGCCCGCGTTCAAGGACCAATGTCTTCAATCCTTTTTCACACAGTTCTTTTGCAGCCCAGCCCCCGCTGATGCCGCTACCAATCACAATAGCGTCATAACTGTTCACTGCGATTCCTTTTGTATTGGTGTGTACCTGGGTTGTATCGGGCATAAAGAAAATTTTACCTGGCAAAGAGTCTTTTATCTAAGCTCCATGAACCGGGTCCGGTAAAAATGAAGATCACTCCAAAGAGCACAAATAAAAAAGGATATTGATCATCATACCAGATTTTGCCATGGCCAATAAAAAATGCAATGTAAGACAAAGTACCAATGATCATGATGCAGGCCACCCGGGTCAAAAATCCAATGGCCAGCAATATTCCACTTAATAATTCAGAGATCTTACCCCCGTAAATTAGTATTTTGCTAAACGATGAATCCCTAAACATATCCCATTTTAAGTATTCATTCATTGCTGCGGTGTCAAACATTTCCCAACCATGATAAATGAGAGACGCGCCGATAATTATCCTGATCAAAGCAACGCCCTTATTTTCCCAAAGTGGCAATGATGAAAAAAATTTATTCATGGTATCATTAGTTGCCTGTAAACTTTTCGCCGCCACGCAATACGTTACAGGGTTGACCAACAAGTTCAGCCGCTGTTGAAAAATCATTTACGTCGGCCGTATTGAACGCGAACAAATCGTAGTGGCAGGGAATCACTGTTCTTGCACGAATCGATTTACCTAAGCGCGCTGCCTCTTCGCAATTCAGATTTCCCGCCACTTTTCTAGCCGGATCATTCCCATTGATGGGAAGGATCGCCACATCCACAGAAAATCGTTTTAGCAAATCAACCATTTCATCAAACCATAAAGTATCTCCACTATGATATATTTTATGGTTGCCAAACTCGATTACATAACCCATGAACAGGCACCGGCCCTGCTCGTCCCTTTCAATCTCATTGTGCTTTGCAGGGATGCCGTGATAAATGAAGTCCCCGACAGTTACAGATTTTCCATCATTCAAGCCGACTGGAAATTCTTTTTCACAATGGATTCGCTCCGCAACAAATTCACGGTTGGCTTCTGGAATGATCAATTTTATTCCGTGATTATTTTTCAAGACAGGCATTAATGTTTCCGCATCCAAATGATCGGTATGATTGTGACTGGAACTCACAATGGAAATGTTTTCCAGCAGGTCTGGATCGATTACCCGTTCGCTCATGCGGATATGAGGCTTATCCGTATTTGCATATTTTTTTGTGAGTGAATCCGAGAGATAGGGGTCGATCAACACTCTTTTTCCCTTCCATTGCAAAAGGAATCCGCTTTGCCCCAGCCACCACAAATAAAAATTGGTTTTATCATCAGCCAGGCGATCCATCTCCCGGATCAGTACCTCATCTTTTTGAAATGCTTTGATCATTATTCAGGGACAATAATTGAAATTACACGAGACAAGAACCAAACAGGTCACAATCAACTCTCACGCTTTTCCAGTATTGCGGTAAAATCAAAACTCCCGAACCTCCTGTCTAATGTAGCTTCTTCATTTGCATTTTAGTTTGACTGTGATGTGCTTCTTGAAATTGTTCTATAGTCCTTCCCGCACTTTTTTCGCGCCCTTTACCATATTACCCAACTTTTGCCTTGCTGCCCATCTTGCAGTTTGGCTCAATCCGCAATCGGGTGCTACTGATAATCTTTCCGCAGGCACATACTGTAAACATTTATTGATTCGTGCCACCACGTCATCGACTGTTTCGATGTAGTAGTTTTTCACATCAACGATCCCGACCGCCACATGCATTTTTTCTGCAAAAGGTTTTAGCAATTCTATCTCCGCAAATTCCCGATTGGCCATTTCAATATGAATTTCATTCACCGTCATATCCAGAAAATCGGGGAGCATCGGTTTAATGCTTCTGTAACCGACCGGTCTCCCCTTAAAATTTCCGAAACATAAATGGGTGCTCAAATTACATTTATTCACTACAGGCTGCACTGTGCGATTGAATATATCGACAAATCTTTTTGTATCCTCTTTATACGCATAACAGCTCATCGAAGGCTCATCCACCGTTATCTCTTTACAACCCGCTGCCACCAAGGCTTCCAGCTCCCTACGAACAATCGGCAGCAACGCCTCCGTAATCGAATAGCGATCCTTATATTTATCATTCGGTAGCAGTCGCCCGCTTAACGTGTACGGTCCCGGCACACTTGCCTTCAATTCAGGTCCGCCAGGTGCCAGTTTTTTTAATCGTGCAAATTCCCTGACTGCCCCTAATCCATTTGGTGCGGTTAACTCTCCAACGATATTATGTTTTCCACGCTGATCATGTGCAGGAGGCCCAAATCGTCTTGTTTCCGTTTCATTGTTTTCAATGCCTTTTATGAATCCGTAAAATGACAAATTGAAATCAAGTCTTGTTTGCTCACCATCTGTAATCACATCAAGCCCGGCAGTAACCTGGTCATGGACGGCAGCGATCACTGCATCTTCGATCATTTCTTCAACATCGGCCGCGCCAAATTTATCGAGGTTCTGCGAAGCAAATTCCAGCCATCCCGGGAACGGGTAACTGCCTACTACGGTTGTGCGAATGGGAAGCCTATTCATGACTATTTGTGTTAGTAATTTAAGTTAAAACTCAGTGGTCGTTACCAGTCAAATTGAGAAGCTCTCCGTTTCACTTTTTACTTTTGATTTTTTACTTTCCTGCATTCTTATACAATTCAGCCAATCTTCTTGCATGTTCATCATAAGCTTCTTCAAAAAGCTGTTCTGCCTTTTTTGGATCCATGACAGAAGCGGCGGTGAGCACCTTTGGCGGCTGCCCGGCGACTGTGAGCAATCTCGCGACTTCCGCCTTAATTGCATTTACAATAATGATCCCGCCTACCGTTGAACCTGGCGATACGGGAGTTTCGAGACCATCAATGTGGATCATCGAATCCCCAACAGGTGCACCACTGTCGAGGACGATGTCGGCAAAATCAGGAAGCTTCTTGCCATCTGCTCTTTTGCTTTTACTCTTTGCCGAGTGTTCCTTTGTAATCAGCGCCACCACTTTTATTTTCTTCTTGTGAAAAATTTCCGCCACTTCAATGGGAACAATATTGCAGCCGCTTGATGAGACAATGAATGCTGTATCCTTTTCATTCAAATTGAAATTTCTCAGGATCCTTTCAGCAAAGCCGGTTACATTTTCAAGGTACATTGCCTGGCGCTGGCCGTTTGCACCGACAACATTATTGTGATAGGTAAGAGATAACTCAACGATGGGATTAAAACCGGGGAAGGATCCATAACGCGGCCACATTTCTTCCACCATGATGCGGCTGTGACCTGTGCCAAATACGTGGACTACTCTTCCAGAAAGAATGCTGTTCGCAAACAGTGCAGCGGCTTTTTCCAATTCCTTTTTTTGCTTTCGAATTGTTTCAATGATCTTTTCGCATTTCTGCAGATATTCATCTGTTACGCTCATCTCTAATAATTTTATTGATACGCTTTAGTCATCGCAAAACTTGCAGCACCGATCGTTCCGGCAAGATCCCCATACACCGCCTTTGTAATTTCTACCTTGCTGCCACCGGCGCGCCATTCAAATTGGTTCATGTATTCGTTCAGTGGATTAAATAAAATGTCACCGGCTTCAGCAATGCCACCGCCGATAACGATCATCTCTGGTGAAAGAATATTGGTGAGGGATGCAAGACCAATCGCCAATTGTTTCACCGATTTCAACCAAACTTCATTTGCAAAAGCGTCCCCAGTCTTCTGCGCGGCCAGCAAATCCTGTGTTGACATAAATTTTCCGTGGCTTCTTTTCTCAATTGTACAATTACCAATACATTCTTCCAGGCTTCCCGGCATACCGGTCACATCACAGTCGCCCTGGTCATCTATCACCATATGACCGATATGGCCCGCTTTATTAAAAGAGCCCAAATAAGGTTTCCCATCAATCAAGATTGCGCCGCCCACTCCCGTGCCGAGAGTTAGCATTACTACATGTTTTTTGCTTTTTGCCGCGCCAAAATTTGCTTCTGCGAGTAGTGCGGCCACTGCATCGTTCAAAACATAGGTGGGCCTTTGTAAAAATTCCCGCCACAAAAAATTTTCCAATCCCCGCATACGGCCGGGCATGTATGCAATAGCAGTATGATCGGGTGAAGGCAGGCCGGGAGCTGAAATGCCCACCACATAATTCTCGCCATTTATTTTTTTAAACAGATTATCTACTGTTTGCGCCACGGAGTTTTTCCAAAAGGCATCATCCCCATCATGTGTCGGAGTATAGAGTTTATGCAGCAGGTTTCCTTCTGCATCAACCGCAGTTCCCTTAATGCGGGTTCCGCCAAGATCAATACCGATTGCAAATTTCATCATGAGTACTGTCCTTCAGATAGGCTCCAACCTCCATCCACAGCGACTACCTGGCCTGTCGTGAATTTTGATTGATCACTCATAAAATATATAGCGAGGCCGTCACAGTCTTCAGGCCGACCGATTCTTCCGTGATCCAAAGGTTGTTTTGTTTTTAAAAATGATAAGATCGTTTTGTCAGTAGCTGCTCTTTGTGCCATCGGTGTTTCTGCCACAGCCGGCGCAATCACATTGATGCGTATATTATCTTTCGCATAATAAGATGCAATGGATTTGCTGAAACCGATCGCAGCCGCCTTTGCAGCGGCATAAGCATGCGTAGCAAAGTATTTTGGTGATGGTGAAAAACCCAATACGGATGCCATGTTCAATATTGTTCCTGCCTTTTTTAACTCAAGAAATTTTTTTACTGCTGCCTGGTTGGATAGCATCAGCGATGTGAGATTCCATTCAAGTGTTTTATTCCAACCTTCAAGTGTAAGTTCATGCAGCGGGCCATCGCCCATTTTTCTTCCACTTCCTCCCGCTACATGATACAAGCCATCAAAGCCACCGAATTTTTCCGTACAAACATCAATAGCAGTTATGGCCGTTCCAATATTTGTTGCATCAGCACTAAAAGCTTCCGCCATTTTTCCTAACATTGATTTGGCCTTTAAAACGTTTTCTTTACTTCTTCCCACCACAACTACCTGTGCGCCCTCACCAATAAATGCCTTTGCCGCAGCCAAGCCGATGCCTGTAGTTCCTCCAATCACAACAATTTTTTTCTCAACCAGCAAATTCATTGATTTCTGTTTTCTCGATCTAATTCCGGGAGATCAGACGTTCCTTTATACCAATGGCCAGGGAAATTTTGATTGAAGCATAACTTTCTTCCCTGTTGCCGAAGATGCTCGCGTTGCTTCGATCACTTCCAATACATGCAATGCATGCTCAGCATTGATGCGCGGCTCAACATGATTGACTAATGATTCAGAAATGACCGTTGCACCCTGTTGCCAAACATAAGAACCCGGATCTTCTACGTACCTCACCGGTGGTTCCGTATACGATGTTGCGAGGTCAACGCCAAACGGCGCCCAGTCATAACCAACCAAACCCATATTACCATCCCGCCCCCAAACAGTAATGGTATGATTATTCTGTCCTTTGCCTTCGTGGCCATAGGGATCAAAATAGTTAAACCCGCATTGAACGTGTGACAACACGCCGTTTCCATGATCCATTACTACATGAGCATTGTCTTCAGCTTCCACTCTTATTTTTCCTTTATCATCGACTGTTCTTTCCGATGTAACGATACTTGTCATTGCGATCACTGATTGCGCCGGCCCAAGCAAACCGGTTAAAGATGCGAGATTGTAAACGCCGAGGTCCGGTAAACTGCCGCCGCCTTTTTCATAAAAAAATGCACTCCATGTCGGACCAGTATGACCATAGTGTGCATGAGCACTCGAAAGTTTCCCCAGCTTTCCTTCCTGGATCGTTTTACTCATAAATGCAAACTGCGGGCTGTTGACTACAGCCGGTGCTCCCCACATTCTTAAATTCTTACCTTTTGCAAGATCTAATAATTCTCTGCCTGCGGCATAAGTATTGGCCATGGGTTTTTCACTCCACACATGTTTGCCTGCGTTTAGTGCCTCCCTGTTCAAATGCTCGTGCTCCTGCATATCAGTTGTAGTCACCATCAGGTCAAAGGGAACACCCGCAAGCATTTTGTCAATGTGCGGGTATGTTGCAGCATTCACGTTGTATTGTTTGTTTTGTCCAAGCGCTCTCTCATACTTAATGTCACAAAGACTTACAATCTCTACCAATGGGGACGATTGCAAATGCGGAATATACCGGTTGCTTACACTGCCACAACCAATGACAGCGACTCTCAGTTTTTTATCGGGAGTTGTTTTTGCCAGGCTTTCCAGGGAAGAAAGTAGTACAGCTGCGCCCGCCATGGCAGTGCGCTGTAGGAATTGCTGGCGGGTAATATGGCTCATAAATTTTGTCTTAAAATTCTGGGACTCCTCAGCTGCTTTTCCCTGATCATTTTTTTATCCAGGGGCTGGTAAATCCAAGTTTCTTCAATCCGTTCTGTATGTCAGGAATATTCATAAATAATTTCCAGATCAATTGGCTCCTGTAATTTTCGATCATAACGACAATCGGTCCCTGATCGATAGCTAAATGTGTTTCTGAATGCCAGTTATGACTTTCGCTAAACCCATCATCAAAACCAAAAGGTCCCCAGATGTTATTTCCCAAATCATAATAAAAATGTTTTAAAGCCTGCATGCTAAATTCCGGCGTGTATGGCATCGAGCTTAATGCTGCCGTGGGTTGTATCACGCCGCTATCTACTTCCGGACAATGCGCAACATAACCTTTGTAACTATCGCCAGCAGTTAAACCCCAACAGTTTTCACCATATCCTTTATAATGTTTCGGGTTTTCGATGCAATAGGCCCTGTTGATCAAAGTGTGATTTTTCCCTTGTTCCCAATAATCGATGCCATGTTCGTCTTTCAAACCTCTCGGGTCAAAGGCCATGTACGTGTATTGCTCAAAAAACAAGGGGCCGCCTCTATCATAGTTCCCTAACGGCAAGTTGTAACCGTAATATTCTTTGCCATTTTTCCAGCCATTGCTCCCGACCCAACAACTGTCATATACTTTTTTTGAAATGGAATGATAGGGCGATGATGCAGAAATAATATAGGTGGTTAATGCTTCATCGTAACCCCAAACAGGAAAGTTCATATCAAAATCATTGTAAGGGCTCCAGTGCCAGTACAACAATTTCCCATCACCTTTGGTATGCCAGTTCCAGTTAGCATTGTACCACATATCCGTAATCCGGTTGCGTAAATATTTTTCCCTGGGAACCTCTTTGCTAAAATACTCCCTGGCACATAACCAGCCCATCATCAAGTATGATGTTTCAACAATATCTGCTCCATCATCAATGCGCCCAAAAGGGATCGTTTTCCCTGTTTTTCCATTTATGAAGTGTGGAAATATGCCATGATAGCAATCAGCATGAGTAAGGAAATCAGCAATACGAATCAATCTTCCAACAGCTGTGTCCCTTCCAATCCATCCACGGTTAACAGCCACGATAGTGGCCATAATACCCATGCCTGTTCCACCCACCGCGCAAGCGTCAGGTCCAAAAGTTGATTTACTGAGGTTGGGTTCACCATTCCATTCATTCAAATAATCCCAATAGTACTCTGCATGAACAGTGTTGTCCCTTTCCAGTGCCATCCCACTGTTTGGATGCGCGCCTTCCCAAAAAAAGCGAAAAGTTTGCTTCTGTACGATGTCCAGTAATACAGAATCCGAAATATTTCTGATAATGCCCACAGGCTTTATTGCGACGGGGCCACCGCCTCTGGTTTGCCCGGATGCCGAAGCACAGCAGATCGTAACGATGGACATGATTGTTAACCGGAGAATCATCGCTGATTTTTGTATCCTGTTAAATTATTCCATTTACACATCAATCCGGAAAAAAATTTTGCTGGCATCATCGGAGCAACAGAGTAGTTCCTTTAAGAAAAACTTTTTTTCCGCGTTCGTCATTATACTCAAGCATCCAAACATAGACACCTTCAGGTTGGAGAACGCCTCTCCATTTACCATCCCACTTCCTGGCGCCGTCTTTCGTTTCAAAAATCAATTGTCCCCGGCGGTCATAGACGCGAAACAACAAATTGGTGGCTCTGGATGCGTTTAACGGATACAAATAATCGTTCCGCCCATCGCCATTTGGTGTAAAAGCAGTTGGTACCAGAAGATTGCAATTACTCTCAACGCGAACGACAAGGGAAGTTGAATCGCTGCAACCAGCACTATCAGCCACGGTCAATCGAACAACAAGAGCAGTTTGACCGTTGGGAAGCGAAAATTCCTGTGTGGGTGGATTCTTGCCAAGATCAATTTGTCCATTGCCAAAATTCCAATTCCACTTAACGATATCTCCCATGCTGGCATCTTTGAACGACGCAGAGTCATTGGGACCGCACAGAAATTCTGATCCTGCAATACCAGCTCGCACTGCCGTTTGATTAAGAACTTTTATGGTGACGTTTGCCCGGTTAATACAGCCGATGCTATCGGTCACGTTCACTGTATAGACCGTAGTAACAGCCGGCGTTGCTACGGGATCTTTGATAGAATAACTGGACAGGCTTTCTGCAGGCGACCATTCATAAGTAATACCCGGCGTGATGTTTAGTTGCACAGAATTTCCCTTGCAGATCGACGTATCAGTTGATGCATGCAACTCTGTTCCCTTCATGATCACGCGAGTGCTGTCGAGGACATCGCAGCCACCCGATGTGCTGATCCTGACGTAGTACATTCCACTGTCATCTAGAGAAGGCAGTAAGACCTTTGGAGAAGAAACAGAATCGATAAAACCATTCGGGCCTGTCCACGTAAACAGATCGCCCCCGGTGGCGCTGAGATTTAAGTCATTCCCGGCACATAGTGGCGAATTGTTTACAACCGTGACGCCTGTTGGATCGCTATTTACGCGGACTTCTAAAAGGTTTGAAAAAAAATTGCAGGATGGTGAGTACATGTCCAGGGAATCTGATCCCCTCAGGCGAAACAAAACAGTGTCAGGTCTTGAAAAATTTTGAGTTAATGTGTAGCCCGTTGCTCCTGCCATGTCGGCCCAGCTTGTTCCATCATCAATACTTTGCTGCCATTGAACGGCAGGATGGCTGATGGGTGACTCGATGGTTCCAAACATTGTGAGTGAGCTATTGTTCCGAAAACACAGGTTCATTACTGAATCATTCACCAGCATCGGATCGAATCCAATGTTGATCGCGGAGCCCGTTACATCTAGCCTGATATCGTCAATAGCAAGCGCGTTTTGACAAGTTATTGCCTGCGACTTAGGAATATCAAATATTTTCAAAACAATTCCCGGCACGCCCGCAGGCACGCTGAAATCAACAAAATATTTTGTGAAATTGTAGCCCGCGTTATACGTGGCAAACTCGATATCGCCTGTAGTGGTGGAAGCAATGATATTTCCCAATTCGTCTTCCACTTGAAGCG
>Ga0187823_10000418_pt1 | contig 10334 bp, 3 predicted proteins | sample NC_wetland_sal_i_12_FD_132968 | JGI IMG/M metagenome (GOLD analysis project Ga0187823, IMG submission 132968) | Wetland sediment microbial communities from Neuse River Estuary, North Carolina, USA - SourceSoil_3 | ecosystem: Environmental > Aquatic > Freshwater > Wetlands > Sediment | place...
CGACGGGACGCGCTCGGTGACGTTCGGCCCCGTGGCGGTGAACCCCTCGGGCGCGTCCACGCTCACGCTCGCGCCGGACTCGCTCTCGCTCGACCCGGCGCAGGTCCGGACCGTCACGGTCACCGTCCACGATTCCCAGGGCAATCCCATCGCGGGCCACGCGGTCACGTTCTATCTGGGCGGGCCGAGCGCCGCGGGGACCCTCGAATCGAACGGAGGCACGACGGGCGGGCCGGGGTCGCAGAGCGGCGTCACGAACTCCTCCGGCAAGCTGGCCATCCACTACCACGCGCCCACGGCCGCGCCTGCGGCAGATTCCGTCTTCGTGAGCGGGGGCTCTCTGGCCCCGGTGGGTATCCGCGCGGCCACGCACCCGGGTGCTCCGGCGTCCCTCCGGGTCACGCCCGCGGCGCTCGCCTGGACGGCCGGAGCGCCGGAGAGCGTTCGGGTCCAGTCCATCGACGCGTACGGGAATCCGGTGACCGCGGACGCCGCGACGGTGACCATGCAGGTCGCGGGCTCGTTGGTCTGGAGCCCCGCCTCGGGCCCGCTCGTCGCCGGGCAGTTCCTCACGGCGGGCCGCGACACAGTGGCCGAATCGGTGGCGATCGGCGCCGACCGTTCCGGAAGCGGCACCGGCTTCGGCGGAACCGCCACGGTGTCTCCCGGAGGGCCGGCGGGCGCCATCGCCATCGCGGCCACCCGGGACAGCCTGACCGCGGACGGGCGAAGCGCTTCGACCGTCACCCTGGGTCCGGTGCGCGACGCGTACGGAAATCTCGTGGGCGCGGGCACCCTCCTCGGCGTCGGCGCGAAGGCGGGAACGCTCCTCGCCGCGGACGCGAGCGCCGTCTTTCCGGGGCTGGACCTCGCGACCGGGGCGAACGGCCTCGCCACGGTGGTGCTGATCGCCGCGGGCGCGGCCGGCCCCGATACCCTCACGGCGGCCTCGAGGACGGGGACCGCGGCGGGCTCGCATGCGTTCACGTACCTGCCGCCTCCGTCCCTCTCGTACGTGGCCGGCTCGCTCTCGCCAGGGGCGGTCACCCCCGGGAGCGCCGCGGCCTTCTCGCTCCAGGCGAGGAACGTGGGCGCGGGGGCCATCCAGGTCGGCGCCGGGTCCACGTTCTCGTTCGGCGCGGGCGCCGCGGCCTTCGCCGCCACGCTCGCCTCGGCGGCGACCATTGGAGCGGGCTCGACCGCCACGCTGACCTTCGTGCCGGGAGCGGTGCCGGCCGGGCTCTCCCCGGGCTCCTACGCTCCCAGCTTCCGCGCCATCGGCACGGACGTGACGGGCGCCGCCTTCGACTTCTACCTCGGCCTGGCGGGCTCCCAGGTGAGCGTGCTCGGCGTCGGCGTGGCCGCGGTGAGCGCCTCTCCCGATCCCGCGCCGCTGGGGTATCCCACGCTCTCGGTCGTGTTCGACGTGTCGAACGTCTCGGGCACGCCGGGGAATCTCACCGGCGCCAGCGTGGCCTACTCCACCGGCGCCTTCATCACGGGCGCCCCGACGCCTCCGCTCGGGACGGCCATTCCCGCGAACGCGACCACGAGGTTCACGTTTCCGGTCCAGGTTCCCTCCGGCGGGATCCCCTCCGGCACGACCGTGAACGCGACGCTCCAGGCGACGGTGACCTACGGTGGGAACGCGGTGACCGGAGCAAACGCGGCCCCGCTCGCCTTCCGGGTGGTTTCCGCGGCGCAGGTCGCGGCGGTTCCGGGAAGCGGCGCGCCGCCGCGGCTTCTTCGCGGCCGGACGTCGGCGCCCGCGGTGCGCGTGTCGAACTCGGGCTCCGCCGCGGTCACCTTGAACCGCGCCACCACCCGGCTCACGCTCGACCTGGGCGCGACCACGCTCACCTCCTCGCTCTCCGCGAACACCGCCGTCCTGGCCTCGGATCAGGCGACGCTCGTGTTCGATTCGCTGGCGGTGCCGGCCGGCACCCCGAAGGGGCGCTATCGCGCGCGCCTCCTCCTGGACGGGGTCGAGTCGGGGGAGGCGTTCGCCGACACGGTGCCCTCGGCGCCGGACAGCGTGGATGTGGTCGACCCCGCCCTCCTCACGGTGGTCGCGGGCTCGCTCGCCCCCGCCACGGTGAGCGCGGGACAGACGCGCCCGGTATCGCTCACGCTTCGGAACAGCGGCGACGTCCCGTTCGCGCTCGACCCCTCGACCGCCCTTCGCTTCGGCGCGCCGGTCTCGGTCACGCGCGCGCTGGGATCGGCGTCCAACGTGAACGCGGGCCAGTCGGTGCTCCTCACCTTCTCCGGCGGCGCCCTGGGCTCGCCCGGGTCGCCCGGCGACGCGCCGGGCGCGCTCGACGTCTTCGGCCTGGAGGATGGCGTCGTCCGCGCGCAGAGCCTCGCCGCCGACACGCTCCACGCGATGCCGCCCGCCTCGCTCCAGTTCGTCGCCCGTTCCACCGCGCCCGGCCAGACGCGGCCCGGTCAGACGATCGACCTGACTCTGGATGTCCGCAACGCGGGCGGGTCCGCGTTCGACCTCGATCCGGCCGCGTCGCGGATCATGGTCACCGACGGCACCGATACGATGACCGGCCTCGCGTCCGGCGCTCCGTTCGCGCTCGCCCCGGGCGCCCGTGCCACGGTTGCGTTCCCGGCGCTCCAGGTCCCCGCCGCGATGGCGAGCCAGCCCTACCGGATCGACCTCTCCCTCCAGGGAACGGAGTGGGGTCTCGCCGGCGCGGTGCCGATCAGCTCGCCCGACAGCGAGATCGTGGTTCTCGACCCGGTCGCCGCCATCCAGGCCCGTTCGATCGATACCGCTCCTCCCGTCCAGATCGCGGCGGGCGCCGCTCCGGTCCGGGTCTGGGGGATCGAGCTCCAGCCGCTCGCCGCCACCGGCAGCGCGACGGGGGATTCGGTCCGGTCCGTCGCGATCACGGTGCTCACCGACGGCTCCGCGGCCGCGCGGCCATCCGGGGCCGTCGCCTCCCTCGTGCTCCGGGACCGCCTGGGCGCGCTCCTGGCGCAGGGCGCCCCCGGCGCCGGCGCGCCGAATCCCGTGAGGCTCAACCTGCCCACGCCGTTCGCCCTGGGGAACGCCCCGGAATCGCTGTTCGTGGAGGCCGCCTTCCGGACGGGCACGGCCGCGCGGCGCGTCGCGTTCCGGGTCGCGCAGCCGGGGGATGTCGTGGCGGTCGACGTTTTCACGGGGGGGATCGTTCCTCTCGTCGGCGGCGGAGGGCTCCCCTTCGTGCCGCTCACCTCGGCCGACATCACGTTCTTCGACCGCCCGCATGGTTACCCGAACCCGTTCCGCGCGGGGAGCGAAGCCATCCTGCTCTCCTACGTGCTGGGGCAGGACGCGCCGGTGAGAGTTTCGATCTACACGCTGTTCGGGGATCTCGTCCGCGAGATCTCGCTCCCCGCGGGGGCGCGCGGCGGCGCCGGAGGCTTGAACGAAGTTCCATGGGACGGCCGGAACGGAAAAGGCGAGGTCGTGCGTCCGGGCGTCTATGTGGCGAAGATCGACGGGCCCGGCGTGAGCGGGCAGATCAAGGTGGGGGTGCTGCGATGAGGCGCCGCCGGTCTCGCCGGCTGATCCGCGCCCTGCTCGCGTCGTCCCTTCTCCTCGCCGCGTTCTTCGGCACCCGCGCGCACGCCTCCGGCCAGACCGCGGGGACCGCGAACCTCCTCTCGACCCCCGCGGGGTGGCCGAGCACGGGGGCGGCGAGCGGCTTCACGGGACTGGCGCTCGATCCCCTGGCGGTCTACATGAACCCGGCGGGCCTCGCGGCGCAGGACGAGCGTTCGCTCCTGGTGCACCACGGAATGCTGGCGTTCTCCACGACGTGGGACCTGGCGGCGGTCTCCTATCCCGTGCCGGGCCTGGGCGGCATCGGCCTCGGGTTCGCGCGCCTGGGCACGAGCGGGATCGACGGGTACGACGCCCAGAATCGTCCCACCGGATCCCTGAGCTATCGCGAGACGGCCGCGGCCGCGAGCGTCGCGCGCCGCGTGCGCGGCCCGGTCTGGGGCGGCGTCACGTTCAAGATCCTGGGCCAGTCCCTCGGCGGCATCTCGGCGTCGGCGCCCGCGCTCGATCTCGGGGTGCTCTACCGGCCCTCGGCGCTTCGGGGTGGGCAGATCGGCCTCTCGGCGGAGAACGTGGTCGCGGGATCGCTCGATCTGGGGGGTGCCTCGTCCCCGCTCGACCGCTCGTACCGGCTCGGGATCGGAAGTCCCGAGTGGCGCTTCAACGCGCTCTCCTCGGGGCGGCTGGTGCTGGACCTCGCCACGCGCGGACAGGAAGGGATGAGGCCGCGGATCGGGGTCGAGTTCACCCGAGCCGGGCTGGGCGCCTTGCGCGCGGGATTCACGAACGGCGGGCCGGTTCTCGGTCTGGGGCTCCGGTTCCGCCGCTACGGGTTCGATTACGCGTATCAGAGCGGGAATGTCGAGGCCACCCAGCAATTCGCGGTACGCCTGAACTGGGGCGTGCCCGTGAGCCAGTACGACGCCCAGCGCCTGGTCGAGCTCCGGAGAGCCGCCGAGGATTCGCTCCGCGCGCAGCACGCGGGCGATATCGCGCGGGACCGCGCCAAGGCCGAGGCGGCGGAGAAGGCCGGGGACTGGGAGGGCGCGCTCGTCCTCTGGCAGGTGCTCGAGCGGGCGGATCCGTCCCAGCGAAGCTACGCCGCCCGCTCCGAGCAGGCCCGCGCGGAGATCGAGAGGAGCGCCACGGCCGCGATCCTGGCCGAGGGCGCGCGCCGCGTCGCGCTCACCCTCGCGGATCTCGCGCGCGAGGCGCTCGCGCGCGGCGACGCCGAGGAAGCCTCCGGGCTCATGCGCGGCATCCCCGCAGGGGGCGCGGCCGACTCGATGGCGGCGTTGGCGCGCGATGTCGCTTCGGCGCGCGACCGAGCCGCCGACCGGGCCCTGGCGCGCGCGGATTCGCTCCAGGCAAAAGCCAAGGTCTTCGACGCGGCCGGGCAGGTGGCGCTGGCGCTCCGGCTCAATCCGGACGACCCGCGCGCCCGCGCGCGCTGGGCCGAGATGGAAGCCACGCTGGGAAAGAGCGCCGCGGAGATCCAGAGCCTGAGCCGGAAGCTCGCCGCGCTCACCGCGCTGAACGATGTCGCCCGGGCCTACGCGGAGGGACGCTATTCCGACGCGAGCGCGGCCGTGCAACGCTCGCTCGCGCTCGATCCCGAGAGCCCCGAAGCCCGCGATTGGCGCGACCGCATCGGCAGGCGGCTGACGACGCCCAAGCCGGAGCTGGACGCGCGGATCAAGCAGCTCTACATCAAGGGCATGGAGGCCTTCACGGCCGGGGACTATCGCGAGGCGCTCAAGAACTGGGAGCAGATCCTGGTCCTGGATCCTCTGAACGAGAGCGCGCGCCGGAACGTGCTCGAGGCGCGTGAGCGCATGAAGTCCGAGGCGCGCCGATGAGTCCGAAGGCGGGCCCGACCCGCCGCTTCCAGCTCCGCGTCCCCGCGGAGGACCGCCATCTGGCCGAGATCCGCGACTTCATCCAGGAAGTCGGGGAGAAGATCCAGATTCCGGGACGGACCCTCGCCAACACCAAGCTCGCGGTCGACGAAGCCTGCACCAACGTCGTGAAGCACGGCTACAAGGGACAGGCCGGCTTCATCGAAGTCATCGTGACCGGAAACATGCGCGAGTTCCACATCGAGATCCGGGACCAGGGCCAGGGCTTCGACCTCCGCAACGTCAAGAGCCCCGACCTCAAGGTCTACGTCGAGAACCGCAAGCGCGGCGGTCTGGGCGTCTTCCTGATGAACCAGCTCATGGACGAGGTCCGCTACCGGGCCGGGACGGACGGAAACGTCCTCACCATGTCGAAGCGTCTCGGCCGGCGGCGGCGCCGGGCCGGAAAGGGCGCGCGGCCCCGCTCGCTCCGCTTCGCCTACACCCTGAAGGCGTTCGGGGCCATGACGTCCCTGATCGCGGTGGCGTTCACCTTCATCCACGTGCGGCAGATGCAGAGCGTGCGCGAGGAGATCCTCTCGCACGCCCGGAGCGTCGCGCTGGGGCTGGCGCTGCCCGCCTCCGATGTCCTCTCGCGTCCGGAGCCGATGTCGATCGAGCAGACGCTCTTGAACCAGTCGATCCGGGCCGCGCTCAAATCCAACCCCGAGTACGTCATGGCGCGCGTGCTCGACACCACCGGGCGCGTGTGGGGATCCAACCGCTTCGAGGAGCTGTTCACCACCGAACGGAGCGGATTGAGGCACGGATCCGGCGCGGGATTGGGCAGCCTGTGGTCGCCTCCCGCGTACACCGTCAGCGGGGGCGTGGGCACGATCGTGGAGCCCGTCCTCGCGGGCGCGATCGGGAAGACCCGGGTGGTTCTGGGCTACGTGCAGATCGGGATCAGCGAGCGCGCCATCGAGTCCCGCATCGGGGCGGCGCGCGCGGAGCTGGCCGGCATTGCCCTCGTGACGCTCCTCCTGGGATGCGTGCTCTCCGTGATCCTGATCGGAATCTTCGTGCGGCCCATCCAGGTGCTCTCCGACAGCGTGCGCGCCATCGGGGAGGGGACCATGGTGGCCGAGGTCGGCGGCTCCGGCAACGAGGAGATCGACGAGATCGCGCGCGCCTTCAACGAGGTCACGGCCAAGTTCCGGGCGGCGCAGGGAAACCTGGTCGAGCAGGAGCGCCTCCAGAAGGAGATGCAGGTGGCGCAGGAGATCCAGCAGAGCCTCCTGCCCCGCAACGTCCCCGAGATCGAGGGCTACGAGATCGGCGCGCTCTACCGGGCGGCGAAGGAGGTCGGAGGGGACTACTACGACTTCGTGCAGGTGGACGAACGCACCGTGGGCGTCGTGGTCGCCGACGTTTCGGGCAAGGGCGTCCCCGGCTCGCTGGTCATGACCATGATCCGCACCGCCCTCCGGATGGAGGCGCGCGGGAACCGCTCGGCCTCCGACGTGATGGCCCGGATGAACACGTTCGTCACCGAGGACATGAAGAAGGGGATGTTCGTCACGATGTTCTACGTCGTGCTCGACTCGGTGAATCGCGTCGTGACCTACGCGAGCGCGGGACACAACCCCATGATCCTCTACCGGGGCGAATCGGACGCGACCTACTTCCTGAAGCCGAAGGGAATCCCGGTCGGCATCGACGCTCCGGACGCGGATCTCTTCCGGCGCACGATCTCCGTGGAGCGGCTGACCCTGAAGCAGGAGGACATGCTGGTCATCTATACCGACGGCATCACGGAGGCCATGAATCCCGCGCGGGAGCAGTTCGGGGAAGGCCGCCTCCTGGCCGCGATCAAGAAGTACGGCCATCTGAGCGCGCAGGAATTCTCCCAGGAGCTGGATCGAGAGATCCACGAGTTCACTCTGGGCGCGCTCCAGAACGACGACATCACGCTGGTGGCGATCAAGGAGAAGGTGCAGCCCGAGGAGCGGCTGGAGGCGAAGCGCCGCGAGCTGTTCCGCCTCATCGAGCAGGAGGGTGTTCCCGTCGCGGAAGCCTGCGAGCGGCTGCACGTGGCTTCCTCGACGTACTATCGCTACCGTCGGCGCGTGGCCGAGGTCGGGGGCGAGGAGGGGCTGAAGAGCATTCGCCCGCGCGCCTCGATGGCTCGGGCGAGCCTCGAGGAGGAGGCGGCCATCCTGGCCCTCGTCAAGGCGGAGCCGCTCCTGGGGGCCAAACGGGTGGCGGAGCTGCTCCAGGCGACCGGCAAGGCGGGCCCCCGCCTCACCCCGGCCGCGGTCTACGCAACTCTAAGAAAGAACGGCCTCAACACCCGGGAAAAAAGGCTTGAGTTCGCCCAAAACGGGACCGATAGACGTATGGCAAGGCTGGCCCAGGCTCTCTCGGGGGCGGAACGGGCCGACCGCGCTCCAGAAGGACAAGGAGGGGAAGAATGAAGGGTATCGACGTCTTCGTCGAAGAGGCGCCACGGAACCGCGGTGTCTCCATTTTGCGCGTCTCGGGGTACGTGGACACCACGACGAGCCCCGATCTGGAGCGGCGGCTTCAGGCGCTGCTTCGGGAAAAGCGCTATCACGTGGTGGTCGATCTGGCGCGCGTCGAGTACATCTCGAGCGCGGGATGGGGCATCTTCATCAGCGAGATCCGCGAGATCCGCGAGCACGGCGGCGACCTGAAGCTCGCGGGCATGGCCCCCGACGTCCGGGAAGTCTTCGACCTCCTCGAGTTCGAGAACATCTTGCAGAGTTACAGCGACGCCGATCTCGCCGTGGCCTCCTTCGGTCCGATCGTGCCCGCGAACGTGGAGACGTCCACCCCGGCCACGTCGCCGCTCCACGGAGGAGCGGGTCGGGACGACCATGCCCCGCAGCGGAGCGAAACGGTCCTCTCGGACGACGATCTCGTGCGCGAGATCGCGCGGAAGCATCCCGACTACGGACTCATGCGGATCCAGAAAGAGCTTCGCCGCCCGGAGCGGGGCGGTCGTGAGATGAACCCGGTGCAGCTCTACGTGCTCCTCCGGAAGCTCGAGCTGGATACGCGCGAGCGCCGCGAAGCGTACGCGAAGGGCGGCTCCTCCGCGGGAAGCGCGACGAGAGGCTGAGACCACGGGGCGGGGAGCGATGGGTCCCTCGCTCCCCGTCTCGTCATTTTTCGGTTGACCCCCGCGGTCCCACCGCCGTAGCTTCCCCGCAGCACCCCCTGAAATCGCCTCCGATCGCCGACCCCGCCCTGTTCACCGTCACCGTTCCCGGGTAAACTCACCCGCGAGGCCCAATCGTTGAACTTCTCGCTCTCGTCGACACCCCATCTGGCCGCGCTCGCGCTCCTCGCGGGAGCCCTGTCGCTCGGACTCGCGCTCTATCTGACGCGCTACCCGGGCCTCGCCCCGCGGAAGCGCGCCGTCCTCGTCTGCACGCGGGCGATCACCCTCCTCCTGCTCCTCTTCGCGTCGCTCGCGCCGGTGGTCCGCTATTCGGCCTCTTCGCGCGAGAGGAACCGGATGCTGATCCTCGTGGACCACTCGGGGAGCATGGAAGTGCGCGACGGGGATGCTTCGGGCCGCACGCGCCGCGAAGTCGCGGACAGCGCCGCGGCCGCGATCGCCTCCTCGCTCTCCGGCCGCTACGATGTGCGCCTGGCGCCCTTCGACGCGGAGCTGGGTCCCATCGGCAAGCCCTCCTCCTGGAAGGAGGCCTCGGCCGCCCGCGGCGCGGGTGAGACGGCCCTGGGCGATGCGCTTCGCGAGGCGATCGAGCGCGTGGACCCGGATTCCCTGGCGGCGCTCCTCGTGCTGAGCGACGGCGCCGTGAATCGCGGAGAGGACCCCGAGCGCGCGGTGGAATCGACCGTGCCCGCGTTCGGGCTCGTCGTCGGCTCGGCCACGGACCCTCCCACGACCGGAATCGGAGGCATCGAGGCCCCCGATGAAGTCGTGATCGGACGCCCCGCCTCGCTCACCGTCACGATCCGCCACGGCTCCCGTCCCGCCACGCGGGGCGTGGCGCGGCTGAGCGAGGGCTCGCGCGAGCTCGGGCGCGCGTCCTTCGCGCTCGACCGGCCCGTGTCGATGACTCGGGTCGCGATCCCGTTCACGCTCGGGGAGCGCGGGAAGCACTTCCTCACGGTAACCCTCGACAGCCTGCCGGGCGACCGCATCACCCAGAACAAGAGGCGCCTGATCGCCGTGACCGCGCGTCCGGCCAAGCGAATCGTGCCCGTTCTGGCTTCGGCCTGGGACTGGGATCTCCGCTCGCTCCGGCGCGGCGTGGAGGAGGACACCTCCTGGGCCGTGCGGCGCCTGATCCCTTCGGGTCCGGCGGGTGTCGCGGCGCCGGGAGAGGGGACCGAGACGCTGGCCCAGGCCCTGAAGGACGCCGACCTCGCCGTGGTCCGCTACGACACGCGCGCGCTCACCCCGGAGCGAAGCGCCGAGATCCTGAAATTCCTGGAGCGGGGCGGGGGTGTTCTCTTCTGGACCGATCCCGTGAATCGTCCACCAGAGCCGGGACCGCTCCCTCGCGCTCTGGGGATCGAATGGCGGGATCTCAACGAGCCGCCGGGGCAGAGCTCGGGAATCGAGCTCTCCCCAGCCGGGCGCGCGCACGAGATCTCGCTCCTCGGCGGAGACGCTGCCAGCGCGACCGCGACCTGGCGCGCGCTCCCTCCCGTGCAGGTGCCGGTCGTCCTCATCGGAGGGGGAGCGGCCCCGGCGCCGCTCCTCGTGGCGCGATTCGGGACCGAGACCCTGCCCGTCCTTCTCGCGGGGCGGGTCGGCTCCGGAAGGGTTGCGGTCCTGAACGCAAGCGGCGTCTATCGCTGGGGGCTCACCGCGGCCGGGCTCGCGGGCGGCGCCGGAATCGAGCCCTCGTTCTTCGGCGGGCTCGCGGCGTGGC
>Ga0187823_10000420_pt1 | contig 10308 bp, 10 predicted proteins | sample NC_wetland_sal_i_12_FD_132968 | JGI IMG/M metagenome (GOLD analysis project Ga0187823, IMG submission 132968) | Wetland sediment microbial communities from Neuse River Estuary, North Carolina, USA - SourceSoil_3 | ecosystem: Environmental > Aquatic > Freshwater > Wetlands > Sediment | place...
ACCACCGCGAGCACCCCAACACCTTCCGGACATCGGACGCCGAGGAGGCGAAGGTCAAGCCCGCCCTCCAGTACGGGCGCATGGTGGGCGGCGGGTCGGTTCACTTCACGGCCAACTACTGGCGCTTCCACGAGATCGATTTCGTCGAGCGCAGCCGGAAGGGCCCGGTTGAGGGCGCCGACCTCGCCGACTGGCCCATCACCTACGCGGACCTCGAGCCGTATTACACGAAGGTCGAGTGGGAGATCGGCGTCTCCGGCCAGGCGGGCACGAATCCGTTCGAGCCGCCGAGGACGCGGGGTTACCCCGTGCCGCCGCTGCCGCCCAAGTCCACCGGCGTCCTCATGGAGCGCGCCGCCCGGAAGCTCGGCTGGCACGCGTTCCCCGCCCCGATGGCGATCCTGTCCCAGCCCTACCGCGGCCGGCCGGGGTGCATCCAGTGCGGCTTCTGCATGTACTACGGGTGCGAAGTGCGAGCCAAGTCGAGCACCTTGGCGACCATGATCCCGGAGGCGCTGGCCACCGGGCGCTGCGAGGTCCGGCCGCTGAGCTACGTGCGGAAGATCGAGCTCGACCGGCACGGCCGCGCCCTCGGCGTCAAGTACTTCGACGCGGACCGGCGGGAGATCTTCCAGCGGGCCCGGGCGGTGTTCGTCTGCGCCAACGGCGCGGAGACGCCCCGCCTCCTGCTCATGTCCAAGTCGAACCGCTTTCCCGACGGGCTCGCCAACTCGAGCGGCGTCGCGGGCAAGCACATCATGTTCAACGGTGCAGGGATCGCGGGCGGGGTGTTCGAGCACGAGGTGAACGGCTACCGCGGCATGGTGGACACCCGGGCGATCCACGACTTCTACGAGCTGGACCCGAAGCTCGGCATCGCGGGCGGCGGCGGGTTCGACTTCCGGTTCTTCTTCGAGCCGGTCGGCTTCGCCCTCCGCGGCCTGCCGGCGGACGGTCCGACCTGGGGCCCGGACTACAAGCGCCTGCTGCGCGACTCGTTCACCCGCACGCTCTACGCCTTCGGCCACACGACCCAGCTCCCGGTCGCGAGCAACGCGGTCTCGCTCGACCCTACGGTCACGGACGCCTGGGGCCTCCCCGCGATCCGGATGACGTTCAAGGAGCACCCCAACGACGAGCGGCTCATGGCCTGGTTCCAGGACCGCTCGATGGATCTCCTGGAAGCGGCCGGCGCGGTCCGGCGGTGGCGGTTCTCCCTCGAGCGCCACTTCCCGGTAGTTCACCTGCTCGGCACCTGCCGCATGGGGAACGACCGCCGCACCTCGGTGGTGGACCGCTGGAACCGGACCCACGACGTGCCCAACCTGTTCATCGTGGACGGGAGCAGCTTCGTCACGTCCGGGCGCGGGCAGCCCACCATGACCATCCAGGCCCTGGCCTTCCGCGCAGCGGAGCACGCGGCGCGCATGGCGCGGCGGGGCGAGCTCGGCCGCGGCTGATCCGGCCCATCCCGGCCCCGCAAAGACACGACCCGACCCACGGAGGCACCATGCGGCTGGCTCAGCTTTGGATCTTCGGCGCGGCTCTCGCCGCCGGTTGCGAGAAGCCCCCGGCGCCCGAGGCGCACTACATCCCGATGCCCGGCCCGGCGGAGCGGCCGTTCTCCGCGGCGGTGCGCGTGGGCCCGATGCTCTACCTCTCCGGGCAGCTCGGCACCGACAGCACCGGCAAGGTCGTACCCGGCGGTATCGGTCCGGAGACGCGGCAGGTGCTGGAGAACATCAAGCGGCTGCTCGAGGGCAACGGATCGTCGCTCGACCGGGTGGTCAAGTGCACGGTCATGCTGGCCGACATCCGGGAGTGGGCCGACATGAACCAGGTGTACGTCACCTACTTCCCCCGGCACCGGCCGGCCCGGAGCGCCTTCGGCACGAGCGGGCTGGCCCTGGGCGGCCGGGTCGAGATCGAGTGCGTGGCGACGACGGCGACGGGGTCCTAGGCCCGGCCGCCCGCCCCTCGCACCTCGCACATCAGCTCCAGCAGGTTCCCTTCGCTGTCGCGGAAGGCCGCCATCCAGAGATCGTGGTCCGGCATCCGCGCGATCACCCGCGGCTGGTTCAGGAACTCCACTCCCCGCGCCGCCAGCGCCGTGTGCGCGCCCGCGATATCGTCCACGACGTAGTAGAGGATGGACGTGCCCCGGCCCGCCTCCGGTCCCTCGGGCAGGGTGAGCATGAGCCGCACGCCGCCGCAGTCGAAGAACGCGAGGCCGGGCGGCGCCTGGAACAGGAACGGGAGCCCGAGCGTGTCGCGATAGAAGCGGACGGCGCGGTCGAGGTCCTGCACGACGATGGCGATCTGGCCGATCCGGCGGAGCCGGGGCTCGGGGGTGGCGGGGGACGGCGCGCTGGGTGCCATGGCTCGCTCCGGGCTGGGAGGCCGCCCGCGGCTTGCGCGGCCGCGGAGCCGGCGGTATCGTTAGCGCTACTAATTAGCGTAGCTAACTATCACCTACCTTACGACATGCCGCCGAAGCGCGCAAGACCCCGGGAGGCCGAGCTGGCCGACCGCCTCCACTCCGCCGCCATCCACCTGCTCCGCTGGCTCCGCCGCGAGGACGCCGCCACCGGCCTGAGCGCGCCCCGGCTCTCCGCCCTCTCGGTCCTCGTTTTCGGCGGCGGCCCGGTCACCCTCGGCCAGCTCGCCGCGGCGGAGCAGGTCCGCCCGCCGACCATGACCCGCCTGGTGAACGGCCTCGAGGCGGACGGCCTCGTCACCCGCCAGGCGGACCCGGGCGACGCCCGCGTCACGCGCATCCGGGCGACCGCCCGGGGCCGGGCGCTGCTCGAGGCCGGGCGCGCCCGCCGGGTCGAAGCGCTCGCCCGGCCCCTTGCGAAGCTGAGCGCCGAGGAGCAGGCCGTGCTCGCCCGCGCTGCCGCCCTCATCGAGCAACTCGCCGCCGGCGCGCGCCGATGACCCGTTCGGCCTCCGGGTCCACCGGCAAGCCGCGGCGTCTATCCGACTCAGGGACGGACGTGTACGTTATGGGCCCTTCGAAACCAGCGGAGCCAACGGACCATGTGGGGACGGGCGCGGGCGCCGAGCCTCCCGACGATCCTGCTCGCGGAGCGGCATGACTCCCTCGGTGAGGTGCTGACCAGGCTTCTCGCCGAGGAGGGCTTCTACGTGCTCACCGCGGACACGCGCCACGCCTTCCTGACGCAGCTCCGGGAGGCGCTCCGCATCGATCTCGTCCTCGCCGACCGCGGGCTCCGCGGCATGCCCGCCTGGGATATCGTGCAGGAGGCGGTCTGGCACCGCCCCGGTATCCGTTGCATTCGCCTGGTCGAGAGCCGGGCCGACGCGCTGCCGATCTACGGCATCGACCCATCGGCGGAGTCCATCCTCCAGACCCCGGTAACGATCATCCAGCTGCTGGTCGCCATTGACGGCTTGCTGCGCGGCGGCGAGCCGGTGGGGGCGCCCTGAGCGCACCCAGCAGGGCTTCGGCGGCGGCCAGGTATTCCAGGATATCGAACCGCTTCGGGTCGATCATCGACTGGACGGCGCACCCCTTGATGAAGCTCACCGCCACTGCCGCCAGGCCGTCGGGCGTGACGTCGGAGAAGCGGTCGGGCTCGGCGACGAGTACCTCCTGCGCCATGGGACGAAACGCCTCCCGGTAGCGGGCCAGCTCCCCGCGCATCTTCGCGGCGATCTCCGGATGGCGGCCGCCGAGCACCCAGAACTCGAAGAACAGGCGTATGCGCCGCGGCTCGGCGGCCAGCCGGTCCATCTCCTGGCGCAGCAGGGCCAGGAGCCGGTCGAGCGGCGAGGCGATGCCCGCGATCTCGGGGCCCACCCGCAGGATCGTGGTCGTGGCCAGCAGCCAATCGAGCAGCGCGACGATCAGCTGATCCCGGCTCTTGAAATGGAAGAGGACGAGGCCGGCGCTGAGCCGCGCCCTCGATGCGACCAGCCGCACCGTCAGCCCCTCCAGCCCCTTCCGCGACGCCACGTCGTACGCGGCCTTCAGGATCTGGTCCCGGCGAATCACCAGGGCGGCACGCCGTCCAGGCATCGACCCCTCCTTCCTCAGGAACCGCGCGCCCGGCCGTCCTCGATCCGCCCGAGCAGGCGCAGGAGACCGTCGAGCACGGTCAGAGGATGAGGCGGGCAGCCGGGCACCCAGAGGTCCACCGGGATCTTGTCGGGCACGCCGTCCGAGACCTCGGGGCTACCCCGGAACGGTCCCCCGTTGATGGCGCAGGCGCCGACGGCGATCACGAGCCGCGGCTCGGGAGTCGCCTCCCACGTCCGGTGGAGCGCCGACCCCATGTTCCGGCTCACGGCCCCGGTGATGACGAGACCGTCCGCGTGACGCGGTGACGCGACGAACTGCACGCCGAACCGGGCCAGGTCGAATACCACATTGCCGAGGGCGACCAGCTCCGCCTCGCACCCGTTGCAGCTCCCCGCCGCCACCGAGCGAAGCCGGAGCGACCGGCCGAACAGGCTCCGCATCCGCGCGTCGAGCGCCCGGGCCAGCTCGATCTCCCCGTCGGGGCTCACGAGAGCGGAGCGCGAGCGGCTCGCGAGCCGATAGTCCTGCGTGAACGCGAGCGCGCCGTTGTCGCAGGCCGCCGCCTCCTCCGGCGCGAACAGGCAGGCGCCCGCATCGAGCTGGATGCTTCCATCGGCGGCGCGGCTCACGAGCGCCGACGGCCCCGCCAGGCATCCGCTACAGGTCCCGTCGCACCGGTCTCGATCGAACGTGGGCCGCCCGCGAAACCGCTCCGGAAACTCGGCCCCGCCCTCCGGGAAGGGAGAGGTCCGCGTCCCCTGTGTGAGCCGCGCACGCAGGAACTCGAGCATCAGAGATCGTGCCCCGCGTAGGAGAGGTTGAAGCTCTTGTTGCAGAGCGGGAAGTCGGAGATCTGGTTCCCCGGCAGCGCCGCGGCGACGGCGCTCCAGTTGTGGAACGACGGATCCACCACCTTGTGCCGGCGGACGGCGCCGGCGTCATCGGTGACGACGGCGTGCACGATTTCCCCGCGCCACCCCTCGGTCATCGCGACCGCGAGCTCCGCCGGCCGGAGCGTCCCGCACTCCACCCGGGGGACGCCTCCCGGCAGGCCGCCGAGCTGCTCGATCACGAACTCGAGCGAGCGCAGGATCTCCAGCCGCCGCACGAGACAGCGCGCCAGCACGTCGCCCGCCCAGGCGGTCGAGACCGGGATGTGCGCGAAGCGGAAAACGCCGAACGGATGCTCGTATCTCACGTCGCGGGGGACCGCGCATGCCCGCGCCGGAGGCCCCACGATTCCCAGCTCGCTGCACTTCTCCTTCGACAGTGCGCCCACGCCTTCCAGTCGGGCCTGCACCGACGCGTTGCCCAGCATCAGATCGGCGACGGGGATCAGCTCCTCCCGGAGCCGCGTCAGCCGGTCGCGGGCCTCGCTCGCCATAGCCGGCGTGATGTCGAATGCGACACCGCCCGGCCGGACCAGGCCCCGGCCGTAGCGATTGCCCGAGATCGTCATGAGCAGGTTGAGGCACTCGCCCCGCATCCGCCCGAAATAGGCTGCCGCGGGCTGGTAGGCCACGTCGCCCGCGATCGCGCCGAGGTCGCCGATGTGATTGGCCAGGCGCTCGAGCTCGAGCGCGATCCCCCGGATCGTCTGCGCGCGGGGCGTCTTGCGGCTCCGGGCGAGTGCTTCGATCGCGGCGCAACAGGCGCCGGCGTGCCCGATCACCGTGTCTCCCGCGATCGACTCCGCCACCAGCACCGCCCGGAGCCGCTCCTCGGTCTCCAGCAACCGCTCCACCCCCCGGTGCTGGTAGCCCAGCATGATCTCGAGGAAGAGCACCTGCTCGCCGTGCGCCTGGAACCGGAAGTGGCCGGGCTCGATGATGCCGGCGTGCACCGGCCCGACCGCCACCTCGTGGACCTCCTCCCCGGCGATCTGGAAGAACTCGTAGCGCTCCCGGTCGAACCCGGACCGATCCACCGTCGCCGCCGCGTGGTCCGGCGGATGGCGGCGAACGGGCTTGAGCCATGGATGGCCCTCCGGGCGCACGGCGCACTGCTCTGCGATCTCCCGCTCGAACAGGTGGGCCTGGGGACAGTCCGGCGTGAGCGCCGCATACGAGTCGCCCACCAGCGTGGCGCAGGCGCCCAGCGCGCCGGTGTCGTCCTCCGCCAGCAGCGCGAGCAGCAGGGTCCGTCCCCCGCGGTCGGGCGTGCCGAAGAACGCGACCAGCCGCCAGCCCCGCGCCACCGCGTCGATCACCCGCTGGCGGAACCGCTCCACCGGCTCGGGCGGCACCGCCGCCAGCGGCACCGCGCGCCGGTTTCTGAGGCCCAGCTCCTCCAGGCCGGTCACGGCACCGCTCCCCCGAGCGAGCGCGACGCCCGCGCGAGCACGTCCCGGAGCGGGAGCGGCAGATACACGCCCAGGAGCAGGACCACCAGCGCGAGGAGAATCGGCCCGCTCAGGCGCAGGCTCCCTTCCCGCGGGCCCGGCGCCGGGCCGACCGGCTCCCCGTAGAGGACCTCGAGGATGGTGCGGGCCATGCCGACGAAGATCACCGCCAGCAGCACGACCGTGCTGACGCCGATCCAGGGATGCCCCTGCCCGATCGCCGCGCCGAGGATGGTGAACTCGCTGACGAACAATCCGAACGGCGGCGACCCGGTGACGGCGAACAGGCCGGCCAGGAGCAGCACGCCGGACACGGGGACCTGGCGCAGCACCCCCCGCATCGAGGGCGCGTGGGAGGTACCGGTCACCAGCACGATGTTCCCCACGGTCAGGAACATGAGGCCCTTGGTGAGGCCGTTGTTGAGCACGTGGAGCACCGTTCCCCAGACGCCGGTTCCGCCGAGCCCGAGCCCCAGCACCAGCAACCCCATGTGCTCCACGCTGGAGTACGCCAGCAGCCGCTTGAGGTCGGTCTGCCCGATCATGAAGGCCGCGGCCACCAGCAGCGAGAAGAGCCCGAACGCGAGCAGGAGCGGCTGCATGAAGGCCGCCTGCCCGGCCGCCGTCATGACCTGCGCCACGCGCGCGAGCCCCAGGAACGCGCAGCTGGTCAGCGCCCCGGCCATGAGACAGCCGACCAGGCTGGGCGCCTCGCCGTACGTGTCCGGCTTCCAGGCATGCAGCGGCGCGAGGCCCATCTTGGTCCCGAACCCTACCAGCAGGAACACGAAGGCCGCGCGCAGGAGGCCCGGCTGGAGGGTCTTCGCCCCGCTCATCAGGTCCTCGACCAGGAGCGGACGGCCCTGCACCTGAGCCGCCGCGAGGAAGAACGTTCCCAGCAGCGCCAGCGCGATGCCGACGGACGAGAGGACCAGGTACTTCCAGACGGCCTCCAGGGAGCGCCGGTCGTGCCGGTGGTACACCAGCGGCGCCAGCGCCAGGGTCGTCGCCTCCATCCCCACCCAGAGCAGTGCCATATGGTGGCTCAGCGCCACGAGCGACGTCGTCGCCAGAAAGGCCAGCAGGCAGCTCACGAAGGCCCGGCCGCCCCTCGGACTCTCGGCGCCCAGGTAGCCGACGGCGTAGACCGCCACCACCGCGAACAGCATGCTCACGACCGTGAGGATGACCAGCCCGAGCGCGTCCACTGCGAGCCACCCGCTGAACGCCGGACCGGCGGGCACGATCCAGAGCGACGCCAGCAACGCGACATGGGCAAACGCGGCGACGAGCAGCCAGGCGCTCCGAAACCGGGGCGAGCGATGGGCGTAGGCCGCGGCGGCGGCCAGCAGCGGGAGGAAGACCAGGCTCGCGAGACGCATCAGTCCTTGAGCTCCGTCAGCCGCGCCGAGCTCAGCGAATCGAACTCGCGATTGATGTGGAACACGACGATGCCCATGATGAACACACCGACGAACACGTCGAGCAGCACCCCCACGTCCACCAGGAACGGGACCCGTTCCGCCTGGCTCAGCCCGAACACGTAGATCCCGTTCTCCAGGATCAGGTAGCCCACCACCTGCGTGAGCGCCTTGCTCCGGGTCGTCAACACGATCAGCCCCACGATCACCGTGGCCAGGGCCACCGGCACGAGGAGCGCGGTCTGCGCCTCCGGTAGCGGCAGCCGCTGGGCCACGGCGAACGACAACGCCACCGCCACGGCCCCGAGGCACACCGACGCGGTGAACCCGATCACCGGCTCGACCTCCCGCCGCACCGAGGCCTCGCGGATGGCGCGCTGGAGGAAGCCCGGCAGGACGATCGCCTTGACCAGCAGCGTCCCCAGACCCAGACCGATCAGGTGGATCGAGAAGCCGGGGTGCAGCGCGATCGGCAACGCCGCCAGCAGGGCGCCCTGGATCGCGGCCGCGCGGATCGTCGAGCTCAGCCGGGTCGTCCCGAGGACCCAGAAGTCCGTCAGCACCACGAGCAGCAACAGCAGGTCGGAGAAGTCGGTCATGGCCCTAGCGCAGGAGGAGGATCACGCCGAAGCCGGCGAGGGCGGCCGCCGCCACGAGGAACTGCGGCAGCCGGTCCATGCGGAGACGTGCCATCGCGGCCTCGATGATGCCAACCAGGACCGCGATGAGCGCCAGCCCCGCGAGCAGGATCGCCCCGGCAACCCACGGATCGAACCGGCCCCGCGGAACCAGGACGCTCACCACCAGCGCTCCGAACAGGGCGAACTTGACCGCCCCGGCATAGAGGATCAGGCCCAGGTCGGGCCCGCTGTGGTCGAGGACGATCACCTCGTGGATCATGGTCAGCTCGAGGTGGGTCGCCGGATCGTCGATCGGCACCCGGGCGTTCTCGGCCAACAGCAGCATGAACAGGCTCGCGCCGGCGAGCACGAGCGAAGGCGCCGCCGCCGGCCAGGCCGCGGCCAGCGGCGTCCCCAGCATGCCGCCGAGCGAGAGGCTCCGGGTCGCGAGCACGAGCACGGTGAGCGCCAGCAGCAGCGCGGGCTCCGCGAACGCGGCGATGGTCACCTCCCGGCTCGCCCCCATCCCCTCGAAGCTGGATCCGGTGTCGAGCCCCGCGAGCACCAGCGCGAAGCGCCCCAGGGCCAGCAGGCCCGCGAACGCCACCAGGTCGCCGGTGAACCCGAAGAGCGAGGCCCGGCCGTCGAGCGGGAGCAGGAGTGCCGCCGTGAGCACGCTGGCGGTGAGCGCCACGGGCGCGACCCGGAACAGGAGCGTCGCGGTCCGGCTGTACACCGTTCCCTTGCGCGCGAGCTTGGCCAGATCGGAGTAGAGCTGGAGCACCGGCGGGCCTCGGCGCCCGGTGAGGAAAGACTTCGTGCGGGTGGCGATGCCGGGCAGCGCCGGCGCCCCGAGCAGCACGGCTAGCAGCGTGACGACCTGCGCCGCGGTCATCGCGCCCCCCGGGTGCCGCCGAGGTAGATGAGCAGGGCGAGCAGCGTGAGTATCACGTAGACGAGATACCAGCGAAGCCGGCCGGCCTGCAGCAGACGGGCCTCCCGGGCGGCGCGCCCGATTCTCCGCCATGCCGGGAAGACCACGCCGTCGAGCACCAGATCGATCGGGTGCGTGTGGAAGGCCGTCGCGTCCAGCTGGACGGCGACGCCCGCGGCCGGCTGGAACGCGCTCAGCAGCGGGGCGGCGTAGGAGGAGGCCGTGTACTGCATCCGGGGCGTGAGGGCGGCTCCGGCGCATGCCCAGGTGGGGGCGGTCTCGACGGCCGACCTCGCGAGGGCGCGCCCGCGGGCGAGCCACAGCAGCACGGCCAGGCCGATTAACCCGAGAGCCAACAGGCTCACCAGCGGCAGCGCGGCGAGCAGCTCCGCCGGCCACCGGCCCGTAACCTCCGCCGCTCCGGCCAGGCTCAGGGCGATGTTGGCCGCGGGGCGGACCGCGAGCGCCGGATAGAGCCCGAGCATCAGGCACGCCCCCGCGAGCGCCAGCATCGGTCCGACCGACGCGGGCCCCCGCTCCGTCGCCCGGGCTGCCGGAGCGGAGCGGGGCCGGCCCAGGAACACCACGCCGTCCACCTTCGTGAAGCAGGCCAGCGCCAGCCCGCCGATCAAGCCGAGCCCGGCCGCGGCGACGATCGCGACCCGGAGCACGCCGGGGGCGGCGCCGCTCCGGAAGAGGGCCTGAAACACCACCCATTCGCTCACGAAGCCGTTGAGCGGCGGCAGCCCCACGATCGCCACCGATCCCACCAGGAACGCCAGCGCCGTGAGCGGCATTCGCCGCCCCAGCCCTCCCACCTCTTCCAGCTGCCCCGTTCCCCCCGCCCCGCCCCCCCCCCCCCCCCCCCCCCGGCCACCGCCGGGCGGGCGCCCCTCCCCCACCTCGCACGCCACATCTTCCCGGAACTCGTCTCCAGAGTAATGACG
>Ga0187823_10000421_pt1 | contig 10302 bp, 9 predicted proteins | sample NC_wetland_sal_i_12_FD_132968 | JGI IMG/M metagenome (GOLD analysis project Ga0187823, IMG submission 132968) | Wetland sediment microbial communities from Neuse River Estuary, North Carolina, USA - SourceSoil_3 | ecosystem: Environmental > Aquatic > Freshwater > Wetlands > Sediment | place...
GGCGCTGCCGTTGCGCGCGAGCTCGGCGGCGAGGAAGTTGCCGGCTGCGCGGCGCACCCACGCGACCTGCTGGGGCGTGCCGACGGACTGCTCCGAGTACGCGGCGGCGAGGGCGGCGGCGGCGCAGCCGCCGATCACCAGCGCGATCAGAGCACCGCAGAGGAGCGGGCGGCGCGGCAGGCGCAGCGGTGCGGGCCGGCGTGCCATCGCCTGGGATTCTGGCGGTCGCTGCGGCGGTCGCGGACGCATGGTCGAGCGCCCGTCAGCCGGCGGGAGCGCCGCCGGTGCCCTTGGTGTTGACGCCGGCGCCGGGCGCGCGCGAGCCGCCCTGCGCGGTGGGCGGCGCGCTCGGGGGCGCTGTGGGTGTGGTGGGGGTGCCGGGCGGGAGCTGCGTGGGCGAGGCGCCGCTGCGGTCGGGCTCGGCGACGGTGTGGCCGGCGTGGCGCACGCTGAAGAACGCCCACGCGCTGACCAGCCCGAGGCGACCCGCGAGGTCGGGGCCGCTGATCCTGCCGTCGCCCTTGGTGCCGAGCACGAGCGCGCTGACGATCCGGGGCGAGGCGCCGCGCGCGAGCACCTCGATGCCCGCGAATTTGCCCTTGAACACGCCTCGCAGTCGCGCGGCGGCGGTGCCGAACGTGATCGACACCCGCCAGCGCGAGTGCGATTCGTAGGGGTCGGCGACACCCACGAGCCACGGCTCGGGTTCGGCGCCGATGAACGAGTTCTGGATGCTCTCGGTCATCCCGCCGGAGCTCGCGAAGAAGTAGGTGGGCACGGGCTTGCCCGCGTAGGTGACCACCTGCCCGGCGGTGGCCGCGACGGCCGCGTTGGTTGCGGCGGTTTCGGCGGCGGCGCCGAGGTAGACCTGCGAGCGCGTGTCGGAGAAGACGTCGAAGCGCGAGCCGCCGGCGTGCGAGCTGAGCGCGTACGTGCGGCTCGCGACGGCCTGCGCTTCGAGCGCGGCGGCAGGCCAGCTCGAGGGGACCTCGGCGGCTACGACGCCGCGCACGTAGCGCTCGAGCGGGACGCGCTTGACCTGCGAGCCGACGAGCACCTTGACGATGCTCTTGGGAGGCGCCTGCGCGAGCGCGGTGCCCGTGTAGTAGTGGGTGAGGATCTGCGCGTAGGTGAAGCCGTGGCGCGCGAGCCCCAGCGCGCCGTCCTGGCTCATGCCGACGCCATGGCCTTCGCCCGCGCCTTCGACGACGAGCGAGGTGGCGGACGCGGACACGGGAGCGGCGGCCGCGGCGGCGGCGCACGCGAGCGCGCACGCACCCGTACGGGCACAAGCGAGCAGACGGCGGCGGCCGTTCCGGCGCGCGAGGACGCCCTCGGGCCGGTGGTAGGTTGCCTGTGTGAGCGGCACTCGTCCAGGAAACACGCGCAGGATGCGACGGTCGCGGTGGCAGAGGGGTGCTCCCACTCCTACCCGGTCGGGCGTCCGGAGATGCGCCGTGAGCGCTGCACGATGACTGCCGCAACGGAGGAGACGGCGCTGGAGCGGGTGCCGAGGCAGCTGTTCGTCGGCGGCGAGTGGCGCGAGGCGAGCGGCGGTGCGACGCTCGCGGTGGAGGACCCCGCGACGGGCGAGACGCTCGTGGAGGTGGCGGACGCGGACCCGCAGGACGCGCTCGCCGCCCTGGCCGCGGCCGACGAGGCGCGTGCGAGCTGGGCCGTGCACCCGCCGCGCGAGCGGGGGGAGATACTCAGGCGCGCGTACGAGCTGATCGTGGAGCGCACGGACGAGCTCGCGCTGGTGATGACGCTCGAGATGGGCAAGGCGCTCGCGGAGAGCCGCGCCGAGATCTCCTACGCGGCGGAGTTCTTCCGCTGGTTCTCCGAGGAGGCCGTGCGCATACACGGTCGCTACATGGTCAACACGACCGGAAAGGGCCGGATCCTCACGATGCGCCAGCCGGTGGGTCCGTGCGTGTTCGTGACGCCGTGGAACTTCCCCACCGCGATGGGCACGCGCAAGCTCGCGCCGGCGATCGCGGCGGGCTGCACGATGGTGGTGAAGCCCGCACAGCAGACGCCGCTGTCGATGCTCGCGCTCGCGTCGATCCTCGAGGAGGCGGGGCTGCCGCGCGGTGTGCTGAACGTGATCACGGCGAAGCGATCGGGCGCGGTGATCGAACCGCTGCTCAAGGACCCGCGCACGCGCAAGCTGTCGTTCACGGGCTCCACGGAGGTGGGACGGAAGCTGATCGAACAGTCCGCCGACCAGATCCTGCGCGTGTCGATGGAGCTGGGCGGCAACGCGCCGTTCCTGGTATTCGAGGACGCCGACCTCGACGCGGCGGTGGACGGCGCGATGCTGGCGAAGATGCGCAACGTGGGGGAGGCGTGCACCGCGGCGAACCGCTTCCACGTGCACGAGTCGCTGGCGGAGGAGTTCGCGGGGCGCCTCGCCGAGCGGATGGGCGCGCTGAAGGTCGGCCGCGGGACCGAGGACGGCGTGGACGTGGGGCCGCTGATCGACGCCGCCCAGCGCGAGAAGGTCGCCGAACTGGTGCAGGATGCGAAGGACCGCGGCGCGCGCGTGCTCACCGGCGGGGCAGCCGGTGACGGCCCCGGCTACTTCTACGAGCCCACGGTGCTCGCGTCGGTGCCCGACGACTCGCGCATGCTCGCGGAGGAGATCTTCGGGCCGGTGGCGCCGGTGGCGACGTTCACGAGCGATGAGCAGGCGATCGCGGCGGCCAACCGGACGGAGTACGGGCTCGTCGCGTACGTCTACACGCGCGACCTCGAGCGCGCGTTCCGCGTCTGCGAGGGGATCGAGAGCGGGATGGTGGGGCTCAACCAGGGGGTCGTGTCGAACCCCGCCGCGCCCTTCGGCGGGATGAAGCAGTCGGGGTTCGGGCGCGAGGGCGGGTTCGAGGGGATCGAGGAGTACCTGGAGACGAAGTACGTGGCGATCGCCGTCTAGGACCGCTCCGCCACCAGCTGCTCCACGACCGACCCGATCACCTCATCGCGCGTCCGTCCGTCGAAGTCGGCCGCGATGAAGTGGATCCCGATCCACAGCGAGAACGACACCAGGCACCGCGCCTCGACGTCATCGCCGTCGGCGCATATCTCCCCGAACAGCCCCCGCATGTAGTCCATCCGGCGGTTGTCAACACGCCGCAGGCGCCGTGCCACCGCCCGGTCCCGCCGCGCCCAATCGCGCACGGCGAGGTCGACCCGCAGCAGCCGGTCGCTCGAGGAGGCCTCCGCGAACAGCCTGCGGAGCTTCGCCCGCGCATCGCCCCCGTGCCGCTCCGCCCGCGAGATCACGTCCTCGACGCCCGTGCGCTCCCAGGTGTCGAGCATCTCCTTCAGCAGCGCGCCGCGATCGGCGAAGTGCCAGTAGAAGCCGCCCTTCGTCACCCCCAGCGCCTTTGCCAGCGGCTCGATCCGCACCGCGTCCGGGCCTCCGGTAGCGAGCGCGCGCAGGCCCTGCTCGATCCAGCTGCTCCGGGGTGTGCGTGCGGGCGCCATCTGGTGACCGGTACGGGACGCTGGTGACGCCCTCTATACGCCATCGTATGGGGAGCGCATGACCGAGCACGTGCTGATCTACGACCGCGACTGCGGGCTGTGCCGCACGATCGTCGCCGGCGCGCTGGGCCTCGACCGTCGCCGCCGGCTCCGCCCGCTCGCGCTGCAGAGCGGCGAAGCGGAGCGCCTGCTGCCGGGCATGACCGACGAGCAGCGCACGGGCAGCTTCCACATCGTCGCGCCGGGCGGCCGCGTCAGCTCCGCCGGCGCCGGGCTCGCCGAGCTCGCCGCGCTGCTCCCAGGGCTCGGCGCCGCCGCCCGGATGCTCCGCGCACGCCCCGCGTTCAGCGAACGCGCTTACCGCCTCGTCGCCGACCATCGCGACGCGCTCGGCCCGTGGATCCCCGCGCGTGTCAAGGACGCCGCGACGCGCACGATCGACATGCGCACCTCCGATTGACACGACGCCCCGCGAGGGCTACCCTTCATCCATACGCTACCGTATAGATGGAGGTTCCCCATGCGCCTTCCGACAAGCGCACACACCTCACGCCCCTGGCGGATCCACGAGCTCACACGCGACTTCCGCGTCGAGGACGTGTGGGCGCTGCCCACGCCCGGGGGTCCCGATGACTTCCCGCTCCTGATCGAGGGGATCGCCGCGGGCGACACCTCCGAAGCGCCGTCGCTCCCGGCACGTGTCCTGTGGGCGCTGCGCTGGAAGCTCGGAGAGCTCTTCGGATGGGACGAGGCGGGCGCGGGGGTCGGCGCGCGCGTCGCGACGCTCCGCGAGGGGATGCCCGCCGATCTGCTCGACGCGCCCACGGGCCCCGCGCTCGAGAAGCTCCCCTTCACGCCGCTCTACCTGCTCGAGGACGAGTGGGCGGCGGAGATCGCCAACCGCACGATGCACGGCGTGATGCACCTCGGGTGGGTGCCCGACGGCGCCGGCGGCCACCGCGGCCAGATGGCCGTGCTCGTCAAGCCCAACGGCGTGCTCGGCGAGGCTTACATGGCGGCGATCCGGCCGTTCCGCCACCTGGTCGTCTACCCGGCGATGATGCAGCAGATAGAGCGACGCTGGGCGCGGCGCGATCCCGGGCGGCTGACCACCGTCTAGCGCGCGCCCGCGTCGATCTGCAGCGGGTATCGCACCCGCAGCACCGCGAGCGACGCGGGCGGCGTGATCGCCTGCGCGCGCCCCGTCCGGGGTCGCGCCCGCGGCGCGCCGTAGCCGGCAGGGGTCCACGGCACCACGGCGTCGTCGAGCACCAGGGCCGGGGCGTCCTCGAGCCGCGCGAACGCGCCCGTGGGAAGCTCCCGCCAGCCCACCTCGTGCAGCCGGCGAACGTGCGTGCCGCGATGGACCCGCTCGGCGTGCAGGCGCCGGTTCATGTCCTTCGCCGACGGCGTGGGCACGCCGAGCGCGTCCGCCCAGGCGTCGCGGTAGGCGACGTATTCCGCGCGCCTGCACTCGCCGCAGGGACGGTGTCCCGCCGCGAACGCCACCGCCTCGTCGTGGAAGTACAGCCACGTGAAGTGGTGCGGCCGCCACTGCTCCGACCAGCGGTCCCTGAAGCGCAGCGCGCACGTGATCCAGAGGTCGCTCGCGTGGAAGCGCACCACCTCGCGGCCCTCGTGCAGGACGCCGCGGTTCCCCGTCCAGGCGCCCCGCAGCGGCGTCGCGAGGATCTCGCCCATCGGCGTCACGCGGTTGCGCGCGGGCTCCCCCATGCCCCTAAAACGGCGCCCGCGCCCCGGGCGTGAGGCGGTCCGCCGCGGCGGGCGCAAACGGGCGGCGAACCGCCTGTTGCGGTGTGTCCAAACCGGTGGTCATCACGGCCGCGATCCGCTAGCCTCATCAGACGCCGCGGGGGCTGGGAAGGCGCATCTCGCGGCTCGAGGGACAACGAGGGATCGAGGACAGATGGAACGGCACGCTGGGGGTTCTCCAACCGTTCGCACGCGCACGCTGGGCATCGCGCTTGCACTGATCGCGCTCACGCTCACGTCCGGCGCCGGCAGCGCGCTCGCGCGGCCGGCCACGAGCCCACCGGCATCGGGACCCAAGCACCACCGCGTCCGCGCGCCCACCAATGCCGTGTCGCTCGTCCGCTCCACCACCCAGCCCTACTACGCGTGTCCCGCCGGCGCGTGTGAAGCGATCGTCACGCCCGGCGCGGTGCGCCAGCGCGGTTCGCGCGGGTTCTCGCTGCCCCACAGCTCGCGGCTGCTCGAAGGCAGCGGTGAACTCGGCGGCTACGACCCGCAGGACCTCCGGTCCGCCTACGACATCCCTTCCGGCGGTGGCAGCGGCATCACCGTCGCGGTGGTCGACGCGTTCGGCTACCCCGCCGCGGAATCCGACCTCGCCAAATACCGCAGCAAATACGGGCTGCCCGCCTGCACCAAAGCGAGCGGTTGCTTCAAAAAGGTCAACCAGGTGGGCGAAGAAGGGAAATACCCCGCCGCCGAACCCGGCTGGGAGGAGGAGTCCGGGCTCGACCTCGACATGGTCTCCGCGGCGTGCCCCGAATGCAAGATCATGCTGGTCGAGGCCAACGGAGAACTTCCCGCCGAAACGGGCGCCGCGGTGGATACCGCCGCCTCCCTCGGTGCGCAGGTCATCAGCAACAGCTACGGATATCCCGAGGACTACGAACCCTGGTGCGGAAAAAACGGCTGCACCACCTACACGAGCCACTACCACCACCCCGGGGTCGAGGTCGTCGCCTCCTCCGGCGACAGCGGTTACAACAACATCTACGACGGCCTCAGCGCGCCGAGTTTCCCCGCCGCCTCCCCGGACGTGATCGCCGTCGGCGGCACCGCACTCCACAAGTCCAAAACCGCGCGCGGCTGGAGCGAGACCGTGTGGGGCGAACCCGCGCGCGAAATCGGCTCGGGCAGCGGTTGCAGCGGCTGGCAGAGCAAGCCCTCCTGGCAGACCGACTCCGGCTGCTCCAAACGGATGGAGAACGACATCGCCGCCGTCGCGGCGTGTGAAAGCCCCGTCTCGGTCTATGTCAGCGCGCTCGGCGGGTGGGAAGACCTGTGCGGCACGAGCGCCAGCTCGCCGCTCGTCGGCGGGATCCTCGCCCACCTGGGCGCATCCGAGCGCTCGCTCGGCGCCGACGCGTTCTACGCCGACCCCGCGTCGCTGTTCGACGACACGATCGGCACCGACGGCACCTGCTCGGGCGAACCCGAATACTTCTGCGCCGCACGCGCCGGCTACGACGGGCCCACCGGGCTCGGCACGCCCGACGAACTGCCCGGCGTGGTCGTGCCGACCGTCACCGCCGTCGAACCGCCGAGCGGACCGTCCGGCGGCGGCACGATCGTCACGATTCGCGGCAGCGGCTTCGCGAACGCCACCTCCGTGAAGTTCGGTGGCACATCCGTGAGCTTCACGATCAACACCGGCGGCTCGATCACCGCCGCCTCGCCCGCCGGCAAAGGCGTCGTGGACGTCACGGTCGCCACCACCGCCGGCACCAGCGCCACGTCCTCCGCGGACCACTTCACCTACCTCGAAGGCCCCGAATTCGGGCGGTGCATCAAAGTCGCCACGGGGACCGGGCGCTTCTCCGGAAGCACGTGCATCTCCAGCACCAGCAAAAACAGCTACGAATGGTTCCCCGCGTTCGGCAGCTCCCGGCCCCTAGAACACACGCACTTCACGAGCGTCGCCAAATCGCTGACCAAAGTGAAGCTCGAAACGGCCGCCAAACACATCGTCACGTGCACCGGCGAGCACGGCGGCGGCGAATACTCCGGCAACACCACCGTGGCCAACGTCACGTTCACGTTCACGGGCTGCGCGCTCGGGACCGAAGGCGCGTGCACGAGCCCCGGCAAAGCGGAAGGCGAAATCTCCACCGTCGCGCTCAGCGGCACGCTCGGGGTGGTCGCCAAAGGCCTCGAAGCCGCCAAAGACAAAATCGGCGTGGCCCTCAAGCCCGCGAGCGGTGAACAGGTCACCGAATTCGGTTGCCCGGGCACCCACGGCGTGGTCGACGGCGCCGTGATCGGCGAACTGCCCCACGACACGATGGCCACCGTGGCGAACGTGAAATTCACCGAGGCCAAAGCCGTGCAGAAACCGACCCACTTCGAAGGCGGCTCCGAACAGGTGCTGAAGGCGTTCTTCGGCGAAGACGGTCCGTTCGAACCCGCCGGGCTGCTGTTCACCGAGGTTCAGACCAGCGAAGAAAAGGTCGAGGTCAACGCGGTCCTCTAGGAGCGCGACCGGCCCGGCCTCCGCCGAGCTGCTCGTGATCGACCGCCGCCGCTAGGCCGCGGCCGCGAGCGCCGGCTTGGCCGGCCGGCCCGCGCTCGCGCGCGTGAAGACGAGCCCCTCGTCCTCGATCGGGCCGTAGCGGAGCGCGCGCAGGTCGCGCACGTAGTTCTGGTGCAGCTGCCACGGGTGGCGGTCCACCTGCTTGGGCATCAGGTGCTCCGCGCGCTGCACGTAGCCCGATTTGAGGTCCAGGAAGGGCCTGCGCGGCAGCGACTCCGACGGCATCTTCGGCGTCACCGTGGAGTAGCCGCGGTCGCGCATGTGATTCAGCAGCCTGCACACGTAGTCGGCCGCGAGGTCGCCCTTCAGCGTCCACGACGCGTTCGTATAGCCGACCGTCAGCGCCATGTTGGGAACGCCGCTGAGCATGATCCCCTTGTAGCCCACCGTCTCAGCGGGCGGCACCACGACGCCGTCGACCGACAGCTCCATGCCGCCCAGGATCAGCAGGTTCAGCCCGGTCGCCGTGACGATCACGTCGGCTTCGAGCTCCTCGCCGGACTCCAGCCTGATGCCGCGCTCCGTGAACGTCTCGATCCTGTCGGTCACCACCGACGCGCCACCCCGCGAGATCGTGTCGAACAGGTCGCCGTCCGGAACGAGGCACAGGCGCTGGTCCCATGGCAGGTAGCTCGGGTTGAAGTGGGTGTCCACGTCGTAGCCCTCCGGCAGGCGCGCCGCGACGCCCTTGCGCAGCAGCTTCCGCATCAGCTGCGGCCGGCGCCGGCAGAGCCTGTACATCAGCGATGCCAGCATCACGTTCTTCCAGCGGATCAGGGGGTAGAGCATCCGCGGCGGGAGCACCTTGCGCAGCAGCCCCGCGATCGGGTCGCTCCCGGGGAGCGAGAGCACGTAGCTCGGCGAGCGCTGGAGCATCGTCACGTGGGCCGCGCGCTCGGCCATCGCCGGCACGAGCGTCACCGCCGTCGCGCCGCTGCCGATCACCACCACGCGCTTGCCCGCGTAGTCGAGGTCCTCAGGCCAGTGCTGCGGGTGCACGATCTCGCCCCGGAAGCGCTCGCTGCCCGGGAACTCCGGGCTGAAGCCTTCGTCGTAGCGGTAGTAGCCCGTGTTGCCGAACAGGAACGAGCAGGTGAGCTTCTCGACCGCCCCGGTGTCCGTGTCCTCCACCTCCACCGTCCAGCGCGCGTCCGCCGTCGAGAAGCTCGCCGCGAGCGCGCGGCGGTTGTAGCGGATCTGCGAGTCGACGCCGTATTCGCGCGCGGTCTCGCGGACGTACTCGAGGATCGAGGAGCCGTCGGCGATCGACTGCTCGTTCTCCCACGGCTTGAAGCGGTAGCCCAGCGTGAACATGTCCGAGTCCGAGCGGATACCCGGGTAGCGGAACAGGTCCCACGTGCCGCCACTCGCCCCGCGCGCCTCGAGGATCGCGTACGAGCGGTCCGGGCAGTCCATTTGCAGGTGGCACGCCGCGCCGATGCCCGACAGCCCTGCGCCCACGATCAGCACGTCTACATGTTCAAGCGACACTCGCTCGCTCCTCGGAGTTGTGGCGGCCTTGTGCGCCAAGCCTATCGACACCCAGACGGGTTTGTCAACGTCATGTCGATAGCTCTCGACAAGCTGTCGACAAGGGTGTAGGCTCCGGCCATGGAGCTGTCCGCCACAGCACCCCGGTCCCCGCGCGGTCGGCGCGCCGTCCGCGTCAGCGGCGACGAGCGCGAGCGCGCGATCCTGGCCACCGCCGAGCGGCTGCTCGGCGAGCGGCCGCTGCACGAGATCTCCGTCGACGACCTCGCGCGCGGCGCCGGCATCTCGCGGCCCACGTTCTACTTCTACTTCGCCTCCAAGGAGGCGGTGCTGCTCGCGCTCATGGACCGCCTGGTCGAGGAGGCTCGGAGCGGGATCGAGTTGGCGATGCTCTCTGCCGACCCGCCCCGCGTGGTGCGCGCGGGCATCGTCTCCGTCCACGACACGTTCCGCGAGCACCGCGCCGTCACGATCGCCGCCTCGGACGCGCGTGCGTCGAGCCCCGCTCTGCGCGAGCTGTGGTCGCGCGTGATGGAGGTGTTCGTGCAGGAGACCGCCGCCGCCATCGAGGCGGAGCGCGCCCGCGGTGCCGCGCCCCCCGGGATCCCCGCCCGTGACCTCGCGATCTCGTTGAACCTGATGAACGAGCGCGCGTTCCACGCGACGCTCGCGCAAGAGCCGCCCGCGATCGACGACGGCGCGGTCGACGACGCCCTCGTCGAGGTGTGGCTGCGCGCGATCTACGGGACGACCGAACCGCCTGCCGCCGCCTAGCCGCTAGAGCTGGGTGGTGTCGGTCTCCACGCCCAGCAGCAGGCGGCCCGCCAGCTCCCACGTCGACGGCCCCACCATCATGTGCTGCGTCGCCACGTGCGCGTCGCGGAAGCGGCGCTGCAGCGGGCTCTGCTCGTAGATCGAGGTCCCGCCGCCGAGCTCGTACATCGCGCGCGCCACGTCGGCGGCGCTGCGCGTCGCGTGGGTCGCCGCGAGCCGCAGGCCCATGCGCCGCTCGGTCGAGA
>Ga0187823_10000422_pt1 | contig 10300 bp, 8 predicted proteins | sample NC_wetland_sal_i_12_FD_132968 | JGI IMG/M metagenome (GOLD analysis project Ga0187823, IMG submission 132968) | Wetland sediment microbial communities from Neuse River Estuary, North Carolina, USA - SourceSoil_3 | ecosystem: Environmental > Aquatic > Freshwater > Wetlands > Sediment | place...
GTCCCTTCGCCGAGTTCCGCTGGACCTGGGTGAACAGCACCAGCCCGTTCCGGCTGGTCCTGGGGTTGAACTACCGGCTGGGAGGGTAAGAGGTGAGAGGTAAGAGGTGAGAGGTGAGAGGGTGGTCCCTCTTACCTCTCACCTCTTACCTCTCACCTCTTACCTCCTACTTCCCCGTCTCCGGGCTCGCGGCCTTTGCCGTCCCCTCCAGCTCGTCCGCGATCCGCCCCGCGTCGTACACCTTCCGGAGCGCCTCGGTGATCGCCCGCGAGTGCACCGCCACGGAGCGGGCGACCGCGTCGGTGTAGATGAACCGGTTGGGCAGCTGCTCGATGTTCCCGTCGAAGATGAGACCCACCACCTCGCCGTCCCGGTTGATGACCGGGCTCCCCGAGTTGCCCCCGATGATGTCGTTGGTCATGACGAAGTCGAACGGCGTCGAGAGATCGAGCCGGTCGCGCGCCGCTTCCCAGCGCTGGGGGATACGGAACGGGGGCTGGTCGTCGAAGTCGGCCGCGCGGCCGTAGAGACCGTAGAAGCTGGTCTTGTACGGCGCCTTGGTGCCGTTCATGGGATAGCCCCTCACGACCCCGTCGCTGATCCGCAGCGTGAACGTCGCGTCCGGCGGCAGCGAGGTGCCGTAGGCGGCGAAGAGCGCCTGGCCGATCCGCTCCGCGTTGGCCGACGCGGTGGACTCGAGCCGGTCCACCCGCATGGCGACCGCGCGCGAGAGCGGCGCGATCCGGCGGGCCGCGACGATCATGGGATCGGTGGAGGCCCGCACCGCCGCGGCGCCGCCGTCGAGCAGCGCCTTCCGCGCGGCGGGGTCGGCCAGGGTCGTCTGCTCGACCAGCGCCTCCGCGGCGACCTCGGGGCTCCGGCCCTGGAGCAGCGCGGCGAGATACGGATCGGAGGCGGGCAGATCCTGCTTGGCCGCCGTGAGCTGCGCGGCCAGCGTCAGCTTCTCGAGATCCTTGTCGATCGGCACGTCGCCCCCCACCACCCGCCGCGCGTTGTCCAGGCCCTCGCCCCGGTAGGCCGGGAGCCGGGCCGAGTCGGGCAGCGCCCCCTGCTCCGGAACCCGCACTATGATGCCGGCGAGCGCCAGGAGCTGCGAGCCGCCGAAGCCGTAGTACCGCGACTTGGCCGCGACGGTGCGTTCCTGCCGGAGCGCCTCCGCGATCCTGGTCCAGGCGTCGCCGTAGCGAGCCCGGAGCTTGGGATCGCGGTTCACCCGGGCCCGGAAGTCACGCTCGAAGGTACGCTTCCTGGCCATGATGGCGGTGTCGAGCAGCCCGGCCTGGTACCCGGTGATCGCCTTGAAGGAGTTCTGAGCGTAGAAGAGCTGGTTCTCCCACTGCCGGCGGGCGTCCTCGCTCCGTGACATGACCTCCTGGTAGATGCCGATGGTCCGCTTGAGCTGGGCCAGCTGCGCCGGGTAAGTCACGTCCCTCAGGTATTCCATCTGGGCCACCGTGAGCAGCCGCCCCGTGGAGCCCGGATTCCCGATCACGAAGACCAGGTCGCCTTCCTTTGCGCCGGCGGCGCTCCACTTGAGGAAGTCCTTCGTCTTCATGGGCGCGTCGTTCTCGTAGACCCGGAGCAGCGTCAGGTCGAGATCGTACCGGGGATAGGTGAAGTTGTCCGGGTCGCCGCCGTAGAAGCTGATCTCCTCCTCCGGCGCCATCACCAGGCGCACGTCGGAGTAGCGCTTGTACTGGTAGAGGGAGTACCGCCCGCCCTGGTAGAAGGTGACCACCTGGCAGACGTTGCCCGACTGCTGTTGGCATTCGTCCTGTATCGCCTGGATCGCGGCGTCCCGCTGCGCGACCTGCTGGCCCGCCGTGGGCGCGGTGACCCGGGCGCGGATCTCCTGCGTCACGTCCCCGATCGCCACCAGCTGGTCCACGTAGAGACCGGGGCACTTCTTCTCCTCCGACACGGTGCGCGCCACGAAGCCGGTGCGCTGGTAGCTCGTGTCCGGCGGCGACACCGCCGTGATGCAGGCGCGGCCGCAGTGGTGGTTCGTCATCACGAGACCTTCGGACGACACGAACGAGGACGAGCAGATCGGCAGGCGCACCGACGCGAGCCGCACGTGGTCGAGCCAGGCCTGGTCCGGGCTGAACCCGTAGCGCGCCTTCCAGTAGTCGAGCGGCGGCGCGTCGAAGGTCCACATCGTCCCGAACTCCTTGACGAAGCCGGGCACATTCGCCGCGTCCGTGCCGGCGGGCGCCGCCTGCGCGTTCACGGGCCGCCCGGCGGCGACCATCAATGTGAGGACGAGGACGGGAGTTGCGAGGCGAAACAAGGCGCGGCGCATCTGCACCATCCGGCGCTGGAGGGGGGGTTCGGGAAACGGCGTACAACCTAACCCGACGAGCGCCGGGTCGGGAAGGATTCGGTGTAGATTCGGAAACGACCACTTGGGGAGAACGACATGGCGACGACGAGCAAGGCGAGCGCGGTCTGGGAGGGCGTGCTGCGGACCGGCAAGGGGCGCTTCGAGGCTGCTTCGGGCGCATTCCGGGGGGACTACTCGTTCCCCACGCGGTTCGAGGGCGCGAAGGGCACCAACCCCGAGGAGCTGATCGCCGCGGCCCACGCCGCGTGCCTCAGCATGGCGCTGGCGGCCGGGTTGGAGATCGCGAAGACGCCGGCGACTCGGATCAGCACTACCGCGGCATGCACCATCGACAAGGTGGGCGACGGGTTCCGCATCGTCTCCATGCGGCTCGAGGTGCGCGGCAAGGTGCCGGGGATCGACCAGGCCGCGTTCCGGAAGGCCGCGGAGGGGGCAAAGGACGGGTGTCCGGTGTCGCAGGCGCTGAAGGGAAACGTGCCGATGGAGCTCGTGGCGACCCTCGAGTAACGGCGTCAGGGAGGGCTCAGGAGCCTCGCCATCTTGAGGTATCCCTCGAGCAACTTCTTCAGCCGCTCCTCGACCTGGGGATCCCTGAGCCCGCCGCCGTCGCCGAACGCCTGACCGGCGAGGGACAGCGGGAACATGCCGGGATAGACCACGACGCCGCATCCCTCGAGCGGGATGCGCAGCTGCCAGAGCCCGCGGACCCCGCCGATCATGCCGTTGGAAGCGGCCATGAGGAAGGCGCTCTTCCCGCTCAAGGGCACCGGCCTCATGCGGGACACCCAGTCGATGGCGTTCTTGAGCGTGCCCGGCAGCGAGAAGTTGTACTCCGGCGAGGCGATCAGCATACCGTCGGCCGCCAGCACCCGCCGGGCAAGTTCCTGCGCGCCGGCGGGGAATCCCGTCGCCTCCTGCACATCATGATTGAAGAGGGGCATGTCGAACTCGGCGAACTCCGCCAGGTCGACGACGGCGCCGGCGGCGACCGCCAGCTCGACCGCCCGCGCGAGCAGCCGCCGATTGAGCGAGCCCCGGCGGAGCGATGCCGCGAACGCCAGGAGCCGGAGACTCACCGCGAGGTGATCGTGAAGCGGACCAGCACGCCCTCGACGAACTCCGCCCGCACCCGCCCCGAGGCGCTGTCGTAGGTCCGGACGTTCACCGCCAAGGTGCCTTCCTTTCGATCGCTCGTGCTCGCGGGCGCGCCGAGCAGCCGGTCCGCCTCGTCCACCGCCATGCCCTTCCGGAGCGCGAGGGGTCCTGCCTGCGGCTCGGCCGGCGGCGGCGCCTCCGACGGGCCCGCGCGGTCGCGGGGCGCTCCCGGCGTCTCGAAATCCACGTACTCGGCGAGCGCCGCCTTCACCGCCTCGACCGTGAGCGCCGCTCCCGGCACGCCGTCCCGGTATCGCAGGTTGAATCGGGACCCGCCCTGCAGCCGGCGCTCCTGGATGTACTCCCGCTTCCGCTCCGTCGCGGTGGCCGCGATGGCCCGGTTGCGCCGGTCCTCGCGCTCGCGCTCCGAGCGGAGCCCGTCCAGCTCACCCTGCAACCGGCGCTTGAGGGTGGGATCGGTCTCCTGCTTCACGGCCTGCTCGAGGTCCTTCTCCCGCTGGGTCTTGGGCATCGATTGCACGGAGACCGTCGGGTCCGTCGGGTCCCCCGCGGTGCCGTAGCCCCCGCCGTCGAGCTGGAACTCGATCAGATTGCCCTTCACCTTGAGCTTGGTCACGAGGGCGGGCTGGCCGGCCTGGATGGCGATGCCGTTCTTCTTCATCCGCTTGGCCAGCTCCGGGTAATCGATGGGCTGCGGGGTGCCGGGATAGACGTCGATCCCGGCCTCGGTCGCCGGCATGGCGACCTTCACCGTGACGGTGCGGCCCTCGAAGTAGGTGCGGAGGGCGGCCTCGTCCTGCGCGCGAGCCGGCGCGGCGAGGGCATGAAACGCGAACGCGATAGCAAGCGTACGTTGCATGGCGCTCAATGTACCGCGGAGATGAGATGGCATCCACCCGGCTCGACCCCGACGCTTCCGACCTCGCGCGCTGGCGCGCCGACACCCCCGGCTGCACCACTCGCATTCACCTCAACAACGCAGGCGCGGCCCTCGTGCCTCGCCCCGTGGCGGAGGCCGTGACTCGGCACGTCGCGCTCGAGTCCACGCTCGGGGGCTACGAGGCTGCCGACGCCGTGGCGGCCGCCGTGGCGGAGGCGTACGCCGCCCTGGCCCGGCTGGTGCGGGCCGAGCCGCGGAACATCGCGCTGGCCCAGAGCAACACGATCGCGTTCACCCAGGCGCTTTCCGCGTTCGACCTCGCGCCCGGCGACATGATCCTCACGACGCGCAACGACTACGCCTCGAACCAGATCACCTACCTCTCGCTGGCCCGGCGGCGGGGAGTCGAGATCGTGCGCGCGGACGACCTGCCGGAGGGAGGGGTGGATCCCGATTCGGTGCGCCGGCACCTGCGCCGCCGCCGTCCCGCGCTCGTCGCCGTCACCTGGGTACCGACCAACTCGGGGCTGGTGCAGCACGTTGAGGCGGTGGGCGCCGCCTGCGAGGAGGCCGGCGTCCCCTATCTCGTGGACGCGTGCCAGGCCGTGGGTCAGATGCCGGTGGACGTCGCCCGGCTCCGCTGCGACTATCTCACGGCCACCGGCCGCAAATTCCTCCGAGGACCCCGCGGCATCGGGTTCCTGTACGCATCCGACCGCATCCTCGCGTCAGGCGCGCATCCGCTGATGATGGATATGCACGGCGCCACCTGGACCGATCCCGACGCCTTCGAGGTCGCGCCGGACGCGCGCCGATTCGAGACCTGGGAGATCGCCTGCGCCGCCGTGCTCGGCCTCGGCGCCGCCGCGCACTACGCCCTCGACGTGGGCCTCGAGACCGCCCGGGACCGCGCTCGCACGCTCGCGGCCGACGCCCGCCTCAAGCTGGCCGAGGTTCCCGGCGCGCGCGTGCTGGACCGCGGGGCGGAGCTGTGCGCCATCGTGACGGTGGCGCTGCGCGGGCTCGACGCGGACGCCGTGAAGCGAGAGCTCCGGCGCCGCGGCATCAACACCAGCGCCACCACCCGCGCCGCCGCGGTGATCGACATGGACGAGAAGGGAGCCGCGTCGGCCGTCCGCATCTCACCCCACTACTACAACACGGCGGACGAGATCACCCGCGCGGTCGAGGAGCTGGCCGCGGTCGCGGTCGAGAGGTCAGCGGGTTGAGCCGCGGAGCACCGGCCCGAGCGCCTGCCACACCGTCTGCGCGACGATGCGCTGCCCCGCCGCGGTCGGGTGCATGCCGTCCGCCTGGTTGAGCGAATCCACTCCGGCCACGCCGGCGAGCAGGAACGGGACGAGCGGGAGGTGGTTCCGCCTGGCGAGGTCGGGGTAGATGGCGCGGAACCGGCGCGCGTACAGCGGCCCGTAGTTCGGGAGGGCTTCCATGCCCACCAGCACGATGCGCGGCGGCGGCGCGAGGGCCCGGGCCCGGTCGATGATCGCCTGGATGTTCGCCCGGGTCGAGTCCGGGTCCTGGGCCCGGAGCCCGTCGTTGGCGCCGGTCTCGATCACGAGCACGGCCGGATGGTCGCGCAGGAGCCAGTCGATTCGGCGCAGCGCACCGGCCGAGGTCTCGCCGCTCACGCCGGCGTTCACCACCCGGTAGCGGAGCCCGGCCGAGTCGATCTTCGCCTGCACCAGCGCGGGATACGCCTGCTCGGGATCGAGTCCCAGGCCCGCGGTGAGGCTCGTACCCAGGAACACGACCGTCGGCAGCGCCGCGTCCGCGGCAGGTTGAGCCGCCGAGGCGGGCGGGCGCGCCGCCGGAGAATTATCCGGCCGCCCGCACGCACCCGACGCGAGCAGGCCAAGAAGCACCACATACCGGGATATCATTCGGCCATGCTCGAGTGCGAATCGCTCGGCCGCACCTACCTCTCGGGCGGACGCGAGCTCACGGTGCTGAAGGATATCAGCTTCCGGGTGGAGCCGGGCGGCTTCGTCGCGGTCGTCGGACCGTCCGGCAGCGGCAAGACCACGCTGCTCGGCCTGCTGGCCGGGTTGGACCGACCGACGACCGGCCGGGTCCGTCTGGACGGGCAGGATCTCGGCGCGCTCGACGAAGACGCGCTGGCGCGGCTCCGGGGCGAGAAGGTCGGCTTCGTCTTCCAGTCCTTCCAGCTCATCCCGACGCTCACCGCCCGGGAGAACGTGCAGGTCCCGCTCGAGCTGCGCGGCGACGGCGCGTCCGGCATGGCTGATGAGCTGCTCGCCCGGGTCGGGCTCGCCGAGCGGGGCCACCACTATCCCGCGCAGTTGTCGGGGGGCGAGCAGCAGCGCGTGGCGCTGGCGCGCGCCTTCAGCAACCGGCCCAAGATCCTCTTCGCCGACGAGCCGACCGGCAACCTCGACGCGGCCACGGGCGGCGGCATCATCGACCTCATGGTCGAGCTCAACCGCGATCTCGGCACGACGCTCGTGCTCGTGACCCACGATCTCGACCTCGCCGGCCGCGCCCGCCGCACGATCCGGCTGGCGGACGGGCGGGTGGTCGCCGACTCCGCCGCGTGATCTCCCCGCGATTCGTCCTCCGCATGGCCTGGCGCGAGCTGCGCGCCGAGGCGGGCCGGCTCGCGCTCCTGGTGGGGGCGGTGGGCGCGGGCGTGGCGGCGCTGGTCGCCATCAACTCGTTCACCGCGAACCTCCAGGACTCGGTCCACCGGCAGGCGCAGGCGCTCCTCGGCGCCGATCTCGTCGTCTCCAGCCGGGCGCCGTTCTCCCAGACGGTGGAGGCCGCGCTCGACTCCCTCCCCGCCGCGGCCACGGCGCGGCTCACCAACTTCCCGGCGATGGCCTACGTGCCGCGCACCACCGGCACTCGTCTGGTGCAGGCGTCCGCGGTCCAGGGCCCCTACCCGTTCTACGGAGAGATCCGGACCGAGCCCGCAGAGGCCTGGGCCGAGCTGCAGGACGGGCGCCGGGTAATCGTGGACCCGGTGCTGCTCACCGCGCTCGACGCCCGCGTGGGCGACACGCTCGCCCTGGGCGAAGGCCGGTTCGTCGTATCCGGCACGCTCGTCAACCTCCCGGGAGACGTCGGCGTGCGCGCCGCGTTCGGGCCCCGCATCTTCATCCCCGCCCGCTACCTGGACGAGACGCGCCTCCTCGGCTTCGGGTCCCAGGCGGAGCGGCAGGCGCTGGTGAAGCTCCGGCCCGGCGTCTCCGCCGCGTCGGTGGCGGACCGGCTCCGGCCGGTGCTCCGCCCGGAGCGGGCGCGGGTCCGCACGGTGGCCGACGACCGGCGCGACCTCAACGACCTGCTCACCCGGCTCTCGAAGTATCTCGGTCTCGTGGCGCTCGTCGCGCTGCTGCTGGGCGGGATCGGCGTGGGCAGCGCCGTGCTGGTGTTCGTGCGGCGGAAGCTCGAGTCCATCGCGGTGCTGCGGTGCCTCGGCGCCACCGCGAGCCAGGTGTTCGCCGTGTACCTCACCCAGGCCGCCGTCCTCGGACTGGCCGGCAGCGTCGCCGGGGCGGCGGTCGGCGTGCTGGCGCAGCAGGCCCTGCCCGGCGTGCTACGGGGTCTCCTCCCCGTGGACGTGCACGCCACCCCCGCCCTCCGCGAGATCGCATTGGGGATAGGCCTCGGGGTGTGGACGGCGCTCGTGTTCGCCCTGCTGCCGCTCCTCGCGGTGCGGCGGGTCTCCCCCCTCGCCGCGATCCGGCGGCCGTACGAGACGGCCCCCGCCCCGCGGGACCCGTGGCGCTGGCCCGCGGCCGGCCTCCTGGCCGCGAGCGTCGTCGCTCTCGCCGTGCTGGAGGTCGGCAGCTGGCGGACCGGCGCCATCTTCGCGGCCGGTATCGGCTTCTCGCTCGGCGCGCTCTGGCTGGCGGCGTGGCTGCTGATGCGCGGTGTGCGGCGCTGGTTCCCCGGCAGATGGCCCTACGTCTGGCGCCAGGGACTCGCCAACCTCTTCCGCCCGGCTAATCAGACCGTCGCCGTCGTGCTCGCGCTCGGGTTCGGGGCGTTTCTGCTCAGCACCCTGTTCCTGGTGCAGCACAACCTGCTCCGGGGCATCGAGACCACGGGCGGCCCGCTCCGACCCAATTTGCTGCTGCTCGACATTCAGACCGATCAGGCGCCGGCGGTGGCGCGGGAACTGGAGGCGAATGGGCTCCCCGAGTACGGCCCGGTGCCGATTGTCCCCATGCGGATTCTGTCGGTGAAGGGGACGCCGGTCGCGAGCCTTCTGGCGGACACCGCCGCGGGCCCCGGCGCGACCGGACGGGAGCGCGGCAGGGACGGGCCGTCCAACGCCTGGGCGCTCCGGCGGGAGTACCGGAGCACGTGGCGGGACACGGTGGTCGCATCAGAGCGGGTGGTGGCGGGCACCTGGATGAAACCGGTGCCGCCCGACACGCCGGGCGGCACGGCCCCCGTCTCCATCTCGGTAGAGGAGGACCTGGCGCGGGAGCTGGGCGTGACCCTGGGAGACGAGATCGTGTGGGACGTCCAGGGCGTCGCGATCCCCTCGCGGGTGACCAGCCTGCGGGAGGTGAGCTGGGCTCGCTTCGAGCCCAACTTCTTCGTGGTATTCGCTCCGGGGCGCCTGGAGCAGGCGCCGCACACGCTGGTGGCGCTCACCCGGATCGACGATCCGGCGGCGCGGGGCCGCTTCCAGCGCGAGCTGGTCGAGCGGTTCGCGAACCTCACGACGATCGACCTGGCGCTGGTGCAGGAGCAGATCGAGCGGCTGGTAGGGCGGGTGGCGCTCGCCATCCGGTTCATGGCCGGGTTCAGCCTGGCCGTGGGGGCGCTGGTGCTGGTCGGGGCCATCGCCACCAGCCGGCTCGCGCGGCTGCGGGAGGCGGTGCTGCTCCGGACACTCGGGGCCACGCGGCGCCAGATCTTCCGGATCGCCTTCGCGGAGTATCTGGCGCTGGGCCTCCTGTCCTCGCTCACCGCGGTGCTGCTGGCCGCGGGCGCGGGCTGGGGGCTCGCGCGGTGGTTCTTCGACGGCCGCTTCTGGCTCCCGCTGGCGCCGCTGGCCACGCTGGTCGCCGCGATCGTGGCGCTCACCGTGATCGTGGGCCTCTGGACCACGCGCGAGGCGGTCCAGCGGCCGCCGCTCGAGGTGCTGCGGGTGTAAATTCCTCCGCCCCTTCCACTCAGGGACGACCATGCTCGGGATCGACCTCCGCGGCAAGCGCGCGCTCGTGGCCGGCGTCTCGGACGACGGAGGCTTCGGCTTTGCCATCGCCAAGGCCCTGGCCGAGGCCGGGGCCTCCGTCTGCGTCGGGAGCTGGCCGCCGGCGCTCGGCATCTTCCTCAAGCTGCTCGAGCGGGGGAAGATGGAGGAGTCGCTCCGGCTCTCCGACGGACGCAAGCTCGAGTTCGAGCGGATCTACCCGCTCGACGCCGCCTTCGACACGCTGGCGGACGCGCCGTCCGACATCCTGGAGAACAAGCGCTACAAGGAGCAGGGCGACTTCAGCATCGCCGGCATGACCGAGCGGATCCGTCGCGATTTCGGCGACCGCGGGCTCGACATCGTCGTCCATAGCCTGGCCAATGGTCCCGAGGTCAAGAACCCGCTGATCGAAACCAGCCGGGCCGGATATCTCGCCGCCGTGAGCGTGAGCGCCTACAGCAACATCTCGCTCGTGCGGCACCTGGCCCCGCTGATGCGCCCCGGGGGGGCGTTCCTCTCCCTCACCTACATGGCGGGCGAGCGGGCCATCCCGGGCTACGGCGGGGGCATGTCCAGCGCCAAGGCCGCGCTCGAGTCCGACACGCGGACGCTGGCCTTCGAGGCGGGACGCAAATGGGGCGTGCGGGTGAACGCCATCTCCGCCGGACCCTGGGCGTCGCGCGCCGCCACCGCGATCGGCTTCATTCACAACATGATCGCCTACACGAGCGCCAACTCGCCGCTA
>Ga0187823_10000423_pt1 | contig 10297 bp, 21 predicted proteins | sample NC_wetland_sal_i_12_FD_132968 | JGI IMG/M metagenome (GOLD analysis project Ga0187823, IMG submission 132968) | Wetland sediment microbial communities from Neuse River Estuary, North Carolina, USA - SourceSoil_3 | ecosystem: Environmental > Aquatic > Freshwater > Wetlands > Sediment | place...
GAAGTGTGCGGCAACGACTATTACCTCTCGTTCGAGGTCGTGGCCGCCGGACACCGGCATGTCTTCGACAGCTTCGAATGCGCCATCCAGCAGCTCGCGCCGATCTGCGCCCATTGCCGTTGCCGGATGATCGGGCACGGCATCGAGGCGAACGGCACGTTCTACTGTTGCGCACACTGTGCCCGGCACGAGGGAATCAGGGGCGTGGCGGACCGCGCCTGACCCATCCGTCGAGAACCGTCATTTCCATCGGAGCACCGACATGCAGCGTACGCTCGACGCCGCCTCTCTGCTGACGATCATCCTCACCTGCGCGCTCTTCGTGGCCGCGCTCTTCGTCAAGGGCTGGACCCATGATCTGCTGCTCGAGGCGGGCGTGTTTCTGGTCTCCGTGAAGCTGATCCTCGCCGGATACAAGAGCAACGCGACGACGGGCACGATGCTGGCGCGGCTCGAGCGCATCGAGCAGGTGCTTGGCACGCTCGAACGCCGGCTCGCAGCGGGCCGGAGTTCTGCCGACGGGCCGACGCAGCCCTGACCTCGCCCCCGCCCATGCGCGCCGCATCGCTGCTTCCCCTGGGGTTCGCCATCGGGATCGCCGGTTGCGACTACGTCGCCATCACGATCACGACCGACACCGGATTGATCGGGGTCGTCGTGCGCGGCCCGGTACAGCCGGTCTGCCAGCCCCCGACGCCCTGCGACACCCCCTTCGGCGCCAGCTTCACCGTGGAGCAGAGTGACCGGGTGGTCGCCACGTTCCGCTCCGACGCCCAGGGCCGATTCCAGGTGCACCTGGCGCCGGGCGCGTACCTCGTCGTCCCGGGTCCGGATGCCCCGATCATTTCGCCCGGCGGCCAGGCGAAATCGGTCGTGGTCGGCCCCGATGGGCTGACCAGCGTTCGCCTGGAGTTCGACACGGGGATCCGGTAGGTTCGGGCGCGGGCCCTACGACCCCGGCGCCTCCGGTCCGTTCAACCCAATCCGGGCACTCTCATGCGCGTCCTCTCCGGCGTTCTCCCATCCCTCTGGGCACTCTCCACCCTCATCTCCGCACCGGCTGCTTTCGGGCAGGCCCCCATCCCCGCCGCCGACCCCGCCGACGTGGGCACGATCGAGGGCATCGTCCACGCCTACTACGATGTGATCAACGGCCCCCCGGGCGCGCCGCGCCAATGGCGGCGGGACAGCACGCTCTACACCCCCGAAGCCACCTTCGTCGCGATGGATCAGCGCGACGGGAAGCCGGTCGCGACGATCCAGACGCCGGAGCAGTTCCGCCGCTCGACCAACGAGGCATTCGTCGCCAAGGGATTTTACGAGACCGAAATCGGCGCGCGCATCGAGCGGTTCGGCAACGTGGCCCAGGTCCGCAGCGTCTATGAGACCCGGCACACGGCCGACGGGCCGCTGCTGGGACGGGGCGTCAACTACCTCATGCTCTACTGGGACGGTACCCGCTGGTGGATCACGGGCGCGGTGTGGGACGACGAGCGGGCGAATGCCAAGCTCCCGGCCTCGTGGGTCGGCGTGCACGAGCGGGCGCCCTGATTTCTCGGCGCCGCGCCCCCGCTGGCGACACCGGCGAGGCCGTGGCTACGTTGTGTCATGCGTTCGACGGAATCACTCCCCGCCCGCTTCGGCGGGCTCACGCTTGCGGCGGTTCTCACGATCGGGATGCCGGCCGCTCTTCAGGCCCAGACCGGCGGCCCGAAGGGTCCGGAGCCCCCGGATGCCCGCGTGGCGGTCCTCCCCGCGTCTCTCTACAACGACCAGGCGAACGTCCGGGAGGCCAGCGACTCCGCCAAGTCGGGGATCGCCACGGCAGCGCTAAGGGAGCGGCTGACCGAGCTCCTCGGGCCGCAGCTCGCTCCCTTTGGGGAGGTGGACTCCATCGCCGCCTCACCCGCCGCCGTGGCGCTGGCCGGCGGGCCGCTCTGCAATGCCGAGGTGGCCTGCGCCCGCTGGGCCGCGCGCCATGTGGGCGCTCGCTGGGTCGTCATGGCCAAGGTCAGCAAGACGAGCAACCTGATCTGGCTGCTGAGCGCCCAGCTGATCCGGGTCGAGAACGGCGAGATCATCCTCGATGACTCGACCGAGCTCAAGGGCGAGCCGGCGGCCATGGTCCGGCTGGGAGCGCGGATCTTCGCGGAGCGGGTGGCGCGCACGGTGCGGAGCGGCGGCTACACGACGAACTTCCCCCAGGAGGAAGCCGGCCGATAGGCCCCGAGCCTCCTTCGGCGGTCTCCGGCAGCACCGACGCATGGCCCCGCGAATCCACTCCAGGCACTTCACCGTGCCGGCGGACGCAATCGACGTCAACGGGCATGTCAGCAACCTGGCATACGTCGCATGGATGCAGGAGATCGCGATCGAGCACTCGGCGGCGGCGGGATGGCCGCTCGAGCGCTATCACGAGATCGGCGCGGGGTGGGTCGTGCGGTCGCACTTCATCGAGTATCTCCGCCCCGCGTTTGCCGGCGACCTCCTCGGCGCGCACACGTGGGTCCCGCGGTTCGACCAGCGGACCACGCCGAGGCGCTACCTGTTCGCGCGGGATGAAGACCGCCAGGTGCTGGCCCAGGCGGAAACGCTGTGGGTCTTCGTGGATCTGGCGACCGGGAGACGCCGGCGTCTGCCGCCGGAGCTCATCGCGGCGTTCGAGGTGGTGCCTGAGGAAGCCGACGTCCGGGCCTCTTTGGGCCTCCCGGCATGAGCCAACGCTCGACTCCGGCACGGTGGCTCTTCCTGGCCGCCGCGGGCCTCCTCGCGTGCTCGCCGGTCGCGCGGCCGGCACTGCCGCCGCCCGCACTGCCGGGAGACGTCCCGGTCGACGTGCGGGTCCGAGTCGTCGCTCCCGGACTGCCTCCCGGCTGGCACCCGGGGCACCTGGTCAGGTCGGCCGAGGGCTGTCGCGTCGTCGTCGTCGCGACCACCCCGGAGTCGAAGCCCATCGTGCTGCTCAACATGGGAGAGATCACGGAGCTACAGCTCAGCCAAGCCAATCCGCCGCCGGACTGGTGGGTTGAGCCCAAGGAGGAGGAGGGGTGGACGGAGTTCGGGCTCGCGCAGCTTCGCGACGAGAGCGAGCGCTGCCGCTCCCGCTATTCGGCGCCCCCTCCTTCCTGAGCCGGCCCGCCGCGGCCATGCGGCCGGCGTTCGGCCGATCGCATGGCCGGGCTCTCGCAGCTCAGGACGAGCGAACCGCGTCGAAGCTCCCCGTGATCGTCCTCCCCTTGTATTTGGTCGGCCGCGCATCGAAGGTGCCGGCGAGCTGGTCGCCCTTGAAGTGGACCAGGCTGCGCATCACCACCCGCTCGTGCAGCACGCGGCTCAGGTGGGGAGCCGACTCGAAGATGAACGCGGTGTCGGAGGCCCAAACGACGTTGACGGGGTACTTCCCCTCGCCGGGGACGTTGACCATCCCGGTCACATGACCGTCCGGCGCCGTGCGCCAGGACATCGTGAACTGCTGGGGTCTGAGGGAGATCGAGCTGCTTCGGTGGCCGGCCCAGGTCCCGTCGATTCGGGCCGCCAGGATGGAGTCGCGCCGCGTGGCCAGGGGGGCCGCGAAGGCTTTCGGCGCTGCAGTCGCTGCGAGGGCGATCGCCGCGGCCACACCGCCGGCGGCGTAGAACGCGAGTTGCACGGATGCCTCCTCATGTAGGGCACCCGTACAATGCGCCGGGGCGGATGACCGTCGCAGGCAGGAGGAGGTTCCTCAGCGCTCCCCGCCCGGCGCCGGGCGGAACAGCAGGTCGAAGGCGAGGAAGAGCGTCTTCGAGAACGGGAAGAAGAGAACGGGCGCGATCACCATCAGCGCGGGGCCCCCGTACTGCAGCAGCGCCCAGGGCGGCGTCGGCCAGGTGAGCACGAGCACCCCGAGGAACACCGCCAGGAAGAGCAGCTCGGCGGCGATGATGTTGAACATGTACGAGCCGACCTGGTAGCCGTCCTCGCCGCGCTCCAGCCGAAGTCCGCAGGCGGGGCACTGCGGGTGCACGCGTAGCCACGAGCGGAAGAGCGGGCCGCCGCCGCAGTTGGGGCAGCGCAGTCGCATCGCCCGCCACAGCAGGCGAATGATTCGACGCAGGCCGAGATCCATTCGGCGAAAGGTAATTCCCCCGCTTGAGTCATCACCCTCGCCGGAGCCGCATCATGCGTCTTGCATCATTGCCCGCCCTGTTCCTGCTGAGCCTGGCCTGCGGCCGGGGCCACTCCCCTGACGCGTCCGCGGCCCGGAAGGCCGATGCCGCGCGCGACAGCGCTTTCAGGGGAGTTCAGGCCCGCGGCGCGGAGGTGATGGGCGTCGACCAGTACACATCCACCCACGTCTTCGAGCCGCTGCCCGACGGCGGGCGGATCGAGTTGCAGCGGGACGTGCCGGACAGCGCCGGTGCCGCCGTGATCCGGGCGCACATGGAGCACATCGCCGCGGCCTTCGGCGCGGGAGACTTCACCCTGCCTGGCGTCGTCCACGCCCGCGAGGTCCCCGGCACGGCGGTGATGGCGGCCAAGCGCTCCGCGATCACGTACACCGTCGAGGCGTTGCCGCGCGGGGCCGCGCTCCGCCTGCGGACCACGGACCCGGAGGCCCTGCAGGCCATTCACGACTTCCTGGCGTTTCAGCGTCAGGACCACCACGCCGGCATGCATCATGGCGCGTGACGCCGAGGAGCCGCCCGCGGGTTGGCGCGGCGGGGTCATCCTTCTCGGGGTATCCCTGCTCACGCTCGGCGCCTTGTGGGCGCTCGCAGCCGGGTTCGACTGGAATCGCGACCGTGTGCTCTGGGTGGGGCTCGGCGCCTTCCTCTCGCTCATGACGATCAGCCGCCCCTGGTGGTTCTGGGAGAACTACAAGGCTCGCTGGCTCCGGGACACGATCGGCGACGGCCCGACCGCCTTCATCTATCTGCTGCTCTCGGCGATCCTGGTCTGGGTCGGACTCTTCACCAACTGGACCTTCGGCCGTCGGTGAACCCGCGCCCAGCGTGGCACGCACTGCTCGCCCCGCTGCCGGCGGACGCCGTCCCCGCCGCCAGCCCGTGGCGTCGCCGGAGGTGCTGGCGACGCCGGCCGGTGCGGCGATCGCCGGCTGGGAGCAGCTGGTGCTCGACCTCTCCGCCGGCGACGCCGGGATGCGTGTGGTGCACGTCGTCCTGGACGGCGATGCCCGGCCCATCAGCGCGTCCGACATGGTCTTCTACCGCACCGGCCCGGCCGAGATCCGGCAGGAAAGCGTGGGCGGGCGGTTCGAGGCGGACGGCTCGTTCCGCGGGACCCGTTGGCTGACGGCCGGTCCCGAGCCCGCGGACGACGAGCCGCCGGACTGGGAATCGACCCCGTCCGAGCCCAGCGCCGCGGACATTGCGGCGCTCAGAGCGCTGGTGGACGAGATGCTGCGTCGCGCGGGCGGGGAGTAGCGCGGGCCCATGCGTGACCAGGTTCTCTTCGCCGTCGTCGGGCTCGTGTCCGTCGTCGTGGGCCTGCCGCTCGCGCGCCGCCTCGTCCGTCCGAACCGCTGGTACGGGCTGCGCGTCCCCGCGACCTTCGCCGACGAGCATGTCTGGTACGAGGCGAACGCCGTCGCGGGCCGCGACCTCATGGCCCTCGGCGCCCTGCTGCTCATCGTCGCGCTCGGTGTGCCGCGCGTGGTCGCCCTGCCGCCCGTCGCGTACGCGCTCACGTGCACCATGGTGCTCGTAATCGGCGCCGCGATCAGCACTGCCCGCGGGTGGCGGCTGGCCAACCGGCTTCTCCGGGAGCGCGGTACCGAGCACCGCGCCCACTAGCGGGCCCGCGTCCGTAGTTGACACGCGTCATGCCGCGCCGTAAGGTGTGGCGCCCTTCTCGTGGTGGTGGCCTGCATGCGGCTGTCCCTGGTGGCCGGCGTTCTGCTCATCGTCGGCGGCGTGGTCCTGATGGCCCGCGGGTTCGCGTATACGTCCCAGCGCAGCGTCCTCAAGGTGGGGGACTTCGAGGCCACGCTGGAGGAAAGGCGGAACGTCTCCCCCTGGTTCGGCGCGGGGGCGATCGTCCTGGGCATCGTCATCATCCTGGCGGGCGAGCGGCGCCGGGGGACCGGCTGACATGGGCCCGGAGATGACGAGCACCACGTTCACGCTGGACGGATACGATGTCGTCCAGGCGCTGGGCGTGGTGCGTGGCGTGACGGTGCGCTCCCGCTCGATCGTCGGCACCGTCGGCGCGAAGCTTCAGACCCTCCTCGGCGGGCACATCACCCTGCTGACCACGATGTGCGAGCAGGCCCGCGAGGACGCGTTCGAGATCATGCTGGCTCACGCGCAGCGCCGGGGCGCCAACGCCGTGATCGGCGTCCGCTACGATGCCGCCGAAGTGATGACCGGCGTCACCGAGGTGCTCTGCTACGGCACCGCGGTGATCGTGGAGCCGGTGGGCCGGGATGCCGCCGAGTCGTATGACCGGTAGCGGGCGGCTCATCCTGGCGCTCCTCCTCTGCGCCGGCCCGGCCCGCGCCCTTGCCCAGGAGGCCGACCCGCCCCTGGACGGGCCGCGCCGCGTCCTTCAGGACTCGCTCCTGGAACACCTCACCGGCGACTGGTCCATGACTGGAAGGGTGCGCGGGCGCGCGGCCACGTACACCCTCCACGCGGAGTGGGTGCTCAACCACCAGTTTCTCGAGCTGCGGATGCGGGACGTGGCCGAGCCGCCCGCCTATCAGGCGATGGTGTACCTGGGATACGACAACACCAGCGAGCGGTACGTCACCCACTGGCTGGACGCCGGGGGCGGCCGGTGGTCCGAAACGCTCGGCTACGGCCAGCGGGCCGGCGACGCCCTCCGGCTGGTGTTCGAGTACCCGGACGGGCCGTTCCACACCACGTTCACCTGGAATCCGAAGGACCGGACCTGGACCGTGCTCATGGAGGACAGGGGGCCCGGCGGCGTCTGGCAGGAGTTCGCCTCCTACACGCTCCACCGCAAGTGATGCTGCCCGCGCGCGTCAGTGCGCGGGGATCGGCGCGATGTCGTCGGTGAGCGGCCCGTTCTGCTCGTCGTACACCCGGTGGAGAAACCAGTCCACGAGATAGATGCCGAAGGCGGCGTTCAGCCCGGGATCGTCGCCCGTGAGCCGGATCCTGAGGTCGCGGACGCTGTCCATCGCCTCGGCCCGGGCCTGCTCGACGTTGAGCCCCCGCGCCTTCGCCGCTTTCCCCACGCGCATCAGCTCCCGCAGCAGCGCCAGGTGCGTCTCCAGCAGGGTCTTGTCGCGGAGCGGCGCGCCGTGGCCCGGAACGATCACGGTCGCATCGAGCCGGTCGAGCTGCTCCAGGGTGCGGATCCAGCCCGTGGGATAGCAGCCGAGCGCGAACGTGATAGGGTTGATGAGCAGATCGCCGGTGACGAGCACCTTTTCGTCCGGGAGATACAGGAAGGCGTCACCCGGCGTGATCGCGCGGTCGTAGTGGAGCACCTGGATCCGCCGCGCTCCGAGGTACAGGGTGAGCGAGTCGGAGAAGGTGAGATCGGCGACGGTGTGATGCGCGCCGCGCTTCTGCTTCAGGAAGAACCGGTCCTCCCGCAGATGCCGCTCGAGGCCCGCCACCTCCGATGCCGCCCCCGCGGCCTTCGCCGCGGCGAGCTGCCGCTCCACGTCGTGGATGTGCTGGGGGAGCTGCTCGTCCAGGCCCGGCTGGTTGAACGCGAGCGCGGGCCCCGTCATCAGGCGCCGGGTCGCCTCGTGGGAGATGATCTGGATCCCGGGGAACGCCCGCCGGTACACCTCGGCGCCGTACCAGTGGTCCCAGTGCCAATGGGAAAGGACGAGGTACCGGACCGGCTTGGGCGTCATCTTCCGGATCTCGGCCAGCACGGCCGCGGCCGCGGCGGGCGTCCCGTTGGCGTCGAAGACGAGCACGCCGTCGTCCGAGAGAATCACGACCGAGTTGCCGTCGAGCCCGACGTCGCTGTACGGAGCCGTCGCGAACAGGTACACCCCCTCCGCCGCCTGGATCTTCCTTGGTGGCGCGTGCCCCTGGGCCCAGAGGCAAACCGGCAGGAGGGGCAGCAGCAGGGACGTGCGCAAGCTACGCGGCATTTCGGGGGATCCTGAATCGGGGGTCGCCGACGGGCTCATTGATGAGACGAGCCCCGATACCGAAAGGATTCAGACGCCCGAAGGGGGCCGGGGGCTGGCTCCCGGCCGGGGCCGCCGTAGAATTCGGGTCGCGGGCCCGGCGCGCGGTGCCCCCGACCCGGCCCGCGCCGCACCCACGAACGGAGAGTCCGACCCCATGCGCAACCCCGCGACCCACACGGCGGACGACGCCACTCCCTCCGAGCTCTGGCGCGCCAGCATACGCCTGCTCCTGATGTTCCTGGCGCTCGCGCTGCTCGTGGTGCCGCTGCTGCGGGAGCTGCCGCTGGGAACGACCGCCCGAACCGGACTGCTCGCCTGGCTGCTGGTCCTTCTTGCCCTGTACTGGCTCTACGCCGGGCTCGGCTACCAGGCGCTGCTCCTGCTGCAGCTGGTCGTCTTCTCGGCGGCGGCGGTGCTGCTCACGACCAAGGTCGCCCTGGTGATCCTCGGCATCACCCGGCTCACCGTGCTCCGCATCACGGCCCGCTGGCTGATCCTGGCCGGTGCGACGATGGCGGTCGTCAATCTCGGCTGGATGGTGCTGGACCTCCTGCAGCGCCGGTCCCGCGCATGACGCCGTTCCCCGTCACTCTCACCCTGATCGCGGCGGCCGCGCTGGCCATCGCGCCGCTGCTGGCCCTGCCCCAGGGATCGGTGGAGCTGCTCGCGCTCGCGCGGGTCGCGGCCGTCCTGATCGCAGCCTGGGGCCTGCACCGCCGCCAGACCTGGGGCCGCTGGCTCGTCACGCTGCTGGCCGTTCTGGCGGTGTGGGCCGCCTGGCGGGCCTGGTGGCTCCCGCTGGGCTTCCGGATCCTGGTGCCGCACTACCGGATCTGGCGCGCCGGCCGGGCACTGGCGGCGCTGCTCCTCGTGGGGGCCGCTTCCGCGGCCTGGAGCGCCCGGGCGGACGCGCGGGCGGAGAGGCAGACATGAAACTTGCGGCCGGCATCCTGATCGGGGCGCTGAGCATCGGCGCCCTGCAGGACGAGTGGAAGCCGATGGCGCTGACCCAGCTCGACCAGCCACCCGACAGCAGCGACGCGGCCGGGCTCGTGCTGACCCCCTCCCCCGGCGCGATCGACGTCGTGGTCGGCGTCGACAACCCCTGCCAGGCGAAGATTCGCGCCAGCTATCAGTACCACGGCGCGGTCGTGAAGATCCGGTTGATCGGCCCGCCGGCGGACCGCCGCTGCCCGGGCCACCGGCCCGAGGCCTACCAGGCCAGCGTGACGAAGCTCAAGCCGAAGCGTTACCAGGTGATCGTCTACACGGCGGACGCGAAGGACCGGTGGCGCCCCTGGAAGGCGGGCGTCGCGGACGTCCCGTAGGGCGCGGCCCCATGACGCGGGCGGAGCTCGATCGCCTCTGGGGCGACCCCCGGTTCTGGAGCCCGATCGGCATCTACCGGTGCCCCGCCGACCCGCGCGTCGTCGTGCCCAAGCGGATCCCGTGGGCGGGATGGACGATCAACTTCGCCCGTGCCGCCGCGTGGCCCGTTCTGCTCGGCTCCGTGCTGCTGGCCGCCGGCCCGACCGTGCTCGCCGTCTGGAGCGGGCGCATGGGTCCGATCGCGGTCGTGCTGACCACGCTCTCGTCGGTGGCGCTCGTGATCGCCCTGGCGGCCTGGGAAGCGTCTCGCCCTCGATGAAGCAAGTGATCGTAGTCAACGGCGCACTAGAGCTGCCCGCGGGAAAACTCGCGGCGCAGGTGGCCCACGCCGCCGTGGCCGGCTTCCTGGCGGCGACCGATTCCGCGCGGCGCCGCTGGCTCGAGGAAGGGATGCCCAAGGTCGTGCTTCGCGGCCCCGACGCTGCCGAGCTCGAGCGCCTGCGCGAGGCGGCTGGCGCGGCCGGCATTCCCGCGGAGCTCATCACGGATGCCGGGCGGACCGTGGTGCCCCCGGGCACGGTGACGTGCCTTGCCCTGGGCCCGGAGGAGAACCCCGCGATCGACCGGCTTACCGGAAGTCTCCCTCTCCTCTGACGAGCGGCGCCGGCCTCTCACCATGCTCGCATACGCGTTCTGGCATTGGCGGCGGTCCGGGGTGGGACGGGACGCATACGAGGACCTGCAGCGGGTCTTCCACACCGCGCTCGCCCAATCGCCCCCGCCCGGCTTCGTCGCGTCCCGCTGTTCGGCCATCCGCGACGCCCCTTGGGCGGCGGGAGGGGCCGA
>Ga0187823_10000427_pt1 | contig 10265 bp, 11 predicted proteins | sample NC_wetland_sal_i_12_FD_132968 | JGI IMG/M metagenome (GOLD analysis project Ga0187823, IMG submission 132968) | Wetland sediment microbial communities from Neuse River Estuary, North Carolina, USA - SourceSoil_3 | ecosystem: Environmental > Aquatic > Freshwater > Wetlands > Sediment | place...
CGCCGAGCGAGGCGGGATCGTCGCGCACCGCGTCGGCGATGCGTTCGGCGACGATCGAGGCGCCGGCTTCGTCGGTGCCGACCAGCACGAGCGCGAACTCGTCCCCGCCGAAGCGAAACGCGCCGTCCTCGCCGCGGAGCGCGTCGAGGTGGCGCGCGACGGCGCGCAGCACCGAGTCTCCGCCGGCGTGACCGAACGTGTCGTTCACGAACCCCAAGCCGTCTAGGTCCATGAGGCAGATCGTGAGGTCGTTGCCGTGGCGCCGGGCGCGCGCAGCCTCCGAGGCGAGGCGCTCCTCGAAGTCGCGTCGGTTGGGCAGCCCTGTGAGGACGTCGTGGCGGCTCGCGTGGCGCTGGTCCTCGTACTCGCTCGCGTGCGCCATGTGCGCGCCCACCAGGCCCGACAGCAACCGCAGCGTTTCCGCGTCGGACTCGTCGAACGCGTTCGGGCGCGGGTCGTAGACCTTCAGCACGCCCACCGTTGCAGTCTCGCTCACCAGCGGCACGCACAGCATCGAGATCGCGCCCACCCGGCGGCAGGCGTCGCGATCGACGCGCGGATCGGTGTCGGCGTCGGCGCAGTACAGGACGCGGCCTTCGGCCACGCACAGGCCGGACAGGCTCGTGCTCGCGTCCAGCCGCAGGCCGATGTGCTCGCTCGCCGTGCCGCTGGCGGCGCAGTAGACCATCTCGCCGGAGTCGAACAGCTCGACCACCGCGGCCTCCGCGCCGATCAGGTCGCGCGCCCGCTCGGCGACACGGTCCATCACGTCATCCAGGTCGAGATCCGTCGACGCGATCTCGTTCTGGGTCTCGATCACGGCGAGCAGCCGATCCGGTGCAAGAGCGTCGCCCATCGCCCCGGTTATCGGCCCGCGGGGGTTGGTGCTTTACGTGATCCCGGCCGGTTTCGACGCGCCTGTTCTCACGGCACCTCGACCGCTTCGGCGGCGCTGACGCGGAAGCCCCTGCCGGCACCCGCACCGGAGATGACGGTGCATGTGATCCCGTTCGCGGCGGAGACGCACCGGAACCCGCCCAGTTCGACTTCCTGGCCGACAGCGAGCACGGGGAGGTGCGGGTCCCAGTTCTGGTAGCAGCCGTTGGGTGCGCGGGACCCTCCCGGGTATTCCAGCTTGGACACCGAGCAGAGCGTGACCTCGCCGTTCGCGTCCACCTGAGCGGAGTGGGTCGGCGGCGTGGGTTCTGTGCCGCAGCCGGCTGAAGCCGGCGGCCCGGCGAGGATGCTGCACCAAACCTTCCTGTCGGGCGAGAGGAACGATTCCAGACGCAGGGGCGCGGGGCGGATGCTCGCACCGCCGACCGCGCCGGTTCCATGCCTGCCGAACAGGAAGCCCCTGCCGGTCGCCGCGACCACGCAGCGCACCCCCGCCCGGAGGACCGTGCACCTGAAGCGCCCCACCGAGACCCCATGCCCGTAGCCGTACGTGGGCGTTCGCTCGCCCACGTTGCCCACTTCGCAGGTGCTCGTGCGCGGGTGGCGCGATTCGCATGTGAGGACGGTGCCTTCGGGTGTCAGGCGCGCCAGCGCGACGCGCCGCGCACTGATTTCCTCGCACAGCGCTTCGTGACCGCCGGCGTAGCCGTCGTAGATCGCGCAGGAGACGTGGCCGCCGGCGCCGCGCGCGAAGAATTCCCGAGCGGTGACGCGCGCCGAGGCCGGGGTCGGCGCCGCGAGGGCGCCCAGCACCCCCACCGCCGCTGCCGTCGCCCAGCCGAGGCCGACGCGCGCCCGCGCGCGGCGCGACGGGAGCGCAAGTCCGTGGCGACCGGGACCCGTGGCGCTCACCGCGGTCAGCGCGTCGGAGGCATCAGGCCCCCGATGATCCAGAAGATCGGAAGGGGTATGCCGATCAGGAACATGATCCAGTGCCCGCGTTTGATCGACCTGATCCCCAGGATCAGGAACAGCAGCACGTAGAACACGGACAACCCCGCGATCCCTCCGGCGGAGATCGCCAGGACCGGTGTGAGCGCAGCCATCGTCGTCGGACCCCCCTTCTTCTCGACTCTTGCAGGCCGAGACTAGTGGTCACCGCGTCCCGGAGGTCGTCTCGTACGCGCTGCACACACCCGCTTGCCCTTGGCGCCCGCCGCCTCGACGGCGACGAGCGCGCTGCGGCGTCCCTACGGGCAGGTGACTTTGACGGCGTGCGTCGCGCCGCCTTTGACTCCGTTGTGGTTCCAGGTCACATGGGCGCTGATCGTGTTCACGCCGCTGTGGAGCGTCAGTGGTGTCGTGTTCGACCCCGACGCCCCGTCGAACGTGAAGCCGGCTTCGTAGGCGAGCACGCTGTTCACCTTGACCACTTCCTTGACGGTGTTGCCGGACGCATCCGGGAAGCCGCTGAAGTTCAGCGTCAGCGATTCGCACGTCGCCGAGGCCGTGAATTTGGGCGAGACCGCTCCGGGCGGGACGTTCACCACGACCGTGTTGGACGTCTTGGTCTTCACGTTGTCGACTTCCTCGGCGGGGCGGTGCGCTGTGACCGTGGCGTTGCTTTCGAGGACGCCGGCTTCCTGATCGGCCGCGGTGATCGCGTGAGTGCATTTGTAGGTGCTCGCGGCGTTGGGCCGCACAACGTTGGTACCAGGCCCGCCTTTGAGCGTTCCGGCATCGCACTGTTCATCGCGGAAGTTTTCGAATACGAGCCGGTTTTCGCCGGTGTTTTTGATGGCGATGCGGTATTCGATCGTGTCGCCCACGACGGCGACGAGCGGCCCGCTGGTGAATCCCGCACCGCTGGTTTTCACGCTCTGGGTGACCCCGATCGTGAAGTTGACCGATTCGGCCGCCGCAACCCCGGTGCCGGCGGTTGCGAGAACCGGCAGCGCGAGCAACAGCGCAAATCCCATCGATCGACGAAGCTTCCTGCTACAGCCGACGCTCATGGTCCCTCCCCGTTTTCCCTGTGAACGTGGCGAAGATACACAATCCGGCACATGCCGCAAGGGTCCGTAACGGGCGGGCATTCGCAGGGAGTGGCACGCCCGTCGAATACGCGGGTGCGCAGAAATTCGCGCTTCGCGAGGGTTCATCGTTCGCACGAAGGTCTACACCGATCGCGCGAAAGCCCTCAAAGCCGCGGGGCGGTCAAGACCGTTCCCGCTGAGCTTTTGGAGGTGGCGCGGCCTCCCAGCTGGCTGGCCGGTCCGGCGCGACGGGCGTGAAGCGGGATACTGGGTGGCGACACGCGAGGTGCGTGCCAACGAGTAGGGGGGGTCGGGCGGTGTCGGAGAACGTGGAGCTTGTGCGGTCGATCTACGCGGACTGGGAACGCGGCGAGTTCGGCACTGCTCGGTGGGCACATCCTGAGATCGAGTTCGTGGGTGCCGATGGCGTCGACCCCGGCGAGTCGACTGGGCTCCCGGGGATGGCGGCGAGCTTCCGTGACACGCTCGGCGCGTGGGAGGGCTTCCGTGTCTTGGCGGAGGAGTACCGCGAACTCGACGACGGGCGCGTGCTCGTGCTTGACCACCTCGGCGGTCGCGGTAAGACGAGTGGGCTGGATCTCGGGCAGATGCGGACGACGGGTGCCTGGCTTTTTCACGTCCGCGACGGCAGCGTGGCGAGGATGGTTCGCTACCAGGACCGCGACCGCGCCCTCGCCGACCTCGGCCTGGAGGAGTAGGCGATGTCGCAGGAGAACGTGGAGATGGTCTGGACCATGAACGACGCGTTCAGAAGCGCGGACTGGGACGCCATGGCGGCCATTCTCGATCCGGACGTCCTCATCCGAACCGACGCCAGCTGGCCGGAGCAGCGGTTTTACGGCCATCAGGCCGCGATGACCTTCTACCGGGGTGCGTGGGAGTCCCTCGGGACCGAGGTTCGCATCGAGGACATCGTGGACCTCGGTGATCGAATCCTCATCCGTGCCTGCTGGTCGGTTCGAGGACAGCAAAGCGATGTGCAGGGCGAGATGCGGTACTCCGAACTCAACACCTACCGCGCAGGTCGCCTGATCTTCTCGGAGTTTTTCCTCGATCACTCCGAGGCCCTCAAAGCCGTGGGCCTGGAGGAGTAGGCCGGTCGCAGCGCTCACTGTGCCGCGCTCCGATGTTGCTGCCGGGACCTCCCCGTGCGCGTGCGGCTTACGCCTGGGCATCGGTCCCACTCTGACCCTCGGAACGACCTTGGCGGCGACCCCCGCTAGATGTGGTACATCGACGCGCCCGCCTCCCGCATCTCCCGCTCGATCACATCCGCGATCGTGGTCTGCGCGAGGACGGTGCGTGCGGCCTCGGCCGCGTCGGCGAACACACCCTGGGCTTCTCGCCCGAGCGGCCCGTCGAGCAGCTCGACTATCTCGAGCACGGTGATCTCGGAGGGCTGGCGCGCGAAGCGGTAGCCGCCCTTGACGCCCCGCTGCGAGCTGACGATGCCCGCCCGCCGCAGGACCGCGAAGAGCTGCTCGAGGAACTGCACGGGCACGTCGCGCCGCCGGGCGAGCTCGCCGATGGGCACCGGAGCGGTGCCGCCGGTGCGCGCGAGCTCCGCGAGCGCGAGCAGGGCATATGGGGACTTCGTCGTGATCGAGAGCATCGTCGGGCCGCGCGCTCCGGTGCGCCGGAGTGCCGATCCTAGTGCGCCTAGCGGAACAGAAGGAGGAGCGCGACGACCGCGAGCACCACGAGCACGGCCGTGACGATCAGCCGCGGCACCGAGGACGTGCGGCGCCGGTACACCTCGGGGTTCTCGCGGAAGCTCAGCCACACCGACAGCGACGTCATCCAGATGGTGACCACCCGCACCGGCCAGGCCATCCCGCTCACACCCGCGAGCCATATCGCAGCGAGCACAACGTCGACCGCGACGAGCACCGCGAGGCCGATCCGCGCCACGCGCAGCTGCGCGGGCGAGAGCGGAGCGGGGTCGCTGCGATGGACGCCTGCGCGCATCGGGTCTAGAGCCAGCCGCGCTCGGTCGCGATCAGCACGGCCTGTGCACGGTCGACGGCACCGAGCTTTCCGTAGATGTTGTGCAGGTGCGTGCGCACGGTGCTGGTGGAGAGCGTCAGCTCGTGGGCGATCTGCTTGTAGACCTTGCCCTCGGCCAGGCGCTGGAGCACGCCGAGCTCGCGGCCGGAGAGCGGGCACGGGTCGACGTGGCGCTGGCGCTGGCCCTGCTGGCTGGGCAGCTCGTACATCACGCGGCGCAGCTCTTCCGGGCCGAGCCCGACCGCACGTGCGGAGCGCATCATTTCGCTGGGCGAGACGCGCCCGCCGTGTGCGTAGTGGGCGAGCATGTCCGCGAGGCGGATGAACGACGCCTCGCCGTCCGCGTCGGCATTGTGGTGGCGCTCGATCGGCGTGGCGATCGACGACGGCAGGCCCCAGCGACGGATCAGCACGCCGCCCACGAGCGCGTGGTCGACGCCCAGCTCGCGGCGCTCCTGGTGGACGCGCTCCTCGGGCGTGCGCGCACCGCGGTGCACCTGGGCGGGGTAGCCCGGGTAGGCGTGCAGCAGGACGAGCTTGCCGATGTCGTGCAGCAGACTGGTGACGGTGAGGCGGTCGCGGCACTCGTAGCCGACCTCCGCGGCGACGCGGTCGGCCGCGTGCTGGGTGGCGAGCGCGTGCAGGCGGAAGCGCTCCGGCGCTGCGTCCCAAACGCTCGCGCGCTCGAAGAAGTCAAATGTGCGCATGCGGCCCGCGAGCGACTGCACCGTTCCGGGGCCGAGCGCCTCGACGGCCGCGACGGCGGTGTCGGCGCGGTGGCGCCCCTCGCCGGTGTGGTTGGCGAGGCGCAGCACGGCGATGATCAGCGCGACGTCGGACTCGACGGCGGCGACCACGTCGGCGGTGGCCACGTGGTCCTTGTCGATCACCGACAGAAGACGGTTGCGGGACTCCGCGAGCGCGGGGAACGCCTCGAGCGCCTCGAACGCCAGCGTGAGCCGCCGGCCGTGACCCTCGTTCTGATGGCGCTCCGCGGGAGCCGCCGGAGATGCGGACGCGCGCGCCCGCGACGCCGTGGGACGGCGTGTTTTTGCCTGCTTGGGCTTCTTGGCCGCGACGCTAGCCTGCATTTGGTCTTGGTTCCCTTCCCTGGGTGACCCGGCTTCGTGCCGGTGTTCCTTGTTGTGTGGCCTCTATCGGCATGGACGCGCCGAGAATTGAGAGCCAATTGCGTCGCGAACGAGGGCCCGCGGGAAGGGGGCCGGCGCCTCAGGCGCGCGCGGGGGTGCCAGTGAGCGCCGCGTCGATGCGCGAGAGGGTCTCCTCGCGGCCCAGCAGGACGACGCTCTCGAAGATGCCCGGTGAGATCGTGCTGCCCGTGATCGCCACGCGGACGGGCTGGTAGACCTCGCGCGGCTTCGCGCCGCGCCGCTCCACGACGGCCGTCAGGGCGCCCTCCACCGATGCCTCGTCGAACGCCTGCAGGCCGGCGAGCGCCTCGCGAGCATCCGCCAGCGCGGCACGCCCGTCGTCGGTCAGCCAGCGCTCGCGCGCGGCGGGGTCGTCGACGGGCCGATCGAGCAGCGGCCCCGCCAGCGGCCAGAAGTCCGCGAGCGTCTGCACTTTCTCCTGGCTGATCCGTGCGGCGTCGCCGAGCCCGTCGCGGCCCGTGAACGCTTCCAGGCGCTCGGCGAGCTCCTCGGCGCTCAGCTCGCGCAGGTACAGCCCGTTGAGCCAGCGCAGCTTCACCTCGTCGAAGCGCGCAGGGTTGCGGCTCACGCGGTTCAGCGTGAAGCGCTCGATCAGCTCGTCCGTGGAGAGCACGGTGGCGTCGTCGCCGGCGCCCCATCCGAGCAGGGCGAGGTAGTTGCGCACCGCGGCGGGCAGGTAGCCGGCGTCGCGCAGCTCCTGCACCGACGCGGCACCGTGGCGCTTTGAGAGCTTCTTGCCGTCGGGCCCGTGCAGCAGCGGCAGGTGCGCGTAGCGCGGCACGGGCGCGTCCGTGAGGCCGATCTCGCGTGCCGCCTCGATCGCGAGCAGTTGCTTGGGGGTGTTGGAGACGTGGTCCTCGCCCCGCACCACGTGCGTGATCGCGGCGTCCAGATCGTCGATCGCGACGGCGAAGTTGTAGAGGACCGACCCGTCCGCGCGGGCGATCACGGGGTCGTCCATGTGCACGTGCTGGAACGTGTTGGGGCCGCGGATCAGGTCGTCGACGACGGTGGCGCCCTCGTCGGGGACGCGCAGCCGCACGGCCCCCTCCGCCTCCGGCTCGCCGCGGAAGCCGCGGTCTGACCCGTGCTGCTCCTTGTACGCGCGCACGTCCTCCGCCGTGGCGTTGCTGCGATATGCGCGCCCCTCCTCCAGCAGCGCGTCCAGGGCCTGTGTGTGGCGCTCGCTGCGCTCGCTCTGCATGATCGGCCCCACGTCCCAGTCGAGCTCGAGCCAGCGCAGGGCGTCGAGGATCTGCTCGACGTTCTCGGGCGTCGATCGCTCGCGGTCGGTGTCCTCGATCCGCAGCACCAGCTCGCCGGCTTCGCCGTCGACCCTGACGGCGTGCCGCGCGAGCAGCCAGTTGAACAGGGCCGTGCGCGCGCCGCCGATGTGCAGCGCGCCGGTGGGGGACGGAGCAAAGCGGACTCTCATGCGATCACGCCTAGCGTAGTTTCTCCGCGCCGAGCGAGGCCTCGGCGGGCACCGCGCTCGTGTCGGTCTCGCGCATCCCGAGCGCGAGCAGGGCCGACAGGAACAGCAGCGCGGCGACCGCCCCGATCGTAGCGGTGGTCCCGAACGCCTCCTGGAACGGTCCCGCGACGGCGGTTCCTGCTGCGGCGGCAGCGAGACTGAGGCTCTGCGCGGTGGAGAAGATCTGGCCGCGCAGGTGCGCGGGCGTCGCGCGTTGGCGCAGCGCGAGCAGCGCCACGAAGCTCGGCCCGTCGAGCAGCCCTGCGACGAACACGAGGGTGAGCGCGGCCGCGAGGCCATCCGCGAGCGGCCAGGCGCCGACCGTCAAGCCCATCGCCAGGAACGAGCCCCCGATCAGGACGCGGGGGGCGATCCGCAGCGCCGGGACACGCAGGGCAAACGCGCTCACCAGCGAGCCGAGCGCGATCGCAGCCCACATGTACCCGGCCGCGGAGGCGTGCGCGCCCACGCTGAGCGCGTACGCGGGGAAGGCCACGACGAGCGTGCCCCACGCCGTGACGTAGACGGTGAACGTCATGAAGTTGGCGCGGAGCGCCCTGATCCGCCACAGGCTCGTGACGCCCTCGCGCACGGCGTCGAGTACCCGCTCGGGGACGCGCGCATGCTCCGGGCGGAGGTCGAAGGTGCTGTCGACTGCGATCGCGACGGTGATCAGCGCCCCGACCGCCATCTGCACGCCGATCGCCACACCCGCGGATGTTGCAGCGACGATCGCGGCCGCGAGCGCAGGCCCGACGATGAACGCCGCGTTCACCGCGGCCGCCTCGAAGGTGTAACCCATGTCCACCAGCTCCTGGCCGGTGATCTCGGGCATGACCGAGGCGAACCCTCCCGACGACAGGGGCGAGGTGACCCCGTAGGCGACGCCGATGAGTGGCAGCACCCAGTTCGGGGCGTGCCCGGCCAGCAACAGCAGGGCGCCGAGCGCGAGCAGCGTCACGATCCGGTCCAGCACGATCAGGCGCCGGCGACTGGCGGCAACGTCGAGCCACGCGCCGAGCAGCGGACCGGTGAGGGCGCCGGGCAGCGTCGCCGCCGCGGCCACTACGCCGGCCAGCGCGAGGCTCCCGGTCCGTTCGAGCAGCAGCAGGACCCCCGAGACGTTGAACATCGTCCCTGCGGTGCGAGCGATCGTGATGATCGCGAGGTAACGCGCGTACCCCGGACGCCGCAGCAGGCGCATGGTTTCCGATCCGGCCACATATCCATCCTCGCAACGCTCCCGTCGCTCATAATCCCCCGCCATGCTGATCGGCGCCCACGTCTCCCCCGCCGGCGGCCTCGCCAGGGCGATCGAGCGCGGCGAGGAGCGCGGTTGCCAGGCGATCCAGATCTTCAACCAGTCGCCGCGGATGTGGAAACCGACGGCCTACACCGAGGAGGACTTCGCCGCGTTCCGCGAGGCCCGCTCCGGCAGCCCCGTGAAGGCGGTGCTGATCCACGCGGTGTACCTGCTGAACTGCGCCACCGAGGATCGCGACATGCGCGCCAAAACGCTCGCGTCGCTCACGCAGTCGCTGCGCGTGGGCCATGGGATCGGCGCGGCGGGGGTGGTTCTCCACCCCGGCTCGGCCAAGGCCGGCGACGTCGGCAAGGCGATCGCGCGCGCCGGCAGGACGATCGCGGCGGCGCTCGCCGACAGCGAGGGCTGCGAGCTGCATCTGGAGAACACCGCCGGAACCGGCGGCACGCTCGGCCGCTCGTTCGAGGAGCTCGCCGCGCTGATCGACGGCGCCGGAGCCGGTGAGCGGCTGGGCGTGTGCCTGGACTCGTGTCACATGCTCGCCTCCGGCTACGACATCCGCACGCCCGCGAAGATGGCCGCGGTGCTGCGCGAGGGCAACCGCGTGCTCGGGCGCGGGCGCATCCGTTCGCTGCACCTGAACGACTCGCAGACGCCGCTCGGCTCAAATCGCGACCGCCACGCCAACGTCGGCGAGGGCGAGCTCGGGCGCGCGGGCTGTCGCGCGTTCCTGACCGCCCGCGGGCTGCAGCGCCTGCCGTGCGTGCTGGAGACGCCCGGGGCGAACCGCGAAGGGCCCTCGCGGGAGGAAGTGGCGCTCGCGATCGAGCTGTCAAGGCCCGCCGCGCGCAAGCCCCGTGCGGGCGCCCCGAGACGGGGCTAGCGCCCGGCTCAGCCGGCGGCCGACGCCGCCGAGGCGCTCGCCGGCGCGTCGACGGCCGGCACTGCCGCGCGCGGCGCGGGCGCCGCAGCAGGGGTGCAGCGCGCCAGCACCTGCTCGAGCTCGGCGCGCAGCGTGGGCGTGTGCTGCACGCGGAACTCGGGCCCCAGCCGCAGCCTGCGCGTGCCGGCGCTGGTGTCCAGATCGATCCACACCTCGGCCGCGCCCGGGGAGTCCTCGATCATCCGGCGCAGCTCCTCGATCGCGTCGGCGCTGAGCGCCTCCGCCGCGACCCGCAGCCGCATCGGCTGCGCGTGCGCCGTGGCGACGCGCGCCGCGGCCTGCGCCTTGGCGGTCGCCGCCTCGATCTCCTCGCGGGTGGGCGCGAAGCGCTCGACGCTCTGCACGACCACGCACGTCTTGCCCGCTTCCTTGTGATCGACGCGGCCCTTGACCAGAACGATTTCGTCGACGGCGAGCGTCTGCCCCCCGCCCCGTTCCTGCTCGGCGAGCG
>Ga0187823_10000428_pt1 | contig 10258 bp, 5 predicted proteins | sample NC_wetland_sal_i_12_FD_132968 | JGI IMG/M metagenome (GOLD analysis project Ga0187823, IMG submission 132968) | Wetland sediment microbial communities from Neuse River Estuary, North Carolina, USA - SourceSoil_3 | ecosystem: Environmental > Aquatic > Freshwater > Wetlands > Sediment | place...
CACTTTCGTCCATGTCAACCCATCCGGGGACATGTATCCTGTATACGAGGTTCCAACCATCACCATCTTTATCCAATAAGGCGCTTTTATTCCCGGTCCCGTATTTACATTGTTGCTAGTACCATCCGTAACGGTCCTGTTTTGAAAAGCAACACCATTGCCGCTAGTGACCGCAATGAATGCATGACGTGATCCCTCAGATAAAGACTCGCGCACCATAATTCCGCATTTATTCCATGGATCTGTATTGTCCTGGTCGGTTACTCTTGCAATGATTTCACCACCGGACACGACCGTCTTGTAGGCAAACCGAAATGCGTCAGTCGTTCCCCAAATATCACCACCCGAACCTGTCATTTGAAAAACACCGCTTGCGCTTTGATAACAAGACGAACCGGCAAGACCGGTATTCCCGATATCCTGGGTTGACCATCGTGTAGGCAGCGGGTCACAATTGATATTGCATTCAAGCGTGGTAAATCCTGCGGAAGTTGAAAACTCACTGCTATCATTTGCATTGCAAATTGATTGAACTCTGAATTGGTACGGCGTATTGCATGCGAGATCATTCAAGGTAACCGAGTTGTCGGCAGTAACTACCTGAGTCCAGTTTACTGCAGTCACTGTTTTGTACTGCAGGGTATATTTCGATGATCCGTTACTGGTCCAATTCAGTTGAGCACTGGTCTCGGCGACGTTGGCTGATGAAAGATTTTGCGGAACAGGACAAGTGCTGATTGCGGTGCCATTGACTTCTAATTCATACAAGGCATAGCCCGAAGTTGTACCCCTTGCTGTTCCAAAGATGCGCACAAAACGTCCTGTTGTTTGAACCGGTATAAAGTTGTCGAATGAAATGTTATTCGTGAACGTTGCTACATCCGTCCACGTTGAAGCATCATCGGATACCTGTACCTTAAAATTTTTTCCAAGCGCTGCTTCCCAATGAAGTGTGACGCGACAAATACTATATTCCTTACCCAAATCAACATAGATGTATTGCGGATCACTGGCCTGGCTTACCCAACCCGTCGAAAGACTGCCATCTGTGGCATTTCCCGCGGGATGAGTGGAATTGTCAGATGACGATGCAAATGCGGATTTATTTAAAGCAATATTGACGGTGCTGCATGTATTCGAGGAATTGCCCGTCAGGCCATAAACCAGTAACTGATTTGAGAAACTGGCAAGATATACTTTACCATTGGAAATAGTTGGGCAATTAAATTTAGCATAGTTGCCGGGATTGTCATTAGGATCCGTTGAAGAATTCCAGAGTTCTTTAGTTACATCACTCGCATCTATTGCTCTCAATATTCCCGGCCGCACCGATTGGTTAGCGTCGCCATTGGAAGCATAACTTGCCCATAATATGCCCGTCGCATCATCCGAACCATTTGATGATACTGAAAGCACGGCGCCACTGTTTCCCGTGGGACCCTGCAAACCGCTTACGATTGTGCTGTTAAGATCGAAAACACTGGTAGATGAATTATATGGATAAGCACGTAACAGAGAATTTTCGCTCCATGAATAAACATATTCCTTACTTCCTTTGAAATAACCCATCGAGGAATGCAGCGATGCATTTGTTCCAAGATCGATTGTTTGGGCAATATTATCCGCAACTGAACTGTAACCGCCCATATTGTTTCTGTCCAAAACATATATGTGCCCATCTTTTACACCCACTACTGCGCGACTCGTATTTGGGATCAGCATGATTTGCGTAACACCAAAATCAAGATCAGCCCCTTCAAGAGTCTCATAATTTTTTGGTGTAAAAAAACTTTGAACATTAAAACCGCTTCCTGAAGGGAAAAGTTTCAAAGCACTTTCGGAACGATTTCGTGTATCAGCAGGGTTGCCATTTTTTCCGACGGAACCATTTCCCACCGCCAGGTAAACGTTTCCGCTTTCATCTGCCGATGGTCCCCCTCCACTCATCCAAATGCCTCCGCCAAATCCATCCGGCGTGGAGCAATAGACATATTGCTGCTGCAAACTGGTCTTATCGTAACCCATCAACCAACCATGATAAGGTCCCCAATCACAATGTGCCGACCAGTTAATAAAAATACTTCCATTTAGCAGCAACAAACCACTGCGTTGGTTCTGATGTAGCGCATTGAAAGAAATCTTACCACCCGAGCTCCCGTCGCCGGTTCCATCGATGGTTGCGGTAATTAATGCCGGGCTGTTCGCTCTTTCGGCGCCACTTGTAATATCGAGCGCATGGAGATATTGTTTGAAATTTTTTCCACCACCCGTCGTGTCCACGCTACGTGCAACAACATACATGGTGTTGGTTGTTGAATCAATGACAGGAGTACCCACAATACCCATGTTGCCGGAAAAATCTTTATAATTAGAATTGCACGCACCTGTTTCATCGTGACTATTGATCACTCTTGAATTTGCCGGTGTGAGATTTACCTTCCAGTAAGGTGTTGAAACATTCGCCGAATCTGCATCAAATGCATAGATGGTGTTATTGACCGTTTCAACAAACACAACGTTCTTATTCCCTTTCCCCGGCATGGCAAGATTTAATTTCACGAGAGGTTGCGCGTAGATCTCGTCATCGACCTGTCGCTCAAATATTTTACCGAAAGAACCGGGACGAACATTGCCTTTATTCAACACGGTCTCATTATCATACCATCCCGTGCGATTGTTGTTATTGTGCTGAGTGAGCACGCTCTTTTGTCCATGAACTAAAAGAGCAGGAAATACCGATAAGATCAAAAATAATTTTTTTGATTGGTGGACAAAGATCATGATGTTCGTTTAGCAGTTTACAATAAAAGTGGCATACCACGGGACTATGGAAGTTTTTCCAGCCGCTCCATCAAAGCGAACCTCAAACTGATCTTGCAATAAAATATTGGTGGCTGTCCAGGGGATAAAAACGATGCAGGAAATCATTTAAAGATAATAGGCGAATCGCGACGAGCAAAGTTTTTCATTGGGATTTTATTGACCAGTTATCCCAAATTAATGGATGATGTTATCAGAATTTGAAAGGTGCCTGTGTTTCAATGTTGAAGGGCTTTCCTGGTCATTCATTGCTGTTGTTGTAACCATCGGCCCAGTAGATCTTATTACCAATATTATTAAAGTTACAGTTGAAAGTAACTCTTCTATAACCAGATCCCAGGCTGCGAATCTGATATTGATCAAGATACTTTGTATCCACCACTGCGATCCTTCTCTCACATGGAAAAATCGATGCAGGACGATCAATCAAAATAAGTCAATAATCTACTACCTGTTCCTCAATATTTTCGGGAATTTTTCGCCATTCATATTGCTGATTACGCAGCTGTGGTTCAAAACCGGCTTCGCGGATAGCGTTTTGAATTGACTTATATGTAAAGCGATGCGGAGCTCCCGCAGCGCTCACCACATTCTCTTCGATCATTATGGATCCAAAATCATTCGCGCCTCCATGCAAACAGATTTGTGCTGTTTGTTTTCCGACCGTGAGCCAAGAAGCCTGGATATTTTTTATGTTCGGCAACATGATGCGGCTCATTGCAATCATACGGATATACTCTTCGGCCGCAACTAAATTATGTACGCCGCGAATCTTGGCAAGCAATGTATCCACATCCTGGAAAGTCCAAGGAATAAAGGCAAGAAAACCTTTGGCATTTGCCGGCTTGCGGCTTTGCACCTCCCGGATCCTGGCGAAATGTTCAAAGCGTTCTTCAATGGTTTCTACATGACCGAACATCATCGTAGCAGAAGTAGTGATGTTAAGTTCGTGCGCTTCGTGCATGATGTCCAACCATTCCTGTGCACCGCATTTCCCTTTACTGATCAATCTGCGAACCCGATCAATCAGAATTTCAGCGCCTGCTCCCGGCAAGGAATCGAGGCCTGCTTCCCGCAATGCGATCAGCACTTCGCGATGTGTGCTTTTTTCCAGTTTGGTAATGTGTGCAACTTCCGGAGGCCCCAGGGCATGAAGTTTAATATCGGGGAATTCACTTTTTATCTGCCGGAACGTGTTGGTATAAAAATCTAATCCCAACTCGGGATGGTGACCTCCCTGGAGCAACAGTTGATCACCCCCGTATTTAATCGTCTCTGAAATTTTCTTCCTGTAGGTGGGCATGTCGGTGATATATGCATCCGGATGACCAGGAACACGATAGAAGTTACAAAACTTACAATTTGCAATACATACGTTGGTGGTATTTACATTGCGATCGATCTGCCATGTGACCTTGCCATGAGGTACCTGTTTTTTGCGCATTTCATCTGCGACAAACATCAATTCCGCAAGTGGGGCATGGTGGAAAAGAAATACGCCTTCTTCCGGACTCAGGAAATCAAAGTTAAGAGCGCGGTGATAAAGTTCGGCACAGTTCATAAGGCAAATGTAAGACAAGGCACTCACCCGTCGCAAAAACACGCACTTTGAAACGGGTGTCATTTCAATTAAATTTACACGATTCAAAAAAAATTGTTGCATCTTTTCGGAGTGAAGCGTTGTCTTTGTAATGAAATTCCTGCAATGAGAAGAAAACTGTTGTCATATTTCTTGCCCCTGTTTTTGTTTTGCAACCAGGTCTTGTCCCAGGAAGAATTCATTGAGCCACCTTCAAAGTCTTTGACCCAGCTATACTTTACTCAATTGACCGGTGGTGTCATTCTGTTGCAGGCAGAGTTGGAAAATCACCCCGATACATTAAATTTTATTTTAGATACTGGCAGCGGCGGGATATCCCTGGATTCTACAACAGCGGAAGATCTAAAACTAAAATCGGTTCCAACAGACAAGACCATCAGAACGATTTCGGGAATCAGAACAGTGAATTTTGTTTACAATCAGAAATTGAGAGTGGGTGGGATGCTCATTGACAGTCTTGATTTTCATATCAACAACTATGATATTCTTACGGAAGTATATGGCGAGCGCATTGACGGCATCATCGGGTACTCCGTGTTAAAGAGATTCATTTTCAAAATTGATTACGACAGCTCCAAGATCGAAATTTTTTCCAAGGGCACTATAAAATATCCCAAGGGGGGATTCCTGTTCAGGCCGGCTATTTCCACCCTTCCCATTCAATCTGTAAGAGTAAAAGATAGTCGAACCATTCAGACCCGTTTTCTTTATGACATCGGTGCGGGGTTGTGTATGATGCTTTCTACAGATTTCATTGAAGACAGCATGTTACTCTACAAGAAAAGAAAATTTTTTGCCAAAGAAGCGGAGGGCCCGGGAGGAAGGATCCAAATGCAAATGACCGTCATCAAAGAGATAAAGATCGGCCCCTACCGTTTTAGAAACGTCCCTATTTATGTTTTTAAAGACGAGTATAATATCACGTCGTACCCATTTCTTGGCGGCCTTATTGGTAATGATCTTCTCAGACGATTTAATTGCATTCTGAATTATGACAAAAGAGATTTTTACCTTACGCCTAACACACATTTTCTTGATGCGTTCGATTATTCTTATTCAGGCATTGAATTATATTTTATCAACGGCCGGATCATCATAGGGGATGTGGCGGCAGGTTCCCCGGCTGAATCAGCAGGGTTGAAAGAAGGAGATGAGGTGATCGCGGTCAATAAGAATTTTAGCCAAAATCTTACGCAATTGAAATCGGCATTACAAAACACGTACGACCGGGTGAAATTAATCGTCAGGCGGAAGGGTGAACTAAAGGTCTTCGAATTCAAAGTGCGCTCAATATTATAGAGGCTTTTAGCCCAATTCTATCTTCGTCACTATCAGTTATCATCTGCTCCCCTATCATCTTCTTTCCTACCTTTACAAACTTTTTTACCTCTTTCATTGTTTTTCTGAATATGATAAAGTTTGATAAATTCCAGTTAGAAAATGGACTCCGCGTAATTGTGCACCAGGATAACTCAACGCCCATGGCAGTTACGAATGTCATGTATGATGTAGGCGCGCGCGATGAGGACCCCGCGAGAACCGGGTTTGCTCATTTGTTTGAACATTTAATGTTCGGGGGATCGCTGCATGTTGAGAACTATGATGAGCCTCTCCAAATGGCCGGAGGCGAAAACAATGCATACACTACAAACGATCTGACGAACTACCATCTGCAATTACCAGCAGAAAACCTGGAAACGGCCTTCTGGCTGGAAAGTGACCGGATGCTTTCGCTCGCATTTAGTGAAAAAAGCCTCGATGTACAAAGAAAAGTGGTCTGTGAAGAATTCAAGGAGCACTATATCAATCAACCTTACGGGGACGCCTGGCATAAAATGAGAGCACTTGCTTACGAGGTGCATCCATATCGCTGGATGACGATCGGAATGGAATTGGCTCATGTTGAAAAAGCACAGCTTGAAGATGTAAAGAAATTTTTTTTTAAGTTCTACCGGCCGGTGAATGCCATTCTTGTCGTTGCAGGAAATGTGACAACAGACAAAGTGAAAGAACTCTCTCAGAAATGGTTTGGCGATATTCCCGGAGGTGAAAAATACCGTCGCAATTTGCCGCACGAGCCGGCACAGGCAAAGCCAAGACGCTTGGAAGTTAAAGCCGACGTTCCGCTTGATGCTTTTTATAAGACCTGGCATGTTGCTGCAAGGATGGACCGTAAATATTATGTAATGGATCTGATTACGGATATTCTGAGTGGCGGCGGATCTTCAAGATTATATCATTCATTAGTCAAAGAAAAAAAATTATTCAGCAATATTGAATGTTATCATTTCGGAAGCATCGATGAAGGATTGCTTGCGATCGAAGGAAAGTTGGTAAAAGGTGTCCCAATGGGTCAGGCTGAAAAGGCGGTTGCAGAAGAACTGGAGAAAATAAAAAACGAACCAGTGGCTGAGGCCGAACTGCAGAAAGTGAAAAACAAAACAGAAAGCACGATATCTTTTGAAGATATGGCGGTGCTGAACCGCGCCAACAGCCTGGCTTTTTACGAATTGTTGGGCGACGCTGAATTAATGAACCAGGAGCTGGACAAATACAATGCAGTGACTACTGACGAAATTTTGAATGAATCCAGGAATATTTTCAGAGAGGAAAACAGCAATACTTTATTTTACTATTCAAACAGTTGAAAAGTGATCACAACCGAAAGAAGTGGCATTGACCGTACGGTAGCACCTGAGATCGTCGACGCGGTTGATTTGAATTTGCGGCTGAAGCCATATCAAAAATATGTTCTCAAGAACGGGGCGGATGTATACGCCATCGATGCTGGGGCCGAGGAAGTGATGATGTTGGAATTGGTATATTATGCCGGTGACTGGTATGAAGAAAGAAATCTTGTGGCGGCAGCAGCCAATTTTATGTTGAAGAATGGAACTTCAACAAAGAACGCCTTCCAGATCAATGAGCATTTTGAATATTATGGAGCGTTTTTAAACCGCTCCGCGCAAAATGAAACCGCCACCATCACTCTTCATACACTTTCCAAACATATCAAGGAGCTCCTGCCGGTAGTACGCGAAATACTGACGGATTCTGTGTTTCCTGAAGAAGAATTGCGCACCTATCAAAAGATCATGGAGCAACGCTTATCGGTAAATCTCCTGAAATGTGATTTTGTGGCGCATCGCCTCATCGATGCTTATTTGTACGGAGAGAACCATCCCTATGGCCGCTTCAGCCGGTTTGAAGACTATGAATCACTGACCCGGGAACAGCTAGTTGAATTTTACAAAAAATATTATGAGCACGGACAGTTCATCATTTTCGTTGCGGGCAGGCTGCCGGGAAACCTGGAAGAGTTATTAAATAAGAACTTTGGTGATCTTTCCAACAACAAAATTGAAACAGTGCCCTACCCCGCCAAACCCGCTGCAGAAAAAAAGCAAAGGATCATCAATGATCCAAACGGCGTGCAGGGAGCGATCAGGATAGCAAGGGAATTTCCAAATCGGCATCATCCTGATTTTTTGAAGGTACAGGTACTTAACAGTTTATTTGGAGGATTTTTTGGCTCCCGCTTAATGAGCAACATCCGGGAGGACAAAGGATACACCTATGGCATTTATAGTTACATTCAGAATCATATTCAGCAGGCAGCATGGTTGATCAGCACGGAAGCAGGACGAGATGTTTGCGAAGCCACAATAAAGGAAGTGTACCATGAGATGAAAAATTTAAGAGACGAACTGGTAGATGAAGATGAATTATCACTTGTCCGGAATTATATGATGGGAAGCATCCTGGGTGACCTGGATGGCCCCTTCCAGATCATTGCGCGATGGAAAAACATTATTCTCAACAATCTTGACGAAAAATATTTTTATGATTCGATCAACACCATCAAAACCGTTGGTGCTGAAGAATTGAAACAACTCGCCGAAAAATATTTGCAGCCCGACGAATTCTACGAGCTGGTGGTGGTATAGTTATTGATTGAATTTTGTAAACGAGTCAATGAATTTCCTTATTCGCATCATCGTTATTGCGGCTGTTTCATTCGGATTGTCGCACGTACTCAGAGGCATTCATATCGATACCTTCTGGACGGCTATCGTGTTTGCTGTGGTATTGGCCATTCTCAATATTTTTATCAAACCCCTTCTTATCATCCTCACCCTGCCGGTCACAATTCTCACTCTTGGTTTGTTCCTGTTTGTCATTAATGCAATAGTAGTGCTGCTTGCGAGCAAATTTGTCGATGGTATCCGCATTTCAGGATTTGGCTGGGCCCTGTTGTTCAGTCTTATTCTTTCACTTGTCACTGCGGTGCTGAACAGGGAATTGGAAAAAGAAAGAAGAAGATCTGTTTTCTGAAATTGCTTTTTTAGTTCGCCCCGAAACATTGAAATTCGCGTCATGAATTTCGATCGTAAAAATTTATCGGACCAACAGCTTGTTCATTTTTACAAAAGCATTTTATGGCCGCGGATGATCGAAGAAAAAATGTTGCTGCTTTTACGGCAGGGCAAAATTTCAAAGTGGTTTAGTGGAATCGGGCAGGAAGCAATAGCAGTTGGGGCTACGCTGGCACTGGAAGAAGACGAATGGGTCATGCCTCTTCATCGTAACCTTGGTGTTTTCACAACGCGCAATATTCCCCTTCACAAATTACTCATGCAATGGCAGGGTAGCAAAGAAGGTTTCAGCAAAGGAAGAGAACGAAGTTTCCATTTCGGGAGTAAGGAACATCATATTTGCGGCATGATATCACATCTTGGACCTCAACTGGCCATTGCCGACGGCGTAGCGCTTGCCCACAAGCTAAAGCAGCAAAACAAAATCTCGGTTGCGTTCACCGGTGAAGGCGGAACCAGTGAAGGAGATTTTCATGAAGCACTGAATGTGGCTGCAGTCTGGGATCTCCCCGTGATATTTTTGATTGAGAACAATGGTTATGCGCTGAGCACGCCCACAGATGAGGAATATCGTTGCATCAGTTTGGTCGATCGCGCAAAAGGCTACGGCATGGAAGGAGTGCAGATCGACGGTAACAATCTCCTGGCCGTTTATGATACGGTCAAAGGGGTAAGGGATTACTGTATCCAAAATCAAAAACCGTATTTGATCGAGTGCCATACATTCCGCATGCGCGGTCATGAAGAAGCGAGTGGAACAAAATATGTTCCTCAGAAGCTTTTTGATATCTGGGCATTGAAAGACCCGGTCGAAAAATTTGAAGAATACCTGCAATCAGTTGGTGTGCTGCATGAGGGTCAAACAGAATTGATCAAAAACGAATTTAGAGAAAAGATCGAAGAAGAATTAAGGACCGGCTTTGCTGTGAAACCTATTGAACCGGATACCGAAGAAGAGTTAGAGGATGTGTACGCAAAGAATGAAGAAACCAGCATTAAAGTATTTGATAATTCCAAACCCATTCACCACTCATCACTCACCACTCACGATCTCCGCTTCATTGATGCCATCAAACAAGGCCTGCATCAGAGTATGGAAGCGCATCCGAATCTTATTTTGATGGGACAGGACATTGCAGAATACGGCGGCGCATTTAAAATAACAGAAGGTTTCCTGCGGGAATTTGGAAAAGAAAGAGTAAGAAATACTCCTCTCTGTGAAAGCGCTGTTATCGGTGCTGCGCTGGGATTAAGTCTTGAAGGATTTAAGAGCATGGTTGAAATGCAGTTTGCAGATTTTGTAACGATGGGATTTAACCAAATCGTAAATAACCTTGCAAAAATTTATTATCGCTGGGGACAGAACGCGGATGTTGTGATTCGCATGCCGACGGGTGCGGGTGTCGGTGCGGGACCTTTTCATTCACAAAGCAACGAAGCATGGTTTGCACACACACCCGGA
>Ga0187823_10000429_pt1 | contig 10257 bp, 7 predicted proteins | sample NC_wetland_sal_i_12_FD_132968 | JGI IMG/M metagenome (GOLD analysis project Ga0187823, IMG submission 132968) | Wetland sediment microbial communities from Neuse River Estuary, North Carolina, USA - SourceSoil_3 | ecosystem: Environmental > Aquatic > Freshwater > Wetlands > Sediment | place...
CCGCCCAGGGACGTGCGTATGCGCCCTACTCCCGGTACCGGGTCGGCGCGGCGGTCGAGGCCGACGACGGCACGGTCTTCGCCGGGTGCAACGTCGAAAACGCATCGTACGGCCTCACGATCTGCGCCGAGCGCGCCGCGCTCGCCGCCGCGGTCGCGGGCGGCGCCCGGCGGTTCCGCCGCGCCGTCGTGGTCAGCGACTCGGACCCGCCGGCGGCTCCGTGCGGGGCGTGCCGCCAGGTCCTCGCCGAATTCGGCGACTTCGAGGTTGCGGCGGTCGGGCCGAAGCGCACGCTGCGCTGGACGGTGGCCGAGCTGCTGCCCGCGGCGTTCTCGCGGGCCCAGCTGACATGAGGGACCGCCCCGCCCGCCTGCTCGGGCTCATGCTGGCCCTGGCGGCCGGTGTGGCCGCCTGCTCCGAGCACCTCACCCAGCCGGGCCAGTGTCCCGAGCTCTGTCCCGGCGGGACGCCGGTCGGCCAGGAAGAGATCATCACTGCTCTCCCGGACAACGACAGCACGTTCACCGGATACACCGATGCTTCGGCCACCGCCGTGATGCTGGTCGGCAGCGGCATCCCGACGCCGGCGGACACCAGCTACGGGGTGCTGCGGTTCACCCGGCCGGATTCGGTGACGTACCGCGATACCCTGCGCGCCTACACGGTGGACTCGGCCCAGTTCACCTTGCTGGTCGTGGCGCACGACACCGCGGTGCACGACGCCAAGATCCAGCTGTACCGCCTGCCGTCGAGCATCGATACGACGGCGCTGTCGTACGCCGCCCTGGCCCCGCTCTTCACGCCCGCGAACTTCGTGGGCGAGGTCGCGCTCCCGGACACGGCCACCGCCGATACGGTGCGGCTCAAGCTGACGGGCGCCGCGGTCGGCCAGATCGCGATTCAGCCCTCGGACTTCAGCAAGCTCGCCATCGGCATCGCGATCACCGGCAGCGCGTCGACCGGCGGGCGGGTCGGCAACAGGCTGAGCGTGCTGCCCCCCAGCCTGCTGTCGTACATCACGCCGACCGCCGCGTCTCCGTCGCCCCTCACCATCGGCGCGACGAACGACTTCGCCGGCTACATCACCCGGCAAACGCCGGCGGTCGACCCGACGCTCCTTACCGTGGGCGGCGTCCCCTCATCCCGGGTGCTGATCCGCTTCCCCTGGTCGGCGCGGCTCCGTGACTCGGTGACGATCGTCCGCGCGACGCTGGAGCTGGTCCCGGCGCAGCCCACCCAGGGCCTGCCCAACGACGCGGGCACGCTGAACGTGCGCGGGCTGGCGACGGATTTCGGGGCCAAGTCTCCCGTGGAGCCGCTCTCGCTGGGAGCCGTCACGCTCCCGGCCAACACGACCGACACCGTGCGGGTCGAGATCGCCGGCGTGCTTCAGTTCTGGCAGGCCGGGCTCCTCCGGCCGCCCGCCATCTTCGTCTCGATCTCGCCCGAGGTGGAGACCTTCACCCGGGCCGCGTTCGGCTCGAGTCGCACCGGCGCGGCGCCCCAGATCCGGATCAACTATCTGCCCCGCTTCCCGTTCTCGAGCCCCTAAATGCGCCGCATCGTCCTCCTCGCCCTGCTCGCCGGGGTCCCTGCCGCCGCCGCGGCGCAGTCGTCGGAGTTCGGCGTGCGCGGGCTCGGGCTGCCCGGCCGCGAGCAGTCGGCCCGGGCCATGGGCAGCGCGGGGGCGTTCGCCTTCTTCGATCCGGGGTCGAGCGTCACGCCGGCATCGCTGGCCTACCTCGGTTCCCTTACCGCGACGTTCACCGCCCTCGGAGACTATCGCTCCTCCACCGACCCCGCCGGCACCGCGTCCGTCCGCGACCCGCGGTTTCCCCAGTTCGCGCTCGGCGGACCGATCCCCCGCAAGCCGCTGTGGGTGGGTCTGAGCTACTCCAATTACACGACGCGCGACTACAGCCTGGTCTTCCCCGCCACCGTGACGCTGCGGGGCGTCCCGGTCGGCGTGAACGACACGATCGAGTCCCGCGGCGGCATCAACGACTTCCAGCTGGCCGTCGCGTGGCGCCCGACCAAGCGGCTGGCGATCGGCCTGGGCGCCCACATCTTCACCGGCATCAACCGCCTGGACGTGCATCGGGTCTTCAGCGATTCCGCCTACCTCCCGAGCCGGCAGAGGTCGGAGCTGTCGTACGCGGGGTTCGGCATGTCGCTCGGCGTGCTGGGCCAGCTCACCCGCACCCTCACGCTGGGCCTGCTGGCCCGCAGCGACGGCCACGTCAGCGTCCAGGAGGATTCGCTCCCGCAGCAGCAGCGGGTGGACCTGCCCATCACGCTGGGCGCCGCGCTTCAGTGGTGGCCGACCGCGAAGCTGCGGCTGGGCGGCCAGGTGCTCCGGCACAACTGGTCCAGCGCCAACAGCGACATCATCGCCAATGGCGGGGTGGGCGCCGTCAACACCGTCGAGGCCTCGGCCGGGCTCGAGCTCATCCACAATCCGCGGCGGCCGGAGCGGCGCCCGATCCGGCTCGGTTTCCGGTATGCGCAGCTGCCGTTCCCGCTGGCGACGGGGGTGACCGCCCGGGAATACGGGGTTTCGCTGGGGAGCGGGTACTCCTTCGCCGCCGACCGCGCGGTGATCGACTTCAGCGTCGAGCGCGCCTGGCGGCGCCAGGACAGCCAGTTCTCCGAGCATGCGTGGATCGTCACGGCGGGCGTGACGGTCCGGCCCTGACCGGCGGCATCTGCCGCGGGGCCCCGCGGGCAGTCTATCTTCTCCCTCATGTCCCGGCGCCTCTACATCGAGACCTACGGCTGCCAGATGAACGCGGCGGATTCCGAGCTCATGTTCGGAATTCTCGGTCGCGCCGGGTATCTCCGAACCGAGGAGCCGGCCGAAGCCGACGTCCTCCTCATCAATACCTGCGCGGTCCGGGATAACGCGGAGCAGCGGGTGGTGGGGCGGGTGGGCGAGCTGCAGCGGTACCGCCGGCCGGGCGGGGTGCTGGGGGTCGTGGGGTGCATGGCGCAGCGCCTGGGTCCGCGGCTGCTCGACGAGCGCGCGCAGGTGGACCTCGTGGTCGGGCCCGACGCCTATCGGAACCTGCCGCACCTCCTGAGCCTCGCGGCGGGCGGGCGGCGCGTGAGCGATACCGAGTTCCGGTCCTGGGAGCACTACGAAGACGTACCCCCGGTCCGCGAGCGGGGCCCCACCGCGTTCGTCACGGTGCAGCGCGGCTGCGATTACAAGTGCACCTTCTGCATCGTTCCGTACACGCGGGGGCCCGAGCGGAGCCGTAAGCTCGAGGAGGTCGTGCGGGAGGTGGGAGAGCTGGTGGAGCAGGGCGTCACCGAGGTCACCCTGCTCGGCCAAACGGTCAACAGCTACCACGACGGCGCGCACGACTTCGCCGACCTGCTGCGCGCCGTGGGCGGGGTGGACGGCGTCCGGCGCCTCCGATTCACCAGTCCCTATCCCACGGACTTCACGGACCGGGTCATCGAGGCCATGGCCGGCACGCCGGCGGTCTGCGAGCACGTGCACCTGCCGGCGCAGAGCGGGTCGGACGTCGTGCTGCGGCGGATGCTGCGCCGCTACACCCGCCGCCGCTATCTCGAGATCCTGGCCGGACTCCGGGCCGCCGTCCCCGGCATCACGTTCACGACGGACCTGATCGTGGGCTTCCCCGGCGAAACCGAGGCCGAGTTCGGTGAAACACTGAGCCTGGTGTCCGAGGCCGGCTTCGACGACGCGTACACCTTCCGCTACTCGGTGCGTGAGGGCACGCCGGCAACCCGGCTCCGGGACCATGTGCCCGGGGAAGTCGCGGCCGAGCGTCTGGTCCGGCTGGTCGAAGCGGTCCGCGCCAACGCCCGGCGGAAGAATCTGGCCCGCGTGGGCGAGACCCACGAGGCGCTGGTGGAGCGGCCGGCCCGGCGCGGCGGCCTGATGCTGGCGCGCACCCGCGGGAACCTGCTGGTCCTGCTCGACCTGCCCGAGTCGTCCGTGGGCGAGTATCACGAGGTCCTCCTCACCGGCACCACCGGGTCCACCTTCACCGGGCGCGTTGTGGCGCGGGAGCTCGCCGTCCTATGATCCGGAATCTCGCCGAAGATCACGTGCTTCAGGCCTACGACAGCCTCCGCCACCACTTCGCGGATTTCTGCGGGTGTGAAATCTGCCGGGAGGACGTCCTCGTGTTCACTCTCAACCGCATCGCCCCGCGGTACGTCGCCACCCTGGCGGGCTCGGTGCTTACCGAGGTGAACCTCGAGAAGGAGCAGAGCCGGGCGCCCATCGACGTGGCCATGATGGAAGGGTTTCGGAAGGTGTCCATGGCCCCGCGGTGCGCGGTGCGGGGCGCTCCCAAGCACAGGTGAGCGCGCGTCCACCCATTCTGTTCCTCGCAGCGTTCGGGGCCGGTCTCGCGACCGGCCTCTCGTTTTTTCCGGCCCCGCTCGGCGCCGCGCTGGTCCTCGGTGCGGCCGCGCTGGCCGCCCTGGGCGGGGCCTGGCTGGCTGGGCCCGGGCTCGCGTCCCTGTTCGCGGGGGCCGCCCTGCTGGGCGCGCTCCACGGGGGCGTCGCTCGGGCGCGGGACCGCGTGGCCTGCACGGCCCGGCTGCCGGACGGCGCCGTCCGGCTCAGGGTGCGGCTCGCCGAGCCCGTGACCGACGACGGCGGGCGGGTGCAGGTCCTCCCGGTCCGGGCGGGGTGCGGAGGCGAGGTCGCCGCGCGCTGGCCGGCCCGGCGGGCCGCCGATGCGGGCGCGGAGGCCGAGGTCGAGGGCCGGTGGCTGCCGCGCCCCGGTTGGGCGGGCCGGGCCGGGGGCATGCTGCTGGTGAGCCGGGTCGGTGCGCTCCGGACCGATCCGAGCCCCGGGGAGCGGCTTCGCACAGCCGTCGCGCGGGGCACCCGGGAGCTCTACGGCGCGCGTGCGCCGATCGTGGAGGCGCTGATCGTCGGCCGGCGCGCCGACCTCGACCCGGACCTCAAGGATGCGTTCGCCTGGTCCGGGCTGGTCCATCTGCTCTCGATCTCCGGCTTTCACGTCGGACTCGTCGTCGCCTGGGTCGTGCTCGTCGGGCGGCTGCTCCGCCTCTCGCCGGTGCGCGCGCTGATCGCCGCGGCCCTCGTCGCCGCGGGATACGTGGCCCTGCTCGGCTGGCCCGCGCCCGCCACCCGCGCGGCCGCTCTGGCCGGTGCCATCGCCTGGTGCCGGACCCGGCAGCGGAACGTCCAGCCCGACCCCCTTCTTGCCGGCACCTGCCTGGCGGTTCTGCTCGTGGACCCGTGGGCCGTCGCGGATCTAGGTGCGTGGCTCTCGGCGGCGGCCCTCTGGGGGGCCACGACCTGCACCCGCTGGACCGACCGCGCGCTCGGCCCGTCGCTCTGGTGGCGCTGCCTCGGCTCGTCGGTCGGAGCCACCCTGGCCACGGCCCCGCTCACGGCCGCGGCGCTCGGCACGGTGGCCCTCGTCGGCATCGCGCTCAACTTCGCTGCGATTCCCATCGCCGCGCTGGCCGTGCCCGGGGTCTTCGCGAGCCTGCTCCTGCTGCCGGTCTGGCACGGCCTGGCCGCCGCGCTCGCCGCCGGGGCCGGCCTGGCGCTCCACGCGCTGGAGCTGCTGGCCATGGCGGGCGCCGCCGTGCCGGGCGGGCACCTCGTGACCGAGGCGGCGCCGGGCGCCGCGCTGCCGTGGCTCGGAGCGCTCGCGGTGCTGCTCTGGGGCATGCGGGGGAGAACGACGCTCGCCGAAGGGGCGCGCCGGTGGGCCTGGGCGGGGGTCGTCGCGCTGTGGCTGCCGCTCGCCGGCGGTCTCCGGCCTTCGCCTGACGGGCCCGGCACTCTCGCGTTAGATTTTCTCGATGTGGGGCAGGGGGACGGCGCCGTTCTCCGTACGCCCCACGGCCGCTTCGTGGTCATCGACGCGGGACCTAGGACGGAACAGCGGGATGCGGGCCGGCGCGTGGTCGTCCCCTTCCTCTCGCGGCGGGCCGCGCCGGCGATCTCGGCGTTGATCGTCTCGCACGCACACGCCGATCACGTCGGCGGCGCGGCCGCCGTGCTCGACCGGTTCCGGACCGGGCTCGTGATCGAGCCGGGCCGGCCGTTCGCGGATCCCGCCTACTACCGGTTTCTCGACGAAGTGGCCGCCGACGGCGTGCCCTGGCATCCCGGCCGCCCCGGCGACCGGTTCGTCCTGGACGGCGTCGCCTTCACGCTGCTGCACCCGGACACGGCTTGGCCGGGACTGGGCGACGACCTGAACGAGGACTCGCTCGTGCTGCTCGTGGAGTTCGGCAGCTTCCGGGCGCTGTTCCCGGGCGATGCCGGGTTCGCCGCGGAAGCGTGGCTTCGGGGCCGGGTGGGACCCGTGGCGTTGCTCAAGGTCGGGCATCACGGGAGCCGGGGCTCCACCGGCGACGCCTGGCTGGACGAGCTGGCGCCCCGGGCGGCCGTGATCTCGGTGGGGCGCAACAACTACGGCCACCCGGCCGCGGAGACCCTGCGGCGGCTCGACGCGCGGGGGACCGACGTGCGGCGCACCGACCGGGACGGCGAGATCCACGTGGCCACGGACGGAGCCACGATGACGGTGCGCAGCAAGGCCAGGGCCGCGACGTACGTACTGCGCAACCAGTGAAACGGTAAACCGCGAACCGGGTGAGGCTCCGTGCTGCACAACTCGTCCGTCACCACCATCGAGACCTTCATCCTCGACCAGGAGAGCAAGTACCCGGAGGCCACGGGCGAGCTCTCGAACCTCCTCTACGATATCGCGCTCGCCACCAAGATCATCACCGCTGCCATCCGCCGCGCGGGCCTGGTGAACATCCTTGGGGGCGTGGGATCGGTGAATGTCCAGGGAGAGGAGCAGCAGAAGCTGGACGTCTTCGCCAACGAGACCATAAAGAACTGCCTCAAGCATACCGGGCGGGTGTGCGTGATGGGCTCCGAGGAAGACGAGGACATCATCCCCATCCCGCCCGAGTATCCCGCGGGCAAGTACGCGGTGCTGTTCGATCCGCTGGACGGCTCCTCCAACATCGACGTCAACGCGGCAGTCGGTACGATCTTCAGCATCTACCGCCGGGTGAGTCTCGAGGGGCGGGGCACCGCGCGGGACGTGCTCCAGCCGGGGTGCCGGCAGGTGGCCGCGGGATACGTGATGTACGGCTCGAGCACCATGCTGGTCTACACCACCGGACAGGGGGTCCACGGCTTCACTCTCGATCCCACGATCGGCGAGTTTCTCCTCTCGCACCCGCGGATCGTCACGCCCCGGATCGGCCACTACTACAGCGTGAACGAGTCGAACTTCGGCCGCTGGGAGAAGGGCGTGCAGGCCGCCGTTCGCGCGCTCAAGGGCGATCTGCCCGACATCGTGAAGCCGAAGAACTGCCGCTATGCCGGATCGCTGGTGGCGGACTTCCACCGCAACCTCATCGCCGGCGGGATCTTCCTCTATCCGGGCGACACCAAGAATCCCCGCGGCAAGCTGCGGCTGCTCTACGAGGCCAGCCCCATGGCCTACATCGCCGAGCAGGCGGAGGGCTCCGCCACCGACGGCCTCAACCGCATTCTCGACATCGTGCCCGAAAGCCTGCACCAGCGCACGCCGCTCATCATCGGCTCCCGGGAAGACGTCGGCTTCGTCGCCGACACCATCCGCCGGGCCGCCGGACGGACCTCCGCACCGGTCTCCACGCCCGCGCTGTGACGACGGTCTACGGCCCCGGCGACTGGACCGGGGACCCCGAAGCAGACGTCGGCCGGCCGGGCGCGTTCCCGTTCACGCGCGGCGTCCATCCCGGCATGTACACCAGCCGGCTCTGGACCATGCGCCAGTATGCCGGCTTCGGCACCGCGGAGGAGACGAACGAGCGGTTCCGGAAGCTGCTCGCCGCCGGGCAGACCGGGCTCTCCGTGGCGTTCGACCTTCCGACGCAGATGGGATACGACTCCGATCATTCGCAGGCGCTGGGCGAGGTCGGCAGGGTCGGGGTGGCCGTGAGCACGGTGGACGACCTCGCCGCGCTCTTCCACGGCATTCCCCTCGGCCGGGTGTCGACCTCGATGACCATCAACGCCACGGCCGCCATCCTGCTCGCCATGTATGTGGTGGTCGGCGAGGAGCAGGGCGTGCCGCGGACCGAGCTCGCCGGCACGGTGCAGAACGACGTGCTGAAAGAGTACGTCGCCCGGGGCACCTACATCTACCCGGCCGGGCCGTCGCTCCGCCTGGTGGCCGACATCTTCGGCTTCGTGGCCCGCGAGGGGATGGGGTTCAACCCTATTTCCATCAGCGGGTACCACATGCGGGAGGCGGGGGCGACGGCGGTGCAGGAGGTCGGTTTCACGCTCGCCAACGCGCTGGAGTACGTGCGGGTGGCGGTCGCCGCGGGCCTCGACGCCAACGCGTTCGGGCCGAGGCTCTCCTTCTTCTTCGCCAGCCACAACGACCTGTTCGAGGAGGCCGCGAAGTTCCGCGCGGCGCGACGGCTCTGGGCCCGCCTCGCGCGGGAACGCTTCGGCGCCGACGACGCGACCGCCCGCCTCCGGTTCCACACGCAGACCGGCGGGGTCACGCTCCAGGCCCAGCAGCCGATGAACAACGTCGTGCGCGTCGCCTATCAGGCGCTGGCCGCGGTGCTCGGGGGCACCCAGTCGCTCCACACCAACGGCTACGACGAGGCCCTCGCGCTCCCCACCGAGGAGTCGGCGACGCTCGCCCTCCGGACCCAGCAGGTCCTGGGCTACGAGAGCGGACTCGCCGGCGTGGTGGACCCGCTGGGCGGGAGCTGGTACGTCGAGGCCCTCACCGACCGGATCGAGCGCGAAGCCCGCGCCCTGGTCGAGGAGGTCGACCGCCTCGGCGGGGCCGTCCGGGCGATCGAGCGCGGCTTCTACCAGGAGGCCATCGCCCGGAGCGCGTACGCCCACCAGCAGGCGCAGGAGTCGGGCAAGCTCTCCGTGGTCGGAGTGAACCGCTTTGCCGACGACTCCGCTCCGCCGGCCATCGAGGTCCCCAACTTCCCCGAGCTGGAGGCGCGGCAGCGCGCCCGGCTGGCCGACGCCCGGGGCCGCCGGGACGGCGCCGCCGTGCGCCGGAGCCTCGCTGCAGTCGGCGGCGCGGCGCGCGGAACCGGACCGCTGATGCCGGCGATCATCGACGCGGTCCGCGCCCGCGCCACGCTGGGCGAGATCAGCGACACGCTCCGGACGGAGTGGGGGATCTACCGCCCCCTCGCCGGATGACCGACCCGAACGACTCCGGCTCCGAGCCTCCGACACCCGGGCCCGCCGGCCTCGGCCGGCGGGTGAAGCACATCGTCTTCGGCAAACCCCGTGACCTTGCCGATACCGGGCTGTTCCACCGGCTCTCGCTCATTCCTTTCCTCGCCTGGGTCGGCCTCGGCGCCGACGGGCTCTCCTCCTCGTCCTACGGGCCGGAGGAGGCTTACCGCGCCCTCGGCGAGCACACGTTCCTGGCACTGGGTCTCGCCGGCCTGATGGTGACGACCGTGCTGCTCATCTCCGCGGCCTACAGCCGGATCATCGAGCAGTTCCCCAGCGGCGGCGGCGGATACGTCGTCGCCACCAAGCTCCTGGGGCCGAGGGCCGGCGTGATCTCGGGTTGCGCGCTCCTGGTGGACTACGCGCTCACGATCACCACCTCGATCGCCGCCGCCGGCGACGCGCTGTTCAGCCTGGCCCCCGTCGCCTGGCAGCCGGCCAAGCTGCCGGTGGAGATGCTGCTGCTCGCGGGGCTCACGACCCTCAACATTCGTGGAGTCCGCGAGTCGGTGCTGACCCTTCTGCCCGTGTTCGTCCTGTTCCTCGTGACCCATCTCGTCGTGATCCTGGGCGGCGTGCTGGGGCACCTGCCGCAGGTCGCGACCACGGTGGAGCACGTCGGGGCGGGCTATCGGAGCGCCGTCGCCAGCCTCGGCCTCGGCGGCATGCTGCTCGTCTTCGTGCGCGCGTACTCGCTGGGCGGCGGGACGTACACCGGGATCGAGGCGGTCTCCAACGGCCTGCCCATCATGCGGGAGCCCCGCGTGCGCACCGCCCGGCGGACCATGCTCTACATGGCGACCTCGCTCGCGTTCACCGCGACCGGGCTGCTCGTGTGTTACTTGCTGTGGAACGTCGGCCACGTCCAAGGCAAGACGCTCAACGCCGTGCTGATCGAACGCGTGGTGGCAGGGATCCCGGGCGCGCAGGCGATCGTGATCGTCACGCTGCTGTCCGAAGGCGCCTTGCTCGTAGTCGCGGCGCAAGCGGGCTTCCTC
>Ga0187823_10000430_pt1 | contig 10252 bp, 7 predicted proteins | sample NC_wetland_sal_i_12_FD_132968 | JGI IMG/M metagenome (GOLD analysis project Ga0187823, IMG submission 132968) | Wetland sediment microbial communities from Neuse River Estuary, North Carolina, USA - SourceSoil_3 | ecosystem: Environmental > Aquatic > Freshwater > Wetlands > Sediment | place...
GCCACGTTCTGCCTGCTGCCCGCGGCGAGCGCGGGGCACGCGTTCTTCGGCGACCGCGGCATCGACGGCCAGCAGACGGCATGGCGCTTCCGCAAGCTCCGGTTCCTGGCGGACCAGGGATTCGAGCTCTGCGCCCACACGCTCTGGCACGCCAACCTGGCCACGCTCTCGGACGCCGGGGTGCAGGAGCAGATCGCGCGGAGCCTAGTCGCGATCGACTCGGCCGTGCCCGGATACCGCGTGCGCACCTTCGCGCTGCCGCTCGGCATCTGGCCCAGGAATTGGGAGCTGGCCCATCAGGGGAGCTGGCGCGATCCCAGGAGCGGCCGGACCGTGGCGTACCGGTTCGACGCCATTCTCGAAGTGGCCGGCCCCCCGGCCAGGAGCCCGCGCGCCCCCGGCTTTGACCCGCTCAAGCTGCCGCGCATCCAGGTGGTGGGCGACAACCTTGCCCGCGAGCTCGATCGTCTGGAGAAGGACCGCTACGTCGTCGACCGCGCCGGGCCCGGGCACTAGCGGGCGGCTCGTCTCGCTCGACGTCTTCCGCGGGGCCACCGTGGCGGGCATGCTCCTCGTCAACGATCCCGGCAGCTGGGGCCACATCTATCCCCCGCTCCGCCACGCCGAGTGGCACGGCTGGACGCCCACGGACCTGATCTTTCCGTTCTTCCTGTTCATCGTGGGCGTCACCACCCACCTGTCGCTCTCCGCCCGGCGGGCGCGCGGCGCTTCCACCGGGGACCTGACCCACCAGGTCCTGCGCCGCGGGGCCATCATCGTCCTGCTCGGCCTGGTTCTCGCTGCCTTCCCGTTCTTCCCCACCGACCGCCTGGCCCACGTCCGCATCCCGGGCGTGCTCCAGCGCATCGGAGTCGTGTATCTCGTGACGGGGCTCCTGGTGCTTCGGACGTCGGGGCGGGTCCAGGCGGCGATCGCGGCCGCGGTGCTGCTGGGCTACTGGCTCGTGCTCGCGCTGGTGCCCGTCCCCGGCGTCGGCGTCCCGGCGCTCGCACCCCCGGGCGCCACCCTTGCCGCGTGGATGGACCGGCTGCTCCTCGACGGACACCTGTGGGCCGAAACCCGGACGTGGGACCCCGAGGGCCCCCTCTCGACTCTTCCCGCCGTCGCAACCTGCCTGCTCGGCGTGTTCGCCGGGCGCTGGATCACGCGGCCCCTTCCGTTGCCCGAGCGGCTCAACCGGCTCTTCGCCGCGGGCGCGCTCGGCCTGCTGGCGGGCTCGGCCTGGAACTGGGTATTCCCCATCAACAAGAACCTGTGGACCAGCTCCTACGTCGTCTTCACGGCGGGGATGGCGTGCCTGACGCTCGCCACCTGCATGTGGCTGGTCGAAGAGCGCCGCAGCACATGGTGGACGCGGCCGTTCGTGGTGTTCGGGGTGAATCCGATCGTGGCGTTCGCCGGGTCCGAGGCGATGGCCCGGCTGATCTATTCGGTGATCGAGGTGCCCTTCCACGGCGCGTCGGTCCCGCTCGAGACAGCGGTGTACCGCGGGGCGTTCGCATCGTGGCTCCCGCCCGAGGCGGCTTCGCTCGCGTTCGCGCTGGGGTTCGTCGCCTTCTGGTACGTCATCCTCGACGCGCTCTACCGCCGGGGCCTCGTCGTCAAGATCTGAGCGCTGCGCCGATGCCAGCGCTCGATCGCGTCCCCGAACTCGGCCAGCAGGAAGCGGTGCGCCTCCAGAGTCTCGTCGAGCCGGCGGCGGACCACCGGGCTGCCGCCGGCCGCGTCGGCCGGAGCGTCTTCCAGGAGCCGGCTGAACCGGCGCCAGCGGTCGAGCCGGAGCTCCATGGTGGGCATCGGCAGCGTGGGCGTCACCTGGTAGTACACCCGCCGGTCGCCGGGCCTGCCGGCCCGCTCGAGGATCCCCCGCCGTTCCAGCGCCCGCGTCTCCGTGCTGATGCTCGCCTTGCTGGCCCCCAGATCGGCGGCGAGCCCGTCGAGCGACATCGGGTCCTCGCTCAGGAGCAGGCGCCCAAAGATCCGCCCGCCGATGCGGCTGAACCCCTCCGCCTCGAAGAAGAGGGCGATCCGCTCGACCAACTGGGCGGTGCTAGCTTGGAGGGTGGCTGCGCGGCGCGGCACGAGGCTATGTTAACGCGATTCAGTTCGTTCAGGCAACACTGAATCTTGTGGCGCCGGCCGCCCGTAGGAGACCGCCGGCCCAAGCACCTGGAGATCCGCTTCCTCATGGTCCGCCCTCGCGGCCCCGCCCTCTCCGGCGCCGCCCTGCTCTTGTCTCTGGTCGCCTGCGCTCCCGGCCTTCCCGGCCCGGGAGGGGGAGCGCCGGCGGTCTCGTCCGCCCCGCACGTCCCCTGGAAGCCCCCGGCGCCAAGCACCGCCCCGGAGACGCCCACGCCGGCCGCGGCCGCGGTCCCGCCCGACCTCGCCCAGCGCATCCAGCGCCTCACCGTGGCCGACGTGGTGGACCTCGCACTCCGGAACAATCCGGCCACCGTCCAGGCCTGGGCGAACGCCCGGGCGGCCGCCGCGGCCTACGGCGCGGCGAAAGCCCCGTATTACCCCGAGGTGGACGCGGCCGGCTCGGTGACGCGGGTGAAGACCGCGGCCACCGGCGGCCGGTCGGCCGTGAGCCAGACGATCTACGGGCCGAGCGCGACGCTCTCCTGGCTGCTGCTCGACTTCGGCGGACGGGGCGGCGCCGTGGAGGCCGCGCGCCAGGCGCTCCTCTCCGCCGACTGGACCCACAACGCCGCCATCGCCGACGTCGTACTTCAGGCGCAGGTGGCCTTCTACGACTACGTGGCGACCGGCGCGCTCGTCGCGTCGCAACGGGCGTCCGTGGCGGACGCCGAGGCGAACCTCGCGGCGGCGGAGGCACGCCGCCAGGTCGGCGCGGCGACGATCGCCGACGTCCTCCAAGCCCGCACCGCCCTCTCCCAGGCCCGGCTTGCGCTCGACACCACGGAAGGCGCCCGGCAGACGGCGCGCGGCGCCCTTGCGCTCGCCCTCGGTGTCCCGGCCAACCTGCCGTACGACGTGGACAGCGTGACGGCTCCTGTGCCGGTGGCCGCCGTCGCCGACAGCGTGGACGCCCTGATCGCGCGGGCGGTGCGCGACCGCCCTGATCTCGCCGCCGCGCGGGCCGATGCCGCGGCCGCACAGGCCCGGATCCGCCAGCTCCGGGGCAGCCGGCTCCCCTCGCTCACGGCCACGGGCGATGGCGGCTTCACGTACATCGTGAACCGCCCCGGCGGGGGCAGCAACTACAGCATCGGCCTCGGGCTGTCGATTCCGCTCTTCAACGGGTTCGGCCGGGAGTACTCGCAGCAGCAGGCGGAGTTTCTGTCGGACGCCGCGGCAGCCCGCGAGCGGACCCTGGAGCAGCAGGTGACCTATCAGGTATTCAGCGCGTACTACACGCTGCAGACCGCCACGCGCCGGGTCCGGACCGCGAGCGACCTGCTGGCGAGCGCCACGCAGTCCGCCGAGGTCGCCCTGGCCCGGTACAAGGCCGGCGTCGGCACCGTCCTCGATCTGCTCGCCGCCCAATCCGCCCTTGCCGACGCCCGGGCGCAGGTGGTGCAGGCCCGGCTGTCCTGGCAGACCTCGCTGGCGCAGCTCGCGCACGACGCGGGCGCGCTGGATCCCAAGGGCCGGGCCGACCTCCGGCTTGTCCCCGACACTCTGATGAACGAGAACCCATCCCGATGAACGGCCGTCGCACCGCCCTCGCCGCCGTTGCCGCGCTCGCCGGGCTCGCCGCCTGCGGCAAGCCCCCCCGCCGGGAGCCTCCGCCGGTGCCCGTGCTCGCGGCCGTGGCGGAGCGGCGGGCGGTCCCGTACACCATCGAGGCCAACGGCACGGTCGAGCCCCTCCAGACGGTGGCGGTCGAGTCGCAGGTCGGCGGCGTGCTCCTCCGCGTGGGCTTCAAGGAGGGCGACGAAGTGCGCCCGGGCCAGGTGCTGTTCCAGGTCGACCCCGCGCCGTACCGCGCGGCGCTGGAGCAAGCGCAGGGCATGCTTGCGCGCGACGAGGCCCAGCTGGTGGCGGCCAACCAGGATGCCAGCCGGTTCGACGCGCTGGCCCAGAAGGAGTACGTCACGACCCAGCAGGCGGAGCAGGCGCGGGCCACGGCGGCGTCGCTCCAGGCGACGGTCCAGGCCGACAGCGCCGCGGTCCAGAGCGCGCGGATCAACCTCCAGAACGCCACGATCCGCTCGCCGATCGCCGGCAAGGCGGGGAGCCTGCTCGTCCGCCCCGGCAACCTCGTGCGCGCCAACTCGGGGACGCCGCTCGTCACGGTCAACCGCATCCATCCGATCCTCGTGCGCTTCGCCGTGCCCGCGACCCAGCTCGATCAGATCCGCCGCTACCGCGGCAAGGCGGCGCTCGTGGTTCACGCCACCCCGGCGGGCAGCGCGACCGCGAGCACCGGTACCCTCAGCTTCATCGACAACGCGGTGGACTCGGCGACGGGAACGCTGCTCCTCAAGGGCAGCTTCGACAACCAGGACGGCGCGCTTTGGCCCGGCCAGTTCGTGAAGGTGGCGCTGGAGCTCTACGTGCAGCCGGACGCGCTGGTCGTGCCGTCGACCGCCGTCGTGGCCGGCCAGCAGGGATCCTACGTGTTCGTGGTGAAGCCGGACCGCACCACGGAGATCCGGGACGTCCGGGTCGCGCGGCCGGCCGGCGACGTGACCGTGCTCGAGGGCGGGCTTGAGCCGGGCGAGCAGGTGGTGACCGAGGGCCAGCTCCGGCTCACGGCCGGAGCGAAGGTGATGATCAAGCCGCCGGCGACGCCCACGGGCACGACCCCGAGGGGCACGTGAGCATCGCCGAGCCATTCATCCGGCGGCCGGTCATGACCACGCTGGTCATGGCCGGCATCCTGGTCTTCGGGATCCTGGGTTACCGGAAGCTGCCGGTGGCCCAGCTCCCGAACGTGGACTATCCCACGATCACGGTGAGCGCCAGCCTGCCGGGCGCGAGCCCGGAGACGATGGCGTCCGCCGTGGCCACGCCGCTGGAGCAGCAGTTCTCCACCGTGGCCGGGATCGACGCGATGACCTCCGTGTCAGCCCAGGGCCAGACCTCCATCACGCTGCAGTTCGACCTCCACCGCGACATCGACGCCGCCGCCCAGGACGTCCAGGCCGCGATCGCGCAGACGCTGCGCTCGCTGCCCCAGGACATGCTGCCCCCCAACTACCGGAAGGTGAACCCGGCCGACAGCCCGATCCTGTACTTCGCGCTCACCTCGAGCACGCTGCCGCTGCCGCAGGTGGACGAATACGCGGAGACGTTCCTGGCGCAGCGCATGTCGATGGTGGACGGGGTCGCCCAGGTCCAGGTCTACGGAGCCCAGAAGTACGCGGTGCACGTCCAGGTGAATCCGCAGGCGCTGGCCGCGCGGAAGATCGGCCTCGACGACGTGGCGCAGGCGGTCGCCGCCGGCAACACCAACCAGCCGACCGGCGTCCTGTGGGGGAAGGACCGGGCATTGACCATCGAGACCAACGGCCAACTGCCCGACGCTGCGGCGTTCCGGCCGCTGGTGGTGGCCTGGCGCAACGGCGCGCCGGTCCGGCTCGAGGATCTGGGACGGGTCGTGGACGGGGTGCAGGACAGCCGGGTCGCCGCCTGGTACAACGGCTCCCGCGGGATCGTGCTGGCGGTGCAGCGCCAGCCGGGCACGAACACCGTCGCGGTGGCCGACGGAGTGCGGAAGCTGGTGAACCAGCTCAGCACCGAGCTCCCCGCCTCGGTCAAGGTGGACGTGCTCTTCGACCGGTCGGTGTTCATTCAGCAATCGGTTTCCGAGGTGAAGTTCACCCTGCTCCTCACCATCTCGCTCGTGGTGATGGTGATCTTCCTCTTCCTCCGCAACCTCACCGCGACCGCCATCCCCAGCCTGGCGCTCCCGATGTCGCTGGTGGGCACCTTCGCGGTGATGTACCTGCTGGGGTTCAGCCTCGACAACCTGTCGCTGATGGCGCTCACGCTCGCCGTGGGCTTCGTGGTGGACGATGCCATCGTCATGCTCGAGAACATCGTCCGCCACATGGAGATGGGAAAGACCGCCTGGCGCGCGGCCCTCGACGGCGCGAGGGAGATCGGCTTCACCATCCTCTCGATGACGATCTCGCTGGTCGCCGTGTTCATCCCCATCCTGTTCCTGGGCGGCCTGGTGGGCCGCCTGTTCCAGGAATTCGCGGCCACCATCGGCATCGCCATCCTGGTCTCGGGGTTCGTCTCGCTCACGCTCACCCCGATGCTGTGCAGCCGTTACCTCAAGCCGAGCTCGCACGCCGGCCACGGGCGGTTCTACGAGCTCACCGAGCGCGCCTGGCAGCGGCTGCTTCACGGCTACGACCGGAGCCTGCGCTTCGTGATGCGGCACCGCTTCCAGACGCTGATGCTGTCGTTCGGGCTGCTCGGTGCGACCGCCTGGCTGGGCGTCATCGTGCCCAAGGGCTTCCTGCCAAGCGAGGACCAGGGCCAGCTCATCGGAACGACGGAGGCGATCGAGGGCACCAGCTACGACGCGATGGTGCAGCTCCAGTCCAAGGTCGCGGCCATCGTGCAGCAGGACCCGAACGTGGCCGGCTTCATGTCGGCGGTGGGCGCGAGCGGTCGGACGCCCACGATCAACCAGGGCCGCCTGTTCATCCGGCTGAAGCCGCAGGGCGAGCGGACGCTGAGCGCCGACGAGGTGGCCCGCGAGATGCTGCCCAAGGTGAACCAGGTCGCGGGCATGCGGGTCTACATCCAGAACCTGCCGGTCATCAGCATCGGCGGCATCATCAGCAAGAGCCTGTACCAGTTCACGCTTCAGAGCACGGACCTCGACGCCCTCTACAATTACTCGGGCGTCCTGGAGCGGAAGCTGGCCACGATTCCGCTCCTGACCGACGTGACCAGCGACCTGCTGATCAAGAACCCCCAGGCGCGCATCCAGGTGGACCGGGACCGGGCGGCGTCGCTCGGGCTCACCGCCGACCAGATCGAGTCCACCCTCTACAACGCGTACGGCTCGCGCCAGATCTCGACGATCTACACGCCCACCAACCAGTACTGGGTCATTCTCGAGGTGCTGCCCGAGTACCAGAGGGATTTGCCCGCTCTCGACCAGCTCTACGTCCGCTCGGCCGGCGGCGATCTCGTGCCGCTCTCGGCGGTGGCGCATTTCTCCACCGACGTCGGTCCGCTCAGCGTGAGCCATGCCGGCCAGCTGCCGGCGGTGACGCTCTCGTTCAACCTGGCGCCCGGCGTCTCGCTGGGCGCCGCGGTGACCGCGGTGCAGCACGCGGCCGACGAGACCCTGCCCGCCACGGTCAGCACGTCGTTCGCCGGTACCGCGCAGGCTTTTCAGGACGCCCAGCGCGGCCTGCTGGGCCTGCTCTTCGTGGCGATTCTGGTGATCTATCTGGTGCTGGGCATCCTGTACGAGAGCTTCGTGCACCCGCTCACGATCCTCTCGGGCCTGCCCTCGGCGGGCTTCGGCGCGCTCCTCACGCTGCTCATCTTCGGCTACGACCTGAACGTCTACGCGTTCGTCGGCCTCATCCTGCTGGTCGGGATCGTGAAGAAGAACGCGATCATGATGGTGGACTTCGCCGTCGAAGCCGAGCGGCGGGAGCACAAGCCGGCCGAAACGGCGATCATCGAGGCGTGCCTGGTGCGGTTCCGGCCGATCATGATGACCACCATGGCGGCGCTTCTCGGCACCCTGCCGATCGCCCTCGGCGCTGGCGCCGGCGCCGAGTCCCGCCGGCCGCTGGGTGTCGCCGTGGTAGGCGGGCTCGCCTTCTCCCAGTTGGTCACGCTCTACCTGACGCCGGTGGTCTACACCTACTTCGACCGGCTCCAGCAGCGCTTCGGCCGGAGCCGGCCCGAGCGCGCGCGGACCGGGGAGACGGAGCCGGTGCCGGTGGGCGTCGGGGCCAACGGCGAGGGATGAGCCGCCTCCGGGGCCGGGGGCCGGCTCACGGCCCGCCGGGCGCGGAGCCGACCCCCACATCCACCGACGCCCATCCTCCCTCCGGTCCAGCGTAGCGAAGATCGTACAGGCGCACGACGGACGGCTCTCCCGGCGGAATGACGGCCGCGGGGAACCGCGACCAGCCGAGAAACGCCGCGCCCTCGGGTGACGCCGCCGCGGCCTTCGCCGCCGGCGAGCCGAGCTCCCTGGGGACCAGCGCCGGATCGAGCGTCAGGTGAGGCGAGGCGGTCCACAGGAACGTCCCGCGCCGGTAGCCGTCCCGGGTCACCAGGACCACCGAGCGCCGGAACGGGTCCACCGGCACCGGGGCCAGCATGAGGTCTCCCACGGGCGCCACGCCGGCCCGGGCCGCCTCGCTCCGCACGATCCCCCGCCCGACCACGTTCGACAACAGCATCAGCCCGATGTACCCGCCCGCGATGGCCAGCGCCCCGCGCGCGGGCCGGGCCGCCTGCTCCGGGCTGGCGCCCCGGCGGCGGCGCCGGATCGCGAGCGCCGTGCCCATCCCGAAGAGAAGCCAGAGCCAGGGATCTACGATGAAGAGAGCGTCGCCGTGAAACCAGCGTCCCGAGAACGGCATCAGCAGCCGCACCCCGTAGGTGTTCAGCAGGTCCAGCAGTGGATGGGAGAGCACGGCCACGGCGGCGACGGCGAGCAGCCCCATCGGGTCCGCGCGGTCGTCCCGGCGGCGCCGGACCAGCCGGTCCCAGCCGAGCATGAGCGCCGACAGGAGGACCGGCAGCACCAGCATCGCGAGTACGCCGTGGGTCCATCCGCGACGAACACTGAGCGCGAACAGGGGGTCGCGGAGGTAGGCGAGCGCGTCCAGGTCAGGCAGGTTGGCCCCGATCAGGGCCGTCGGCACGGCCAGCGGCGTCCGGCGGCGCAGGCCGGCCTCGGCGAGAACGGCGCCCGCGAGCGTGTGGCAGAGGTTGTCCATGGCGGAAGGTAAGGCCGGGGCCCTTGCCCCCAGGGTAGCCCGTTGCTATCATTCTATCCGGATTAACGGATTGAATCATGGCCGACCTCAGCATCCTGGACCGCCTCAACGCGCTGGCCGACTCCACCCGGAGCCGGCTCCTGCTCGTGCTGGACCGGCACGAGCTCACGGTCTCGGAGCTGTGCCAGGTACTCCAGCTCCCCCAGTCCACGGTGAGCCGGCACCTCAAGATCCTGAGCGACGACGGCTGGGTGGTCGCCCGGGCCGAGGGAACGAGTCGGCGCTACACGGCGGCGCCCTCGCTCGAGCCCGGGGCAAAGCGGCTCTGGCAGCTGGTGCGGGGGCAGGTCGCCCAAGATGTCACCGCGGAGCAGGACGTGGAGCGGCTCCGGGGCGTGCTGGCCGAGCGGCGGACGCGGTCGGAGCAGTTCTTCTCGAGCTCCGCGGGGCAGTGGGACGCGCTCCGGACCGAGCTTTTCGGTCAGCGGACGGAGCTGGCGGCGCTCCCCGGGCTCCTGGACGAAACCTGGGTGGTGGGAGACCTGGGCTGCGGGACGGGCCAGCTCACGGGAGCCCTCGCGCCGTACGTCGGGCGGGTGATCGCGGTAGACCAGTCCCGCGCCATGCTCGCCGCCGCGCGCACGCGGCTCCAGGAGCTCGATAACGCCGAGTTGTGCCAGGGCGAGCTCGAGGCGCTGCCGATCGCGGACGGCGAGCTGGACGCGGCCGTGCTGTTCCTGGTCCTGCACTACCTAGCGGAGCCGGTCCAGGCGCTGGCCGAAGCCTGCCGGACGCTCAAGCCCGGCGGCCGGCTCCTGGTGGTGGACATGACCCCGCACGCCCGCGAGGAGTACCGCCAGACGATGGGGCACCTGTGGCAGGGCTTCTCCGGGGAGCAGATGCGCGGCTGGCTGGCGGAGGCGGGGCTCCAGGCGGTCCGGTACCGCGTGCTGCCGGCGGACGCGCGGGCCAAGGGCCCCGGGCTCTTCAGCCTGACGGCCCGCCGGCCCCCCGGCGAGAAGGCCGAGACGGCGGAGAAGAGACGGAAGGTCCGGGCTGTACCGGGGGCGGCCGGCCGCACAAGATTCCAGTTGCAGGAACGACAACACTCGCATCGAGGACTCGAAGCATGACGACCGCAGTGACCGAGAAGCGCGCCGGAGTGGAGCGCCTGCCGTTCAAGGTGAAAGACCTCGGCCTGGCCGACTGGGGCCGCAAGGAAATCCGGCTGGCGGAGCAGGAGATGCCCGGCCTCATGGCGCTGCGCGCCGAGTACCGGGGCAAGCGGCCGCTGGCAGGCGCCCGGATCATGGGCTCGCTGCACATGA
>Ga0187823_10000432_pt1 | contig 10245 bp, 9 predicted proteins | sample NC_wetland_sal_i_12_FD_132968 | JGI IMG/M metagenome (GOLD analysis project Ga0187823, IMG submission 132968) | Wetland sediment microbial communities from Neuse River Estuary, North Carolina, USA - SourceSoil_3 | ecosystem: Environmental > Aquatic > Freshwater > Wetlands > Sediment | place...
CGACGGTCTCGGCGAGCAGCTCCTCCACCTCGGCCTTCTGGGCGGAGTAGTAGTGGGAGTCCGAGCCTCGCGCCGGCACGTCCTCGGTGAGCGGCTGCGGGTTATCGCGGTGGAAGCCGTACGCGGCGACCGAGGACGCGTACACGAGTCGCTTCGCCTTCGCGGCGACGGCGGCCTCGAACACGGTGCGGGAGCCGTCGAGGTTGACCTTGCGGCTCTCCTTCTCGCTGCCCATGATCATGAACGCGAGGTGCACCACCACGTCGGCTCCCGCGACGAGTTCGCTCACCGAGTCGGCGTCGAGCACGTCCCCCTGCATGTAGGTGAGCTTGCGGAAACCCGCCGCTTTGGCGTCGAACGGGCGCCGCGCCATCCCCACGATCCGCTTGACGTCGGAGGACCGCTCGAGGGACTCCAGGAGCGCGTGGCCGATCTCGCCCGTAGGCCCCGTGACCGCCACGGTCACGCCCTTTGCCGAGCTCCCGCGCGCTGGCATGGCCCACGTTCTAGCGCATCGGCGCGTGGGCCCCCGGCGCTAGATTCAGCCGATGAGCGGAGCCGACGTCGGGCTGGCACTGTCCGTGTACCTCGCCTGCGCGGTCGAGGCGGTGGAGGCGCTGACGATCGTCCTGGCCGTCGGCGCGGCCCGCGACTGGCCCTCTGCCCTGGCGGGCGCGGGCACGGCGCTCGTGGGGCTGGTCCTCGCGTGCGCGCTGCTCGGGAGCGCCCTGCAGGAAGTGCCGCTCGCGACGCTGCGCGTGATCGTGGGCGTGCTTCTGCTGCTTCTCGGCGCTCAGTGGCTCCGCAAGGCGGTGCTGCGCGCGGCGGGCCGTAAGGCGTTACATGATGAGGAGGGGGAGTACGCCAGCGCCACCGAGGCCGCCCGCAGCGCCGCGCGCGGCCGGGGGCGATTCGACGGATATGCGTTCGCGGTGTCGTTCAAAGGCGTCCTCGTCGAGGGCCTCGAGGTGGCCGTGATCGTGATCACGTTCGGCGCCGCGCACCACAACACCGGCCTCGCCGCCGCCGCGGCGAGCCTGGCGATCCTCACCGTCGTCGCCGCCGGCCTCGCCGTGCGGGCGCCGCTCGCGCGCGTCCCCGAGAACACGATGAAGTTCGCGGTTGGCGTGATGCTGTGCTCGTTCGGCCTGTTCTGGACCGCCGACGGGCTCGGGGTGACCTGGCCGGGCGGCGACGCGATCCTGCTCGTCCTGATCCCCGCCACGCTCGCTGCGTCGCTGCTGGCGGTTCGCACGCTGCGCGTGGCGCCCGGGCGCTGAGAGGCTGCGCGCGGTGTCCGTACGCTTGTGCGTGTGAGTCCAACGGTCGCCGCCTCTTCGATCGGCCACAGCCTGACCACGTTCTTCGACGCGGTCGGGCAGTTCTTCTCGGACCTCGCCGCCGTGCACTGGGGCGCGCCGCTGCTCGCGCTCGTGTTCTTTGGCCTCAACCTCACGCTGCGCGCGCGTGGGTTCTTCAACAGCCTGCGCGCCGCGTACCCGTCGGTTCCCTTCCCGTTCCGCCGGATCTGGGGCGCCTACTTCGCCGCGGTGGGCTTCAACAACGTGGTCCCTGCGCGCGGCGGCGACGTCATCAAGCTGTTCCTCACGAAGTCCTCGATTCCGGGCTCGCGCTATCCCACCGTCGCGGCCGCGTTCTTCGTCGAGTCGATCTTCGACGCGACCGTGGGCGTGCTCGTGCTCGTGTACGCGTTCACGCAGGGCGTCTTCCCGAAGCCCCCCGACTTCTCCAAACTCAGCTCGTTCGACATCTCCTACCTGGCCGAGCACTTCCGGCTGACCCTGTTCCTGATCACGGTGCTCGCGATCGCGGCGCTGGTGTCGTTCGCGGTGCTCTCGGTGCGCGTGCAGGCGTTCTGGGCGCGCGTGCGCCAGGGAGTGACGATCCTCACCGACCGCCGCCGCTACCTGCGCGAAGTCGCCGCGCTGCAGGCGCTGGCGTGGCTCGCCCGCTTCGCCGGGTTCTGGTTCTTCCTCGAAGCGTTCCACGTCGGCGCGTCGGTCCAGAACGTGCTGCTCGTGTTCGGTGTGAACCAGGTGGCGGGCGCCGTGCCGTTCACGCCCGGCGGCGCCGGGGTGCAGCAGGCGCTGCTCGTGAAGGTGTTCGCGTCGAAGGGCTCGCCGGCGGTGATCGCGGCCTATTCCGTCGGGCAGCAGATCGCGATCGCCGTGTTCACCGCCGCGGTGGGCCTCGCCGCCGTCATCTTCATCTTCCGCTTCCGCTCGTTCAAAGAGGTGATCACGGCCGGCCGCGCCTCGCGCGAGGCCGAGCGCCAGGAAGAAGGGGGCGAGCCGCCCGACGAGCCTGCGTACGCCTACCGCGAGGAGCGCGGCCGCGGGCGTGCGCCGAGGGCGCGGGCGCCCTAGGCGCCTACTGCAGGCCCGAGCGCGCCTCGCGCACGAGCGCGACCGCCTCGGGGAACACGTGTGCGATCACCGTGCGGATCTGCTCCGCCTGCGCCTCCGCGTTGCCCTGCACGTTGATGCGCTGCACCGCCGCCACGGTCATGTCCACCGCGAGCTTGATCGCGTTGTCCGCCCACGCGAGCCGCTGCTGCCCCTGCATCTGGTCGGCGAACTCCGCCAGCCGGCGCTGCAGCTCATCGGGGTCTCCGAATAGGTCACCGAAGCCGCTGCCCTCCATGCGCGCATCATAGACTGCGGACCTCGATGCCCAAGCCCGCCGAGATACGCGCACAGGTCGCCTCCGAGCTGAACCGCCGCTCGCGCCTCGCCGTGCCCGCCTTCGCCGCGGGCGTCCTGTACCTGCTCAGCTCGATCATCACCAGCTCCACGCTCAACGGCGCGCCGACGGTGGGAGTGCTGCAGGGCCTCGCGCCGGCGTTCTCCGGGGTGGCCAACCCGACCGTGAGCCCACGCGCGGCAGAGGTCAAATTCATCAGCCACAACGCCTCCCCGTTGATCGCGGGCAGCGTTCTCGCGGCCCTGGCGATCGGGGTGCTCACCCTCGTCCTCCTGCTCCTGTACGACGGCGCGCGCTTCCGCCGCCCCGAGACGTGGCCGCACGCGCGCACGCTCGTCCTCGTCGGCGGGATCGGGTTCGCGGTCGTGAGCGTCGGCCATCAGATCGTGAGCTCGATCGAGACGCACAACTTCGCCACGAGCACCGACCACTCGATCAGCGCCGTCGAAAGCGCCCTCACCAAGGGGGCGGCCAACCAGCTCGTCCAGTACCTGAGCCTGTTCGCCGGCCTGGCCCTGGCCGCGGGGATGATCATCACCGCGATGAACGCCCAGCGCGTGGGGCTGCTGCCGCGCTGGATGGGGATCCTCGGCATCATCACCGGGCTCCTCCTGTTCTTCCCGATTGGCGGCGCGGAGTTCCAGATCATCCCCTCCTTCTGGCTCGTGATGATGGGCCTGCTGCTGATGGGGCGCTGGCCGGGCGGCGACCCGCCCGCGTGGGAGGCGGGGGAAGCACGCCCGTGGCCGAGCGCGGCCCAGCAGCGCGCCGAACGCCAGGCCGCCGCGCAGCCCGCCGGGGCGGCGGCGGGCGCGGCGAACGGGGCCGCCGCGGAGCCGTTGCAGCCCTCGCGCTCGCAGAAACGCCGCCAGCGCCGCAAGGGACGCGGCGGGCGCCCCAGCTGATCCGAGCCTCGGCCGAGAGCAGGGTGAGCGTCCGGACAGGGGCGTGTGCGGGGCGCTGCGTTCGGGGTAGAGTCCCCGGCATGAGCTCGCAGCAGACCCACCAGGGGGAGGGCGAGCTCGACCGTCAGCTCGCCGAGCTCCTGGAGGTCGAACGCTTCGAGCCCCCCGAGGGATTTCGCGCTCAGGCCGAGCTGCGGGACCCCGAGATCTACCGCAAGGCCGATGAAGACTGGCAGACGTGGTGGGCGAGCCAGGCCGAGCAGCTGCACTGGTTCGAGCCCTGGGACGCCGTGCTCGACGACTCCGAGCCGCCCTTCTACAAGTGGTTCACCGGCGGCAGGCTGAACGCGTCCTACAACTGCCTCGACCGCCACGTGCTCGCCGGGCGCGGCGACCGCGTCGCTTTTCACTGGCGCGGCGAGCAGGGCGAGGAGCGCGACGTCACATACGCCTCGCTGCTGGCCGAGGTGCAGCGCCTGGCCAACGCGCTCAAGGACCTCGGCGTGGGCCCCGGCGACGTCGTAGGCATCTACCTGCCGATGATCCCCGAGGTCGTCGTCGCGATGCTCGCGTGCGCGCGCATCGGGGCGCCCCACAACGTCGTGTTCGGCGGGTTCTCGGCGGAGGCCGTTCGCGAGCGGATGGAGTTCTCGGAGGCGAAGGTGCTGATCACGGCCGACGGCGCCGCGCGCAAGGGCAAGACCGCCGCCGTGAAGGACCGCGTCGACGAGGTGATGGGCGATCTCGGCTCGCTCGAGCGGATCGTGGTGGTGCGCAGCAAGGGCGTGCCGTGCCAGATGCAGGAGGGACGCGACGTCTACTACGACGAGGTCCTCGCTGCCGCGGACCCCGAGTGCCCGGCCGCCGAGCTGGACGCCGAGCACCCGCTGTTCATCCTCTACACGTCAGGCTCCACCGCCAAGCCCAAGGGGATCCTGCACACAACCGGTGGCTACCTGACGGGCGTGTCGGCCACCCACCGCTACGTCTTCGACCTGAAGCCCGACACCGACGTCTACTGGTGCGCGGCCGACGTGGGCTGGATCACCGGGCACTCCTACATCGTCTACGGGCCGCTCGCGAACGGCGCCACGTCGGTGATGTGGGAGGGCGCGCCCGACTACCCCGACAAGGGCATCTGGTGGGACACGATCGAGCGCTACGGCGTGACGATCCTCTACTGCGCGCCCACGGCGATCCGCGCCTGCATCAAGTGGGGCGCCGGCTGGCCCGAGGCACACGATCTCTCGAGCCTGCGCCTGCTCGGCTCGGTGGGCGAGCCGATCAACCCCAAGGCCTGGCTCTGGTACCACAAGGTGATCGGCGGCGAACGCTGCCCGATCGTGGACACGTGGTGGCAGACCGAGACGGGCAGCATCATGATCACCCCGCTTCCCGGCCTCACCGCCACCAAGCCCGGCTCGGCCACGCAGCCGTTCCCCGGCGTCGCGGCGGAGGTGCTCGACGAGTCAACCGGCGAGCCGATCGCGGACGGGCAGGGGCTGCTCGTGCTCACGCGCCCTTGGCCCTCGATGCTCCGCACCCTCTACAAGGAGCCCGAGCGCTTCGTGGAGACCTACTTCAAGCGCTTCGGCCCGCGCACCTACCTCGTCGGCGACGCCTCGCGCGTGGACCGGGACGGCTACTTCTGGGTGATCGGGCGCATCGACGACGTCGTCAACGTGTCCGGGCACCGGCTGTCCACCGCCGAGGTCGAGTCCGCGATCGTGGCCCATCCCGACGTCGCCGAGGCGGCGGTGATCGGCCAGCACGACGAGGACACCGGCCAGGCGATCGTCGCGTTCGTCACGCTCCAGGGCGACATGGAGGGCGACGAGCAGACCGTGGAGGGCATCCGCGAAACGGTCGCCGAGCGGATCGGCAAGTTCGCGCGCCCCAAGCGCATCATCTGGGCCGACGATCTCCCGAAGACGCGCTCCGGCAAGATCATGCGCCGGCTGCTGCGCGACATCGCCGAGGGGAGGGCGCTGGGAGACGTCACCACCCTTCGCGATCCCGACGTGACGGCGAAACTGCAGGACCGCGTCACCGAGCTGCAGGCGCAGGAGGACTGACCCACTAGGGGACATCCCCTATGGGCGCGGCTCGCCGCGCTGCGATCATCTGCGCATGGCCTCCCCAGGGGTCACGTCGGACGCGCCTCATCGCCGCGAGCTCTACCGCTACCCCGAGCGGGGTCTGGTGGGCGGGGTCTGTGCGGGGATGGCCGACGCGCTCGGCGCAAACGTCTGGCTCGTCCGCTTCGCGATGCTGCTCGTGATCCTGGCCGGCGGCGTGGGAATCGCGATCTACGCGGTCGCGTGGGCGCTCGTGCCGGTCGCGCCCGACAGCGAGGGCGCGCCCCGACCCGCCGGCTCGGTGGCGCGCGCGGTCTCCGCGCTCGCGGTGGTCGTGTTCCTTCTCGCCGCGATCAGATACAGCGGCGTTCGCTTCGGCGACACGGTCCTGTGGCCGATCGTGGTCGGCGCCTGCGGTCTCGCACTCGCCTGGCGCGTGATGACGGGCTCGACACCGTTGCTCGGCGGGCGGGGCGGCGACGCGAGCCGCGAGCGGACCTGGCAATCCAGCGCACGCGGCCTGATCGGCGCGGTGCTGCTGGTCGCGTTCGCGTCCTCCGCGCTGCTGCACTCGTTCGGCGTGCTGCGCAACCTCGGCAAGGAGATCGGGGCTGCGGCGATCATCGCCACCACGCTCGCCCTGCTGGTGGGGCCGTGGGCGGTGCGCGTCGCGCGCAGCCTTGCCGCCGAGCGCTCCGCGCGCATCCGTGAGCAGGAGCGCGCGGAGGTCGCCGCCCACCTCCACGACTCCGTGCTGCAGACGCTCGCGCTGATCCAGAAGCGCTCCGGCGACCCCCGTGCGGTCGCGAGCCTCGCGCGGCGCCAGGAGCGCGAGCTGCGCGGCTGGCTGTTCCAGCGCTCCGACGCGCCCGAGTCCGAGGGCACCAAGGGGGCGCTCGAGCGGGCCGCTAGCGAGGTCGAGGAGCTCCACGGCGTCCCGATCGAGGTCGTGATCGTCGGCGAGCGGCCGCTCGACGCACACCTCGAGGCGCTCGTGGCGGCGGCGCGCGAGGCGATGACCAACGCGGCCAAGTTCGCCGGCAGCGATCACGTGGACCTGTACGCGGAGCTCAGCGACGCGCGCGCGGAGGTGTTCGTTCGCGATCGCGGCGCGGGCTTCGACCCCGCGACGATCCCGCCCGACCGCCGCGGCGTGCGGGACTCGATCGTCGCGCGCGTCCAGCGCCACAAGGGCCGGGCCACGGTGACGAGCTCGCCGGGCAACGGGACCGAGGTCGAGCTCGTGATGGATTGCGCAGGCGCCGCGTGAGCGCGGAGCCGCGGGTACTGGTGGTCGACGATCACCACCTGTTCCGCGCGGGCGTGCGCGCCGAGCTGGCCGGCGAGGTCGACGTGGTGGGCGACGCCGGCGACGTCGAGGCGGCCGTGCGCGCGATCCGCGACGCGCGACCCGACGTGGTCCTGATCGACGTGCACATGCCCGACGGCGGCGGCGTGGAGGTGATCCGGAGAGCCGTCGCCGAGGGCCTGCAGACCCGTTTCCTCGCGCTGTCCGTCTCCGACGCCGCCGAGGACGTGATCGGCGTCATCAGGGCGGGCGCGCGGGGCTACGTCACCAAGACGATCTCCGGCGCCGAGCTGGCCGATGCTGTGCGCCGCGTCGCGGGCGGCGACGCGGTGTTCTCGCCCCGCCTCGCGGGCTTCGTGCTCGACGCGTTCGCCGGCGAGAGGGCACCTCCGGCCGGCGCGGGCGCCCCGGAGCCCGACGAGCTCGACCAGCTCACGCCCCGCGAGCGGGAGGTCCTGCGCCACATCGCGCGCGGCTACATGTACAAGGAGGTGGCCGCGCAGCTCCACATCTCCGTCAAGACCGTCGAGGCGCACGTGTCGGCGGTGCTGCGAAAGCTGCAGCTCTCGAGCCGTCACGAGCTCAGCCGCTGGGCGGTCGAGCGCCGGCTCATCGAGCTGTAACGTACCACGGTATATCGTGTAACGATATAGTCTGGCGCCCACTAGGGGCGATTCCCGATTGCGCGGGACGTCCCGGCGGGCGACATTGAGCGACGACCTGTCCACGACCCCGCGAGGACGATGACCAACACCGACTCCACCGCCCACGACCCCGGTGGGCCCGCGATCGAGACGCGCGGCCTGACGAAGCGATTCGGCACGCGCGCCGCGATCTCCGCGGTCGACCTCCACGTTCCCTGTGCATGTGCGTTCGGCTTTCTCGGCCCGAACGGTGCGGGCAAGACGACGATGATCCGGACGCTGCTCGGGCTCACGAGCGCGAGCGAGGGATCGATGGCGATCCTCGGGCACCCCGTTCCCGCCGAGCGCTCGGCGGCGCTGCGAAGCGTGGGGGCGATCGTCGAGGAGCCGCGCTTCCATCCCCACCTCACCGGCCGCGAGAACCTGCGGATCGTGGCGGCGGTGCGCGGCCCCGAGGTCGACGCCCGGATCGCGCCCGCGCTCGCCCGCGTCGGCCTCGCTGAGCGCGCGGACGAGAAGGTCAAGCGCTACTCGCTGGGGATGCGCCAGCGGCTCGGCGTGGCGCGCTGCCTGATCGCCGACCCGAAGCTGCTGATCCTCGACGAGCCAACCAACGGCCTCGACCCCGGCGGCATCCAGGAGTTCCGGTACATGATCCGCGCGCTCGTCGAGGAGGAGGGCCGGACGGTGTTCCTGTCCTCGCACCTGCTCGACGAGGTCGAAAAGATCTGCGACGCCGCGGCGATCGTCGATCGCGGCCGGGTGGTCACCCAGGGAGCGATCTCCGAGCTCGCCGCCGGCGGCGCGAACGCGGAGCTGATTGTCGGCACGGGAGCGCCGGAAGACGCGATCGCTGTCCTGCGCAACACAGATCTGGTGTGTGACTGCACCCGCTCGGACGAGGGCCTGCGGGTGGTGCTCGCCGGCGAGCCCGACACGGCGGCCGCCGTCAACGCGCTGCTCGTGGAGGCGGGCGTCCCGGTGATGCGGCTGGAGCCCGTCCGGCACAGCCTCGAGCAGCGTTTTCTGGAGATCACCGCGCGGCTCGACGAGCCCGCGCTCGAGCAGGAGGTGTCCGCATGAGCGCCGCGATCGCCGTGCGCATGGTCGGAGCGGACCTGCTGAAGCTGCGCAAGAAGCTCGGGACCGTGATCTGGTCGCTCGTGCTCGCGCTCGGGCCCGTGCTGATCTTCTTCATCGTCCGCGCCGCGCAGCACGGATCGAACCCCGCCGAACACGGTCCCGCCGGCGGCACCGAGGGCTTCATGGACTCGATGCGGGTCCTCGCCGTCCTGTTCGGCCCGCTCGCCGGGATCATGATCGGCGCCGAGGCGGGGGCCGGCGATGTGGCATCGGGAGTGTTCCGGGACCTCGTCGTCACGGGCCGCTCGCGCCTGGCGCTGTTCTTCACCCGCGTGCCCGCCGCGATCGCCGTCACGTGGCTGGTGACGCTCGCGGGCTTCGCGCTCGTCGTCGCGGGTACGTTCGCGTTCGCCTCGGGCGCGGAAACGCCCACCGTCGCCGACCTCGCCAACGGCCTCGCGTTCTCGCTGTTCTCGACCGGCGTGATCTGCATCGTGGCGGTCGGGTTCGCGGCGCTCACCTCGTCCAGGCCCGCGGCGCTGACCGTCCTGATCGGCTGGCACCTCGTTGCGAGCCCGATACTCGGGTCGATCGGCTCGCTCGGCAGCTCGCGCAAGCTGATCCTCGACCAGGCGATCAACCACTTCAGCCCCGTGCGGCTCGGCGATCACAACGCCAACGTCGCGATGGGTGCCACCACCGCGACGATCGTCGTGGTGGCGTGGATCGCGCTCTTCCTCGCGCTCGGTGCGTGGCGCACGCGCACCATGGACGCGTGAGCAACTCCGCCGCCCGCGTCGCTGCCGCTGCGGCAGGGTGCCCCCGGTCGTGCTCCCCCAACCCGGGGGCACCGCGGGCGGCGGCAGGGCCTCTAGACCTTGCGGTGCTCGGGAACCCAGGAGCCGTCGTCCCGGCGGACGAAGTCCTGGAACAGCTCCGGCGCCTCCGCGAGCATCTTGCGGGCGACGTCGTCGAACACCATCCTCAGCTCCTCCTCGGCGCCGGGAGCCGTGCGCATCTCGATCACGTGCCGCAGCGTGCGCACGTTGGCGGTCCACAGGATGTCGGTGCTGAGGCCGATCGGCGCGAGCCGGCGCAGCGCGGAGGTGATCTCCTTCTTGACCGCGAACGGCACGCCCTCCTCGTCGAGGCCGAGCTCCTCGGCCGCGCTCACCTGGAACTCCTCGAGCTGCTCGACGAGGCTCAGCACCTGTCCGCGGATCGGCTCGAGCGCCGGGGGCACGCGAAAGCCGATGTCGGTGAGGCGGACGTAACGCAGGCTCTCCTGGCTGAACGCCGAGCCCGCGCGGTGCCTGACGAGCTCGTGGGTGAAGACCCGCGAGACGCTGCGGAACGCGAACGAGTAGCTCGCGTGCTCGAGCACGCTCCCGTGCAGGCTCGAGAGGATGTTGCCGAAGTAGGCATGGCGGTCGGTGCGCACACGCGTGACGTTGGCGTTCAGTCCGGGCTCCCAGCTGCGGTAGCAGATGCGTCCCGCGACC
>Ga0187823_10000433_pt1 | contig 10213 bp, 9 predicted proteins | sample NC_wetland_sal_i_12_FD_132968 | JGI IMG/M metagenome (GOLD analysis project Ga0187823, IMG submission 132968) | Wetland sediment microbial communities from Neuse River Estuary, North Carolina, USA - SourceSoil_3 | ecosystem: Environmental > Aquatic > Freshwater > Wetlands > Sediment | place...
CGCCGCCGACCGTCGCGGGCGCCTACTGCTCGAGCGCGACAAGGACCGGGACGCGCTGCGGTGCCTGCTCGTGGGCGACTCAGCCCGCGGCTACGTCCAGAGGGCGAGGTTGCAGCGCCCGCGCCGACTACCCTCGTCAACGTCCGGGGGTGCTGGACGAGCACGGCGTACGCGACATCAGTGCGCCCGCGGCCATTGTGGCGCACAGCGCGCTCCAGCACGACGAGGAACGAGGGCATCGATGAGGGCGGCACGTGCCGGTCGCGCCCCGTCGCTACCCGTGAACGGCCCGCTGACGGACATCCACCGGCAGGACCAATAAGAATGCTCCCATGGGAAGGCGGGGACCGGAATGAACGAGGGCGCCCGAAAGGTCCACAGACGAAAGCCGCGCGGCCTGCGCGCGGCCGTCATCACGGTGCTTGAAGACTCCAAGGACTCGCTGACCCCGAGGGAGATTTGGGAGGAGGTCAGCCGCCGCGGGCTCCACGTGAGCGACGGCAAGACCCCCGAGGCAACCGTGAGCGCGATGTTGTACCGACGCACCCACGAGTTTGAGAGGGTCGGTCCCGGCCGATTCCGCCTGAGGAGCGCCCGGAGCTAGCCCCTTGGGTCCGTCATCGCGAGCCAGGCCAACGTATGCAGCACGCCGATCTCGGTCGCTCGCGCTCGTTCGGGGCCGTCCAAGGCGTCGATGATCGGCGACAGGAAATCCTCAGCGTGCGGACCGAGCAAGGGCCCGATCGCCAGGAGCGCTGGCCCAACGTCATCACCGCGGCTAGGGTCTACGGGTACCTTCGGCACGACGCCGTGCTTCAACATGTCGATCCGCTCTTGCGACATCGCCTCGCAGGTCATGGGTCTCCTTTCGCTTTTCGATCGCTGCAGCCGTGGGCTCCACGTCACGTTCGGGAAGGTCGGGGCTGCTACGCCTCCAGCATCGTCGCGACGAGAGCGTCCAGGTCGTCGGAGTACTCAACGCGCGGCTCCATCGCGGTTCGTGGGAGCACGAGGCTCCAGCCGTCCTTGCCCTCTGAGGCATCCCGGCTGAGGTCGACCTCGCCGCGGACCACCAGCGCCATTTTCGGAGCCTCCAGAGCGAAGAGCTTGCCCCTGACCTTCGCGTCCAGTAGATGGCGTCCGGTCGTGTCCACGGCCCAGCATGCGCCCTGCCTCCAGATCAGGAAGTCGGGGTAGAACGTGAGCGAGTCGCCGACCTTCTTCGGCAGGGGCACGCCGTAGCCTTGGCTGCCAGTTGTCGGGTTCCGAACCCAGGTCACGCCCTTCACCCGGTCAATCGCCTGGGCGAACGGAGCCTCGTCTTTGTTGAAGTCGCTGCGCGAGTATTGGCTGTGGGCGGCGCGGCTGAACGAGATCATGTCCTCGTTGCGGGGCCGGTACTCGCTCACGGTCCAGATCATGCGGGCGGGGTCCGGGTCCTCCTCGTACTCCACGCGGTCCTCGTAGTAGTCCACGATCCTGCCGGCGAGGGCGGCGAGTTCGTCTTGCGCCTGCGAGCCGTGGCAGCTTTGCTGCTCAAACGCTGGGCCGTTGAAGCGGTCGGGGTGGATCGCGTTGCGGCAGTTGCGGTTGCGTTGGAGGATGCGCTGGCGCACGAACGAGCCGTTGCGAGTGCGCGCGCTGCGCAGGACTGCGATGTCCTCGTACTCCTCGCTGCCGTCCTCGAGGGAGACGACGGCCTTGCGGCCCGTGCCGGGCGCCTCCAAGTCCTCGGGTTCCCATTCCCGGGACGCGGTAGTCCGCAGTTCTTTCTCCGGCGGGCCCATGTTCGGAGCGCTCAACGACCAGCGTTTGAGACTGAGGTTTTTCGCGCCCTTCTTCACGGCCACCGGCGTGAGCGGGTCCTTGCGCGTCTTCACGCGCACCGTCGCGAAGGCCGGTTCGTCCTCGGGCGCGTAGAGGCGCAGCTCGGCCTTCAGCTCGGACACCACGGTTTCGTACGCCGAGGTGGGCGTCTCCAGGATCAGCGTGGCCGTGTTCAGCGCTTCCGCGGCGAAGCGGCGAGCGCGTGGTTGGCGCAGAACGCGACCGACGATCTGGCGGATGCGCACGAACGACTTCGTGACGCCGTCGAAATAACAGACGTACGCCTCGGGGTCATCCCATCCCTCCTGGAGCGCTTGGTTGAAGATGATGTGGCGGTAGCGGGGCTCTAGTTGGCTGAGGCTGGCGACGCGCTCAGCGTCCTCGGGCAGCTCCTTTGTTTCCGTGTACACGGCGATCTCGTCGGCGGGCACGCCGCGCGAGCGGAGGTGCCTCCAGATCGTGACGGGGCGCGCCTCCTCGGTTGAGCCCTTCCGCGGGTTGCTCTTCTCCACGACGTAGATCGCCCGCGGCGTCACGCCGGCATCCTCAGCGTCGGCCGCAGTCTGCACGCGCTCCAACGCTGCGAGGGCGCCGTCCAGGCTCTCTTCCGAGCCGCTGCGGTAGTCAACGACCTCAATCGTCGTCTTCAGGAGGTTCGCGTCAACTACATCGCGGGTCTTGATCGGGACTTTGCCCGCAGCGAGTAGCGCTTTCGTCTCCTCACCCTGGTTCAGCGCCTCCTCCCATTTCGTGAAGAGGTCGTTCACGAGCGGCGTCGCGGAAGCCATGAAGAAGCCGCGGGCGTGGAGCGCTGCGAGCTGGTCTAGCTGAACCTCGCTCTGGTTGTGGCTCTCGTCCGAGACGATCCAGAGCGGTCGCTTCAGGCTCTCGCGCAACTGATCAAACGGGGCGCCGTCGCCGGCCCAGTCCGGTTGCTCCCGGCGCAGGCGCAGGCGGGCATCGCCGTTGGTGCCGGGTTCCGCCTCGTTCCACGAAGCAACGGTAAGGACCCAAATCGTGAGGCCGGTCTCGCCGTCAATCAGCTCACGCCAAGCAAGCTGGCTCGGGATGTCCCGAATGACCTTCGTGTTCGGGGGCAGCAGGGGCCGGTACTTGCCGTTCAGGTTCGCGTACGTCTGCTCCACGACTGCGCTGGATCGCGTCGTCCAGAAGATCACAGCGTCGCCGAGGCCGCCGACGGCGCTCGCGAGTACCGGCGTCTTACCCGAGCCGGTGACCGCCTTCAGCTGGCCGAGGAACGGGATCGGGGATTCGCCGTATTCCGGCGGGTGGCCGCGGCGTACCGCGTAGGCCACCCAGGACAGCGCGGCGTCCCTCAGGGCCTGCGCTGCTTCTTCCTGGAACGGGAAGAGGCGGAAGCTATCCGCCGTCATCCGCGGCGCTGAGCAGCGCAGTCTCCAGGGTCTCCACGGCGTCTGCGTCCCCGGCGAGCACCGCGTCGTCGTCCTCGGCGATCTGCAACGCCGCCAGGATCTCATCGGGGATCTGACAGAACCGAAAAGACTCGGGCGTTTCGCCGATCTCGCACGTCGCCGCGTACGCGCGCAGCGGACGACGCAAGCCCCTCGCCGTGGCCTCGTCAAACATCGCGACGAGTACGTCGCGCGTGATCGCGGAGTCCTGCCGTCCTTTCCAGCAGAGACAGATGGCCTCCTGGCGCGAGTTGTGGCCGATCACGTAGTCGCCAGCGACGCGCGTGATGCCGCGGCCCTTCCCCGTGGCGTCGGTGTGCACGATCAGGTTCGCGATCGCCTCTCGCTCCAACTCCAGGATCGCGTCCCGGTTCAGGCGGCGCCCCGTCGCTTCAAACGTGAACCCACCCGGCAGGTCCTCCTTCTGAATCGCTGCCTTCAGGCGCGGCGCGATGAACGTGCGGCAGTATCGGTCCTCGCGCGTGCCCTCCTCAATGAGGATGAACCGGCGCGAGCCTCCGTCCGCGGCGTTGAGCCGCATGACGGCGTGCCCCGTCGTGCCGGAGCCCGCGAACGGGTCCAGCACGAGCGCGTCGGAGTCGCCCGCGAACCCGACCAGCGTCTCAATGAGCGTCGTCGGCTTGGGGTTCGGGAAGCGCCCGGCGTCCTTCGGGAGGAGCCGCTTTAGATCGGCGGCGCCCCCGCGGGAGCCCAGCTCAATGACGCCGCGAAGCGGAGGCCGAAGCTCCCGCAGGTACTTCTTGACCTGCACGAGCCGGCGCGGGTCTTTGGGGTAGATGATCCGACCCTCCGACTCCATGCGCCGCATCGTCTCCTCGGGGAAGCGATAGCCGCGACCCGGCTTCTTGTGGACCTGTCCCGTCTCCGGGTTCACAACGTCGTACACGTAGCCGCCGGGATGCGGGTTCTCCGTGGTGCGGTTCGCGGCGTACGGGCCGCGCTCGTCCACGAAGCAGTAGCGTGCGAGGTCGCCGAGGTCGACCAAGCCTTCGGCCTCGGGGTCGTCAGCCGCCTCAAACGCTGCGACCTGCTCCTTGACCGCGGCCTGGAAAGCCTTGTCAATCGCCGCGACTTTCCCGCGGTGCTTCTTCTTCAGAGCCTCGTACGTTTGCAGAAGCCAGAGCTGCGCGGGGCTGTCGCCGGACCAGACCCGCGGCACCGCGTCCTCGCGCTTCGCGTAGCAGAGGACGTACTCGTGACCGACGGCGATGCGGGTGGGGTTGTTGTCCGCCGCCTGCTTCCAGACGACGACGCCGAGGCGGTTGCGCTCGCCGAATATCTCGTCCATCAACATGCCGAGCCTGAAGAGCTCGATGTCGTTGATGGAGACGAAGCAGATGCCGTGGTCGGCGAGGAGCTGCCACACGAGCCAGAGCCGCGGCCCGATGAAGTTCAGCCACTTCGTGTGGCGACCGCCGTCCTCGTTGTTGACGTACACCATGTCGTCGGCGTCCGCGTTCGGGTCGTGGAAACGCGCGTCGGAGTACGCGAAGTCGCGCTTTCCGGTGTTGTATGGCACGTCCAGGTACGCCACGTCCACCATGCCCTGGTACTGCGAGCGCAACGAGACCATGACCTGGAGGTTGTCGCCCTCAATGACGCGGCTGTCGCGGGGCTTCCCGAACGACAGCTTCGGCACCGGCTCCAGCATGCGCGGCGCGGGCATCCTTGTTCGGTAGCCCTTCCGGCCCTCCCAATGTAGGTACATACCGGCTCCCGCGGGCCGGCCCGGGGCGTGCGTCACCGGGTCCAGCGAGACCCGCCCGTTCGTCGTCTCCCCGCTCCTTGCGGACTTCCTGCGTGTCGTTGCCATCGTTCCTCCGATTCTCGCCGATTACGCGGCGTGGCGCCCCCCGGTTGCCGCGGGCGGTAACAGCGAACATACGTTCGCATCGGCGTCGGACGGCCCGCGCGCAGCTAGCGCGCTGAACGCCGCGGCCGACGTGACCGCGACGAGTGGCCCGAAGTCCAGCTTAAGGGCGCGGACGACCTAATACGAGGCGCTGCCCGCGAAGCACCGACTCGCGAACGAGGGCATCGGTGAGGTCGCCGTTCAGGCTCCAGCTCTGCTCATGGCGCCAGCTCCGGATCGCCAAGCACCTGCGCAAGCATCGCCATTATGTGCGCTCGCGTCGCCGGCCAGAGGGGCTCGGGGTCCGCCTCCCCGGCGAGTCCCACGAGCGCCAGTCCACGCATGGTCGCCTGCCCAGTGGCGATGAGGGGAACGACGTCGCGCCGCCCGGCGTGTTCCGGGAAGAGGATTGGCGCGACGCTCGCGTTCAAGCGGCCCATTTCGTCGTGCTCCCCGGCGACGTGCTGGCGTAGCTCAGGGTCGGTTCGCGCGCCAATCCCGAGCTCGATGAGCGCGGTGAACAGTGGTCCCCTGTAGATGCGCCACATGCGGTCGAGCAGGAGTTCCTGACGCTTTCGGGCGGAGCGGGTTTTCGGCGCGCCTCCCGCGAACATCTCGCTCACGGATTTGGCCCTGATGTAACCAACCAGCTCGCCGAGCAGCGCCGCCTTGGACGCGAAGTGGTGTTGCAGCGCGCCGGGGGTCACGCCGGCACGCTCAGCTATGCGCCGCGTCGTTGTGTTCGCGTAGCCGTACTCGACGAGGCACTCGATCGCGGCGTCCAGCAGCGCCGCGTGCGTCGCCGCCCGCCGCTCGGTCTGGGTGCGGCGTTTCCGTTTGTTGGCTGAGGCTGGGGAGGCGATCGTCTGAGTATCGCGCGGCGACGACTGGCCGCGGGGCGCGGTCCGGCCAAAAAACATTCCAGGCGGCTGGAATGTAGTAGCTTACGCCGCGGTGCCGGAGACATTGCTTGCGTTGGGTCGCGAATGGCTCGCCTCCACGGGCGAGATCGGGCGCTTCACGGGCGAGATCGTTCGCGACGTCTGGGGCGGGCGGGTGTTCCGCTTCTTCGGCGAGTCGCTGCGCCAGTGCGGGATCCTGATTGTCGGCTCGACCCTGATCATCTGGACGCTGATGTTCATCCTCGGGCTGCAGTGCGGGATCGAGGGCGCCTACTTCACCGCGGCCGAGGGCGCGCCGGCGTACTCGGGCGTCTTCACGGCGTGGTGCGACCTGCGGGAGATCACGCCGTACGCGTTCGGCTACATGATGGCCGCCAAGGTCGGCACCGGGATCGTGGCCGAGCTGGGGGCGATGCGGATCTCCGACGAGATCGACGCGCTCGAGGTCATGGGCATCAACTCCATCACCTTCCTCTGCGCGACCCGCCTGCTCGCCGCGTGGCTGGTGCTCCCGTTCATGTACATGGCCGGGATCGGCGCCGCATTCCTCGCCTCCTACATCGCCGTGGTGCAGCAGATCGGCTACGTCTCATCCGGCGGGTACTTCCTGATCTTCTGGCAGTTCCAGAACCCGCCCGATTTCTTATACAGCTTGATCAAGGCCATGTTCATGGCCACCGCGATCGTGCTCGTCGCGTGCTACTACGGATACAACGCCAGCGGCGGGCCCGTCGGTGTCGGCAAGGCGACAGCCAAGTCGATGGTGCTGAACCTGGTCCTCGTGCACGTCATCGGAGCGCTCGGAACACAGATTTTCTGGGGCGCCAATCCGCGTGCTCCGATCGGAGGATGAGCACATAGCCCTTGCCGCAGGCGCACGTCCCCGGAGTCCAGAGCCGCGCTGCGTCAAGGTGTCGGCGGCGTCGACCGATCATGCTTCTTGGAAACCGATGACCGACCGAATCCTTGATCGTCTGTACGTGAAGCCCGGCAGCCGTCTGAGGACGAGCCGCGGCATTACGGCATCCGCGGTCACGGCGTGCGTCGTCGTGTTCGGCGCGACCGGGAGCAAGAGCACGGGAGGCGCGTTCCTCGGCCTACTCATCATCTCGCCGTTGATCTGGTGGGGCTGTTGGGTGATCCTTGGCATGCTACGCGCGCTCGGCGCCGACCTCGTGCGCGGCCGACCGCCGCAGGCCAAAGTCGGGAGGGCCTGGCAGGGGAGCGCGTCCACGCGCCAACAGCTCCGCCAGGACAGCAACGGAGACATCCTCACTGACCGCGGCGGCATCCTCCTCCGTAGGCGGCGGTGGTTCATCGCCTCCGGCACGCCGCCCTTTGAGATCCCCGACGGCCGCTACCAGCGCATCGCCGAGGAGCAGGAGCACGAGCCGCAGTTCCTCGCGACCTGGCGGGACCGCTCGTTTTGGTGGTACGACGACGCCTTCTACTGGACGACGGCGGGCGCGTACACGGCCGACGACATCAAGGCCCTGCTGTTCAAGCGGCAGCGCGACCGGGAACGCGAGCTCGACCACGCCCACGCCGTGCTCGCGGCGTCAGCGTCGCCGGCCGCGCGGAAGCGCGAACCAATCCCGCGGGACGTGAAGAAAGCCGTATGGGAACGCGACGAGGGCAAGTGCGTGGACTGCGGCAGCGACTTTGACCTGCAGTACGACCACGTCATCCCGTTCAGCATGGGCGGGTCCTCCACCGTCGAGAACCTGCAGCTCCTGTGCGCGAAGTGCAACCAAGCCAAGGGCGGCAGGCTCTAGCTGGTGCCCGAAAAAATTGCCCGTTCTAGCGGCCGAAGCTTTACAACCCGCGGCGCTCCGGCGTAAGTCTTGGACGATGGGAGCTGGTCGGGGCGCAAGACGTCGCGCCCGAAGCACGCACCATGTTGGCGGCCTGAGGCGCGCACGCCTCAACGAGCTGTGTGGCGGGCGGGCGAGATTCACGAGGTACTCCGAGGCGTTCAGCTTCCGGTCGCCGGAGGGCGATGAAGTGCTGGCTTTACGTCGCGGAGGAGTACGGGTCCCGCTCCGGCAAGGGCGACGCGCGGAGGAGCCTGGTGCTCGCGCAGGAGGACGACCTGTTCTGGGTCATCGGCGCTGCCGAAGCCCACGCCGAGCCTCCGCAGCCGTACGTGCCACGGCTCCCCGGCGAGCCCGTGCCATTCCGAAACGCGACCTACTGAAGGGCGGCGCGCCACGCGAGGCTACACGGCTATGACGGCCGCCCGTGCCGCGTCTACGCGGTGGAGGAGGGCCGCGGTCGCCGGGTCTCCGCAGGCCGTTGCGCTACGGCATCCGCTTTGTGGACGGGGACGCGTATCGGGTCGTGCCGGCGGGCGAGCTGGCGCTCAGTCCCGTGTAGCCCAGTCGGTGCCGCCCTGGAGCGGGCGTGAGCCGCGGCACCACGTGCGTTCCCGCCCTACTGGCGTTCTTGTCGGGGGCCGGACTCCGTGGAGCCAGGCCCCCCGTGGTGGCCGTCGTGCGCCCCTACGGGCTGCCACCTACGGTTGATGACCACGAGCAGGCGGACGCGGCCAACGAGTTTCGCGTCAATTGTTGCGTCTGCTGGCCGGCGCCGTGAGCGCGCTCCGTATCCCGCTCCAGATTAGGTCCTTGGCGGTGTCGGCGAGCGCCGTGCGCGACGCGTTCTCGTGGTGCAGGGACCACGTTATGAGGCCGTCCACGGCGGAGCGCACGAGCTCCGCGTGCGCCGTGGCGGCGGCGCGGCGACTCAGCCGACCTCGGGGCTGGTAGTCCGCGGTTTCCAGGAGCCGCGCGGCTGACTGCTGTGTGCCGACTTCGCGTAGCTGGCGTTGCAGCTCCGCCGTCTCGGGGTCGCTGGAGTCCCCGAGGAGGAACTGCCAGGCATGGGGGTTCGCGTGAGCGAACGCGAACATTCCGCGCACGAGGTCCCGGAAGCGCTCCTCCAGCGTTCCCGTCTGGCCGAAGCTCGCGGCCGTCGCGAGGAGCCGTTCTGAGTGATGTTGGAACGAAGCGCGGTGGAGATCCAGCTTGGACGCGAAGTGGTTGTAGATCACGGGCTTACTGATGCCCGCGGCATCGGCGATCTCCGCGACGGAGGCCGCGTGGTAGCCGCGGGCCGCGAACACGCGCGCGGCCGCGTCCAGGATGTTCTCGCGCCGCTCCTCCGCCGTCATTCGCCCGCGCACGCCTCCGGCGTCGTCGCGAGTCAGCTCCTCCTCTTGTGCGCGCATGGTAACTTTACCTACCGGTAAGTATAGTAACGGCGGGACAAGCGTGGCGGAACAAGATCAGATAACGGTCGGCGGTGGCGGCATCGGCGGACTCATCGCCTCCATCCTGTGCGCGCAGCGCGGACGCAGGGTGGTGCTCCTGGAGGCCACGAGCAAGCTCGGCGGCAGGGCGAGGTCCGCGGACGGCCCGTATCGCGCGAACTACGGACCGCATGCGCTGTACGGCGACGGAGCGCTGTACGGGTGGCTCCGGCGTGAGAAGCTGCTGCCGCCGCTCGCACGGCCGCTCGCGCCGACGATGTGCTTCCGCGTAGCCGGGCGGGTCAAGCGCCTGCCGACGCCGCTGGTCACCGCCGCCCTGAGGTTGCGCGGCGACGCGCCCGCCGACGTTGATTATCGGAGCTGGGCGGCCGGGCGCGCGGGGGAGGACGCGGCGGAGGCCGCGATCGGCTTTATGTCACTGCCGACGTTCCACCACGACCCGGGCGAACTCTCCGCCGCGTTCTGCCACGAGCGCTTCCACCGGCTCATCTACCACGGGCACCGCGTCCGCTACGTCGTCGGCGGTTGGAGCGTGCTCGTGGAACGCCTCGCGGAGCGTGCGCACGAACTCGGTGTGAACGTCCAGACGGAGGCCCCGGTACGCGAGCTGCCGCAGTCGCCGGTGATCCTTGCCCTTCCGCTCAGTGCTGCGCGCCGGCTCCTCCCGGACCGAGAACTGCCCCCCTCGGGCACCCGGGTGCTCCTGCTTGATGTTGCGGTCCGGTCGAGGAGGTCGCCGCGCGCCGTCTTTGACCTCACGGACAGGCTCTACCTCACGCGCACGAGCGGGCCGGATGCGAGCCTTGCGCCGGACGGCGAGGACCTGATCCAGACGAGCGCGGGGATGCGGCCCGGGGAGACGGTGGACGAAGCGACGAGCCGGGTTGAGGCCGCGCTTGACGACGCC
>Ga0187823_10000434_pt1 | contig 10201 bp, 6 predicted proteins | sample NC_wetland_sal_i_12_FD_132968 | JGI IMG/M metagenome (GOLD analysis project Ga0187823, IMG submission 132968) | Wetland sediment microbial communities from Neuse River Estuary, North Carolina, USA - SourceSoil_3 | ecosystem: Environmental > Aquatic > Freshwater > Wetlands > Sediment | place...
CATGAGAGAAATCCCCGGTATGTCTTGCGGACCAGCGACAGCTTTGACATCACCTTCACTTTCTCTCCCGAGTTTAACCAGACCGTGGTGGTTGAGCCCGATGGCTTTGTGACTTTTCGCGGCGCCGGCAGCGCGCACGTTGCCGGTCTGACCCTGCCTGAGCTCACGGAGACGATCAAAAAAGCGTACGCCGGCATTCTCCACGATCCGCTGGTGACCGTGTCCCTCAGGGACTTCGAAAAACCTTACTTCATCGCAGCCGGCCAGGTCGCGAAGCCGGGTAAATACGACCTTCGCGGTGATCTCTCCCTGACGGAGGCGGTCAATATTGCCGGCGGATTCACCGAGTCTTCCAAACATTCCCAGGTCTTGTTGTTTCGGCATGTGGGGAACAACAAGGTGCAGGCGCAGATCTTCGACGTCAAGAAGATGCTGGCCTCGCGCGATTTAGCGGAAGATCCGCGACTGATGCCGGGCGACATGCTGTTTGTCCCGCAGAACGCGATCTCCAAGATTCGCAAGTACCTGCCCACCAGCAGCATGGGCCTTTATGCCAATCCACTCACGCCGTAAGAGGTAAGAGGTAACTGATATGAGATTTGACACCAGTCTGGACCGGCCACTGATAGCGCCGACACCGCGCGACCTGTTCGCCGTCATCTTTCGGCAGCAGCGGGTCGTTCTCGTCTCGTTCATCGTGGTCCTGCTGGGAATGAGTCTTTCATGGTTGCTCACGCCGCGATATCGGGCGCACATGAAGATCCTCGTCCGCCGCGAACGCCTGGATCCCGTCGTGTCGTCCGAGGCCAACGTCACCCAAAACAAGCCGGAGGAGATGAGCGAAGAAGAGCTGAATTCTGAGGTCGAGCTGCTGAACAGCCAGGAGCTGCTGCGAAAAGTGGTCCTGGCCACAGGGCTGCTCAACACGCAACCCACCGCTGCCGGATCCAGCGCCGCTCCCAACGAAGTGGATATCGCGAGAGCCACAGAGCGTTTGCGTTCCCGGCTCAGCGTCGAGCCTTTACACAAGACCAATATTATCTCGGTCGCGTTTGACGCGTCCGACCCCGAATTAGCGGCGCGAGTGCTGAAGAGCCTGGCCGGCCTCTACGTGGAGAAGCATCTCGAGGTCCATCGCCCAACCGGCGAATTCAAGTTCTTCGATCAGCAGACGGAGCGCTATCGCGCCGGCCTCATGGACGCAGAAACCCGCCTGGAATCGTTCGCCAAGCAACGCGGAATCGTGGCCCCGGACCAGGAGCGTGATCTGGCGGTTGAGAAGATGTCCGAGTTCAAGGCGAATTATGAGCAGACCCAGGCGCAGATTGCCGAAACCGAGCAGCGCATTCGAATGCTTCAGGCGCAGGATTCCTCGCTGCCGCCGCGCCAGCTTTCGCAGGTTCGGACCTCCGATAACCCCCAGCTGATGCAGCAGCTGAAATCCACGCTCCTGACCCTCGACCTCAAGCGCACGGAACTTATGAGCAAGTACGATCCCTCCTACCGCCCGGTGCAGGAGGTCGACAAGCAGATCGCGGACACACAGGCCGCGATCGCGAAAGAGGAAAGTACTCCGATCCGGGAGGAGACCAGCTCGGAGAATCCAGCCCACGAGTGGGTGGCCGTGGAACTGGCGAAGGCGCAAACCGAACTGGTGGGCCTGAAGGCCAAGGCCGCCGCCAACGACGCCTCGTTGAGCCAGTATCGCGCCAGCGCCGGCAGGCTCCGCGACGCTTCGATTGCCCAGCAGGATTTGCTGCGCGCGAAAAAAACCCAGGAAGACAATTACCTGCTCTATCTCCACAAGTCGGAGCAAGCCCGCATCAGTGATGCGCTCGACCAGCGCGGCTTTCTCAACGTCGCCATTGCAGAACAGCCGACCGTGCCCGCTCTTCCCGCGCGTTCCTCGCTGCTTTACGGCCTGCTCAGCCTTTTCCTGGCGGGTGCGGGGAGCCTGGGTCTGGCGATGGTTACAGACTTCTTCAGTAGGTCCTTCCGGACGCCCGATGAAGTGATGGCTTACCTGGGTGCTCCGGTTTTGGCGGCGATTCCCAGGAACTCGCTATTAAGGAGCTGAGCATGAGCAAGAACGTCGAAGCGTTGTACAGAATGCGCGCCCTGGTGGCCGAAACTCCGGCTCCGGTCGAGGTCCCGGTCGAAGCCGCAGTGCCAATTCCAGTTCCGCTTTCTGTCCCCACGCTTCTGGATAACAATCGTTTTCAGATATCGGGACCCAAGTTCAGCAGCCCCCCGCACTCGGAGATTCTGAAACTGGTTCACGTGCTTTTCCTCTCTTCCGCGAACGCTCCGCATCACGTGATGTTCTGCGGCGTCGATACCGAGGAAGGCAGCGGTCTGGTCTGTGCTTCCGCCGCCCGGGCGCTGGCCAGCGAGGTTTCGAGCCGGGTCTGCCTGGTGGATGCCAAGGGCCTGGGACCCTCGCTGCAGCGTTCGTTGCACCCGGATGAATCCGCCCCCGCGTCTTCCACTTCCCTGGTGCAGCACAATTCAGTGGCCCGGCAGATCGACCGGAACCTGTGGCTGGTTTCGGCTAAGCAACTGAGCTCGGTCGGAGTCTCGAATGGCGGCGCGGAGCAGATGTGTTCCCGCCTTCTGGATTTGAGGAAGGAATTTGGATATTTGCTGGTCGACGCCCCGCCTCTCGGCGTTGACATTATTGCCTCGGTGCTGGGCCAGGTCACGGATGGAGTCGTGCTGGTCCTGGAAGCCCATGCTACCCGCCGGGCAACCGCACGGAGAGCGAAGGAGACCCTGGAGGCAGCCAACGTTCCGTTGCTGGGAACGGTGCTGAACAATCGAACCTTTCCGATCCCGGAGAAACTTTACCGCAGGCTATAAAACGAATGAGCCCCGATCGTATCCGCATCAGTGACCAGAATTCGAACGCCGGAGCCGGGATTGTGACCCAGGCGAACGGAGTGTTGCCGTGACCTTGTAGAAACGTTCAATGATTATGGAGCAAATGTCCCCCCACATATTGCTCTGCTGTGACCGTCGATGGAACCCGTAAATTCACAGATCCACCGGTTTCGGTGGGAGATCGCGGCCCGTCAGGCTCGCGGTTTCTGGGAAATCCGTTGACCGTGGCGGGGATGACTTTACGCCCGCGAGGAGTACCCGGAAATTTATGCCGACAGGCGTGAGCGCGCAACTTCAACCGGCGATTTCGACAGCAGCGGTGCGGCCGAAAGTGCTTCAGGTTCTCGAGGCCACGGGCGCCGGCACGGCCTGCTATGTCTCGGACCTGCTGCTGAATATCGATACTGCGGCTTTCGATCTTTCCTTTGCGTATTCGCCGGTCCGCTCCGATCCGCGCTTTCTAAAGGACCTTCAGCACATCGCAACCCGCGGAGTCCGGCTGTACGAGATACCGATGCAGCGGAACATCCGTCCCATCCAGGACGCGAAGGCGCTGCGTGACCTCTATCGTCTGATTAAGAAGCAGGAATTCGATATCGTTCATGGCCACAGCTCGAAGGCGGGCTTCCTGGCGCGTTTAGCGGCCAAGCTGGCTGATCCTGGAATCGTCACCGTTTATTCTCCGCATGCGATATCGATCCCGGCTCACCCGAAGTATTGGTACCTGGAGCGTTTCGCCGGGCTGCTGACCAATGCCGTCCTCGGAGTGAGCCGGTCAGAACGCGACGAACTGGAAACTTATCAGCTGGTGCCGCGCTCCAAACTTCGCTACGCGACCGCGGGCATCGATGTCGAAGCCTATGTCGGCTCATTCGGCGGCTGCGATCTTCGGCGGCAGATCGGCGTACCGGACGGTAGCATCCTCATCGGTTCGGCGGGACGCGTCACTTCCCAGAAGGATCCAGCCACCTTTCTCAACGCAGCCGCCAAAACACTGGAGAGCGGTGTGAACGCGCACTTTGCCTGGGCCGGTTCCGGCGACCTGCAGTCCACGTCGCAAAGCATGGCCAGAAATCTGGGAATCGAAAAGAAGGTGACCTTTCTGGGATATTGCCCGGACCTGCGGCCTTTCCTTGATGCCATCGACATTTTCGCTCTTACTTCGCGCTACGAGTCTTTCGGGTACGTGACCTGCGAGGCCATGGCGATGGGCAAGCCCGTGGTGGCCACCAATGTTGCGGGCAGTAACGAACTGGTACAGCACGGCGTGACTGGCTACCTGGCGGATGTCGCCGACGCCCAGGGCCTGGCAGCGGCATTCATGGGCCTGGCTGCCGACTGCAAATTGCGCCACCGCATGGGCGAAGCCGGACGCGCGCGCGCCTGGAAGCATTACGACCTCCGGAGAATGATCCGGGGCGTGGAAGAGGTTTATCGGGAACTGCTCCGTGCCGGTCGTGAAACCGGCGGCGACCGAAGAACCGTGGGCATCGCTGCCCTGGAAGCAGATGGTTCATGAGAAGTCGATTGGGCAATCCGAGGCGGCTGGCGCGGGCTGATGGCTCATTTGCATTTGCCATGGCGCTGGCCTCCGTGGTCTACGGCAACAGCGCCCGCATACCGGTCGGAGAATTGCGCCACTTCCTGGAAATGCGCATCACCGTCCTGAATGCGGCCTTTGCCGGCCTTTTCATATTGCTGTGGGCCTATTGCTTCGAGGCCTTGGGCCTGTATCGCTCGGAACACCGCGGCATCCTCAGCGAGCTGGCGCGGATCGCCGTCGGATGCTCTTTCATGACCACCATCCTGCTTTTCTACCTGATCAGCGCTCGCACCACCGGCCCCACCGTCCGGATTACTCTGCTCTTTTTCTCGTGCTCCATCATTTATGAAGGCGTACGTGTTTTTGGCAGCCGGTGGGTGGCGGCGCACGACCCTCAGCTGGTAGTGATTCTCGGAAGCGGAAGGCGCGCAGCCAAGGCGTGGCAGGAGATCCGCACCCGCCATCAGGGAACGGTAAAGGTCGTGGGCTTCGTCGACAATCGGCCAACCCGCGAGATGGCGCCCGGGGTCGCGGACCACTATCTGGGCACGCTGAACGACCTCAACGACTTGCTGCTCCGGAACGTGGTTGACGAACTTCTGGTCGCGGTGCCGATGAAGTCCTGCTATGACATGGCCCAGCGTGCCATTGAAATTGCCGAACGGGTGGGCGTACGGGTGGTGCACATGCAGGACATGTACGTCACGACCCTGAAACAGAACTCCTCCAGCAGCGCGGAACTTTTCAGCGAGCTGGTGCCCATTCATGAACACTACGTGGCGGCGCAAGTCGTAAAGCGGCTGGTGGATATCGTGGGCTCGCTGGCCGGCCTCTGCCTGCTCTCTCCGGTCTTCCTGGCGGTTGCGCTGGCGGTGAAAACCACCAGCAAGGGACCGGTGTTCTTCGCTCAGCCCCGCTTCGGTCACCGGCGCCGTCTTTTCCGGATGTACAAATTCAGGAGCATGGTGAGCAACGCGCCGGAACTGATGGCACAACTCGAAGCGCAAAATGAGGCCAGCGGCCCCATCTTCAAGATCCGCCACGATCCCCGCATCACCCCGCTGGGGCGATTTCTCCGCGCCTCCTCGATCGATGAGCTGCCACAGCTGTGGAATGTCCTGATTGGCAATATGTCGCTGGTCGGGCCCCGCCCCATGAGCGTGCGGGACGTCTCGCGCTTCAGCGAAGCCATGCTGATGCGCCGGTTTACGGTCAAACCCGGCATCACCGGGCTATGGCAGGTGAGCGGACGGAGCACGCTGGCTTTCGAAAAGTGGATCCAGATGGATTTCGACTACATCGACCGCTGGTCGCTTACCCTGGACTTTCAGATCCTGGCAAGAACCGTCCGCGCCGTGGTCAAAGGCACCGGTGCGGTCTGAACATCCGAGGATGCTCTGAGAAAGCGCTATTGTGATTGACCGCCTGAACCAGCTTCGCAGACGCGCCGGAAAGTTGCGCCAGGATCCGGTAGCCAAGAATTCCGCCGCGCTCTACGGCGTGCAATTCTGCCGAAAATTGTTCCCGCTATTCACCGTGCCCTACCTGACCCGGATGCTGAATCCCGCCGGGTGGGGCACGGTCGCCTTCGTTTTGTCCATGGCGGAGATCGTGGCGCTGATCATTGAGTTTGGCTTCAACCTTTCCGCCACCCGCGAAATCTCCCGCCAGCGGCATCATCCCGAGAATTGCCGCGATGTCATGGGCGGCGTGCTGGGCGCGCAGGCTCTGCTGGCGATGGTCGGTATCGGCCTGGCCGCCATCGTGACGCCTCACATCACGCTGCTGCGAAACCAGCCAAAAATGGTAATCGCAGGGCTCATCTATGCCGTCGCCCAGGGCTGCACGCCGCTGTGGTTCTTCCAGGGGCTGGAGCGGTTGCGGCTGGCCGCCGGCCTGGAAATCGGCGCCAAGTTCGCCGCGCTGTGCGGGGTGTTCCTGCTGGTAAGGTCGCCGCAGGACGGCTGGAAAGTCGTAGTGCTTCAGGCCATGGCGGCAGGGGTCTCGACCACTGCCGGAATTGGTCTGGCGGTCCGTTCCTTTGGCTTCCGCTTCCCGAACTACCAGCTGGTGAAAGACGCGTTGCAACGGGGCTGGCCCATGTTCGTGTTCCGCAGCGCCGAGAGCCTGTATGGAATCGGCAATGTATTCCTTCTGGGACTGTTTGCGCCCGCTGCCGTAGTCGGATATTTCGCCACCGCCGAGAAAATTACTAAGGCCATGTTTGGCCTGCTCAATCCCATTCGCGATTCGCTCTATCCCCGTTTGAGCTATCTGGCCGCTTCGTCGGAGCAGGCCGCGGCCAGGTTAGCTCGCCCCGCGATTGCACTGATGGTTTCTGCCGGCCTTTTCCTGACGACGGTCCTGTTTGCCATGGCGCCGTGGTTCATCAAGATCCTGGCGGGACCGGACTTCGCTCCGGCGGTTCCCGTACTGCGCCTGTATTCGATCCTGCCGCTGGTGCTTTCGATCACCTACTCGGTTGGCCTGCAATGGCTGATTCCCCTCGGCCGCGACGCCGCTGTGAACCGCATCATCGTGGGAGGAGGGCTGCTTAACCTGGCCCTGTCCTGCCTGTTTGCTCCCCGTCTCGGCGCCATGGGCATGGCGACCTCGGTGCTGCTCTCGGAGCTGTACGTCTGCACCAACATGGTCTGGGTGGTATGGCGCTCCACGAACCTATGGAAGACGAGCGCCTCACCCCTCCGCCCGGGTGTGGACGCCACGACTCCATCTCTGAGCCTCGAGGTTCTCAGCGATGAATGAAGCCGGGAACAGCCTTACTCGAAGCGAACGGGTCTGGTGGCTCCACCCGGTCGCGGTCTTTGTCGGGCTCAATGGCCTGACGGGTATCGCCGCTTTTCTGGCTGACCCCGACGTCTACGTCAAGATGTGGCGGACTCCAAAGTACTTCGATGGTCTCCCTGTACTGCTGACGGCCGCGATCATTATCGTGTTCTCGGCGGGTGTGTGGCTGGCCCTGGCCAGACAATCGGGCCCCTCTCCGGAATCTGAGTGGGGCGGAACGGTTTCGTTTTCTCAGGCCTGGCTGCTTTTTAATGTCAGTTATTGGATTTGTGTCCTGGCCTATGTTTTCTGGGCCGGCCTCGGTATTTCACGCGGTCTGGGAATATCGACGCTGAAATCAGTTTTCATCGGCGGAGAGGAAGTGTATTCGTTCAGGACGTTCCTGGAGACGGTCCCCGGCGTTACGACTTGCACTCAGTTCGGCATCGCAGCGGTGATCTTGGGCTGCCTGATCGGCGCCGGCGGCAGGTGGGATCTGGTCCGTCGAAAACTGGCGGTCTTACTAGTACTGGCCCTGCTGCGCGCGCTCATCTACAGCGAGCGGCTCGCATTCCTCGAGTTGGCCGTTCCCTTCCTGGTCTTGCGCCTGGCTGACCCTTCATCCTGGGCCGGCAAGCGCTCCCTGCGCTCCCTGATTCGCTTTGCGCCCCTGCTTGGGCCCGTGGCCATATACATCATATTTACCGGCTTCGAGTACGTCCGCTCCTGGTCGATCTACTACAGTGCCAGAGAATCGAGCCTGTTCGTGTTTGGCTTCTGGCGCCTGGTCGGATACTACGTTACCTCTCTCAACAACACGTCATTCTTACTGTCGCGCTGGCATCACTCCCTGGGGGCGCCTTACTTCACCTTGCGTTTCCTGTGGGAATTTCCCGGGTTGAATGTCTACATCAAGGCCCTATTCAGTTGGGTGCCTCTGGATTACGACCGTTTTATGGGGCTGCTCGAGTTTGGCGCCAACCCTGAGTTCAATAACTGGGGAGGGCTGCTCGCTCCGGTGGTCGACTTCGGCGTGCTGGGAGGCCTGGCTTACTGGGCAATCATCGGCCTGGTGACGGGCTATCTGTACAACCTATATCTTCGCAAGCACCCGCTAGGCATGTGCATTTATCCGGTCATCTACCTGGCGCTTACCGAAATTCCGCGCTACCTGTACTGGAGCGAGGGACGTTCCTTCCCCGCTCTCGCCTATCTTCTCCTGAGCGCATTTCTGCTGCTTCGTTCCACCTCGCTTTACCGCACGCCCGCGGAAAGCAGATTCTCCGCCGATTGAGGATGTCCATCGAGACCGCAGTGCTTTTCGTGGGATGTCCGTGGAAAGTCTCTCACCAACCCACATTGCCGGTTCCGCGGACAATGTCGAAGGCGCCGCCAGCTGGGTTGTGAATTCCACCCGAGGCAGGATTGTTGACCACGACCCCGCTCATCGTCACCGTGCCATTTGCGTTCGCGTCCACCGCAACGCCCCAGGTGCCGGCCGCGGAGACAGTAATGCCGCTCAGAGAGACATTGCTCATTGCGTTCGGGCCCCTGAATTCAACGCCCGAGAACGTCGAGTCCTCGATATCGATGTCTTGAAAGAAAATGTTGCCGACAGCCAGCGGGCCATCCCTGGGCTCAATCGACATTGCCCCATTCTGGTTACCGAAAGGACCGCCCGCCCGGATGAGCGTGGTGCGCAAAATACTCGTGGTGCCGGTAAAGGGAGTGGTAGTGAAAGCCTGCGCTACGAGAATCCCAGCTTCCGTAATTGTGTCATAGCAGACATTATCCTCGTGCGTGTTGTCTCCCCCTCCGAACACAACAAAGCAAGAAGCATTCCAGGGCAGCTGGACAGTGTTGAACTGGAATCTGTTGTTGGTGGTCGGGCCGTTTCCGCAATTCGCCCTCGACGAAACCCCCAGCGAGTTATCCCCCGTGTAGCGCAGTTCCGTGTTCTCCACGATCGAGTTGACCGTACCGCAGTTGAAGTTCACGCCGTCCGCGAATGTATCTCTGATCCTGCTGTTCCGTATGGTAAGGCCGCTCGTGTTGTGTCCCACCCAGTACCCGTTGTTGGCGTGTTCGACCCAGACGCCGTCGATCACCGAACCGGGGCCGGAGGTCCCGTCAAATCCCCCAGTCTTGTTGGTGTCTGACCTGAAGGTGGCATCGCCCAGGAGCGCGAAGTCGTGGAAGGTGCAATTGCCGCCTCCGCAGAGGAAACCGGCGCCGATGCCCGAGAGGGCGGAGTACCACATGCCGGCGCCCTGGATGGTCACATTATTCGCGCGCAGCCGGGCGCCCAGAGTCTTGAACGTCCCTGGTGGAATATAGAGGACCTTGCCCTGGGATTGGGCCGTGTTGATGCAGTTCTGGATGTCGGCGGAAGAATCGCTCTCACCGCTCGGGTCCGCTCCGCAATCCGTGATGGAGAGCGATCCGGCCGGCTGCGGGATAGGCGCGCCAACCTGTTCCAGGTCGATGAGGTCGATCACGTAGTAGGGCGCCGTATCATCAGCGTCCTCCTGCAGCGTGACCGTTGCGCCGGCGGGAATCTGTTGTAGCAGGGTGTGGGCTTCGTCATAGAAATGATGGGCAGTGGCAGCGTTCGGGACCTTGGGATTCTGGTATGCCAGGCGGTCATAGGCCCACGAGTACCTCGAGGTTACCGCCAGCTTCTGTTGGAAGGCGCCGTTCACGTAGATGCTCAGGGTCGCATTGATGCCCGTGCCCTTGGCGCTGTCAGGGATGGAGTAGCGGACGACGAGGGAGTTTGCCGGCTGCACAGCGGTGAACGTCACGTGCTGACCGGTTGCCGTGAGCTTTACGGCTTCGCGTCCCGAAGCTTCGGCGGCCATGTCGTTGAGATCCCTGCTCGGGCCGATGAGGGTCCCCGAATAGGTTGCGCTCTCGGCTTCATATTCGATGTAGGGCAGCGTTGCCCCTCGAGTGGCAGGGGTCGGCGGTGGCGGCGGCGGTGGCGGCGGC
>Ga0187823_10000435_pt1 | contig 10172 bp, 7 predicted proteins | sample NC_wetland_sal_i_12_FD_132968 | JGI IMG/M metagenome (GOLD analysis project Ga0187823, IMG submission 132968) | Wetland sediment microbial communities from Neuse River Estuary, North Carolina, USA - SourceSoil_3 | ecosystem: Environmental > Aquatic > Freshwater > Wetlands > Sediment | place...
AAGCGGATCTTTGCGCGTTAGGATTTCAGCGAGTGTCTCAGGCGAGGCTTCGTTCAAATCCTGCTTGCCGGCTTCACCCGTACCCAGCGTTGCGTGCAGCGCGTTCAGGATCTCGCTCTTGCCTGCATCTAGCGCTTCATTGCCCTGCCCCCGTTGCGGGAGATAGATGACGACCTCATTGGCGTTTGGAGTAGCAATGTCTGAGATCTGCTGGATCACGCTGTCACCGAGGCCCTGCTGCACCAGTCCCTGGCGCAACTTGTCCACCGGCGGGGTGCTGGCGAATCGCACATAGACTAGAGTGCCGCCCTTGAAATCAATGCCATAGTCCAGGCTGCCTTTGTGAATCCATGACGCTGTGCCAATGATTAGCAGCGTCAAAGATAGGGCCACGAAGTACTTCGTCTTGCCCATCCAGTCGAAGTTAACGTCGTGATGAAAAAACTCCATCCTGAATTGGTCCCTTCAATTAGACACCGCACGGGCCCAGTTAGTGCCCGAAAACGGCTTTAGATACTCAGGGCTGCCTGGCGCTGCATCTTGGCCAGGTGCCAATCAAAGATCACGCGCGATACATAGACCGCGGTAAACAAGTTTGCAATCAACCCGATAGTGAGCGTGACGGCAAAGCCTCGCACCGGGCCTGTCCCGAATACGAAGAGGAAAATCGCCGAAACGACGGTGGTCACGTGCGTATCGATGATCGTCAGAAACGCGCGCTTGAAGCCGACATCCACCGCCGATGCCGGCGCCTTCCCGGCGCGCAATTCCTCTCGAATACGCTCGAAGATCAGCACGTTGGAATCGACGCCCATGCCGATGGTCAAAATGACCCCGGCTATGCCTGGGAGCGTAAGCACTGCGCCGAAATACGCCAGAGCAGCCAACAGGATCACAAGATTGAGCAGCAGGGCAACGACGGCATTCACTCCGGAAAGCCGGTAATAGAACACCATGAAAATGAGCACAACCAGAAGACTGATGATCGACGCCTGCACACCATGGCGAATCGAGTCCGCTCCGAGAGACGGGCCCACGGTGCGCTCCTCCAAATAACGAATCGAGGCGGGAAGCGCTCCAGCGCGCAGCACGAGAGCCAGATCGTTGGCCTCCTGCTGGCCGAACCGGCCCGTAATGCGTCCGGAGTCTTCGATCCGGCTCTGAATTACCGGCGCCGAGACGACTTTGCGGTCTAAAACAATGGCCATGGGCCGCCCGACGTTCTGCTCGGTAAAAGGCCCGAAACGGCGCGCGGCATCCGTCGAGAGCGTGAAGTTCACTTCATAGGAGCCGGGATTATCTGTGCTAGGCGTAGCCACGGCATTGCGTAAATCGCGACCCGTGATGATCGGCGAACGATCAACCAGATACCAGCTTCCCTGGCCTGTAGAGTCGGTTGTCTTCGATGGCAGCAATTCCGTACCGGGCGGCAAAATGCCTCCGTGCGCAGCCAGAGCCGCCGCTTCCGAAGGATAAGGATTGGGATCTTCTACTCTGCGCAATTCGAGCTGACCGCCGGCCTGAATGACGGACTTGGCGCGATTCGGATCGCCCTCGCCGGGCAGCTCCACGATAATTTCGTTAGCGCCTTGTCCATATGGCGCGACAACCGGCTCCGTCAGACCGAGAGCATCAATGCGGCGCTGAATCGTCTCTATGGACTGGGCCATCGTCTGCGACTGAATGGCTGCAGCGGTCGATGGCTTCATCGTGAGCAGATAGCCGGACTGCTCGCCGGGTGCCGGTGCAATATCCCACTCCGGAAAGTTCGAACTCACTAGATCGCGGAATGCAGCGGTCGACTCAGGCGCGAGGTTGTGTACCAGAATCTGTGTGTCGCTCACCTTGCGCAGGTCGTCGTAGCGGATGTTCTTATCGCGGAGTTGAGTGCTCAGGTGGTCGATGGTTTGATCTGTTTGCAGGCCGACTGCTTCGTTCACCTGTACCTGCAGAATCAAATGGGTACCGCCCTGCAGGTCTAACCCGAGTTTGATTCGCTTGGAGAAATTGTCGCGAAGCTGCGCCGCGGAGGTGGGAAATGCGGGCAATCCGACCAATCCAAAAATACACAACAAAATGACCAGCGTAATAAAGACTGCTTTCCATCTAAGATTGGAATCCATTGCTTTCTTATCCGCGCGAACGTCTGGAGAAGTACCTAAGTTCGCGTCCCTAAGTTAACCTTCCTTCGCTTCCGTCTGAATCCCCGCCACAGCAGAGCGGGCAACTTTCACTTTCACCTGGTCAGCAATACGTAATTGCACCGTATCACCGTCCAGCGCCGCAATCGTTCCGTAAAGCCCGCCGGTGGTCACCACTTTGTCGCCGGTTTTGAGTTCACTCAACATGGCTTGGGTCTTCTTCTGCCGCCGCTGTGCGGGAAGAATGAGCAATACGTAGAAAATTACCATGATGATCGCCAGAGGCAAAAAAGCGATCAGGCCGTTTCCTGCCGGACTTTGGGCGGCGAAGAGAATCGCTGACGCCGCGCCCTTGAACATCATTGCTGCTTCCGCTCCCGGTAAATTTCCCTAATTATTGCAGGATTACACAGAGAAAGGAAATCCTGCCCCGATTTTCCCGACGGCAGGACCAAAACCTCTCCGCTCTTGCGCGCGAAACTTCATGGAACGAGAGGACCGCTACTCCGCTACGGATGACCCGCTTCCAGACGCGCCTGAAGCTCAGACGAGAACCCCGATAGGTTCCCGAGGGCGATAGCCTCACGGATTGCCTTCATGATGTCAAGGAAAAAGTAGAGGTTGTGGTGGGTGTTCAGGATGGCGCTCAGGATTTCATTCGCGCGAAATAGATGACAGAGATAAGCGCGGGAGTAGCGGCGGCAAACCATACACCCGCAGGTTTCGTCGACCGGGCGAGGATCGTCAATGAATTCGGCATTCTTGATGTGTAGCGGACCCTGACGAGTATAGAGATAGCCGTTTCGCGCGTTGCGCGTCGGCAGCACACAATCCATCATGTCGACCCCGCAGCGAACGTAATCCACAAGCTGTTCGGGCTTCCCTACGCCCATCACATACCGAGGTTTTTCCGGCGGCAAGCAGACGGCTGTTTCTCCAGCAACTTCGCATGACACTTCGTGAGGTTCGCCCACGGCCAGCCCGCCGATCGCGTACCCCGGAAAATCGAGCGCCATGAGTTCCGCCGCGTTGTCCCGGCGCAAGTCTTTGTACATCCCGCCTTGAACGATGGCGAAAAAAACTTGCTCCGGATTTGCTTCGCTGGCTGCGGTCGTCTCTATTTCTTTTTTCGATCGTCTTGCCCAGTCAAGTGTCCGCCGGGCTGCCGAAGCGGCGCGGTCGCGCGTGGCCGGATATTCGATGCACTCATCGAGCAGCATACCGATATCCGATCCGAGCGCGCGTTGCACTGCGATGGCTTTCTCCGGCGTAAGCATGTGTTCGCTGCCGTCAAGATGAGAGCGGAAGCGGACCCCTTCATCGCTTACCTTCCGCAAATCCGCGAGGCTGAAAACTTGAAAGCCTCCCGAATCGGTCAAGATACTGCCTGGCCAGGACATGAAACGGTGCAGCCCGCCCATCCGGCGAATGAGTTCATGCCCGGGCCGCAAGTAAAGATGGTAGGTATTCGCAAGGAGCAACCTGACTCCCAATTCTGCAAGGGCCTCTTGGGTCATGGCCTTTACGCTGCCTGCTGTGCCCACGGGCATGAACGTTGGCGTCTCGATGGTTCCGTGCGGGGTGATCAAACGGCCCAGGCGGGCGCCGGATGGATCGACTTTTAGCACTTCAAAGCGAAACGCCATACCCGCAGTCTAACAGCCTCCGCCTCATTCCGAATCGGCTGCAGATTTCAGGCAGGGTAAAACGGCCGTAAGTATTTTACGGCCCGCACCGTACACATACCGGTAACACATGTCGACTGATCCCTCAGACCTGTCGTTTTTTCCTTATAATGCCTTAGGTTCGCATTGCGACCACAGGTATGGGATGAATTCCCTTCGGCCACCTAAACCGCACTGGCAAGCCCTGTTTTCTAATCCTGGCTTCCCCTTTTATTTCGCTGCAATGTTCGTGTCCTTATTCGGCACAGGAATGAACTTCGCAGGCGTCACACTCTACGTCCTGGCAAAGACTCATTCGACGGTGCAGGTAAGCCTCACGGTAATTCTTTTGACGCTGCCTCGGCTGCTCGTCCCTCCGCTAGGAGGTGTTCTCACCGATCGCGTGGACCGCCGCTATCTCTCCATTATTCTGGATCTTGGACGCGCAGCAATTGTGATGGCCGCCGCTTTGCTCGCCTGGCGCAGTAAGTTGGAACTCTGGGAACTCTACGGCATGGTCTTGCTGCTCGGCGTCGGATTCGCGGTCTATTGGTCCTCCAGCCTGGCTTTGCTGCAGGAAGTGGTTCCAGCCCCGCAGTTGGTCAGCGCCAATTCCGCGGTGCTGATTGCGGTGCAAGGAGGAATGCTAGCGGCCGGCGGCTTGGTAGGCGTCGTTTATGAGCGCACTGGCCTGGCGGGAATTCTGGCTATCGACGCTGCGACGTATGTTTTGTCGGCCCTCTTTCTATATCTACTCCGACGCGGGTATTTTGCGCCTCAGGTTTCAACCTCGCCGGCCCTCTTCGGCAGCGCCGATTTTGGAGCGCGGCAGGCCGCGCGCGAGCCGGGCGTGCTTGCCGACCTTCACGAAGGACTAAGTTATCTGCGGAGCCAACCCACAGTGCTGGCTCTAGGACTGACTTATGCCTGCATGATGGCCGGGGTAATCAGCGCCAACGTGCTGGTCGTGGCCTTGGCAAATAATCTGCTGCATGTTGGGGCTCGAGGTTACGGCTTCATCGAGTCAGGCTGGGCATTGGGCGCTGTAATCGGCGGATTCGCGGCAGCTGCGCTTTCGCGAAAGCGTCCTCTGCAAGTATTGATTACCGCCCTATTGGTGCTCGCTGTAGGACACGCACTTTTCCCTTATGCGAGCGCTCTTAGTGTGGCGATCGTCATGAACGCGGTTTTCGGGGCATGCCGTGCCATCGGCGCAGTGCTGACCCAGTCCTCAATCCTGGCTTCGGTGCCGAGCCGTTTGATGGGCCGCACGCAGTCCGCGTTTGCGTTTATGGCCACGGTGTTGCAAGTCGTCATGACCTTCGCGTTGGGCTGGCTGGCCGAGCACGCCAGCCTGCAAATCGCGTTTCTTCTTCTCGGCGCAATTTACGGTGTGGCGCTGCTCGCCGCCTTACGTGTGCGGGCGTTGGGCAGTACACTTGCGGCCACTGAGCCCACCACAGCTTGACTGCTCAGCTGTCCTGGTTGTTAGTAAAACCTGGTCAAGGCCGCGCTTCGTAAACGATGTTGAACGGCGTTTCCGTGGCGCGACGGAAGCGGCTGAAACCAGCAGAGTTTATGACTTCGCGTATACGTGGCTCCCCAGCCTGCGCGGCCAGACACAGCGCTACTTCCTGAGAACGTGAGCAAGGCGTGCACAGTAGCGTCGAAACGAGTAGTACACGCGGCGCACGGGATTCAAATTGTCCTTCGGTTCGTCGTTCGCAAAGGGCTCAACGATCATCCAAGTCCCGTCCTTAGCAAGCGATTCGCGAACGTGTTTGGCGGCTCCGACCGGGTCGCCCTTTTCGTGCAGAACTCTGCGTCGAGCGTAATTATTCTTTACCGCCAGGGTCGGACTTCGTCGTGGCGTCCATTAAACTTGCGATGTTGCCCTTGAGCTTCGGCAATTCTTGCTCATTCAAATAGATCATGTGCCCGGAATCGTAATACTTGAAATCGATGTGGTGGCGGAGATCTGCGGGCAAATACAAGTGGTCCATCGTGAATTCGGTGGCAAAAAACGGCGTGGCCAGATCGAACGATCCATTTTCGGTTTGCACTTGCAGATGCGGATTGGTGATCAGCGCTTGGACTAAATCCTCTGCGACGCTGGCCGTGCCTGGGTCGCTGCCTTCGTGTTTCCAGTCCCATTTGCGGTTGACATCGAAACTGAGAGTTTCGTACGTCAACTCTGGGCTGAATTTCAGGTCCTGGCGAAGGTAGCTATTAATTGCCGCATTGAAGGCTCCGTTGACGGCATCGAACGACGGATCACGCCGGGCGTATTCTGCCAGTAGGTCGTACATGGGGCCAGAGTAGCGCGCATCGTAGCGCCCAACGGTCAGACCGCGCATGCGCTCTAGCTCGGCCGTAAACTGCGGAAGTTTCACGCGCAGATTGGCTTTAACAATGTAGTCCTCGGTAAGACCCGTGAAATCGGAAAGCCTCCTGGCGACCTGAGACCTTTCGGGATCACCCAGCTTATCGCCCTTTATCAGCGCGGTAGCGTACTCCGTGGAAGCCCACTCCCGCGCGTCCTTGAGAAACAGCTTGAGATCATTCGGCCGATTCTTCAGCGTCTTGTAGTACCACGCAGCCGCGGCATAGCTCGGCACATAGAAAACGTAGGAGCGGTCGTCGGTCAGATTAAATTCCAGCGTGCCCATATCCAGCACCGTAGAGATAAGCGCGATTCCGTTGATGTAGATCCCTCGCCGTGACTGCAGATAATTGGCCAGAGCCACAGAGCGAAACGTCCCGTAGCTTTCGCCAATCAAGAACTTCGGCGAGTTCCACCGGCCATTGCGGCTGATATAGATTCCTATAAAGTCCGCGAACGACTTGACATCCTGATCGATGCCCCAAAAGTCTTTCGTGTCACCCTTGCCTACGACGCGGCTGAAGCCGGTACCCACAGGATCAATGAAAACAAGATCGGCCTTATCGAGCAGCGTATTCGCATTATCAACGAGCTGATAAGGTCCGGGACCCGTAGGCGCGGCGTTTGGCGTGACGACCCGACGAGGCCCGAACGCCCCCATATGCAGCCAAGCGGAAGCGGAACCGGGGCCGCCGTTATAGAGGAAAGCTATGGGACGCTGAGATAGATCTTTGACGTCGCTGCGCGTATAGGCGACGGAGAAGATGCTGGCTACAGGTTCGTCCTTGTCGTTCTTAAGAAGCGTGGTCGAAGCGGTCGCTTTGTAGGGAATCGTTTGCGCGCCGAGGCGGATCGTGTGATCGGTGACGGAGGATTCTTCCTTGGGTGGAGCAGTCGTTTCGGCGGGAGCCTTGGTCTCCGCAGGTTTGGGTGGCGCAGCCGATACGGCCGGCGGCGGCTGCTGAGCAAAAAGTGGGAGGAAAACAATGGCGAAAAGTACTGCCAGGCAAGCTCTTTGTACTCGCATGATCGTCTCTCTTCCATCAAACACAGAGACACTGCCATTAGACGATCTTATTCTGCGCTCCGATATTGCAGAATGCACTCAGTTCTTGCTGAGTAGACTTTCTTGCCGCCGACTAGAGGTATTCCCGGGAAGAGCCTTCCAGAAACGCCCGCAACTTCCGCGAACGCGAAGGATGGCGCAGTTTGCGCAGTGCCTTGGCTTCGATCTGGCGGATGCGTTCGCGAGTGACAGCGAACGATTGGCCGACTTCTTCCAAGGTGTGTTCGGAGCCGTCGTCCAGGCCGAAGCGCATCTTGATTACTTTCTCTTCGCGCGGCGTGAGCGTCTTCAAAACCGATGCGGTCTGTTCCTTGAGGTTCAGATTGATCACCGCATCCGAAGGCGAAACCACGGCCTTATCTTCGATGAAATCGCCCAAATGCGAATCTTCTTCTTCGCCGATGGGAGTCTCAAGCGAGATGGGCTCCTGCGCGATCTTCAGAATCTTGCGCACCTTGGCCACCGGAATGTCCATGCGCTTGGCAATCTCTTCCGAGGTGGGTTCGCGGCCGAGCTCCTGCACAAGTTGCCGTTGCGTGCGGATGAGCTTGTTGATCGTCTCGATCATGTGCACGGGAATACGGATGGTGCGCGCCTGATCGGCGATCGCACGCGTGATCGCCTGGCGAATCCACCAAGTGGCATACGTCGAAAACTTGTACCCGCGGCGCCACTCGAATTTGTCTACGGCCTTCATCAGGCCGATGTTGCCCTCCTGAATCAAATCCAGGAACTGCAGGCCGCGGTTGGTGTATTTCTTGGCGATGGAGACGACCAGCCGGAGGTTGGCCTCGATTAGCTCCTTCTTAGCCTGCTCCGCTTCCATTTCGCCGCGGAGAATGATCTGAAGGGTGCGTTTGAGCTCAGTGAGCCCGACTTCGCTGGCGTCCGAAATCTCTTTTAGTTCGGTACGGCGCGTGCGCAATTCGCGCCGCGCTTCCGCCGCCGTATCTCCCTTGGAGACGTCAGCCCGCCGTTCGAGTTTGCCTGCCTCGCGTTCGAGCGACTGCAGCCGCTCCACCGTGTGCCGCATCTTGTCGATCAAGCGCTTGCGCTCGAACGGATTGAACTCGATCGAGCGCGCCAGTTGAGACATCTCGATGCGCGTGCGCGAAATGTCGTATCGGCAGTGCAGATAGGAACGTTTCTTGGCTTTGGGGATCTTTTCCAGTTTAGCCGCTTGTTTCAGCGCGAGATCGTAGAGGCCGGCGATCTTGTCCAGAATCTTGAGCGTCTGCTTGGTCTTATTTTCGATCTTCTCTTCTGTCAGCTCCTCGTCGTCGAATACAACGATTTCCTTGATGGAGCGCGTGCCGTTGCGCAAGTCCTCGGCAATGGCGATCAGTTCCTTAACGACGATTGGGGACCGCGTGATGGTCTTGAGGACGAGAAGCTGGCCGCGCTCGATGCGCTTGGCAATGGCCACTTCACCTTCGCGCGTAAGCAGGGGAACGGTGCCCATCTCCCGCAAATACATGCGCACCGGATCATTCGTTTTTTCCAGGAGTCCCGGAGTCAGGTCGAGTTCGACTTCTTCGCTTCCCGCGGGCTCTTCCTTAATTTCACCGTCAGCGGGTTCCGCGACTTCTAATGCAGCGCGAGCGGCTTTGGCCGCGGCCACGTCTTCGTAAATATCGATGCCGTAACGCTCGAATGTGGAGAGCAGATCGTCGATCTCTTCCGAGGAGTGAACTTCAGCAGGCAGGATATCGTTGACTTCGTCGTACAGCAGGTAGCCACGCTCTTTGCCCATATTAATGAGCTGGCGTACCTGGTCGTATTTTTCTTCTAGCGCCAGAGCCAAGAGATTCCTCCGTGCGTCCGCAAGACGCCGGGCTTAGGACCGCCCATTAGCGCCAAGCGCACTTAGGTCCAGCAAGATAAATATTGAACGCTCGATAATGAGGCAAGCCACGCTTTGCTGCTTCTGCCGCCGGGTTTCCCCGCTTCCGGGGACCACCTACACCGTACACCCTAGTTGGATGCGCGCCGTACCCTACCCGTTACTCGTTAAACCGTATCACGTTACACGCGGAGCATGGCTTCGTCAAATAGCTTCATTGTGCAAAATTGCAAGGTCACCAACCGCCGAATTTGGGTCACTGCGCGATGCTAGCCAGGCGCCTTCGCAACTCCAATTTGCGAGCCTGCAGTGCGCGCAATTCGTCTCCGTTAGCTCCCGAACCCGATCCCGTACATGCTTCGATCTGCTGTTGCACGGAGGCTAATTCTGCTTCCGACTTGCGCCGCCGCAACACCTCAAGACAGCTTTCTGCCTCTTCCCAACTGGCCTCTGCGCCGCTTTCGAAAGCGATCTCAAAGAGCAGTCGACGATCGTATTCACCGAGTTTCGGCGCGAGGCTGGTCGCGTCCGGTAGTACACCCGTAGCACAGGCCTCGAGCAGCACGCCAAGAATTCTTTCCGTCTCCAATCCTTCATGGAGTTGGTGAGCGCTGATTTGTTGGCCCAATCGCTCCCGAAAATCATTCTGCTCCATCAGCATCTGCACCAGACGCCGTTCCGCAGGCCTAGCCGCCTTTCCCACGAGCGATTGCGTCTTTACTTCACTCCGCCGCTCTGCCGCGGCTCGCCTCAAGGCTTCGCGCAATACCGGTTCGTCGACCTGCAATTGCTGCGCGATACGCGACGACCATTCCGAACGCAACAGCGCGTTGGGGATGCGTTGCAGGAAGGGCATCAGAAAATTCATAGCTCGCAGTTTCTGCTCGGCGTTTGCGACTCCTAATTGGCGCGCCCGGCCAATCAGGTAATCAAGATATGCAGGAGCGCTTTCCAGCAGTTTGCGATAAGCGCCTGCGCCTTCGGTACGGATGAACGTGTCTGGGTCCTTGCCGCCGGGCAGCGCCAAAACACGCACGTCGCAATTGTGTTCGAGCAAAATGGAAAGGGAGCGTTC
>Ga0187823_10000436_pt1 | contig 10171 bp, 11 predicted proteins | sample NC_wetland_sal_i_12_FD_132968 | JGI IMG/M metagenome (GOLD analysis project Ga0187823, IMG submission 132968) | Wetland sediment microbial communities from Neuse River Estuary, North Carolina, USA - SourceSoil_3 | ecosystem: Environmental > Aquatic > Freshwater > Wetlands > Sediment | place...
AAAAGCTGCGATGGCGCGGAGCGTCTGAGGATCTGCAGGCTGATTCGCGGACTTAGTCACGAGCCGCCGCCAAGTATCCAGCCTCTGAAGCAGCACCATTCTGTTTAAGCCCACTTCATGTTTAAGAGGGATCGATCCGGTACACGGGATAGCGCTCGGCGATCGCTTGGAATTCTGACAGCGGGCCGCCGACGGCCACAGGAAAGTGCTTTCGGCCGCTCAATGCAATTCGCACGTACTCTCGAAGAATTGGCGCCCTCTGCTCGGGCGGCACTGGCACAAGGTGAACGGGGCGTCGGCGGCCCTGGCGGATAATGGCGTCTCCATGCGCTGCCTCGACGTTTTTAACCCAATCGGACCCTGGGCCGAGCATCGATACCAGGTAGCGTTTGCCCTCTACGGTAGGGATCACCAGGGGGTTCGAGTATCTGCGGCCCGATGTGCGTCCCTGGACTTCCAGCACAGCCTGGAACTTCGGCGGCAGTCCAAGACCTGACCACCAGCACATCAACCGGTTGAACCAGCGGCCGATGCGCGTTGGCCGCCAGTCACGGTAGAAGAATCGCAGGAGACCGCGCTCTGCTGGATCGGCATGCGTAGAGTCGCTCATTGTTTGTTGTCCTCACAAAACAAGGACGCACGAGCAAATCAATGAGCATGCCTCGGCTCGTGTTGTTCGAGCTGCCACCCTGCGGCAGGTCGCAAAGCGAAGTGGTTCCAAACAAGGCCGACGAACCAGCCTGAGACGTAGCCGATTGCGGCAGTGACCAAGACAAGACCTGTCGCCGTCAACGGGCTGAAAGCCGCTACGTGATAGGGCGGCGTGATCATGTGCAGTCGGAAGATAAAATCGAGCAGCCACTGCGCAGCGCCAGCCCAAACCACCAGCGCCCACACCGCATGCCAAGCACCCAGGAATACCGCCAGGGCAAAAGCAAAAGAATGGGGTCGGACGCGATTCATATTTCACCTCCGATATTTCACTTCCGCGCCATTGTCATTATGGCGCGGGTACCGGTGCAGTTGACTGTGATTGAGGTCACGTCTCACCGTCCTGCTGACCGAGGAATGCGAACGAGGTTCTCTCTTCCCTTACCTGTGCGGTAGAATATCTAATGCTCGAATTTTCGCATTCGGAAGCTTGCTTCACCTCGCATAGGGTCCAACGAGCCCAAAGCACGGTAACGGTTGGCGAGTGCGAGATAACGATCGAGCTAATAATGCCTTTAGATTCATAATCTCGCACGCAGATCTAGGCTAAGCGCTTTGGAATGATAGCCTTGTACAAAAAATAGGGGGCGGTGGGTGGGTTCCCCTAGCTTCACTTTAGATTCTTAGCCCTGAGGTTTTGCCCCGCAACCGGAAGAAAGCAAATGCAGCGAATCTACCTCGACAATAACGCCACCACGCCTGTGCATCCTGCTGTGCTCGAGGCCATGCTGCCCTATTTTGGCGCCGATTTTGGCAATCCTAGCTCGTCGCACCACTTCGGCCAGCGAGCCAGGCAAGCGATTGAACACGCCCGCGAAGGCGTTGCCATTTTGATCGGCGCACGGTCCTCTGAAGTCGTGTTTACCAGCGGCGGAACCGAGGCAGACAACGCCGCGATTTTTGGTGTTTTAGAACTGGCGGTACGCGCGCAAAGACAAACCGCTGACGCAAGCCCGCACATAATCACTTCGGCCATCGAACACGACGCCGTCCTGAACGCATTCCGCGCTCTGGAAAGCCGGAGTATCTCGGTCACCTATCTTCCAGTTGGCCGCGAAGGAGTCGTCAGCCCGGATGCGGTTCGCTCGGCACTGCGCCCGGAAACTGTGTTGATTTCCATAATGTATGCCAACAACGAAATCGGTACTTTGCAGCCGATCGAGGAGATCGGCAGAATCGCGGCCGAGGCGGACGTTCTTTTTCACACTGACGCGGTGCAAGCAGTTGGCAAAGTTCCGGTGGATGTAAATCGCCTGGGAGTGGACCTCCTGTCTCTCTCCGCGCATAAGTTCAACGGACCCAAAGGCGCTGGCGCGCTCTTCGTGCGCAAGGGCGTGGAAATCGATCCGTTGCTTCGCGGCGGACCCAATGAACGCGGCCGGCGCGCGGGTACGGAAAACGTGGCCGCAATCGTGGGGCTTGGCAAGGCTAGTGAACTCGTCCGGGCCGAGCTGGCGGCATCATCGGTGCATGTGTCGCAGCTGCGCGATCGACTGGAAAGCGGTCTGCTCGCGCGCATTCCCGGCGCTCGCGTCAATGGCGATCCCGGTCACCGCGTGCCAAATACGTCGAACTTGATGCTTGCAGGCGTGGACAGCGAGTCGCTTATCATTGGGCTGGATTTGGCGGGCTTGGCATGCTCGGCGGGGGCGGCGTGTTCTTCCGGGGCCACAGATCCCTCGCATGTGCTCACTGCGATCGGATTGACCCCGGCGGAAGCTCGGGCCAGCGTGAGGCTGAGCCTGGGACGCACGAACACGCGCGAGGATATCGATACGGCGCTGGAACTGATTACTTCTGCGGTTGGGCGCCAGCGCGGCGTCGCGTCTAGCCGGGGAGTGGCGGTCGCGCAATGAATTCCGAAGTGCACTCCGGTGAACTGACTGTCGTGGCCATGAGCGGCGGTGTGGATAGTTCGACCGTTGCTGCCATGCTGCACGAATCAGGCGACCCGGTCGTGGGCCTGACCATGCAGCTCTGGAACCAGCGCCGCTTGCCGCAACTTGCTCCGGGCGAAGCCCCACGCCAGCGTTGCTGCTCGATCGACGATGTGTATGACGCGCGCCGCGTGGCCGAGCATATCGGCATTCCCCACTACGTCGTCAATTTCGAGCGGCAATTTGAAGAGACCGTGGTGCGCCCCTTCGTCGAAGACTATCTGGCCGGCCGCACGCCGATTCCTTGCGCCCTTTGCAATAACCACGTGAAATTCGATCAATTGCTGGTGACGGCACGGCAGATCGGCGCAGCACGCGTCGCGACCGGCCACTATGCCCGCATCGAGCTAAACGAAGAGACAGGCCGATACAAGCTTCTGCGCGCCGTGGACCTTTCCAAGGATCAGTCTTATTTTCTTTTTGGGTTGACGCAGGAGCAGTTGGCGCACTCGGCGTTTCCGTTGGGAAGCCTCTCAAAGCAAGCTGTGCGGGAGATGGCGCGGCGCTCGCGCTTACCTGTGGCGGAGAAGCCAGAAAGCCAGGAGATTTGTTTTGTGCCCACCGGCAACTACACGAATTTCATCGAGGCCTATCGTAAGGAGAAGCGCACAGAAGATGAAAGCGAGTCACTGCGGGCAGTGCAGCAGGACAGCGAAGCTGGCGAGCTTGTTACTAGCACGGGCCAAGTGGTCGGAATGCATGAGGGCATTCAGCATTTCACGGTCGGGCAGCGCCGTGGCCTAGGAATTGCATCGCCGCGGCCTTTGTACGTTTTACAGATCGAGCCCGATGCAAGGCGCATCACGGTGGGGGAAGAGAAGGAGTTGTGGCGCGATACTCTCGAGGCGCGCGACGTGAATTGGATTTCCTGGCCGGATTTGCACGAGCCGATCGATGCCTCGGTGAAAATACGGTATCGGCATGATCCGGCTCCCGCTCGCATCGAACCTGCCGACGAGGGGACCGTGCGGGTGCACTTCCACGTGCCGCAGCGTGCCATCACGCCGGGGCAGGCTGCAGTTTTCTATCGCGGAGACGAAGTTCTCGGCGGCGGGTGGATCCGCTGACACGAATACCGTGCGGGCCAAATCGCTTAAAAAAATTTCAAGATAGGCTGTTTGATTGAAGAACGGCGGCTAAATGAAAAGCTCTTCGTCCTGCTCTTCGGTAATTCCGTCAGCGCGGCGACGGCGTCCGCGGTAGAACTCCAAACCGGTTTGTATTCCGCGCACGAGCGCGCTAAACGACTGCACTGGGCGCCACACGGAACTGCGGATGCGCGAGCCGGTTTCCTCGACGGTTTCCATCGCTCCGGTGAGGATTTGGTCGGCGTGTACCAGTTGCATGCGCAGGCGGTCCACAGCTTCGGTGACCATGCGGTCCACGCGCTGCACCTGGCTGCGCGCGACATGCGTGATCTCGGCGGCATCCGAAATCATGCTGGAGATGCGCGGCTGCGCCTCTTCCACTAGCATCTGCAAACGCGAAATTACCGGGTTCACGCGCCTCTGCATATCGTCCGCGATGTCTTCAATACGCTTGCTCAGACGCCGCACAGTGAGGAACATCGCGCCGAAAATCAGCATCTGGACAAACAGAGAGACCGCCGCGACGATCACAAACAGAGGCATGACCCAGTTGGCCATCAAGCCGCCCTACATTTCCTTGGATTTTTCGCGCTGATAAGCGTCCCGGCCTGCGTCTACCGCGGCGGAGATGGACTCTTTCTGCTTGGCGGCAACCTGCTTGCCGCGTTCGACGAGATCCTCCGCCCTTTCGCGCAACTCGCGGGCTTTGCGCTGAGCGTATTCCCTGCCTTCTTCGGCCCTTTGACTCAGAAAGTCGCGTGTTTCCTCGCCCGATTTGGGAGCAAAAAGAATACCCACCAGGGCGCCGATTCCGAGGCCCACCATGAAGTAACTGACTTTGGATCCGGTGCTGTCGGCCATTTGACTAACCCCCATGCGGCTCAAGCTAGCATACCCGCTAGTTCGATGCAACAAAGCGCGCTTTTGGGCACATCACGCCGCAGAGTCTGGTTTCGGTGCGGCGCTGGTCAGTTGGGTACCGTGAAGATGTTCGGCAATCCGCGCCGCAACCGGACGCGACACAACACGGGAGAGATCTTCGGTGCTCGCAAGGCGAACGCGGGCCACGCTTCCAAATTCGCGGAGCAATTTCTGCACAGTTCGCGAGCCGACGCCGGGAATTTCGTCGAGCTCCGTTTTCAGGGTTCGGCGAGAGCGGCGTTGGCGGTGAAAACCGACCGCGAAACGGTGCGTTTCGTCGCGAATTTGTTGAATCAGGTGCAGCAAGGGCGAATGTCTTTCCAGGCGGATGGGTTCATCCTCCTGGCCGAGGACAAAAAGGATTTCTTCCTGTTTGGCGATTGCCGCTACAGGCTGATTGATGATTTCGAGTTTCTCCAGAGCTTGCGCCGCAGCATGCAGTTGTCCCAGCCCGCCGTCGATCAGAATTAGTCCGGGCATTTCTTTGTGCTCGCTCTGAACGCGCCGATAACGGCGTTCCACAGCCTCACGCATGCTCGCGAAGTCGTCGTTGCCCCATTCTCCGCGAATGATGAATTTGCGGTAATCCGATTTGCGCATGCGCCCGTTTTCCCAGACGACCATGGAGGCGACAGTGTCCGTGCCCTGAAGATGAGAAATATCGAAGCTCTCGATGCGTTTGGGAGGAGCGGGAAGATTCAGCGTGGACTCCAGCGCCTCGGCAATGGCTTTGGAATTGGGTTTCAAGACGCGGAAACGCTGCTCGAAGGAATGACGCGCGTTTTTCTCAACTAAATCCAGAAATGCATGCTTTGGACCGCGCTGCGGCACTGCGATCTCCACGCGACGGTAAGGCAGATTCAAGAGTTCGGCGCGTTCGGAGAGAGTTTCTTCGAGCAGCTTGCGATCCTCGAAATCGCGCATGACGTGAATACAGCGCGGAAGATACGCCGCGTCCAGATAGAGCTGCTTGAGCACAGACGGAAGGAATTCGTCGGGATTAAATTCTTCCTGGTCCTCCCAGTAAAAATCGCGTCGATCAACCACGCGGCCGGCGCGAATGTGAAACAAGTTCACAGCAACTTGCGGAGGCTCGGCATACCAGGCGAGCACGTCGGTGTCATCACCAGCAGCGGCGGCAATCTTCTGGCGCTCTTCGATCTCTTCGAGCGTGTGCAGGAGATCGCGGTAACCAGCGGCCTGCTCGTAGTGCTGCCCCTCCGACGCTTGCATCATGCGCTCGCGGAGGCTGGTCAGCAGGTCGTGTCGCCGGCCTTCCAGAAACGTGCGCGAGTCGAGTGCCGCCTCAGCATACTTATCGTCGGAAACGAGACCGGGGACGCAAGGGCCCCAGCAGCGGTGAATGTAATACTGCAGGCAGGGGCGTGGATGAGGCCTCGTCAGGTCCACGGTGCAGGAAGGAATGCGGAAGTGTTTGTGAATCAAATGGACGATGCGGTAAGCGAGGCTGTGCGGGAAAAAAGGGCCGAAATAGATTGAGCCGTCTTTGCGCAGCCGGCGCGTTACATAGACACGCGGATATTTTTCAAATGCCGTGAAACGGATGTACGGATAAGTCTTATCGTCCCGCAGGAGGACATTGAATTTCGGCTGATACTGCTTGATGAGATTGTTCTCGAGGGCCAGAGCCTCGCGTTCGTTATCGACGACGATGTAATCCACCTCGGCAATTTCGCGCACCAGCGAGCCGGTTTTGGCATCCGCCCATCGTGTTTCGAGGAAGTAGGATCGCACGCGCGAGCGCAATGAGCCAGCCTTGCCGACGTACAGAGTCGTACCGAGAGCGTCCTTGAAAAGATAGACACCGGCATCGCGAGGAAGATTGGCGACTTTTTCCCTGAGTTCCATAGCGGAGTTACAATGTCAGGAGGGAGTTCCCGATGGGCGGGATTCCCACCGCAGGCAACATTCATGATAGCAAAGCGAATCACACCTGCGAAAACCATGCGAAACACGCGGCGATCGGGTTGTGTCCGGAAAGCACTTTTTGCGGTCTCAGCGGCGATATTGGTGTCATTTGTCGCCGCGCGGCCACTCGTTGCGCAAGAATCGGCCCTCGAAAAGGGACCCGCGCCGCCATATGTTGAACCCGAGCCTCCTCCGTCTCCTACCGAGCCTACTTACGATCCGCTCCGCGCGAACAAGAGCGTGGAAATCGGGACGTTCTACTTGAAGCGCGGGAATTACGATGCGGCGATCGAGCGTTTTGAGGATGCCACGCACTTCCAACCCAAATTGGCACGGCCGTACTCGCTGCTGGGAGAAGCCTATGAACGAAAAGGGGACGTGGACAAGGCGCTAGCCGCGTACAGGAAATATCTGGATGTTTATCGCAACGCTCCCGATCGCGAGAAGATCCAGAAGCGGATCGAAAAACTGGAAAGCGAATCCGGGCATCCACTGGCGAAGCAGAGGTCAGGCTAGAGTTCCGCGAGCCAAAACAGTTTGGTCAGCAGCGTCTACTCAGAAAAAGCGGATCCCTCGTCGTTCGCCCGTCTGAAGACATGCAGGCGAACTTCCTCGTGATAGCACCCAAAGGGCGGCGCTAGAAATCAGGGTAAGCGGTCGAGGAACTTCCTGGCGCGGTCGTAATTGGCATACCGTTTTTCTTCCGTCCGAAATTTCAGCGAATGGGCTTCGATGCCGCATCGCGCAGCTCGCAGCGGATGCTTTACGTGCAGCATTTCGTGGAAGAGCACGTATTCGACGGCGTAGCGGGGCACGGAGGGCCGGTCCAGCCAGCGATTCATGACGATCTGATCGAGGGCCGGATCAAAGCAGCCGAATTGCGCGCGCCACGTCCGGGTGCTCCAGCCAAGCCTCGGGCGATGAAGCCTTCCGCCAAAATATTTGCGGTTGAGGCGCGTGAACATGGGCGCCAGATCGTAAACCGATCCGCGCGGGCCAGTCTGGACACGGCGGCCCCGAGCGCCACGAAGCGAGGCCACGCGGCGGCGAGTGCGCGGCGAGAGCACGAATTGGCGATATGCGCCGAGGATTTCGACCGGGGCGCGCCGGCGATAAACGCGGGATAGGAGTATCGCCGCGGCCGACTCCAGAACGGCGAGCGGCGCCCCGCGCAAGGCGTCTGAAATGCGAACGCAGGCGCTTTCTTCTCGCAGCCGTATGGTGTGCATCAAGTTCGCGTAGGGATAAAACTCCACTTCAAAGCGCGGCGGGCGACCCCGGCAACCCAACCGCGTATATAGCCGCTGGAAGATCGCGGCACCGCCGGGAACCGGGCTGGGACGCTCGGATGCGCGTTTCATTGCGGGCGGCGGCGCACGGGAGGCGGCGCATTCTCCTTGAGCGCTTCCGCGGCGTCTCTGATGGCATCGTTGGTGGCGTCAATGGCGTCGTCCAGATTGTCTTTAAATTGTTCCGTGACGCGGCCTTTCGCGGACAGCTCTTTCAAGTAAGCCAGGAATTCGGGCGCGCGGCTTTGCATCTCCTTGATGGCATCGCGGATGTCCTGCTGCTTTTCGACGCCGAGCTGAATCAAATCCGAGCCGTCATCAATACAGCCGGCGTAGGCATTGATCAAGGCGTTGACGCGCTCGTCGCGATGCAATTCGCCGGGATGGGCAAATTCGTATTGCAGCTTCTTGATCCGATCGGCGGCGAAGGAGATGAACAGCTTGATGCGTTCCGAAGTGGTATCCGCATCGCGAATTTTGTCTGCCTCGTTGTCGGAGAGGTAGTCCTTCTTTTGGGCGAAGGCCGGCGGACCGGCCGCAACAATGGCTGCAGTGCATAGGAAGGACGCAAGGACGAACGGCAGAGAGCGCACTACGAATTTGCTCATGGATCTCCTCTCTTCGATCGTTTCTCGCCCAAGGTTGGGAAAAGCGCCTCGATAAGCAAATTTTGAGACTTCGTCAAATCCGAGCGCACAGCCTGAAACCAAGGCCTTTTGTCCAGCGGCAGCTGAAGAATCAGCTCATCGATGTGCCGAAGCGTTTCGCGAAGGCTGATTTGCAGTTCCTTGAAGCCGGAAGGGTGCTGCTCCGCATTCACGCCGGTGGCCGAGAGGGCATGGACTGTGCCTTCCACCTGGTCGCGGTAGCGCTCGAGGTCGGCGAGAGACTGCTCATCTTTGTCCGCCTTCAGATCGGCACGAGCCTGTTCGATTTCGAAACGGCCCAGCTTGGCGAGTATTTTGGCTTTGGTCACGGGATCGCGTTCCAATTGAAATTGGGCCTCGTACTTCTCGCGTGACTCCTGCTCAGCGGCTTTAGAGCCGAAACAAGCGAAAAGGGCCAGGCTCATCACAATCAAAAGCGAGCCGGAGAACACGCGGATCTGTGGGTGTACTTTCACCGCGGGCGGTCCTTTCGCGATGGGAGCACATTCGTCGCGAAGAAAATGCCTTTCCCTTTCGATCATTTTCCAGAACGCCCTAATTCCCGCAGTAATAGCCTCAGCCGCGCTTGTGCCTGGAATTCCTGATCGGGACGTTCGCCTCGATCCAATTGCAAAAACTTCTGATAAGCCGCAGCCGCTTCGGGTTTCCGCCCTAGTTTATCGCACGATAGCGCGCGAAAAAACCAGTCAAGCGGGCTCGGAGTTACTCGCTGCGTCAGAATATCCAGAGTAGAGAGAGTCGCTTGATATTGACCGGACAAGTAGTAGACGCCGACCAGTTCACGCAACGCATCGGAGTTATCCGGAGCTAATTCGAGGGAACGCCGCAATTCTTTTTCCGCCGCGGTGTAATCATGCAATTCCATTTTCGTCTGGCCCAGCCACATGTGAAATTGAGCATCGTCGGGGGATGAGGCCAGCCCTTTCTCGAACGATGCAGCTGCTTCGGCCCACTTCTTCTGCTGAAGATAGATACTGCCGCGGAGCTTAAGCGCTTCGGCAGTTGGCGGGATGCGCTCGTCGAGCTGATCCAATTCGCGGAGGGATTCGTCGAAGCGGTTCAGGTCCTGCAGGGCCGCCGCACGCTCAAAGCGGGCGTGGCTATCATCGGGAACCTTCTGCAGATAATCGCGGAGGAGATCGACGGCCTCGGCAGTCTTTTGCTGCCCGAGCAAAGATTCGGCCAAGCCGAGTTGGGCGGGCGCGGAATCGGGCTTGAGAGCGAGCAATTGACGGAAGCCGGATTCGCCGGCGGGAATTTGAGCGTCCGCTAAAAGTGTGCGAGCAAGCGCGAAGAGAATGGCATCGTCTTTGGGCGCGAGCGCAGCTGCGGCGCGATATTGCTCAATGGCCTCGGAACGTTTGCCGCTGCGTTCAAGAGCCTCTCCTAACAGATAGACGGGGCGCGGCTGGCCGGGGAGTAATTCGATGGCGTGCCGAAGCGAATCGGCTGCGGCCGCGGGATCTGAATCGAGCAGTGATATTCCGAGATTCAAATACGCGGGAGCGAGCTTGGGATCAAGCGAAATAGCCTGGCGATATTCCGCGATGGCTTCCGGATTTTTCTTCAGGCCGGAGTAGGCGAAACCGAGTTCAAAATGTGGCATCGCTTCAGTTGGTTTGGCCGAC
>Ga0187823_10000438_pt1 | contig 10146 bp, 8 predicted proteins | sample NC_wetland_sal_i_12_FD_132968 | JGI IMG/M metagenome (GOLD analysis project Ga0187823, IMG submission 132968) | Wetland sediment microbial communities from Neuse River Estuary, North Carolina, USA - SourceSoil_3 | ecosystem: Environmental > Aquatic > Freshwater > Wetlands > Sediment | place...
GTTGATCGCCGCCACGACCGGCGTGCCGAGCGTCTCCAGCCGCCGGAGCTGCGCCTTCCCTGAGCGGATCATCTTCGCGAGCTCCGGCGCGTCGTCGCGGCCCGCGCGCTTGAGGTCGTTGAGATCGCCGCCCGCGAAGAACGTCTTCTTCGCCGATGTGATCACCACGCCCGTGATCGAGTCCTGCTCGGCCTCCAGACGGTCGATCGTCGCCGCCATCGACTCCGCGTAGTCGGCGTTCATCGTGTTCGCCGACTGGTTGGGGTCGTCGAGCGTGAGGATCACGACGCCGTCGTCGTCCTGCTCCCAGCGAATGGTCTTCGTGTCACCCATGATCAGATCGCCTCCACGACGGTCGCGATGCCCATGCCCCCGCCGACGCACAGCGTCGCGAGGCCGTAGCGGCCGCCGGTCCGGTGGAGCTCGTCGATGAGCGTGCCGAGGATCATCCCCCCGGTCGCGCCCAGCGGATGCCCCATCGCGATCGCGCCGCCGTTGACGTTCACCTTCTCCATGTCGAGGCCCATGTCGCGCACGAACCGCAGCACGACCGCCGCGAACGCCTCGTTGATCTCCACCAGGTCGAGATCGTCGACCGTCAGGCCGGCCTTGTCGAGCGCCTTGCGGCTCGCCGGCGCCGGACCGGTCAGCATGATCGTCGGGTCGGCCCCCGACAGGGCGGTCGCGAGGATTCGCGCCCGCGGCTCCATCCCCAGCTCGCTGCCCGTCTTCTCGTTGCCGATCGTGAGCAGCGACGCCCCGTCCACGATCCCCGACGAGTTGCCGGGCGTGTGCACGTGGTTGATCTTCTCCACCCAGTGGTACTTCTGCAGCGCCACCGCGTCGAACCCGCCCATCTCGCCGATCGCCGCGAACGACGGCTTCAGGCCGCCCAGCGTTTCAACGGTGGTGCCGCGGCGGATGAACTCGTCGCGGTCGAGCACCACGTTCTCGTTGAGGTCCTTCACCGGGATCACGGAGCTCGCGAAGCGCCCCTCCTCCTCGGCCGCCGCCGCGCGCTCCTGCGAGCGCGCCGCGTACGCGTCCACGTCTTCGCGGCTGAACTCCTCGATCGTCGCGATCAGGTCCGCGCTCACGCCCTGCGGAACGAACGAGGTGTCGTAGTTGGTCTCGGGGTCCATCGCCCACGCTCCGCCGTCGGAGCCCATCGGGACGCGCGACATCGACTCCACGCCACCCGCGAACACGAGGTCCTCCCAGCCGGAGGCGACCTTCTGCGCGGCGACGTTGACGGCCTCCAGGCCCGACGCGCAGAAGCGGTTGAGCTGCACGCCCGCGACGGTGTCCGGCAGGCCCGCCTTGATCGCCGCCGTCTTGGCGATGTCCGCGCCCTGGTCGCCGACCGGCGAGACGCAGCCGAGGACCACGTCGTCGACGCGGACCGGGTCGAGCTTCTCGTTGCGCACGAGCGTCTCGTGCATCAGGCCCACCACGAGGTCGACCGGCTTGGTCGCGTGCAGCGACCCGTTGAACTTGCCCTTGCCGCGGGGCGTTCGGATCGCGTCGAACACGAGCGCGTCGGTGGCTGGCATCGGTGGACCTCCTGTGTCGTGGAGAGGAGCTGGAAGAGCGGGCGCAACGCTACCACAGAAACGTTCATGCGCGAACGCAAATATGCTGTGTACGATCCGGCGATGTCCTCGACGACCAACACCGCCCGCCGCAGCCAGGCACAGCGCAGCGCCGCCACCCGTGAAGCGCTGCTCGACGCGACGATCGCGTGCCTCGTCGAGGACGGCTACGAAAACACGACCACGAGCCGCGTCGCCGAGCGCGCGGGCGTCTCCCGGGGAGCGCACCTGCACCACTTCCAGACGCGCGGCGCGCTCGTGGCGGCGGCGATGGAACGCCTCGCCGAGCGGCGCGGGCAGGCGCTGGAGGCGGCACTGGAGCACCTTCCCAGCGGCCGTGAGCGGTTGATCGGCGGCCTCGACCTCCTGTGGGAGGGGTACGCGAGTCCCCTCTACCAGGCAGCGCTGGACCTCTGGACGCACGCGCGCACCGACCCGGACCTGCGCGAGCGGCTCGTGCCCGTGGAGCGGCGGCTCGACCGCGAGACGCTGGTGCTCGCGCGCGGCCTGTTCGCCGAGCTCGCCGAGCATCCCGACTTCGACCACCGCGTCGAGATGGCCGCGGCCACGATGCGCGGCCTCGCGCTGCTCGACACGCTGCACCCGGGCGGCAGGCGCAACCGGACACAGTGGCCGTACTGCCGCGCGCGCCTCGTCGAGCTGTTCGAAGAGCAGGGGTAGGATCGCCCGAGTGCGCCGGGGCACGTACTCGATCGTGGCACGCGACGGCGCCGGCGGCGAGCTCGGCGTGGCGGTCCAGTCGCACTGGTTCTCGGTTGGGAGCGTGGTCACCTGGGCGCGTCCCGGCGTCGGCGCGGTGGCGACCCAATCGGTCGCCGAGGTCGCACATGGACCGAACGCGCTCGACCGGCTCGCAGCGGGACTCGATGCGCGCGGTGCAATCGACGCCGTGCTCGCGGACGACCAGCTGGCCCGCTTTCGCCAGCTCGGCGTGGTCGACGCGTCCGGGCGGGCCGCGTCCCACACCGGCGAGGCCTGCATCCCCCACGCGGGGCATCAGACCGGCGACGGCTACACGTGCCAGGCGAACATCATGGCAGGCACCACGGTGCCGGCGGCGATGGCGGCCGCCTACGAGGCCCAGGAGGGCGATCTCGCCGAGCGCCTGCTCGCCGCGCTCGAGGCGGCGGAGGCGGAGGGCGGCGACCTGCGCGGACGCCAGTCCGCAGCGCTGCTGATCGTGCCGGCCGAGGGCGAGCCGTGGCGCACCCGCTTCGACGTCCGCGTCGACGACGCGCCCGCACCGCTCCCGGAGCTGCACCGCCTGCTGCGCCTCGCGCGCGCGTACGAGATGGCCGAGGAGGGCGACACGCTGCTCGCGGCGGGCTCGCGCGCGCAGGCCAGAGCTCGCTACGTCGCGGCGGCCGAGCTGGCCCCCGAGGCCGACGAGCTGCTGTTCTGGGGCGGCGTCGGCGTGGCCGCCGACGACCTCGAGCGCGGCGCCGAGATGGTGCGCCGGGCGGCGGCCGCGAACCCATCCTGGCTCACGCTGCTCGAGCGCCTGCCCGCCGATCTCGAGCCGACGGCGGGCCCGCTGCTCGAGGTGGTGCGACGCTCAGGGTGACGACCGCTGCGCGAGCCAGATCACGACGCCCATCGGCATCTGCGCGGGCGTCTCCCCCACCTCGACCAGCGCCGCGATCCGCGTGAGCGCCTGCTCGCGCTCCTGCTCCCCCATCGCGGCGATCCAGCTGACCGAGGCCATGTAGGCGACCAGCCGCTCGGGGCTGTGGTCCTGGGGAACGATCACGCGCACCTCCCGCAGCGGGCCCCAGCCCTCGGCTTCCTGCACCGCGTCCTGCCACCGCGGCCCGTCGAACTGCGGATGCTCGGGTCGCAGGTCGCTCATCAGCCTGCCCAGGTCCTCGGCCCACGGCGCTCCGCTCCAGTCCGGCCAGGTCACGAGCACCGCGAGGCCGCCGCCCGGCTCGAGCACCCGCGCGATCTCCGCCAGCGCGGCAGACGCGTCGAACCAGTGGAACGCGTCGGCCACCGTGACCGCCCGGACGCAGCCGTCGGCGAGCGGGATCGCCTCGGCGAGGCCCTCGAGCGCGCGGCCCTCGGCCACGAACGGCGCGAGCCGGTCGCGCAGCGCGGCATGGGGCTCCACGGCGGTGACGTCGAAACCGGCGGCCACGAGCGCACGGGTGAGCTTCCCGGTGCCGGCCGCGAGATCCAGGACGGGAGCCCCCGGCGGCAGGCCGAGCTCGGCGGCCAGCGCGCCCACCACGGCGGGCGTGTGCTCGGGACGGCCGCGCTCGTACGCGTCCGCCACGTTCGCGAACTGCTCTGCGAGTGGGTGCAGCGTCACACGGATGACGCTACACGAGGCCGCACGCGGTCGATCTCGAACCACGTGGACTGCTCGGACTCCCCTTCCTGTGTGCCCGACCAGCGGTCCGCGAGGTGACCGAACAGCAGGTGATCGAAGTCCGGCGCCCCCGCGGACTGGCGGCCGCCGAGCAGCGGCCGCGGCGCGCGCACCTCGACGCGCACCACCTCGGGGGGCATCCACACGCGCAGCTCGAACGCGTCGCCGGCGCCGGGCCAGGAGTGTTCGACCACGCGGCTCACCAGCTCGCTGGTGAGGAGCACGATCGCGTCGCGCAGGTCCGGCGAGGGGCTGTCCACGAGCGCGACGTGGTGGCGCGCGGCGCGCGGCGCGTAACGGTCAAGCGGAAGCGTGATCGCGAGATTCGGGGACGGTAGCCCGGGGGACCCGGCAGATCGCCCTCGGGCGATCCGGGGCGGGCGCGACTGTGGCATCTCGGGCCGACCATTCCACGAAAGGGCCGGCGTCAAACACGCTCTCGACCGATATCTCAGGCGCCGCGATCGAGGTAGCGGCGTAGACCCTGATAGCTCTGATCGCCCGGCAGCGCCTGCGCGTACGCGCCCGCATCGACCTCGCTCGCGAGCGGTGCCACCACACGTACCAGCTCCGCCGCGAAGCCCTCCTCGTCGAACTCGGACGCCCGCCGCTCGGCGCGGTCGAGCTCCTCGCGCAGCTCGGCGAGGTGCGCCGCGACGTCCTCGTAGGCGCCGAAGTGCGTGGGGACCAGCCGGCGCGGCGCCCAGTCCTCGAGGAGCGAGATCGAGGCCCGCCAGGCATCCAGGTCGATGTCGGGCGGCGGCGTGGGCGCTAGCACCGGCCCCGTCCCGATCCGTACACCCGCGACATCGCCCGCGAACGCGTAGCCGCTCGCCTCGTGCAGGTAGGCGACGTGATGCGAGGCATGCCCCGGCGTGTAGGCGACCCGCATGTCGGCAACCCGCTCGCCTCCACGGAGCACGCGCATCCGCTCCTCGGGCACGGGGCTGACCTCCCCCCACAGCCGGTCCATCTGCGCGCCGTAGAGCCGCGTGGCGCTCGCGAGCAGCTTGGTGGGGTCGGCGAGGTGCCGCGCCCCCCGCTCGTGCACCCACACCTCGAGGTCCGGGAAGCGTCGCGCGAGCGTGCCCGAGGCGCCGGCGTGGTCGAGGTGGATGTGGGTAAGCGCAAGCGCACGCAGCTCGCGGCCGTCGAGCGCGGCGAGCAGCGTGTCGACGCAGCTGCTCGGACCCGGGTCCACGAGCACGTCGCCGATGAGCCAGCTCGACAGCACATGGGGATGGCCCAGGTGGAGCAGATCGATCCGCTCGGGCTCGGCCATCGCCCTAGGCGCCGGCGAGCGGGGCCACGTAGCGCGCGAAGGGATCGACCTCGAGGCCGCGCCCGGTGGCGGCACGCACCAGCGGCATCGTGTCCAGGCGCCTGCCCGGCGCGTGCACGTGCTCGCCGAGCCACGCCTGTATCGGCGCCACGTCGGCGGCGCGGAGCAGCTCGTCGAGCGGCCCGATCGCGTCGTCCATCGTCTCCCACAGCTGCGCGGCGATCAGGCAGCCGAGCGCGTAGCTCGGGAAGTACCCGAACGCACCGGCGCTCCAGTGCACGTCCTGCAGGCAGCCCTGCGCGTCCGAGGGGACCTCGACGTCCAGCAGGCGCCGCATCGCCTCGCGCCATGCGCCGGGTAGGTCCGCGACGGCCAGCTCGCCGCCGATCAGCGCCCGCTCGAGCTCGAAGCGCGCGATGATGTGCAGCGGATACGTGAGAGGGTCGGCCGACACGCGGATCAGCGAGCGCTGCACCCCCACGAGCGAGGCGTGCAGGTCCGCGGCGCTCACCTCGAACCCCGCCGCTGAGACGTCCGCGGCGAGGACCTCCGCGAACGCGGGGCTGCGCGCCACGTGGTTCTCCCACAGCTTCGACTGCGACTCGTGGATCGACATCGACGTGCCCGTGTCGAGGTTCGTGCGCGCGAGCGCGGGGTCGATCTGGCGCTCGTACAGCCCGTGCCCGTACTCGTGCAGCGAGCTCAGCAGCGACTCGACGTCGCCGTCGCGGTAGCGCGTCGTCACCCGTGTGTCGTGGCGCGAGAACCACGAGGTGAAGGGGTGCGCGGAGACGTCCACGCGCCAGCTGCGCTCGTCGACGCCGAGACGCGCGAGCACGCTGCGGACGGCGGCCTCCTGTTCGGCCACGCCGATCGCGAGCAGCCGCGGCGGGGAATGCTCCTCGGCGGCTGAGATCAGCGGCGTGAGCGCTTCGGCGAGCGCCCCGAACAGCACGCGCAGGTCCTCCGAGCGCAGCCCGAAATCGAACCCGCCGAGCAGCGCGTCATATGGAGTCTGCCCGTCCTCGGCGAGGCATTCGCCGCGCGCGCGCGCCAGCTCCACGTTGCGCTCCAGCAACGGCGCGAACGATGCGAAGTCGTCTTCGGCCCGCGCGCGCTGCCATCCCTCCTGTCCCTCGGCGGCCGCCTGCGCGGCCGCCGCCGCCAGCTCGGCGGGCACGCGCCTGGCGCGCTCCCAGTCGCGCCTTGCGATCCGCACCACGTCGCGGTCGATCTCGCCGAGGCCCTCCTCGGGTATCTCGTCGAGCCACTCGCCGATCTCGGCCGAGGTCGAGCGCTCGTGCTCCAGGCGCGCGAGCGTCGCGGCGACGAGCGCACGAGCCTCGCCGCCCTCGCTCGGCATCATCACGAGCTGATCCCATTCGGCCAGCCTCGTCAGCGCCTCGAGGTCGACGAGCTCCGCCAGGCGTCCGCGCAGCTGCTCGAGCGAGCTCATCGGCGATACAGGGTAGGGCGCTGCGCGGCGCTCAGGCCCCGCCGGCCGCCCGCTCGCGCAGCTCGATGCGGCGGATCTTGCCCGTGAGCGTCTTCGGCAGCTCGCTCACGAACTCGATGCGCCGCGGATATGCGTATGCGGAGAGGCGGTCGCGCACGAACGCCTGGATGTCCCGCGCCAGCGGGTCCGAGGGCTCGTGGCCGGCGGCGGGGACGATGAAGGCCATCACGATCGCCCCGCGCCGCTCGTCGGGCGCGGCGACCGCGGCGGCCTCGGCGACCGCCGGGTGCTCGAGGCAGCTCGACTCGACCTCGAACGGCCCGATCCGGTACCCCGCGGCGATGATCACGTCGTCGGCGCGCCCCTCGTACCAGACGTAGCCGTCCTCGTCGAAGCGGGCAGCGTCCTTCGTGTGGAACCACTCGCCGCCGAACACCTCCTCGCTCGCCTCGGGCAGGCGCCAGTAACCGAGCGGGTAGTGGGGGTTCGAGCGGGCGCGCAGGCAGATCTCACCGCGCTCTCCCTGGGGCACGGGCCGCTCGTCCTCGTCGAGGATCGACACATCCCAGCCGGGCATCGGCCGGCCCATCGAGCCCTCGCGCACCTCCATCCACGGCAGGTTTCCGCACAGCGGGTAGGACTCGGTGAGGCCGTAGTAGTCGAGCACGGTGACGCCGTACTGGCTGCGGAACCAGCGGATCGCCTCCGGGTTCAGCGGCTCGCCCGCGGAGCACACGATGCGGAACTGCTGCGGATAGCGCTCGCGGGCATCGGTGATCGCCATCATCGAGCGGATCGCGGTGGGCGTCGCGAACACGTTGCCGGCCTCGTGCCGCGAGAGGAAGTCGAGCTGGCGGTGGGGGTCGAAGCCAGCCTCGCGCTGGTAGACGAGCTGCACCGCGCCGAGGCGCCAGGGACCGAGCAGCGGGCAGATGCCGGCCGCCCACGCCCACTCGCCCATCCCGTGGAAGCGCTCGCCGGGTTGCACGTCGTGGCACAACTCGAACTCGTTGTGGGCGAGCAGGTAGCGGTGCGCGTGCACGATCCCCTTGGCGAGGCCGGTCGTGCCCGACGTGTAGTAGAGCTGGGCGGGGTCCTCGGCGGCGGTGTCGAGCGTCGTGAACGCGTCGCTGTGCCCCTCGAGCTGCTCACGGTCCAGCACGAGCAGCTGCGGCACGTGCGGCCCCTTGAAGCGGGACGCGTTCTCCGCGTCGGTGACCAACAGCGCGGGTTCGGAGTCGCGCAGCCGGTGGGCGATCCCCTCGTCGCCGTACAGCACCGACATCGACAGCAGGATCGCGCCGAGCTTCCACGTGGCGAAGAACACCGCCGCGGTCTCGGGCGTCGGCGGCAGCACCACGGCCACCCGATCGCCGCGCTCCACGCCGAGCGCGGCGAGCATGTTGGCGGCGCGGTTCGACAGGGACTGCAGCTCGCCCCACCGGACCTCCCTCACGGTGCCGTCGTAGTGCTCGTGGACCATCGCGAGCGCGTCGGCGGGGTGCCGGTCGCAGACGTCGGAGGCGATGTTGTAGCGCTCGGGCACCTCCCAGCGGTGCTCGCGCACCAGCTGTTCGTAGCGATCGCTTCCGGCTGCGCTCACGGATCCAACACTACGCCCACCAGGCCGGGCGCGCGAGCCCCGGTGGCAGCGCCAGCAGCGCGCGGAGGCGGGCGCCGGACCTGCCCACGGGAGCGCGCCATCTCGGGCCGCCCGCGGGTCTCGCGAGAGCCGCAAGGGCGCGCCGGGACGCGCCCCGGTCGCGCAGGCTCGGGCTCTCACCGCCCGGCCGCGGCCGCGCGTAGCGCGTGAGGCACAGCAGCCGCGCGTAGCGTGCGGCGTCGGGCGCACCGTCGGCCTGCAGGCGGCGGGCGAGGTCGTCGAGGGTGGCGCCCGGCGCGGTGGGCACGCGCAGGCGCACGAGCGCCCCGCGGAGCTCCGCGATCGCTCCCTCCGCATCGCCCGAGAGGCTCTCGCGCAGCCGTCGGTGCCCCCTGAGCCACAGCGCGACGACGGCGAGCACGAGCACGAGCGCGGCACCGACCGCGATCCCCACCAGCAGCGCGACGTCGCTCGAGCCGTGGGCCTGCGCGCGCGGCGCAACCTGCGGGTTGGAGTGCAGGGGACGTGACGCCGCCGGCGAGGAGGGGATCGCGGCTGCGCCCACGCCGCGGTTCAGTGCGCCGAGGCCCGCGCCCGTCAGCCCTTCGACGGGCTGGGGAGGCGTCGGGTCGAACGGCACCCACCCGACGCCGCTGAAGTACACCTCGACCCACGCATGCGCGTCGAGCGCGCGGACCGTCCAGCTCCCGCGCGAGGCGTCGAACGCGCCCGGCGTGAACCCCTCGGCGACGCGCGCGGGGATCCCGTCGAGGCGCAGCAGCAGCGTCATCGCGCCGGAGAACTGCTGGCAGTAGCCGCCGGCGTTCGAGGTGAGGAACGACTCGAGCGGGTACAGCGTCCGCGGCGGGTGTTCGTTGTACCGATAGTGGGAGCGCAGGTATTCGTCGACCCGCGCGGCCACGTCATAGGGGTTCGGCTCGGCGGCGGCGAGGTGCCGCGCCAGCGCGAACGCACCGGCGTACGGAGACGCTTCCAGCCGCGCGCGCAGCGCGGGGACGCTCGCGGGCGCCACTCCTGGCGCGGGCGGCGCCACCAGCGTCCCGCCGGCGGCTGCGCGAAGCAGCCCGAGGCTCTTTCTGGAGGCCGCGCCCGGGATCTCGAAGCTCGCGTACGGCAGATACGCGCCCGGGTACGCTCGCGGCGCCGCGCGCATCACCGCGGGGTTGGGGTTCGGCGCGTAGCTGCTGATCCGGTAGCGCGTGCCGGCGGAAGGCGAGGACGACAGCGACAGCACGCCGTCGGAGCTGACGTCCAGCGGCGGCAGGTGCCCGCTGAGCCATTCGACGCGTTGCGGCACGCCGCCGCCGGTGATGAGCTGCGGCGAGTGCAGGCCGGCGACCGTCACGGTGACGCTCTGCTGGCTGCGCGAGGCCAGGGCCGAGTGCGGGGCGGGCTGGTCCAGGCGGGCGGACCCCGGCGGTGCCGGGGAGCGGACGAACGCGACACCGTCGAAGCGGTCGAGCGCGATCAGCTTGAGCAGCGCCGGGTGGCGCTCGCTGACCGTCAGCACCGTGGCGGTCGAGCGCGACCACGTGATCGGGCCGTATGTCTGGTCCCAGTCGAACGAGATCACGCTCGGCACGGGGTCCCATGAGCGGTAGTCGATCCAGGGGTCACCCGAGCGCAGCGCCGGTGCGAGCAGCAGCGCCGCGAGCGAGGCTCCGAGGATCCACGCGAGCGCGCGGCCCCGCCGCCCGCCGGGCAGCCACGCGAGCCACAGCCACGCGCCGATCGCGAGCACGAGCGCGAATCCCTGGACGCGCCAGGCGGGAGCGTGCTGGTTGACGAGCCCGCACATCA
>Ga0187823_10000440_pt1 | contig 10118 bp, 11 predicted proteins | sample NC_wetland_sal_i_12_FD_132968 | JGI IMG/M metagenome (GOLD analysis project Ga0187823, IMG submission 132968) | Wetland sediment microbial communities from Neuse River Estuary, North Carolina, USA - SourceSoil_3 | ecosystem: Environmental > Aquatic > Freshwater > Wetlands > Sediment | place...
CCCAGGGGAGGGAGTCCTGCGTGGATCACGTTCACTCCCGACAGCAAGACAGTCTATGTTTCCAGTTGCGGGATAAAGACGGTCACAGCCATCGATGTGCAGGGTATGAAAGAGTTGGCGCGTATTCGGGTCGGTGAAATGCCAGACCGGATCAGCACTTTGACGCTGCCCTAAGCGCGGCTTAGGAGCCTCGGGCCGGGTATCGATCCTTATTTACTGGAGGAGAGCATGGTTCCTAAAGTTCGCCCGAAAAGAATTTTTGCCGGTCTTATCGTAGCTTCGGCGATCGCACTCTATGCGCCTGTTCCATTCGCGGGGGAGCCGCCCGCGAACACGTCAGCGGCTCAGGCGCCTTCTGCATCGAAGCCGTCTCTTGATTACGACTTTTTCAAGACGCGCGTCGAGCCTATCTTTATTAAGAAGAGGTGGCCGGACCACTCCCGCTGCTATGTTTGTCATGAAGTAAGCCGTCATGGCGGCGGACCGCTTAGCCTTGAGGCCTTGCCGGCAGGCGCAAACTTTTGGACCGAGGAGCAGTCTCGCCACAATTTCGAGGTGGTCTCGAAATTGGTTATTCCCGGCGACCCGCTATCGAGCCTGTTTCTCCTGATGCCCCTGGCGCCGGAGGCCGGCGGACTCGCCGACACGCACCAGGGAGGAAGGCAATTTACGTCCCAGGACGACCCAGACTGGAAAAACATGGCCGCGTGGGTTCGCGGGCAAAAAGCAGGCGGTTCCTCCGCGCAGTAGCGGAAATCCGTTTGGCTTCCCATCGATAGCGACAGGCCGTAAGACAGGTTAATCGGTCCTGAACCCTATCCAGGTGAAGGTTAGTGCTCGGCCAAATAGCTTCCGGTGACATATCCCACAGTTGCGCCCATTAGAATGTCCGAAAGGTAGTGCTTTCTTGCCGGATACCGCGAGAGCGAGACGCCCGTCGCGAGCGCATACGCACTCCACTTGATCCATCTCTTATGTGGATAACGATGCGCAATGACAGCCGCAAACGCGAAGCTGGTGGCCGAGTGTCCGGACGGAAATGACCTGCCGCCGCCCCAGAATTTTCCCGTGCTCCCGGGTCCAGGATACTGGCGATCGAACGCCAGCTTGAGAGCCAGATCTTCAACCCCTGCCGTTCCCATCGCAAAGAGTGCCCTGAATCCCGTATCACGCAGATACGGGCGATGTTCGCCGCATCCCAGGCCATAGCTGATAGCGCCCGATCCAATCTCGAGGCCCAGGCCTACGTTTGACCCCACATCCGCGCTGTGCTCCAACGATGCAGATTGAATTCGCCTGTCCGCTGGCAGATCAACCTCCGCGATAAGTACTCCGGTGGCCGCGAGGATGGGCAGCTCCCATTTCAAATTGGTCGGGCGAATGGCGCCTCTGGGAATTGATTTCAGTCCATGGATTGATTGCGAACCTCCCGCCCAGGTGTCATGGAAAAATTCATGAAAGCTGCATTTCGAATCCGGCTCCGGTGCTTGGCTGGTTCCGCCCTGAGCAAACGCGGTGGAGCCTACACCTCCGACCAGGAAAAGCGCTATCAGCGTCTTCACGAAATGTAAGCGCTTGCCAGGGAGTCTTGTTTGGTGACTGAGCAATGTGCGAAGCGTAGGCACTACCTTATCCGATGCGGTATTCGTTCCGAGGAGATTCAAATCACGCTGACTCCCCATGACTTGCCCTATCGTACAGTGGGGTTTATTTTCCGTTACAGCACCTCACGACCGGCAAATTCGGCGTTGTTCCTTCGTTACAATTGCTTTGTGGCGAAACGTCCTTGCCCAAACCGAGCGGAGTGGCGCCTCCTGCGCGGGCGGTCCGTGGAACATCTCCCCTCGTACTACCAGCTCCTCTGCGATCACGGAACCGCCGTGATGATGGCTTGGGATAATGGCGGGATCGAACCGGTCTACCTGTGTGATAGTCACGCCGACCAGCTGGGAGACTCAGTTAAGAATTACGAGCTCAGCGCGGTTACGACGGGGCGGCTAATTGGCAACAAACAGACTGGTAAGCAGCACCCCACAACAGGTAACGCTCAGACCGGGACTCGCGACCTCGCCCCGGCAAAGCCGCAACGTATTCCTCTATCGGGCGCGCCCTCCGAGAGCAGTTCCGCACGTTTGCAAGTTATTCCGCAGCCCGGTGTACCGCCCACTGTACAGACCGTCGCGCAAGTTGTCGCGCCGGCCGTTCCGCCAATTAACGCGCTCCCCGGTGCGCAGCACAGTACTCAAATTGTGCAGCACGTCGCAAATCCGGATGTGCAGAGTGTCGTGCACGTCGCACAAGCGACTCCAAATCCATCCGTGACCGTAACAGCCCCGGTGAGCGGCTCTACGAATGGTGATTCCGCAAAAAGTTTAACGAGCGAAGCGAATGGAAATACGGTGCCCGGAGAGTCCGGGGCATATAGACCCGCTCTGAATGGCACGCCCGACCAGGCGGAGGAAGCAAAAAACTCCGGCAGCGCGGAACCTGCGCGTTTGTGCAGGTCGCGTAATGGGGAGCGTTGTACTTGTGACGCGACGGTCCACTGCCCGACCTGCGGAGCCTGGTTCTGCGACGCTCACGCCGAAGACGAGACCTGGCATCCCTGCCTGCTCACGATGTAAACCCGAATCACCGCATAACAATCAGTGTCCGGCTGGGTTGCCCCTGAGCCACCTCAGGACTTGAGCGGCACTCTCGTTTGGCGGGAACACTGGGTACATGACGTGTTCGATCCGCCCGCCACGCACGATCAGCGTCAAGCGTTTTAAGAGTCGCATTCCGTCCACTTCGAATGTCGGAAGGTGCAGTGCGTCGCCTAATTTGAAGTGGGCGTCGCTGAGTATTTCGAATGGAAGATGGAGGCGATTGGCCATCTCGAGTTGGTATTCAGTCGTCTGAGTGCTAAGGCCGAAGACAGTCGTTTTAGCCTGCATGAATTCCTGATGGAGATTTCGGAAACCACAAGCTTGTGGAGTGCAGCCGCGAGCGCCGGGAATCATATCCCACCCATCGGGCAATGGCTTTCCTGGTACGCCGGTCATGGGATAACAGAAGATAACCGCTGTGGGCGCGCTCAGTTTCGATAGATCGACTTCTCTATTTCCGGTTGAAGGCAATGAAATTGCCGGCATGAGCATGTGCCGGAGATGGTTCGCTGCACCATCGTCAACTGGTCTGGGTAGATTCGAGGGAAGAGGGAAGTCGATTACTTCGCCCATACTATCGTCTTCCAGGTGGCGGTCATCAAGTACTCGGGCGATATTAGACCACAGAAACAGTTCACCCGCCTGCTCGCACCCGGAAGCGAAGGCATGCGCGCGCTCACTCTGTGTCCGGCAGCACCGGCAGAGTAAGCATATTTACCGTGTTGGGATCGTCGCGAAGCTTGATGTAGAGCAGCGTCCCGTTCGGTCGCGGCACTTTCAAGCTGCTGTCCGCGAATCCAATCGGAACGGAAACATTGTGGGTGAACTCGGGATCCGACGCGACCGAATCGATCAAAAACAGGTTCGACCCGGTAAGCCTGCACTGCTTATCCGGACTGTCCGGGCACAGCACCTCCTTGAGCGCAGGAATGCGCACTAAGGTCGCGAGTGGCTGCCATTCTCCGGTTCCGCCATCAGCCCCGACTGCGCGAAATCGTAGAGGCCCGAAAGCCGAAGGTCCAAAGCTCTTCAGCGGATCGAGCACCGCCATCACCATTTGAGAGTCCTGCAAAACCAGATTGCCTTCCGCCTCGCTCAGCATCACATCAAACGAATTATCCTCGCTGGCTACCTCGATCTTCTCCGTTCGCGGAAAGCTCTCCGGGATCTCCGTTTTCAGAAAGAACGTCATGCGCCCATCCTGCGGAAGTGAATCCTGATTCATCAGGTGCACGGGCGAACGCTCCGGTCCAACCTGAACGCGGGCCTGCACATTCTTGCTGATCAAGTCGACTTTCGGACGCGGCGGCCCAACGGTTGTCTGCAAATCCAGAACGCGCCCGTCCTTGAGGTCCACGCGAGCCACAATTTTCTCGCCCGGCGTTAAAGGCGTGCTCTTTGCGGCCTGCGTCGCCGATAAGGGCAGTTCATCTTCGTGTCCCACGCGTGAAAGCTTCCCTGGCTCGAACCGGACCCCCTTCAATTCGACGCCATTCACTTGGTCCAGCCGCGTTCCCGTGAGAACGCCCTGCTGATCGCCGGCGCTTATCTTAAAAGCGTCGAGACTGGCCGCTTCCGTATATGCCTGCAAATCGACCTGATCCGGTGGTATCGGGCCGAATTGCTGAATCGTCATCTTCAACGGTCCCGCTGCCTCGTCTTTCATCGGAACATGTATTTCCAGTTCGTTCGGTTTCGTGGCCTTCCAAGTGGCATTGATCTCCGTTCCTCGCGCGTTCCAGATGCGGACTTGATTGACGCATGCAGCAGCATCGGAATCAGCGTGAAGAATATCCTCTCTTCCCACAATCAATGCGCCCTGATCTGCTGCCGGAATCACCCACTTTGCCGGATGCGCACTGAGGATATGAAAGGCCGGCCCCTCGAACGACTCGAATCCCCAATAGCCGCGTAGCGCCCCTTTCACACTCGGATCGACTTTGCCGTCAGTCAGCCCATGCGCATCAACCAGAAAGCCGCCGTGTGAAGGATCTGGTGCCGCGGGTAACTCCACTGGTTCTCCAGCTTTCCCCTGGAGATGCAGCACAAAATCGTGTGCAATATTCGTTGAAAACACCACGGGAGCTCCCTGCACGGGCAGAACCAGAGGAGCCTTTTGCAGGCAGAACACGCCGTCCTTGTTTAGCGAACGCAGGGGCGGCAGTTGCTCTGCTTCGACGGCCGGGAGTCCCATTACGATCACGGACATCGGATTTCGGAACGACGGAGGATTATTCAACCGTAGGTTCATTTGCGAGCCTTGAGGGACCGACAACGCAGGAATGTATTGGTAAGAGGGTGTATGGAGACTACCCATTAGTTTTGCGAGATCGACCACGGCCCCCACATAGGCGCTGTAAAATCCTCCTCCCGCGATGGAAGTAGCCGTCACCTGTCCCATCAGATCTGTCGATGGCCCCGAGGTAAGCGCTGCGACCATCGACTGACTGTGCCCGTCGTCCAGAACAAGTTGGTCGGTATTCTGCGTCAAGCAGGTCGACTGCTGCTCCGCCGGACGGTCAAAGCATTGCTCGTCGAGCCTGATCCCCAGCGTCTGGGCCAGCAGAGCCGAATGCTCATGCAGCGCTTTGGGATCGAATTCCGAAGCTTTCTTCACCTCGCTCAAATACTTATCTGACCGGCTCCGATCGAGGCTCGCCTGATTCAAATCCTGCGACGCACGCACGAATACGCCGGGCCTGCTTCGTACCGCGGCGCGCAATGTACCGAAATCCCCTCCGGTTGCGGGAGCGAGAAAAAGCAGCGCCTGTTGCGCATCCTGCGGCACAGTCACCAGGATTCCTTCCTCGCGCACATTTCTATTCCACGTTTCCGCTCGCGTGAACCAATCATCCGGCGGAGGGTTCGTGGTGCCACGCAAAAATGCGACCACCAGCAGGTAGCGGACCGATTGATCGCCAGGCAGGTCAGGATGAATCCACAGCCGGTCTCCCGGCTGCAGGTTTGGGACCTCCGCAATGGGAAGGGTCTTCCCGGCGCGGTTCACCGTCATTTCCACTCTGGGCCCGACGAGGTCAAAGGCAGCATTTTCGGCCCGAGCGCCGCCCCTAGCTCCGAAGATTACGAGTGTAAAAACTAGAAAACTAAACACCCAATCACGAATGCCCGGGTGGCTCATTTTTAGAAAGACGTTTTGCGACACGATTGCTCCAGTATTTCCCGACGAGCCAGAGGGTCTAGGTGGTGGCCTGAGGGAATTTCTACAAACGTGTGGATTATTTCAGTAGGCCGGGAGCCGAAATTCTAACCCATAAAGCGAGCATGTAGTAGCGGATAGTAGATTATGTGAATGTGGCCGGGGCACCGAATTCCAGACTCCGACATTGCCGTCCTATTCGGCTTGGCCCGGGTTCGTCGGGCCCAGTTGAGAAAACGCTGAGAAAACGCGTGACGCAGATCACAGCTTCCTTTTCGAATTGGGTGCAACCTCAGGCTTAACGGATCGCAGCTAAATCCGAAAAGGAGGAAGACATGCACGTTATGCCAAGTCCGCTAGCAATTCTGCTGATGTTATGGGGCGGCGTTACAGCTGCGCTCATAATCTTAGTGATCTACGGAAACACGCTGGACAGCCACGAAGACGAAGAGATCTACATCAACAAAAAGGAAGAAGAGTTTATGGGCGGCCAGCAAAAACTCCTAGTGGCCAAGATGGAGCGGCTGAAAAAGCTGATCTTCTCGCTGGCGATAGTGTCGGGAATTCTGCTACTGACAAGTGCGACGATTTGGGCGTACATCGGGCTGTCTCGCGGGTGACGGCTCGGGTTATCGCCGATCTCGATCCGTGAAGGTGATCAGGGCAGTCTGTGCTTCTGTCGCCTTAATGGTGACTATCTGTTCCTTCGTGCCGTAGAGCTCGTGCCAGGCCGTGAGCGTGTATGTTCCCGGTGGAACATTGTCGATCTTGAAAGAACCATCCTCGCTCGTCACTTGGAAGTATGGATTCGAGAAAACAGAAATATAGGATTTCATCCAGGGGTGAACGTTGCACTTCACTGGAATACCGATTTCAGAATGAGCGAACACCTGCGTGATCGGAGCCGCTCCCGCCGCCTGCGACTCATTCCATCGGGCGTTCAGCTTCGGCGCAGCATTGACGTTATGTGAAGCTTGATCTGAATTCGCGATCTGAAGCGGCTGGCCGGTCATGAGCGCAAGGACATGGGGACTATAGGTGCAGCCCTTTTGGTCCATCATTACGGGCGACTTCGCGGGGTCGAAAGCATACCGATTGAAATTGCCCTTTAGATATACAACCACATTTTGCAGTGTACCGTTAGCGCCAGCGACGACGTCCTCAGTCATTGCCGGAGAGGAATGCATTTTGGCGCAGTTGGGCACGGCCGCCATATTTATGACTCGCATCTTTCGCGGCGTGCCGTCCAATTTCACAATGCCGGACACAGAGCCGGTCGTAGTCGTATCGATGGGTTCTCTCGGTGAAGTAGTGAACGAACCATCGTCATCAGAAACTGTGGGGCCTTCTGTTTTGCGTTTGCACCCGCTGATCGAAAGTGCACACAACACCAACACAGAAGCGAGCAGAGGAACCGCATGATGGCTTTTCATCTTGAGGTCTGTCGTTTTCATCGGAACGGATACAATTCGAGCCAGTCGCGGACCTTCTCCGGCAACGTATAATCGTGGTCAAAAAAGTATTTTCCGCGTGTTTGGCTTGGCCCCTTCACGGTGACCTGGCAATAGCCTGGCGACGAATGAATCCAGACCTTCCAATCTTCTTCCTTTCGCCCCTCACCGATACATCGTCGAATCACACTTTCGATCCTTTTTTGAACTTCCGGTTGTGTTAGCTCGTTCAGCTCGATGGAAACTGTCAACGACGCTCACCGTCTTCGCATCTGATAGCGAGTCGAACCGCGCGTCGCTACTGCGGTTACCTCGCTGTTGCGCTTTTGATTGGCGCTGAAAGGCTCGGTTTGGCAAATTTCGCGGCGTCAATCGGTACATTCAGTTGTATCGAGCTCAATTCGGTCACGGACCGCCCGTCTACCCACGTCTTCGTCACCCGAAATGGCACCTTGATTCCGGAAACGTCACGATAATCGGAATAGTCGATCTCCGTAGGAATGAAGCCGACCGGCAAGCTCGTGTAGCGCACCATTCGCACCAATAGCCCCGACTTGGGATCGAAGTACAACTTCACATTATTGCCCCCAACCGTGGTTCCTTGCACGACTGTCAGCTCGCGCTCATCGACGCCGACGCCGACGTCGTCTGCAAGAATGCTGGTCACTCCGCTGACCGGGAACCCCACCCGCAAGTTGGTGAGCAGTTGCTTGATGCGCCCCGGAAAATACAGTTCCGATTCCAGGTGGGCGCCATCCAGATCGCCCGAGGCCAGGGCCATCAATGGTACCGGGGTAGCATTTGGGTCTGATTGTGCCAACCAGGCGGAGCGGCCATCATCAACCCAACTGCTTTCTCCGCTCGAACTACTATGCACGATTTGAGAAAACTGGCTCGGAGCCTTGGCGTAGATTTCTATCGGGCTCTTTTCCGGGTCGTCGTACCCCTGATAAGTTCCTTTGGCAACGAAGCTCGTAAAGTTAGCCAGTTTTTCTGCCCCGCCGAGCGCTTGCAGATACTTATCGAGAACCTGGTCGGGCGAAGGCGCCCCCGCCGCCTGTTGGGGAATTTGCTCCGGGTCTTCGGGAGCCGGGGTGCCATACTGTTCCGCTAGGATCGGTGTGATCTTGGGACGCTCCGAGTTACGGTGACATGAGTAGCAGGTCACCTCGCGCTTGCCCCCAAAGTAAGTCTTGTTGAGGGCGTCTACCATCAGCATCATCTTGCGCGCCGTTTGCTTCTGCGGAGGATCATCGGCATACCTTTCCCAGCTACCGCCGCTCTCATCCCCATGGCACGTGGTGCAGGTCTTATTTGTGGCAGCCGCAAAGAAGCCCATCGTTTCCATGAATTCCTTCACGGAAATCCCCTTGAGCAATTGTACGTTTTTGAAAACCTGATCCGCCGTCAGGGGTTTTTGTTCCACAGCCGTTTGACTGTCTCCGCGTAGTCTGGACTGCGCGTCCGCAGGCAGAATGGCAAACATAGCCACGAGCATCGTTGCCATCACGCTCGGCACGATTCCCTTCGATCCGGATCTCATGCGGGCTTTCTCCGTCCCCCACGCGCTCGATTCGAAACGGCGCTGGGCAGCGATTTTTTACCAACAATTGAAGATGGCCGTCTGTGTCCCAGATCACACCGTGGCTGGATTCGATGTCACAGCCGTCGGTAATGAAGATCACATCCGTAACGGCGCAAAGCTTGAGACTCTCCGGGCAGTGGCAATCAGGTTGGAATGAATAGCGAGGAGATCATGACTACTGCGCCAGCGTTTATCGTGGATGAGGTAAAATCTAAAGCAGCCGAGCTCTCAATAACCGAAAACGAGCCTTTACTCGGGACTCCTGAAATTAGTCGCGATGCATGGAGGGTTATAATGTTGTTTTTGGTCGGCGAGGTGCTGTTCCTGGCGGCTGTGGGCGCCTACGTCTTCTCTGGACTCTTTAGATTTCAGAATTGTTTGTGATCCGATTGTCTGGCGGTTTTTGGCTTCATTCGTTGAAACCGTGAGAAGTGGGCGGCAGACTTAAAGGCTCACCTGCCCGAGAGATGTTAGCTTTACTTCGAATTGCACTCCGTGTTCCGCTAAGAAGTTACTGGCCCGGGCAATCCGCGAGTAATATCTTACTGCCTTAGCTACCAGTTCTTGAGCTATGGGTTCAGGAGCGCCGATTCAGGAGCGAAGATGAAGACCGTATTGAGGATTGCTGGATTAATCGTGGTCTGCGTGATGCTTTTGCTGGTGGTGCTCAGCATAACCGGCCTCGAACCTCGACAAAGAACGCCGGGTCTGTGGCTGAAAGGGAATCTCGTGACCACTCCGGTAACGGACTGGTCCTTCACCGACAACGTTTCCACGGTGGAGGTCGAGACGCGCACCCGGTATCTGGTTCCTCATTCCGTGACGACTTATTGCGTTGACTACAAAGGCCAGCTTTACCTCGATTCCTTTTATCCTCCGGGAGTCCAATATCCCCACGGGCGAAGTTGGCATGAGAATGTGGCCCGCGATCCGCATGTGCGCTTGAAAATTGGCAATAATTTGTATAATGTGACCCTCGTCCACGTCACCGATCCGGCTGAAAAGGCCACTGTGCGCGAGCTTAAAGCGAAAAAATACCCGCAACTGAAAATTCCGCCGGAACCTCAGGTCCAGCTATTCCGCGTCATTAGTTGACGCCATCTGGCTACAGATAAAAAGCCTACTTTCTACTCTGCTTTTGCATCATAGTATTGATGTAAGAGGGACCTGCCCGCGGGAGAACGTCATGAAACACGGATTCTTTGTTCCATTGGCATTACTCGCATTCGGATTCGTGTCCCTCGCGCAACCGGTGAGTGCCCAGGATTACAGCAAGA
>Ga0187823_10000441_pt1 | contig 10113 bp, 6 predicted proteins | sample NC_wetland_sal_i_12_FD_132968 | JGI IMG/M metagenome (GOLD analysis project Ga0187823, IMG submission 132968) | Wetland sediment microbial communities from Neuse River Estuary, North Carolina, USA - SourceSoil_3 | ecosystem: Environmental > Aquatic > Freshwater > Wetlands > Sediment | place...
AAGCGATGCATGGTGTGCAGATTGCGCCAGGTCCAGGGAACCAGCGGCGCCAGCGAAACCAGCGCCAATATCAACCCAACCCGCATTAAGTGCGCCGGACTGTGTGGCCGCGGGTGACTCGCCCGCGCGTCGTCTCTCCAGGCACGCACCCACCGGACCGCCAGATACAGCTCAATCGCAACCAGAATCAATCCGCCGTCAGGCCGCAACAGAATTGCGGCCCCAATGGCCAGGCCACAGCCCAGCCACGGCCGCAGCCGTTTTTGTTCGAGCGTCTCCAGCCCAACGATGGCAAAGTCGAAGGCCAGCGCGGTGAAAAAGATTTCCAGCGTCTCGGTCAAGGCGGCGGCCGCGTAGCTGGCGAGAAACGGGCACAACGCCGCCAGCAGGAACGCGGCTTTCGCGACCCGCGCCGAAACCAGGCGCCGCGCCATGTCCGCGATCACGAAGCAGGTGGCGATATCCACCAACACCTGCAGCGCCATGACGGCGCGATAGTGTTCCATGCCGAATACGGCAAACACCGCGGCCAGGAAGGCGGGGTATCCCGGCAGGCGAATGTAAGTGGGGGAAATCTCGTCTCCGCTGAGACCGTAAATTCCATGCTGCAGCCAGTTCTTGGCAATATCACCATAGACGAAGGAATCGTTGGTGAGCGCGGGAAAGCGAAACAGGAGGAAAAGCCGCAGCCCAAGAGCGGCCAGGGTGGCGAACAGAAAAAATCGGAGATGCTGGCGCACGAGTTGGCGCACGCTAAGAATATACCTCAGCGCCGAAGCGGGTTGGCATGGGGGGCCGCAAATCCAAATCAAAGGCGCCACGGATCGGACCGATGTGCACGGATAAACCTCTTTACTTTTAATCCGTGTGATCCGCGCAAATCCGCGGCCAGGAATTTCCCCTCGTTTGACCGCCTCAACCCCTCAGCTTAGGATGGATATACACGTATTTTCATGGCACAACCTGTTTTTTACGATCCCCGTAAGGCTCGTTGGAAGCGCATCCGGCTGGCTTTCGACGTCATCGGCGTGAGCATCACGCTGCTGGTGGCGTTTTTTGCCTACACTGCCTTGCGCAACGAGCCTTTGCCCGATCTTCTGCTGGCGCCGCAGAAGAAGCCCTATCGGGCGCTGAAGGAGAAAGAGCGGGAAAAAGCGAAAGAGCGGCGAAAACTGGCAGCCGCGCTGCGGGGCCATCGCAAATCCAGGTCAGCGCGTTCCGCGGGAAAACTGAACCAGGAAGAGGGGGTTCGTGCCGCATTCTACGTGCCCTACGATGCGGCCAGCTTTTCGTCCTTGCGCGAATATGCCCGGCAGATTGATCTCCTCTATCCCGACTGGCTTCATGTCATCACGCCCGACGGCCGGCTGCAGGGCATCGACGAACAGACCAACACGTTCTTCGACGTGATACAGAACTCCACCGTCCGTCCGGTCGACGACAAGGTGATGCCATTTCTGAAGTCGGAAGAAACCGGCATGGAAGTCTTTCCCATGGTCAACAACTTCGACGGGATCGACTGGGTGGACGTCAGCGCCTTCCTGAACGATCCCGACGCCCGCGCCCGCTTTCGCCGCCAGGTCCAAGCCTTTTTGGCCACCGATCGATATCACGGCCTGATGATTGATTTCGAGACCCTGCCCAGGAAGGCGCAGCCGGGTTATCTGGCCCTGCTGAAAGAGCTCTCCGACGATCTGCATGCCAAAGGCATGAAGTTGTACGTGAGCCTGCAGGCGCGGAACGAAGAATACGACTATGCCGCGATCGCGTCTCACACCGACGGCGTGGTGCTGATGAACTACGATGAACACTATCCTTCGCCCGGCACGGCGGGACCGGTGGCCTCGCAAGACTGGTTCCTCGCCAACCTCAAAGCAGCCATCAAGGTGATCCCCAAAGAGAAGCTGATCTCGGCCATCGGCAATTACGGTTATGACTGGGTGCACAAGCCGAAGCACGGCCCGCTGCCGCCGGGTGTAAAGGACATCAACGTGACCGTGCAGGACGCCTGGCTGGCCGCCCGGGACTCTGAAGCAGACGTGGATTTTGACGGCGACAGCCTCAATCCGCACATCACCTACCTTGACGAACACGACCTGCAGCACGACATCTGGTTTCTGGACGCCGTGACCGCGCTCAACCAGATGCGCGCCGCCCAGTCCCTGGGCGTTCAGACCTTCGCGCTCTGGCGCCTGGGCTCGGAAGACCGTTCGTTGTGGCGGGTGTGGGACATTCCGGGGGAACCCGGCGCAGAAGACAAGTTAAAAGACGTCCCGCCCGGCCAGGACGTGGACATGGAAGGCAACGGCGAGATCCTGCGCATCGAGGCCCGCCCCGCCGATGGCCAACGCAGCGTCACCCTGGACCAGACCACGGGGATCATCACCGATCAAAATTTCGATTCGCTCCCCCAGCCCTACCGGGTGGCGCGATACGGATCCAGCCCGGACAAAGTCGCGATCACCTTCGACGATGGCCCGGACCCGGAGTGGACACCCAAAATTCTGGATGTGCTCAAGCAGGCTCAGGCCCCGGCGGCTTTCTTCCTGATCGGAATTCAAGCCGACAAGTTCTCCGACGTCACCGACCGCATCTACCGCGAAGGGCATGAAATCGGGAACCATACCTTCACCCATCCCGACATCAGCAACATTTCCAAGGGATTCATGCGGGCCGTGGAGCTGAATCTCACCGAGCAGCTTTTTGCCAGCCGCCTGGGCATCCGCACGATTCTGTTTCGTCCGCCTTATTCCATTGACGCGGAACCCGACACCGAAGACCAGGTGCGTCCGCTCGAGATCACGCAGGACATGGGCTACATCACCATCGGCGACAAGATCGACCCCAACGACTGGCGCGACAATCCCCGGCAAAGCGCCGATCAGATCGCGGCCGACGTGCTGGCCCACCTGCCGCCGTGCGCGGCCAACGACATCCACTGCGGCAACATCATCCTGCTGCACGACGGTGGAGGCGATCGCCAACAGACCGTTCTGGCCCTCCCCCGGATCATTGCGGGAGTGCGGGAAAAGGGGTTGAAGATCGTCCCACTCCACGAGTTGCTGGGGCGGACGCGGGCGGAAGTGATGCCGCCCATCCCTTCCAACCAGCGCTTCACCGCGACCCTGAACCTGTTCGGATTCGCGCTGTTCCCCCTGGCGTTCAATGCCATGACCTGGATTTTCTTCGTGGGCGACGTTCTGATGACCGGGCGCCTGCTCTTCATCGGCGCCTTTGCCGTCTACGACCGGCTCTGGCCGCATCACTATGGAAGCGCGGGCGACGCCGCCAATTATCTGCCTCAGGTGGCGGTGCTGATTCCCGCCTACAACGAGGAGAAAGTCATCGAGCGGACCATCCGTTCGGTGCTTACTTCGGACTATCCGAATCTGCATGTCATCGTGATCGATGACGGATCGACTGATAAGACGCTCGAGATGGCGCGCCGCACGTTTGCCGGCGAAGAGGTCAGCGGGCGGCTTCTCATCCTCACCAAACCCAACTCCGGCAAGGCGGACGCGCTCAACTTCGGATTGCAGCACATGAGCGGCGAGGAGATTTTTGTCGGCATCGACGCTGACACCGTGATTGCCTCCGATGCCATCTCGCGCCTCATCCCGCATTTTCTCAATCCGAAAGTGGGCGCGGTCGCGGGCAATGCCAAAGTCGGCAATCGGATCAATCTATGGACGCGCTGGCAGGCGCTGGAGTACATCACCAGCCAGAATTTCGAGCGCCGCGCCTTGAACACCCTGGGCGCGGTCAGCGTGGTGCCGGGCGCGATCGGCGCCTGGCGGGTCTCGGCGGTGCGCGAGGCCGGCGAATTCCACACCGACACCGTGGCCGAGGACGCCGATCTCACCATGGCCCTGCTGCAGCTCGGATACCGGGTGGAATACGAAGACCTGGCCCTGGCGTATACCGAAGCGCCGGTCAACGCCCGCGGCCTGATGCGGCAGCGCTTTCGCTGGTCCTTCGGGATCCTGCAGTCGGTATGGAAGCACCGCTCCGCCTTTGCCCGCGAGGGCGTGCTGGGCTGGATTGCGTTGCCCAACATCGCCATCTTCCAGGTCCTGCTGCCGCTGGTTTCGCCCTTTATTGACATCATGTTTTTCTTCGGCACGATCTGGTATTTCGTGCAGAAATTCTTTCACCCTGAGTCCACCGATCCCGGCACTTTTCAACGTCTGATCGTTTTCTTTGTCGCTTTCCTGGTGATGGACTTCCTGGCCTCGGCTATCGCCTTTGCGCTGGAACGCCGCCGGCCGGAAGCGCCCGAAGACCCGTGGCTGCTCAGCCAGGTGTGGCTGCAACGCTTCGCTTACCGGCAGTTGTTTTCGGTGGTCTTGCTGAAAACCCTGAAACGCGCCGCGGAAGGCCGCCCTTTCGCATGGGACAAACTGGAGCGCACCGCCGCCATGAGCTATCAGCCCGTCGAACAGCCCGAGTCGGTAAAGGTCCCGTAGCGCCGACGCTACCGTTTTCCGGTGCTACAATGAGGAGTCTTACCGCTACCCGCCGGCATCGAATATCTCCGAGGTGCGCTTATGGCAACCGTTGAAGCTCCGACCCGCCCACAGATTCGCCTGCATGAAGGACCGTTCGTCAACGAGCCGCTGGTCGATTTCACGCGCGAAGAAAATGCCCGCAAAATGCGTGCCGCCATCGAGAAGGTGCGCGGTCAGCTGGGCCGGGAATACGACCTGATTATTGGCGGCAAGCGGATCAGGACTTCCGACAAGATCAAGTCCATCAATCCGGCCAGGCCCTCTCAGGTCGTCGGACTGCACCAGAAAGCCGGCAAGGAGCACGTGGAGCCGGCCATGCAGGCGGCGCTGAAAGCTTTTGCCGGATGGAGCCAGACCTCGTTTGAAGAACGCGCCAGCCTGCTCTTCCAGGTGGGCGATGTGCTGCGCGAGCGCAAGTTTGAATTCTGCGCCTGGCTGGTTTTTGAGGTCAGCAAGAACTGGGCCGAAGCCGATGCCGATATCGCCGAGACCATCGACTTCGCCGAATACTATTCTCGTGAAGCATTGCGCCTCGCCCGCACCGAACTGCCGGTGCAGATGCCGGGAGAGCGCGACACGCTCACCTACATTCCGCTGGGCGTGGGCGCGGTGATTCCGCCGTGGAATTTTCCCTGCGCCATCATGGCGGGGATGACGATGGCTTCGATCGTGAGCGGCAATACCGTGATCCTGAAACCGTCGAGCGACTCGCCGACGATCGCGGCAAAATTCGTGGAACTGCTCGAAGAGTGCGGCATGCCGGAAGGCGTGGTGAATTTCTGTCCCGGGGCCGGCGCCAGTTTCGGCAACGCGGTGGTGGCGCATCCCAAGACCCGCTACATCGCTTTCACCGGTTCGCGTGAAGTCGGGCTGGACATCAACAAGAGCGCAGCCACGCACGCTCCCGGCCAGATCTGGATCAAGCGCACCATTCTCGAGATGGGCGGCAAGGATGCCATCATCGTGGACGCCGACGCCGACGTCGACTCCGCCGTCGAAGGCGTGGCCCAGGCCGCATTCGGCTTCCAGGGCCAGAAGTGCTCGGCCTGCTCGCGCGCCATTGTCGACGAGCGCATCTACGACATATTTCTGGAGAAGCTGAAAGCACGAGTGGAGAAAATCACGGTCGGCGATCCCGCGGAAAATGCCAACATGGGCGCGGTGATCAATGAAGGCTCGATGAAGTCGATTCTGGAGTACATCGAGGTGGGGAAGAAAGATGGACGCGTCATCACCGGCGGCGGCCCCGCCAGGAACGCCGGCGAAGGATATTTCCTGCAGCCCACCGTCATTGCGGATATTCCGGCCAGGTCGCGCCTGGAGCAGGAAGAAGTTTTCGGCCCGCTGCTGGCCGTCATCAAATCAAGAAATTACGACCATGCGCTCGAGATCGCCAATGACACCGAATTTGGCCTGACCGGCGCGGTCTACACCAAGTCCCGCGAAAAGATCGAGCGCGCAAAGCGCGAGTTCCACGTTGGCAACCTCTACATCAACCGCAAATGCACCGGCGCCACTGTGGCGGCGCATCCTTTTGGCGGCTTCAACATGTCGGGCACCGACTCGAAATCCGGCGGCCCCGATTATTTGTACCTGTTCACGCAGGGCAAAGCGATCGGCGAGAGAGTCTAAGGATCTAAGGATCTAATGTGGCCGCGGGCGACTCGCCCGCGAGGAAACTATCTTCTACCCACAGGTTCTTGCCACGGAAAAACCGCGCGGGCGGGTCGCCCGCGGCCACACCACCACACAACCACAAACCGGAACATTCTGTAACAGGTCTGTAACAAAATATTCTTCGAACCCTCATTAAGATTCATTGGAATTCTCTAAGTTGCGCGAAAAGCTTTTATCACTGTGATCGAAAATTGCTATTGGACACGCCTCCCATCGTTCCCTATGGTTGAAGCATGTCGACATCATTACCTTTAGAAGATCCTTCCGTTGAATTTCTGCACGAACTGGGCACCAGCATGGCGTCGGCGGATGCCTTGCATGAGGTCCTCGCGCGGGTTGTGGATTTCGCATCGGCCCTGGTGAAGTGCGATTCCTGCCTTATTTATGTACTCGAAGACGAACAACTCTTATTGCGGGCGTCAAAGAATCCTCACCCTGAAGTAGTAGACAGCCTGAAACTGAATGTGGGAGAAGGCATCACCGGCTGGGTGGCGGAACATCGCGAACCGGTGGCGGTCTCGAAAAATGCTTCCAAAGATCCGCGCTTTCAATTTTTTCACGAATTGCCGGAGGACACTTATGAAGCGTTCCTCTCGGTGCCGCTGATGTCTCGCGGGCGCGTGGTAGGCGTAATCAATCTGCAGCATCGCCGTCCGCACGTGCACAACCAGCGGGAAATCCGGCTCATCTCGACTGCGGGCTTTCTGGTGGGGGCTGAGATCGAAATGGCCCGCCTGGAGAGCGAGAACACCAATCTTTCGCAGCAGCTGGAGACTCGGAAGGTAGTAGAACGCGCCAAGGGAATTCTGCAGCGCGACCTTTCGCTGGACGAAGAACAGGCCTACCTCGCGTTGCAACGCCAGAGCCGGCAGACCCGCAAATCCATGCGGCAAGTGGCCGAAGCGGTCGTCCTTACCGACGAACTGCGGCGCAACTCGCGCACGAACTAGGTCGCTGGAGGAAGGGCGTCGTTGGTCGTTGGCTACAAACCACAGCCACGGATTTCACGGATTCACACGGATAAAAAGAAGAAAGGACTGATCCGTGAAGATCTGTGAAATCCGTGGCTGATTTATTTTCAAAAATAATGCGGAAGCGGACCTCCAGGTTCGGCGGCCGCTTCCGCTTCTTCTCCTACTTCGCCGGTTGAGACTCGGCGATCGGTCCCAGTCCTGCCGTTTCCGCCACTGGCGTTGCCAGCTTGGGAGTGGCGAATTCCAGCGCCATGCCGATGTTCTTCAGTCGCAGCGTGCTGACCACTGATTCTCCGCCTTCGTGATGCAGCACCAGACTGCTGGAGTCCACGAAGCTGTCCTCAGAGATCGACTGCGACAAGAGCATCGCCACAATGCGACCACCGACCTGGCGGACCGTGACTCGCGGCGGCAAAGCCTCGGTATTCACCGAGAATGCGTAGTCCCCCGCCGGCAGCACGGCGCCGGCCCAGAGGACCTTGTGAGCCAGGCTGAATGTCCCGGCGGCAGTTTGGGCATGGGCGGGAATTGCAGCCGTCCCCATGGCCGCAAGGGCCAGAAGCAGCACCTTCGAAAGCGGAAATTTCCAGATTGATTTCATGACCTCATCTCCTTTTCAGGTTGTCGGGAGCGGACACACCGGCGCCTGCGCCAGCTGGTGCCGCTCGCGGGGTTTTAGTTGGGACGACGAGGTCAGGAACTACAGTTGGAACTACAGGGGTGAAAAGCGAACTCCAGTGTTCGCGCCAGCTGGCCTTGCATTCGGTTTCTTGCAAGGTACTGGACACTGCTACTGTGCCGGCAGGGCGAGGAAATGTCCAACTCAAAAAACGAATTTCCGGTATCTCGCAAAGCTATGTCACCCTGAGCGGAGTACCGTGCCTACGGGCATCGGGCGGAGCATTGTGCTCTGTCATCCTGAGCGGAGTGACGGCTTCGCATCGCGAAGCCGTCGCGCAGTTGAAGGACCCCCCACCAGCTCCTCAGAGCGGGCGATCGCCGCTGACATCGGGAATTCTTCGCAACGCAAGCATAGTGGCGCTGCGAGGGGTCCTTCGACTGCGTCATCCCATTCGCAAGCGAATGGGACGGGTCCGCTCAGGATGACACTCAAGAGGGCGAGCCATGATGACACTGAAAGCGGCGCTGCTGGCCGGCTCTCGCGGAGCTGCGCTTCGCCGGCGCGGGAGGACACCCGCCCCTAGGTGGTTCGTGCCTGCCGCAAAAAAGAAAGGCCGCCCGCGGGCGGCCTCTTCATCACATAAGTTTTACGACGTGACGCCCGCTCCCGCCTGGGGAGTTGCCGCCGCGGCGGTGGCTGCAGCTGCTTCGTTCAGGATGCGATGGTGAATGGTAAATAACGCAAGCTCCAGCCGGTCGGAAACCCCGATCTTGTCATACACGTTGCGCAGGTAATTCTTGATGACCTGCTCGGTGGTCCCCAGCTGCGAGGCGATTTCCTTGTTCTTGTAGCCCTGCACGATCAGGGCGACGATGCGCAGCTCTTTCGCGGTCAAGCGGTCGCGCACCCGCAGTCCTACCATATCGTTTTCGGTCAGCTCGCTGGGCACGGCGATGTCCTGCACCCAGTTTTCGCCGCGTGCCACCTTGCGGACACAATCAACCAGGGCCGCGCTGGTCACGTTGCGATAGACCACGCCGTTAGCGCCGGCGCCCATGTAGCGCTGCGCGCTCTCGCCGGTGTCGGCCAGCACCACGACACGGGTCTTGGCTTTGCTGGCGGCCAGCAGGATGCCGTTGAAATCGGAATGGAAGCCGCCCGCCACCACCAGGACCGCGGCGCGAAATTTGTCCAGGGCCATGAACATCTGCTCCTGGGTTTGCGCCTGCGCCACGATGCGCATTTCATCCTCGACCGCCAACACTTTGGCGATACCCGCACGGAAGATGGCTTGATTGTCGGCCAGAATCAATTTCAGCATCTCTTCAGCTCCTCGCCTCTAGTGGCGAACAAAATCGTAGGAGTCAATCACGCAGGCCACGCCGCGTGCCTCCGTGGGACTGCCGCCGGCGGGTTCGTCGGTACGCACCACCCGGCCCCGGCACTGAATGACCACGCCTTCCTTGGCCCCGGTCATTTCGGGCGGCAAAGTAATCTCGAACTCGACGGTTGAGCCCATCTCGAGAGCCGCGTCGGCCTTGATATACACACCGGCGGCGCTCAGGTTCCCGGTGAGGCCGCTGTGCTCGCTGCCGCCTTCTTCTTTGTGAATCTTGATTGGTAGTTCGAGAGGAAATCGCTTCCCCGTCCGCGCTTCGGACACAAAAGCCTCCTCGCTCCCGCCCATTTCTGCCCGCGAAATCCAGCACAGTGCCGGATTCCCCTGCATGAAGCCGGAACGATCTGCTTGCGCGGTTATATCACGGATGATACCCCCCGTAACAGCCTCATAAGGGACGTAGCAAGGGTAGGAAGTTGGTTCCCCCCTGATGTTGGACTAAATTCTCTCGTGCTCCTGCGCCAGGAATCGATTGGGACTGCGTCGTCGGGTGGGAAGTACGGCCTTCCGGACGACTTCAAATGCAGTTTCTCGGCTATTCTGTTCAGCAAAGCAAACCCAGACCTCTTATTGGCAACCAAGATCGCTATGAAACCAGGCCCCGGACACTGCCTCGCCGTTTTTCTTCTGCTCACCGCCGCTGCGGCGGCCCAGGGTCTCAGGGACCCACCGGCGAGCCCCTTCGGAAATGCTTCCACCCCATATCAATCGATCACCGGCCGGCAGCGCCTGAGCTGGGCAGTCAAAAACACTATCGGCGGGGAGAGCCTCTCGGCCGGTCTATTCACTGCGGGCTTCGGTACCGCGATTAACCGTCCCCATGAGTATGGTCCTCACTGGGAGGGCTTCAGCAAGCGCTATGGGATGCGGTTCACCGGCACCGCCACCAGCAATCTCATGGAGGCATCGCTGGGCGCGTTATGGGGAGAGGAC
>Ga0187823_10000442_pt1 | contig 10112 bp, 10 predicted proteins | sample NC_wetland_sal_i_12_FD_132968 | JGI IMG/M metagenome (GOLD analysis project Ga0187823, IMG submission 132968) | Wetland sediment microbial communities from Neuse River Estuary, North Carolina, USA - SourceSoil_3 | ecosystem: Environmental > Aquatic > Freshwater > Wetlands > Sediment | place...
AACTGGGGGTCGGGCTCCTCGAACAGCGCGGCCACCCCGGGCCAGAGCGAGCGCCCCTCGCTTCCCGCCCGGACCAGGGCCCCGTCGAGCAGGTATTGCCCCGCGGTGGGGGCCTTGAGACCCGCGAGGATGCGGATGAGGGTGGTCTTGCCCGAGCCGTTCGGGCCCAGGAGAAGATGGCTCGACCCGGGCGCGGCCGAGAAATCCACCGGCCCCAGGAGAAGCCTCGATTCCCCTCCTCCGGGCGGAGGAGGGGCCGCGTAGGCGGCGCCTTCCAGGCGGATCACGCCCGGATCACACCGTGGTCCGGGCGCTCTCGTGGAGGAAGGAGCGGACCAGGTCCATGACTTCGACCAGCGGGCGGCCGGACTCGCGCGCGATGCGCTTCACGTCCTCGTATTCCGGCATGCGGCGCTCCTCCCCGGTGGGAAGGATGGCGGTCTTGACGCGGAGCCTCCCGACCGGCGTTTCCACTTCCGCCACCGAGCGCATGAGCTCCACGCGCCCTTCGTGCCGGATGCGCACGCCGAGGGTGGTGGATTCCGCGAAGAGCCGCTCCAGCACGGCGTGGGCGCGCGCGGAATCGCAGATGGCCGTCACGAGAACGCCGGGGCGCCCCTTCTTCATCTGGACCGGCGTGAGGAAGACCTCCCGGGCCCCGCTCTCGAAGAGGCTCTCGGTCAGGTAACCGTAGAGCTGCGGGTTCATGTCGTCGATCGTGGTCTCGAACACCTCCACCGCGCCCGCGCCCTGCCCCGGGCCGAGCGGCTCCCCGAGGATCGCGCGCAGGATGTTCGGCCGCTCCGCCAGATCCATGGTTCCGGTGGCGACGCCGGTCCGGCGAGGGGTCATCCCGACCGGCTCGCCGATCGTGTCGCACAGCGTGCGCAGGAGTGCTGCGCCCGTGGGGGTCGTCAGCTCGGCCTCGATCTCGGTGAACCGAACGGGAACGCCCTCCAGGATGCGAACGGTGGCGGGCGCGGGAATGGGGAGCGTGCCGTGCGCGGCCTTCACGAATCCCCGGCCCTGCGGGATGACGGAGGCGTGGCATCGCTCCACGTTCAGGATCTCGAGCGCCCAGGCCGTGCCTACGATGTCCACGATGGCATCGAGCGCGCCCACCTCGTGGAAGTGGACCTTGTCCAGGGACGTGCCGTGCACCTCCGCTTCGCAGCGCCCCAGGAGCTCGAAGGCCCCGAGGGACCGGCGGAGGACGCGCGCGGGAAGATGCCCTCCCTCGAGCATGCGGCGGATCTCGGTGAAGTGGCGGTGGGCCTTGGTCTCTTCGGTCCGCACGTCGAGCTGCAGCGCGTCGAAGCCGTGGCGCTTCACCGTGGCGGCGCCGAGGGAGATTCCCCGCAGCGGGAGCTCCTCGAGCCGGCCCTCGATCTCGGACAGCGGGGCGCCGAGCGCCACCAGCGAGCCCAGGATCATGTCGCCGCTGGCGCCGCCGACGCAGTCGAAGTAGACGATGCTCACGCCGCACCCCCGGGCCGGGCCCGGAGCGCGATCACGCCCGCGGCATAGCCCGCGCCGAATCCGTTGTCGATGTTCACCACGGTGACCCCCGCGGCGCACGAATTGAGCATGGCGAGCAGCGCGGCCAGGCCCCCGAACGAGGCGCCGTATCCGACGCTGGTGGGCACGGCGATGACCGGGCGGGCGGTGACGCCGCCGACCACGCTCGCGAGCGCCCCTTCCATGCCCGCCACCACGACGATGGCGGAGGCGCGCCGGAGCGCCGGCACGTGGCGCAGGATCCGGTGGATCCCGGCCACGCCCGCATCGTACACCCGCCCCACGGGGACTCCCATGAATTCGAGGGTGACCGCGGCCTCCTCGGCGACCGGAAGATCCGAGGTGCCCGCGCTCACCACCAGGACGCGTCCCGCGCCGCGGCCGCGGGCCCTCGCTCCGTTCCGCCGCCGCGAGGACTCCACCACCACCGTGCGGGCCGCTTCGTTCCAGACCGCGTCCGCGCCGAACGCCTCGCAGAGGGCCAGGGCCTGCTCGGCGCTGGCGCGTGTCGCCAGGAGCCGGCCGCTCTTTCCGACGATGGCGCGCGCGATGGCGAGGGTCTGCGCCCTGGTCTTGCCCTGACAGAGGATGACTTCGGGGAGGGCCTGCCGGATGCCGCGATGATGATCGACGGTGGCGGAGCCGATCGACTGGAACGGGAGCTGGGCGATCGCCTCGAGCGCGGCGCGGGTGGTGACGCGCCCGCGGCGCACGTCCGTCAGGAGCTTACGAAGTCGTGCAGGATCCATGCGCGTCCACGCCCTCGCCGTCCCAGCCCGGCTCCTCCGAGCCGCCGGGCGCCGGGAGCGGGGACTCGGGAGCGCTCTCGAGTTTCTCCAGATAGCGCAGGAGGAGCGACTCCACCTCGGCGGGGGTCTTGCTGTGGTTCACCTCGCGGCAGAGGGAGGAGTTGTCGTAGAGCCCGCGCACGTACCAGGCGATGTGCTTCCGCATGAGGACGGCGGCGTAGTCCCCTTTCTTCGCGGCCAGATCGTGCAGATGGCCGATCGCCGTGGCGATGCGCTCGCGCGGCGTCGGCCCCTCGCCGGGGTCCTCGCCGTTCAGCAGACGATGGGCCCGCTCGAAGAGCCACGGGTTTCCGAAGGAGCCGCGGCCCACCATGACGCCGTCGCATCCGGTCTGGGTCACCATGCGGAGCGCGTCCTCGGGGGTCTTCACGTCGCCGTTCCCGATCACCGGGAGGCCGATGCTGCGCTTCACGTCCGCGATCACGTCCCAATGGGCCTCGCCGGTGAACTTCTCGGAGCGGGCGCGCGCGTGCACCGTCACCCACCGCACGCCGGAGCGCTCGAGCACCCGGGCCACGTCGGGCGCGTTGGTGGTGTCCTTGTCCCAGCCGATGCGGATCTTCGCGGTCACGGGGAGCGAGACGGCGTTCACCACCGCCGTGGTCACGCGCTCCAGGCGCTCCAGATCGGTGAGCATGGCGGCGCCCGCCTCGCGCGCGATCACCTTGCGCACGGGACAGCCGTAGTTCAGGTCGAGGGTGTCGAAGCCCAGCCCCTCGCAGATGCGGGCGGCCTCCGCCATCACCTCGGGGTCGGCGCCGCAGAGCTGCGCGCCGATGGGCCGCTCTTCCGGGCGGTATTCCAGGAGCTCGAAGGTCTTGGGATTCTTCCGGACCAGGCCGTCCGAGGAGGTCATCTCGCAGAAGACCATGGCGGCGCCGTGCCGCCGCGCGATGCGGCGGAACGGCGAATCCGTCACCCCGCAGAGCGGCGAAAGAAGGACGTTGCCCGGGATCTCGACCGCGCCGGCGCGCATCGCTCCTAGCGAACCGACTTGGCGTTCAGAGGCGCCTGGGTCGCCGGCTTGCCCTTGTTCATCTCCGAAGCCAGCGCCAGGAGCTTGGGCAGAGTCGGGGCCTTGTCGAAGAGCGCCGCGGCGGACTTCACCTGATCGTCATCCTCGAGGGCGATGCGGTAGGCCTCTTCCTCGCCTCCGTACCGGCGGCCCAGCTCGCGGCGGATGCCGTTGTCGACCCAGCGCTTCGCGTCGGCCAGGGAATCCGGATTGACCTCCACCTTCTCCTCGCGCAGGAGCTGCATGAATTCGTCACGGATGCCGGAGGTCAGGGCGTAGTTGGCCGGCGGATCCTTGTGCTTGGCCGCGTACTTGACCGCGTACTTGAAGAAGACCTGCTTCGCCTCGAGATCCTGGATCACGTGCGGGAGGGTCACCTCGACCAGCTCGACGTCCGGCGTGATGCCGCCGCCGCCGTAGACGATCCGGCCCATCTCGGTCCGGTACTCGGGCTTCGCCTTCTTCGCGTCGCTGGAGTCCGGCTTGTCCGCTTCGTCGGTATCGTCGTCCTCGGCCAGCGCGCCGTCCTTCAGCTGCTCGTCCTTCTGGATGCAGCGCCCGCTGGGCGTGTAGTACTTCGCCGTCGTGAGCTTGAGCTTCGGCCCCTTCACGCTCCGCGTGAGCGGAATGACCGTCTGCACGAGGCCTTTCCCGAACGTGGTCTTTCCGACGACCAGGCCCAGATCCAGGTCTTGCAGCGCGCCCGACACGATCTCGGACGCGGACGCGGTCCACTGGTTCGCCAGGATCACGATCGGGTAGTCGCTGTGCGTGCGATCGGCGGTGGAGTAGAAGTCCCGGTTCTGCGACGGATCGCGCCCGCGCGTGTAGACGATCTTCTTCCCGCGGGGCGTGAACTCCTCGGCCACTTCCACGGCCTGGGAGAGAAGCCCGCCCGGATTGAAGCGCAGGTCCAGGATCAGGCCGTGCGGGTGCAGCTTGTCGAGCTTCTCGAAGGCCGCGTCCATCTCCTCGCGGCTCCGCTCCGAGAAGTTCGAGAGCCGGATGTAGCCGATGCCGTTGTCCAGCATGCCCGCGTAGGGGACGCTCTTGATCTGGATGATGTCGCGCACGATGTCGAAGTCGAGCGGCTTCTCACGTCCCTCGCGGAAGATGGTCAGCTTCACGTGGCTTCCCCGGTCGCCGCGCATCTTCTTCATGGCGTCGTCGAGGGAGAGCCCCTCCGTGGAGGTGTCGTCGATCTTGATGATGCGGTCCCCGCCCAGGATGCCCGCCTTCCAGGCCGGCGTTCCTTCGATGGGCGCGATGACGGTGACCCAGCGGTCCCGCATCCCGATCGAGATGCCGATCCCGCCGAAGGCGCCGTGGGTCGTGGTCTCGAGGCGCTCGGCCTCGTCCTTGTCGAGATACTGGGAGTAAGGATCCAGGGTGCGGAGCATGCCGCGGATCGCCGCATCCATCAGCTTGTCGCTGCTGACCGGCTCGACGTAGTTGTCGCGGACCTTCGTCAGGACCTGGATGAACCGCTCGATATTCGAGTAGGTGTTGTCGTTGTTTTCCTGAACCCTCGCGACCGCCCACGTGCCTGCGATCAGAGCGACCACCAGGACGCACACCGCGATGATTTGCCTACGATTCATGGCCCGTTTCCCTCGATACGTTGGGTGCCCTGCCGCTCAGGATCCGCTGCACGTCGCTCCATATATGATGCGCGAGGACGTCCTGCGTTTCCGTACCCCGCAGCACCACAATCCGTTCCGGCTCTCGCCGCGCCACTTCCAGGTACCGGGCGCGGACGGCTTCGAAGAATTCCCGGCTCTCCCGCTCGAACCGGTCGGGCGTATCGCCGGTCCGCCGCTTCGCCCGCTCGAGCCCCAGCTCCACCGGAACGTCGAGCAGATAGGTCCTGGCCGGCTTGATCCCGCCGGTCGCCCAATCGTTGAGCGAGGTCAGGATCGGCTCCGCGATGGTCCGCCCACCCCCCTGGTAGGCGACGGTCGCGTCCGTGAATCGGTCACAGACAACGACTTCCCCCCGATCGAGGGCCGGCCGGATCGTCCGCGCGACATGCTGCGCGCGGGCGGCCAGGAACAAAAGAAGCTCCGCCGCGGGCGCCAGGGGCTCCTCGCCGGCCCGCAGGATCAGGTCACGGACCTGCTCTGCAAGCGGCGAGCCACCCGGCTCACGCGTTAAGGATACAGGAATTCGGGCCCTCGAGAGAGCGCCGTGAAGAAGGGCCGCCTGGGTCGATTTTCCGGACCCCTCGATCCCCTCCAGGGTGATCAGGAGCCCTGTCGCCACGTCCGAGGCTAGACGCTCTTCCGGGCGGCGCGCTTCAGGCCGCTCCGAGGGGCCTTGGCCTTGACCCGGCGCTCCACGAGCGCGGGCCGCGTGGCCGGCTTCCTCTTGTGGCCGTACTTCTCGATGAACTCCTCGACCATCCGGCGCGCGACGTCGTCCGGATACTGGATCGGAGGCGACTTCTTGAAGTACGCGGAAGGCTCGATGAGCGCGCCGGAGAGGCCGTTATCGAGGGCGAGCTTGACGCAGCGGACGGCGTCGATGATCACGCCGGCCGAATTCGGCGAGTCCCAGACCTCGAGCTTCAGCTCGACGTTCAGGGGCACGTCGCCGAACGTGCGCCCTTCCATTCGGATGTAGGCCCACTTGCGGTCGTCCAGCCACTCGACGTAGTCGCTCGGGCCGATGTGCACGTTCTTCTCGCCGATCTCGTAGTCGAGCATGGAGGTCACGGCGTTCGTCTTGGAGATCTTCTTCGACTCGAGACGCGAGCGCTCGAGCATGTTGAGGAAATCGGTGTTTCCGCCCACGTTGAGCTGGCTGGTCCGCTCGAGGCGCACGCCGCGCTCGCGGAAGAGCCGCGTCAGCACGCGGTGAATGATCGTGGCGCCGACCTGCGACTTGATGTCGTCGCCGATCACCGGAAGCTTCTTCTGCTCGAACCGGCGCTGCCAGTACTTCTCGCGCGCGATGAAGACCGGAATCGCGTTCACGAACCCGCAGCCCGCCTCCAGGATCTGCTCGACGTACCACTTCGTGGCCTCTTCGCTCCCCACCGGGAGGTAGTTGATGACCACGTCGGTCTTGGTATCACGTAACAGGCGCACGATGTCCGCGGTCGAGCCGGGCGCCTTGTGGATGATCTTGGAGAGGTACTGGCCCAGCCCGTCGTGCGTCATGCCCCGCGCCACCGGCACGCCGAGACGCGGCACGTCGCTGAACTTGTAAGTGTTGTTGGGCCAGGTGTAGATCGCCTCGGAGAGGTCCTTGCCGACCTTGTTCCGATCGATGTCGATCGCGGCGCTGAACTCGATGTCGCGGATGTGGTATCCGCCCAGGTTCACGTGCATGAGGCCGGGAACGAAATCCGAGTCCTTGGCGTTCCGGTAATAGTGAACGCCCTGCACGAACGATGAGGCGCAGTTCCCGACGCCGATGATTCCGACGCGAATCTTACCCATGACAGTCCTTCCTCCGATTCGTGGAAGTGAAGCTCGCAGCAGGCGTTAGGCGGAGTTCGTTTGAGTCAGTTTCCGGACATGATACACGCGCTGCAGCACCGTGACGAGCGTCAAAATGAAAAGCACGCCGAGCACGCCGGGCATGAACCGGTGCCCCAGAAACGCTCCCGCGCCCAGCGTCAGCAGGCGCTCGGGGCGCTCCATGACGCCCACCTTGCACTCCAGGCCCAGCCCTTCGGCCCGCGCGCGCGTGTAGGAGACCAGGAACGACAGGATGAGCGTCGCGAGCGCGAGGACGCCCAGGGTGGGACCGTCCGCGTCCCCCCACTCGGCGCTTCCCTCGAACATGCCGCGCATCCACACCGTGGCGGTCTGGCTCCGCGTGAAATAGAAATACGCGAGCCCGATGTAGAGCGCCCCCTCGCTCACCCGGTCGAGCGTGGAATCGAGGAAGGCGCCGAACGGGCTCACGATGCCGCGCGCGCGCGCCACGTCTCCGTCGAGAATGTCGCAGAGCCCCGCCAGGAGCAGCACGAATCCGGCGGCGAAGAAGGAGCCGCGCCCCAGGAGGAGCGCCGCCAGGAGGGAGAGGCAGAGCCCGAGGATCGTCAGATGGTCCGGCGAGACGCCGCGGGCGGCGAGAAAGCCTCCGATGGGTCTGAAGATCTCGCGTCCGCGGTCCTTCCAGGAATGATTCACGCCTCGTCCTCCTCCTCCGCGCCCGCCTCCGCGTCCGGAGCGCCCCCGACCACCAGCACGAATTCGCCGCGGGGCGGCGCTTCCTCCACCCATTCGAGGAGCGTGCGGAGGGTCCCGCGCCTGGTCTCCTCGAACTTCTTGGTCAGCTCGCGCGAGATCGAGGCCGGCCGCTCCCCGAACGCCGAGACCAGGTCCCGCAGCGATTCCCGGAGCCGGTGCGGCGACTCGAAGAAGATGAGGGTCCGCGGGTCCGCGCGCAACTCCTCGATGCGCCTCTTCCGCCGCAGCGCGCGGCGAGGCAGAAAACCCTCGAACGCGAAGCGGTCGGTGGGAAGACCGGAGACTTCCAGGGCGCAGAGAACGCTCGAGGGCCCCGGCACCGGGACCACGGGCACCTCCGCCGCCGCCGCGGCGCGCACGAGCGTGAACGCGGGATCGGAGATCCCGGGCGATCCGGCGTCCGAGACGATCGCGACCGAGGATCCCGACCGGAGCTTCTCGATCAGCTCGGGCGTGCGCCGTTCCTTGTTGTGATCGTGATAGGAGACGAGCGGCCGCCGGATCTGGAACCGCGCGAGGAGTCCCTGCGTGTGCCGCGTGTCCTCCGCGGCGATCAGATCCACCGCGCCCAGGATCCGTTGGGCGCGCGGCGAGAGGTCCTCCACGTTCCCGATCGGCGTGCCCACGAGATACAGGGTTCCGGGCCGCGGCTCCGAGGGCTCGGTCACGAGACGAGAACCGATCGGGCCGCGATCCGCACCGCGGCGATCGCGCGGTCGATCCCCGCGTCGTCCACGTCCAGATGCGTCACCGCCCGAAACCGCCCCGGGCCTCCGGCGGCGGGCCCGAGGAGGACACCCTCCGCCGCGGCGGCGTGCAGGAACGCGTCCCGGACCGCCTCGTCCCCGCCGGTGTCCGCGACCACGATGTTCGTGCGCACCTCGGCGTGGCAGAGCTCGAGACCCTGGATCTCCGCGAACGCCCCCGCGAGCCGCCCGGCCCGCCGGTGGTCCTCGACCAGGCGCTCCCGATGATGACGCACGGCATGAAGAGCGCCGGCCGCGACGATGCCCGCCTGGCGCATGCTCCCCCCGAAGGTCTTGCGCTCCGCGCGCGCTCTCTCGAGGAACGCGCGCGAGCCCGCGACCGCCGAGCCCACCGGCGCGCCGAGGCCCTTCGAATAGCAGACCATGACCGAGTGCGCGCGGGACGCGAAGGTCGCGAGCGGCGTTCCGGTCGCCGCGCTCGCATTCCAGAGCCGGGCGCCGTCCATGTGAACGGGGACCCCGCGCGCCGCGGCGTCGCTCGCGATCGAGTCGAGGAGAGGGAGCGGATAGATCGCCCCCGAGGACCAGTTGTGCGTGTTCTCCACCTCCACGAGCCCGATCGCGACGCCCGCCCGCTTCGCGTCCGCGAAACCGCGCTCCACGAGACCCGGATCCAGGAGACCTCGCTCGGCGGGAACCGTGATCAGCCGGCAGCCCAGGAACCCCGTCACGGCCTTGGCCTCGACCATCGCCACGTGGCTCAAATGGTCGAGCACGATGCCCTGTCCGGGTTTCGTGTGAACCGCGACCGCGATCTGATTTCCCATGCACCCGCTGGGCACGAAGAGCGCCGCCTCCTTGCCCAGGATCGCGGCCGTCTCCTCTTCCAGGAGCCGGACGGTGGGATCCTCGCCGTAGGTGTCGTCCCCCACGTCGGCTTCCGCCATGGCGCGGCGCATCTCCGGCGTGGGCCGGGTCACGGTGTCGCTTCTCAAATCGACGTAAGTCGTTGCCAGATGGCCCCCGGTTTCTTGAATCGCCTGGGTCGTGGTGATAGTCTCAACGGAAGCATACCCTTCTACCGAGGAGGAACTCGATGTTTCTGCCGTTCTGGGATCCAACGATGATCCTGTTGATCCCGGCCATGATTCTGGCCGCCTACGCGCAGGCGAAGGTGAATTCGACCTACGCGAAATATTCCCAGGTGCCTTCCGCCAGCGGGCGGACCGGGCTCCAGATCGCCCAGGCGATTCTTTCGGCAAACGGGCTCGGCGACATCCGCGTGGAGCCGGGGCAGGGATTTCTTTCCGATCACTACGACCCGATCCAGAAGAGAATCCAGCTGTCCCCGCAGAACTACGAAGACTCCTCGGTCGCCGCCATCAGCGTCGCCGCACACGAGTGCGGCCACGCCATACAGCACGCGCAGGGGTACGTGCCGCTGAACATGCGGACGGCCATCTTCCCCATGGCGAACATCGGCAGCAACCTCGCATGGGTCTTCATCATCGCGGGCTTCATCTTCGCGAATCGCCTCTCCGTCTTCGGCGTGAGTCTCCTCGACATCGGGATCTTCCTGTTCACGTTCAGCGTGCTCTTCCAGCTGATCACGCTGCCTGTCGAGTTCGACGCAAGCCGGCGGGCGATCGTGCAGCTGAATCAGCTCGGCCTGGTCGCCCCCGCGGAGCAGCAGGGAGCGAAGAAGGTGCTCGATGCGGCGGCGCTCACCTACGTCGCCGCGGCCGCGGCCGCGGTGCTCCAGCTGATACGGCTCCTCCTGATCCGCGACCGCCGGTAACGGAGCTGCCCGAAAAAAACTACGGGACGCCTCGGTGGAAGAGGCGTCCCGTTCTGCTTGCGG
>Ga0187823_10000443_pt1 | contig 10107 bp, 7 predicted proteins | sample NC_wetland_sal_i_12_FD_132968 | JGI IMG/M metagenome (GOLD analysis project Ga0187823, IMG submission 132968) | Wetland sediment microbial communities from Neuse River Estuary, North Carolina, USA - SourceSoil_3 | ecosystem: Environmental > Aquatic > Freshwater > Wetlands > Sediment | place...
CCAGCGCCCCGCGGGAGAGGCTCCCGATCGGCCCACCGAGCAACGCGGTCGTCGCCGCGGGCGACAGGACCAGCTGGAACGGACTCTTCGATGCCGGGCCGCGCACCACCACGTCTCCGGCTTTCATCTGGCCCATCATCCCCTGGGGGAACAGGTGCAGCTCGCCGGCGGCCACCGCGACGGCGCCGGCGAACCGGGGGAGCTGGGTCAGAATGCCGAAGGCCAGGTACTGGCGCTGGTCCGGCGGGACACTCAGCACCACGATGCGGCCCGCCATCTCCTCCGGCGCGATCCACGTGGTCGAGTCGGTGAGGGACCCGCCGTAGACGGCGTGCACTCCGGCCAGCGAGCGGGTCGAGTCGATCACGAACGGGGCGAAGTCCTTCCAGGCCGTCAGGGTGGAGCTTCCGGCGGTGATGGTGGAGGCGTCGTCGACGGCGCGGGTCACGAGCGGCACGGTCTGGAAATAGGTCCCGTTGTCGCCGGCGGGCTCGAGGCCCAGCCGGCGGAACTCCGCCGCGATGTAGTCGGTGCCCTTGACGTTGCCGATGGTCCCGGTCTCCCGGCCCAGCATCGAGTCGGCGGCGAAGGTGAAGAGCCGCTGCCGGAGGTCCTGCGCGGTGATGGCGGCCACGGTGGCTGCCGGCGCGGGCCCGGTCGGCGCGGGGTGGGCGCAGGCGCACAGCAGGAGCAGCGGGACTGCGAGGTCTCGGCGGAGCCGCATGCGCGTGTGTTCCGGGTCGGGGTGGAGGGGGGTGAAGCGTTGCAGAGCAGGACGCGACGGCGCCGCTCCGGGTTTCAGGGGAAGGTAGCGGGGTTTGGTCCTTGGCTTCGGGTCAGGCCATGCCGGGCAGGGTCCGCACCCGCTCGAGCGCCTCGGCCTCGTCGTTGCACCAGACGGCCAGGTCGGTTCCGCAGGTCCAGGTGTCCCAGCAGCCGCGCACCTTGCCGTAGCTGTTGTCCAGCAGGCAGTGCGGGATCCCCATCAGCAGGCAGAAGACGTGCGCGTGCAGCCGGTCGGTGATGACGGCTCCGCCCTGGCCCAGCAGGCGGCAGCCGGTCCTCACGCGGTACTTCGCCATGGCTTCCCGGAGCCGGGCCAGCGGGCCGTGCAGGCGCCCCAGCCACTCGTGGCGCGCCGTCCGGCGCTGCAGAGCGTTGTGAATCCGGTGGGAGAGGCCGCCGGGGTCGTGGGGCCAGTCGGCGCGAACGACGTCCGGCGGGTCCGGGAGGCGAGGCGCCCGCGCGCGCGCCTCGCGGTCCCGCCGCTTGAGGAAGACGACGCCCTGCCGCTGCCGCGCCGGGCGAGGCAGGGACTCCAGGCAGAAGGCCAGGTCGGGCGAGAGCGCCACCCGCGAGCGGAACGTCCGCTGCGCGAGTGCGAGGCTGGCCTGGTCGCGCGCGAGCAGCGTGAAGTCCGGGTGCGCGTCGCAGACCCGGGCGGCCTGCTCCAGCGCGTCACGGGAGCGGAAGTGAAGACTCTGCGGAAGCTGGACGACACGGTTGCGGGGAAAGGCCCGGAGCACCTCTTCCCTCAGCTCTTGGTGCTGGGGGTAGAGGTCACCGAAGTTGCCGCCGCCGCTCAGCAGAATCGTCCCCCGGCCCACCCGGGCCGCCAGCTCCCGGCGCGAGTACGTCTTATAGTCGCAGGTATAGCGCGGGTAGCGGGCGCCGAGCGCGCGCAGCAGGGCCAGCTCGCCCAGCCAGATCGCACTGTCGCCCACGTTGGTGTGATTGGGGAAGTCGATGAGGGCGCAGGGCTCGCCCGGATCGAGCAGCGGCCGGATCGCCTCGATGGCGCGGCGGCGGAGGTCGGCGGGGAGGTCCGTCCCTCCCGCCGTGCCCGACGTGGGTCGGGAGTCGAGACGCCGGGCCCCTTCGGTCACGCCCATACCGCCCGGCGCACGAGCTGGCGGACGCCCGCCGGGAGCGTGGCGCGGGCCAGCCGCCCCGCCGCCTCTCGCACCGCCATCCGCCTCCGGTAGCGCGCGACCTTCCGGCGGGCGACGTCCACCCACTTCGCGCCGATGCCGTTCCGCTGGGCGACGAGCAGGAGCTGGGCCCATTCCTCCGCCAGCACCGGGGAACGGAGCCGGATGCGCTCCAGCAGCGCCACTGTCGGCGTGCGGTCGAAGCAGGGCGGCACCGGGAGCCCGGCCGCAAGGAAGTTGCACATCGTCCGCACGCACTTCTCGCACTCGCCGCAGTTCCGGTCCCGCCGCTCGCCTTCCCAGCAGACCCGGAGGGCCTCCACACCCGCGGGCCAGGCGGCGAGCCGGCTGATCTTGTCACACCGGTTCAACCCGGCCCCATCCTCGACCACGGCGACGTCCGCGCTGCTGAGGAGGGGATCGGTGATCACGTTGGAGCCCATGGGGAAGATCAGCGCGTCATACGTGCGGGAGCTCGCGAGCAGGGCCTCGCCGCATTGCGGTCGGAGCTGGTAGAAGCAAGCGGCCAGCGCGGGACCGTAGGCCTGCTCCCAGCGGTCCGGGAACGCCTCCCGGAAGTTGGTCCGGATGGGCACGAGCCTGACGCCCAGGCCGGCGAGCAGGGGCTCCGCCCGGCGGCACCCGGCATCGAAGCCGGCGGTATCGGTCAGCGGGATGTCGAAGCCGTGCACGAACACGGCATGTGTGATCCGGCGTGCGCGGTGCCCCGCGCGGCCGGATGTGTGCTGCCAGATGGTGAAGCTCGAGTCCACTCCGCCGGAGTAGCTCACGACGACTCCTGCACTCCGGGCGCGCGGGATGCCGCGGGGCGTCACCCGGTCCGCCTCGATGGCGATCGGGGCGTAGCTGTCCGGCCGCCACCGGTGCCAGGCGTCCCGGAACTCGGCCAGGTTGCCCAGCAGCTCGGCGGAGGCGGCGGCGTGCAGCACGAGGTCCCGGCCCTCAGCCATGGCGTGGACTAGGGCCGCCAGGAGAAATGGCTCGGCCGGCTCGGCCGGCTCGCCAGCGCCCAAGTCCGGCAGCGAGTACCAGAGCTGCGCGGAGCCGCTCCGGGGCCCGCCCTTCCGCCGCTCCACCCGGCAGGCGCGCGTCACGCCGAGCCCCTCGCGTGCCTCCGGCTCGGGCCACAGGTGCAGGCTGGGGCGGCCGGAAGAGGTGGAAGACGCGGCGCCACTCACGGTGATTTGATCCACTCGTTGTGCCGGAACGGCGTGTAGCGCAGGCCGCTCCTGCAGAATGCGGGCACGTTGATCACCTCGCGCAGCTCCGGGTCGGTCGTGCGGCGGGCTGCGAGCCGCAGGTCGAGCTCGGCCACGTCGGTCGCGAGCCGGCTCTTGCCGATGCAGAGATTCCGGGCCCGGTTGAAGATCACGATCGGATCGCAGTCGATCCGGGGCATGGACGTGAGCTGGAGATCCACCCGGCGCACGCTGCCGTCGTGGCCGCGTACCGCGGCGTAGGCGTCGCAGTAGACCCGCGCGTCGAACATGTGGAGCGCATAGAGCCGTCCTTCGCCCGTGATCGCCCGGTCGCCGGGGAAGGCGTAGGGGGTGAGCTGGAGCAGCGAGAACGCCACGGCGGGCGCGTACACGGCCGGGCGGAGCCGCCCGCGCCAGAGCGGCTGCAGCAGCCCGCGCCGGTCGCCGGGGGGCCAGAGCCGCACGAGGGGGTAGATCGAAAGCAGCAGGAACATCAGCAGCGGGTAGAAGAAATCCACGATGGCCCACGACATGACGTGGAACAGCGCGATCTGGGCGAGCGCCGCCCAGAAGATCCAGGCGCGCGAGGCCAGGAGGCCCCAGGAGATCCCTAGCTCCATGACCACGACGTAGGCGCAGGCCGCGACCACGCCCGCCCCCGTGAAGAACCACAGCGGGCGATAGAGATCGGCTCCCGAGATCCATTCCCAGTTGAGCTTGAGCGTGCCGGCCCAGAAGTAGAACAGCACGATCAGCACTCGCAGCGCGTCGCGCTTGCCCGGCACGAACAGGAAGACGGCGGCGACCCAGAGGGCCATGTAGTGCTGGTTGTGACGCAGCCGGTAGTCGAGCGCGAGCAGGCCCAGCTTGACCAGATTGAGCGCCAGGAGCCCGGTCCACGCCGCGGGGACGAGCCGCCGCCGCAGGAACAGCGCCGCCACGACCACCGCGCCGAGGGTGAACAGCTGCAGCAGCCGGTGCACCTCGCCGTCCGAAAGGACGCGCAGGGCCGCACAGTTCGGGACCAGGGGCCAGCAGATCGGCTCCGTTGCCCGGCTCATCACGGTCTGCTCGCCCGACACTCGCCAGTACTGGACCGTGAGAACATTGAGCAGGGCCAGCGCCGCCCCGTAGACCCGTAGCACCGGGTCGGCGCCGATCTCCTCCATCTGCGCCTCGAGCGCGCGGGTGAGAGTGCGCCAAGGCGCCCGCGGCCGACCGTGGTCGGCCGGGGCCGACGGAGACACTCCGGCGGTCACCAGGTCGTCACCAGTGAAGGACATATGGTCCGGGTCGAGGTCCGTGGCCGGGGGTGGGCCACGCTGCACGACCGCATTTGGCAAGTTGGAGGCCACTACGAACCAATTTCAAACATGTCAGGATTGCCCCCGGCGCGGGAGTGGGTCTTGGCAAGATGTTGCGCCGCCACGGCATCACTTCTGAAGGAGGGTGGCGGCATCATTGGGCCAGCCGCCCAAGTCAGCTCCCCGAGCCCGTTCTCGGACCTTCGGCCGGTCCGCTCGCGGGGTACCCCGACCTCGAACCGTGGTCGGCACCACTGGAGATCCTGCCACGCTTGGCATCCGGCGTCCATGTCCACGTTCACGACGTCGGCTACCCTTTCGAGTAGCCCAAAGAATGGGTCTACCAGGGCCGCGCCTGGAACGAGGTATACCTGCTTCGCGCGTTCCGCCTCTTCAACGCCGTCTTTGAAATCGAGCTCTTCAACTCCTATCTAGGGCAGTTTCACTGCGATGCCTTGGTACGCTACCTTCCGAACGCGGATCGGAACCCCGGAACGAGCATTTGGCTGCGGCGCGTCGCCTGATCTTCAAGCTCGACGCCCTCCCCGGGAAACACCGAAAATCAGTCGCACTGCCTCAACGGGGACCATGGGCATCGCCCGGATGTTGCCGCACCTCCTGCTGGCTGCGGGTGTGATGACGTGCGCCTGCGCACCGCCGCGCCCGGGCGTGGGCGTGGAGCCGTCGGGCCGGGGGGCACTGCCCGCGGCTCTGTCGTGGAGCGACGACTTCGAGGCCTCCCGGCTCGATGAGCGCAAGTGGGTCCATTACGCCCGTGCTCCTGAGCCGGGCGACTCGACGGCGTTCGACCCTGCGCAGGCATGGCTCTTCGGCGGCGACCTCGTGATCCGGGCGGACCGCGGGCCTCCGGGGGGGTGCCAACCCTACGTCGCGGATGCAATCTTCACCTTTGGCCGGTTCGCCTTCACCTACGGATACGTCGAGGCCCGCATCAAATTCCCCCGTGGGCGAGGTCTCACGCCCACGTTCTTCCTTTATCCCGAGGCCCAGACCGCCAACGGATACCATGAGATCGACATCGCCGAGTTCCGCGGGCAATCCCCCTTCATGGTGCATCAGCAGATCGCATTCGGCCCGGGCAGTGACCGGATAGACTGGAAGACCGGGTCGTTCTATTATCGCAGTCCGGTGGATCTCACCCTCGCCTTTCACACGTACGGCGTCCACTGGCAGCCCGGCCGGCTGACCTGGTACGTGGACGGCGAGCCGACCTACACCCAGACGGTCGGCGTGCCGTCCGAGCCGATGTACATCGTCCTGACGTTCGTGGTTGGCAGTTCCTATGTCGGGCCACCGGATCGATCCACGCCGTTCCCGAGCGATCTGCTCGTGGACTACGTACGCTTGTACCAATGAGCGCCGTGCGGCGGTGGCTCGTGCGGACCCGGGAGTCTCCCGCCACGCTCTGGCTGATCGTCCTCCTCGGTCTGGCCTTGCGGCTGGCTGCGGTGAGGAGCTTCAACAGCTGGAACCCCGATAGCGCGAAGATCCTCGTCGGGGACGAGCCGGGCTACGACAACACCGCATTGCAGCTGCTGGCGGGCCAGGGTTACACCTGGCCCGGGCGGGTCCCGGGCTATCCGGTGCTGCTGGCAGTTCTTCACTGGATCACGGGCGGCTCCTATTACGCGATCCGGTACTGGCAGGCGGTGATCGGGACCGCGGTCGTGCCGCTTACCTACCTGCTCGGACGTCGCGCGTTCGGGCGCGGCGTCGGGCTCGTCGCAGCGTTGTTGGCGGCTACGAGCTACGTCCTCTGCTACCAATCGCTGCACATTCTGAGCGAAGTGCTCTTCACGCCGACCATGCTCGCGGGCGCGCTGGCGCTGTGGCGGGCGTTCGAGTCGCCGGCGGGGGGGCGGTTCGCCTCGACGGGGGCGCTGCTCGGCGTGAGCGACTTGGTGCGGCCCACGCTGCTCTTCGCTCCCGTGTTTCTCGTCGTGCCCATCTGGCTCGCGCTCGGGCGTCGGTGGGCTGTCCGGGGCGCACTGGCATGCGTGACGGGCGCCGCGCTCGTCATCGCTCCCTGGATGGTTCGCAACTACGAGCGCTACCACGCGATCTTCCCGCTCGCAACCAGCAACGCCATTCTCTGGCAGGGGAGCCCGGAGTATTACCACCTGATTCACGACAAGGGATATAGCTACATGCGCATCTGGACCGAGGTCATCTACGGACCGGGCTGGCAGAAGCACGACCCGACCTCGGTCGAGGGGGACAAGTGGTGGACCCGACGGGCGCTCCGCTCGATCGCGAGCGAGCCCGGGACCTACCTCCGCTACGCGGCAGAGAAGGTCGTGACCTATTGGGTGGGGGATCCTGCCGCCGATTGGGGAGGGGGACCGGTCTTGAGCTACGCGGCGGCGCGGCGCGTGGGCTTCCAGCCGGTCTTCGCGGTGCTCATAATCCTTGCCCGCGGACTCCCCATCGTTGCGTTGCTGGCGGTACTCGTTCTGCGGCGGGAGTGGCGCCGGCTGCTTCCGATCTACGGCATCCTGGTCTATGTGACATTGCTCCACGCTGCGACCCACGCGGAGTCCCGGCTGAGCGAGCCATTCCAGCCGCTCCTGCTCGTGCTGATCATCGGCGCCGTAGTCAGACTCTTCCCTCGGCTCGGCGCGGATTACGAGAGCGCGGCGCCCGCGGCCTCGGAGGCCCACGCGGCGCGAACCTCCTGATCCCGCCTGTAAGTCGCGCGGTAGGCCCATGGGGCGTGCAGCGCCCCCCATATCTCCGCCCAGATCAGGCCGAGCGGGAAGCGGGTCTTGCGCCGCAGGCGCAGGAAGAGGCGAGCCAATAGCCAGCCAGCTGCCCATCCGGCGGCGAACCGCGTGAGCGCGCTGCGGGGCATGCTGCGCGTGCGCCAGATCTTTATCAGGTAGACCCCGAACGCACGCCCGTTGCTGTAGATCTGCCGCTTGAGGCCCGCCATGTCCCGGCGATGGCGGTGGCGAACCCATGCCGCGGGGTTGTAGGCGATCGCCCCGCCGGACACGAGGATACGGTGGAACATGTCGAGATCGCCGGCGCCGAACGACGGCGTTCCGACGTCGAGGGCCGTGTCAAAGCGGCCCAGGCGCTCCAGGGCCTCCCGGCGAAACGCCATGTTGGTGCCCAGGCCGCAGTGGTGAGCCGCCGCGAGCCGGCGCGCTTCCATCGTAGCGCGGTTGAACACCCGGGGTACAAGCCCCTTGCCCATCCCCCCGTACTCCTCGAACAGCAGCTGCGCCTCCGTCTCCAGCTCCGCAGGCAACACGAGGCCGGTCACGGCGGCGACGGCCGGGTCCTCGAATCCCTCCGCGAGGCCGCCGAGCCAGCCGGGTGACGCAAAGGCATCGTCGTCGATGTAGGCGATGATGTCGTGACGTGCCTCCTCGAGGCCGCGGTTGCGCGCCCAGTCCAGGCCGACACGATCTTCCCGGACATAGCGGAAGCCGCTGGCCGCGACGATCCTGCGGACCTCGGGCCGGCGCGACCCGTTGTCCACGACGACCACCTCGAACGCGGGATACTCGAGCCGCGACAAGTGCGCCAGGCAGGTCTCGAGCGACAGCGGACGGTCCCGGGTGCAGACCACGACGCTGATGGCAGGGCGACGCCCCGGCTCCGGCGGGACGAAGGCCCCGATCTTCGGCGCGCACACCTCTTCCCAGAGCTGCCACCCGATCCGCGCGGCGATTTCCCGCCGGAGGCGATCCGCGGTTACCACCCGATCACATGGCAGCGACACGGCCGCCAGCGGGCGGCCCGCGGAACAGACGAGCAGCTCCAGGCGCCCGTACCGCCCGTCGACATAGAGGGTCCGGTCCAATTCCGAGAGGTCGAGTTCGCACGGCTTCGCTAACACGGTGCGGTGCCCTCTCGGATTGCGGGCTCGGGGAGCATGAGCTCGTGTACGAACCAGCCCCGGAGGAGACTGCGCGCCCAGGGGCGCAGGTGTTCGAGGCGCAGGGGCTCCGCGCCGGCCACCGGGGCCAATGCGCCAAGCTCCGCCCCGCGCCAGGCGACGCGAAGCCCGTCGGCCGAAGCCGATGCGAGAATGGCAGCCAGCTGATTGGCGGGCGGCAGCCTCTCCAGGTCGAGCAGCGGCGCGTCGAGAGCCACCGCTGCCGGCGCAGGGCCGTCCTGGAGCCACCCGAGGAATTCCCGCCAGCCGCCGGTCGCGCTAGCCACTCCGCGCGCGTAGAAGTGCTCTCTCAGCAGGCCGACGGCGCGGCGCCAGGGCCGGCGAAAACGAAGCCGTTCGAGCCGGTCCACCTGGGCCAGCAGCGTGTTCGCGACCGCGTCGCCCCGGTCCGGAGCCGCGAAGGCATAGCGTCGGACCAGGGCGGTGAGGCGGTGCCGAGCCGTGAGCAGCCCCCACAAGGCGGGCCGCGTCTCCGGGTGGCGCTCGGCGATGCGCACGTCCGCCTTGCCTTCCAGGCGAATCCGCGTCAGCCACTGGCGAAGGTCCGTGCGGTCGTAGTGCCTTCCCGCGGCCTCCGGCGCAAGGACGAAGCGGGCGCCGGCCTTGAGCAGCCGAAGCCCAAGCTCGTAGTCCTCCAGCCGCTCGAGCTCGGTATCGAACCCGCCGAGGGACCGAAACAGCTCTCCGGGGAGCGACACGTTGCCGCTGAAGAAGTCGCGGTACGTGAAGCGGTGGCCGGGCCGGCTCATCTGGAAGTACATCCCCTGCCACCAGAGTCGGGCGTCGCGCTGCCACAGGCTGGGCTCGGCCGGATACGCCGGCTCCGAGTAGCCGAGCACGACCGTGTTACCGGTTTGCGCCGCCGCGTGCGCCCTGATCAGGCTCGGTCCCGGCTCGATGTCGTCGTCCAGGAACAGGAGCGTGCGGCCGCGTGCACAGAGACCGCCCGCGTTTCTGCTGGCGGAGGCGCTCTTGAGGTTGTGGGAGATCAGCTGCACCGCACAGGGGAGGCCGCCGCGCACCTCCTCCACCATCTGCTCCGTCCCGTCGGAGCAGGCGTCCGCCACGACGACGATCTCGCAGGCGTGTCCGGACGCCAACTGCTGCGCCAGCAGGCCGAGGTGCTTGGCAAGCATCGCCCGCCGCTGATGGGTCGGGATGACGATGCTGAGGTCCGGCGTGCTCATACGCTTTCAGCCGCCTCGGCGAGCGTACGGGGCAACGCCGCCGTGACCCGCCGGGACTTGAGATAGGCATACGGGCCCATCAGCGCGCCCCACAGCTCCGCGGCGGCGAGGTCGAGGGGCGGGGAGCCGGTGGAGCGGAGCAGCGATCTCACGAAATTGCGGACGTGGTGCTGGAGGAAGTACGCCGGTCCGACCTTGAGCAACGACAGCTCGCGGTGGACCAGAAGCGCTCGCGTCCACCAGGCGAACACGCCCACCCCGTAGCCGTACAGAGCGGAGCGCAAGGACCGCCAGTCGCGCCGGTGGCGGTGCCATACCAGGGCGCTGGGCTCGTAGACAACGCGGTGCCCGCAGGCCAGAATGCGGTAGAAGAACTCGTGGTCCTCGCCGCATCGGGCGGGCGTGCCGGGGCCGAGGGCCTCGTCGAACAGGCCGACCTCGGCCAGCACCTTCCGCCGCACCGCCATGTTGACTGACGCTCCCACGCGCCCGGCCCCGAGCGGGTGCTGCGTGAAGTAGTCGAACTCCGCGCGCTCG
>Ga0187823_10000444_pt1 | contig 10096 bp, 10 predicted proteins | sample NC_wetland_sal_i_12_FD_132968 | JGI IMG/M metagenome (GOLD analysis project Ga0187823, IMG submission 132968) | Wetland sediment microbial communities from Neuse River Estuary, North Carolina, USA - SourceSoil_3 | ecosystem: Environmental > Aquatic > Freshwater > Wetlands > Sediment | place...
ACGCCCCCCTGGCGACTTCGGCATCAGCGGGGGGAACTGGACCGAGGTGAGCCGGTCGTGGCTGCGCCGGGTGCTCAGCGATACCACCCATTGGGGCGCCGTATGGCGGAAGGTGCTCGGCGGGGCGCCCGGCTTGGCGCCGCGCGACACCATCATTCAGGTGATGGATGAAGCCGCGTGCCACCAGATCGCGGACATCATCAACCGGGCGGTCATGGGATGGGAGGCTGGTCCGCCCCCGGTCGTGGTGTTCCGGGTCCGCGATTATCTGATCGCCTACCCATCGAATGCGCGCATGGGCGAGTTCGGGCTGGCGGTCGGCATGAGCCTGGGGCACGAGATCCGCGGCATCGCGACGTGGTAGAGCCGAAGCACGTCCGCTTCGTGTCCCGGACGACGCTCTACACGGCTTTCGCCCTGCTCGCGTTCGCCGCGAACTCCGTCCTCTGCCGCCTCGCCCTGAGCCGGGGCGTCATAGACCCGGCGGGCTTCTCCGCCGTGCGGCTCCTTGCCGGGGCGGGAACGCTCGCCCTCCTCGTGCGCGCCGGGCCGCCTTCCCGCGCGTCCGCCGTCCCCTCGTGGACCTCGGCGGCCCTGCTGTTCCTCTATGCCGTGCCCTTCTCGTTCGCCTACCTGAGCCTGAGCGCCGGGACGGGAGCCCTGCTGCTGTTCGGCGCGGTCCAGGCCACCATGATCCTCGCCAGTCTCCGGCGCAGCGAGAGGCCCGGTGCGGCACAGTGGCTGGGCCTGGCCGGCGCCTTTGGCGGGCTGATCTACCTCGTGCTTCCCGGCGTCACGGCGCCCTCACCCGCCGGCGCCGCGCTCATGCTCCTGGCCGGCGTAGCCTGGGGCCTCTACACCTTGCGCGGTCGGGCCGTGAGCGCGCCGCTCGCCCAGACGGCGAGCAATTTCGCTCGCACGGTCCCGATGATCCTGGCCGTGACCCTTGTCGCCCACCGCAGTCTCCACCTGCAGCCGACCGGCGTGCTCCTGGCCTTCCTGTCCGGCGCCCTGGCCTCCGGCCTCGGCTATGTCCTCTGGTACCGGGCCCTGGCCGCACTGTCGAAAGTCACCGCCGCCGTCGTGCAGCTGGCCGTCCCCATCCTGGCGGCGGCCGGCGGCATTGCGTTTCTCGGAGAGCGGGTCACGCTCCGCCTGCTGTTGGCGGGCCTGTTGATACTGGGCGGGATCAGCCTCGTGCTCCTTGCCCGGCCCGGCGCCATCTCGACTATGAGGGCATCCTAATCCCTCCTTCACGCCGAACGGATGCACCGCCGCCTAGTGTGTCGCAGACGTGCCTTCTTCGAACAGGGAGGTGTTTATGACGCACGTGGAGCACATGCCCGGGACGAGCCCGGTGGTCATCGCCCACAAGCTGGATGCCGCCGCGTGGGGGCTGTTCTTCGTCTGGGTCGGCGTCGCGCTCATCGCCAATATCGGATGGGGCCCGGGTCTGGTCGGCGTGGGTGTCATCACGCTGGTCGGCCAGCTGGCCCGCAAGTATTTCGGTCTCACCGTCGAGCGCTTCTGGGTCATGGTGGGTTTTCTGCTCGTCCTGGGCGGCGTGTGGGAGCTTCTGGGCCTGCAGTTCAGTCTGGTGCCGGTTCTGTTGATCGTTGCCGGCTTGGCTCTGCTGGTCTCGGCCGTGCGGAGGGTGAACACCTAGGGGGCTGCCCGGCCGGCGCGGGTGGATCGTAGATTGGGCGTGCGCGGGCACTCCGCCCGCAGCCGTAACCGCCCGCTCTCGAAATGCTGCCCCTGCTCCTCGCCCTCGCCAGCTCCGGCCCCTGCCCCGCCCTGGCGCTCGAGGCCGGAAGCTCCTGGACCTATCGCGCCGACGTGGCCTGGGCCACCGGCGGCGACAGCGCCGCGCGCCGCACGATCCTCTGGACCACCACCGTGCTCGCCGTGCAGGCCAGCGACTCCGCGCTGGCCGCCACGGTTCGGGGCTGGCCCACCGACCTGGCCTGGTGGGAGCCCGGGAGCGGGCCCACGGTCTCGGTGCTCTACTGCGGCGCAGGGCGGGTCTACCAAGTGCACCCGACGATCGGAACCGCCGCCGCGCTCGCCGACTCGCTCCTGACCGGCCGCCGGCGCCCCGACCCCGACGACCTCATCCTCGAGCTGCCACTCCACACCGGCCGGCTCTTCGGCCGCGACCCGGCCGAGCGGGACGACAGCTTCTACGCCTGGCTGGTCGAGGGCGCCGAGCCGGTGCCGCCGTCCGTGCGCCGCCTCCGGCCGGGCATCGGCGATTCGCTCTACACGCTGGTCTACCGCACCAATCCGGATTACACGGAGGTCGGCTTCGTGCCGGGGCTGGGCGTCGCCCGCTACGTCTACCATCACAATGGCACGACCGCCGACGCCGAGGCGTCGCTGATGGGGTACGACTCCAGCGGATCGTCGCGCTACTCCATGCTGCAGGACGCGCTGCTCGGACTGCTGCCCGCCGAGCCCGCCGTGCCCGACACGGAGGTGCGGCGGCGCTGCCTTTCCCTCCCCGTGGCACCGCCCAACGATCGCCTGCAGGGGCCCCATGGCGACTCGCTCCTCTCCACCCGGTGCGAGGTCCTGGCGTACGGACCGCTCGGTCCCGACTCGGCGGCCCGGTGGATGGCCGCACGCTATCGCTGGACGTCGGTCTTCACCGCCGAGGACACGACCCGCCCTCCCGCCGCGCGGGATACGGTCGTGGAGGAGGAGGCCGTCGTCTTCGTTCCCGCGGGGGCCGGCGGGGTGCGCCCCGTCTGGCACACGCGGTTCGAGACCGGCGCCTCCGCCATCTGGCGCTCGGTGACACCCGAGGCGGCCTCGACCGCCGCGGGCGCGACCCTGGTCAGCGTGATGAGCTGCGTGAACGGCACGGGCGGGTGCGGGCAGGAGTTCCTGCGGCGCTACCAAGACGGCCGCTGGGCGCCGGTCTGGCAGGTCTGGCTCGACCAGTTGCCGGACGGCTTCTCCGGCCGCATCCTGCACGGCGTCCGGATCGACCCGCGCACCCTGGAGGGCACGGCCGGCTTCTACGGGCCGCGCGACCCGAACTGCTGCCCCGCCGAGGAGCTGCGGTTTGAGCTGGCGCTGCGGGGTGATTCGCTCGCGCTCAGCCGCTACGCGGTGGTCCCGTCGCCGTAGCCCGCCCGGGTGCGCCCCGCGCGCCGCCCGGAAACCCGCGGCATCGGCTGCTCGTACGGGTCCCCCGATCAGCACGTACAAGCGGAACCGGGCGCCGATACGCGCCCCATTGGAGATCCTCTTGGCCATCGAGCAGTGCGTTCGCCCCGGACCGTACCGGGCCGCCCCCGACCCGGCCGCGGTTGGCCGGCAGGTCACCGGCACGTGACCGAATCGTTCGATCCCCAGCCCACGCTCCGGAGCGACCTGCTCGAGCTGCGGCCGCTCCGGGCGGACGACTTCGACGCGCTGTTCGCCGTGGCCGCCGATCCCCTCATCTGGGAGCAGCACCCGGACAGCGACCGGTATCAGGAGGGGGTGTTCCGGGCGTTCTTCGCCGACGCGCTCGCGTCCGGCGGCGCGCTCGTGGCCATTGACCGCAGTGACGGCCGCGTCATCGGCTCATCGCGCTTCCACGGCTACGACCCGGCGGCCGGCGTGGTCGAGATCGGCTGGACCTTCCTTGCCCGCGCCTGCTGGGGCGGGCGCTACAACGGCGAGATGAAGCGGCTCATGCTGGAGCACGCGTTCCGCTGGGTGCGGCGGGTGCTGTTCGTCGTCGGCCCCGAGAACCGGCGGTCCCGGCGCGCCGTGGAGAAGATCGGCGGAGTGTACGCGCGCGCGATGACCGACGCGCGGGGGCGGGAGCGCGTGGTGTACGAGCTGACGCCGGCGCTGTATGCGCGGTCGCGGGGATCGGTGTCATAGCGGCGGCGGGCTGCGAGTCACGCTGCTTACCTCCCTGCCGGAGCATCCGTGGTATGTTCTTCACTGCCTGGTCGAGCGCTTTCTGCTACGATCTCCATGCGCCCACCCCTGCCGCGACCCCCTTGCCGGAGCCCGTCCGTGCTGCTCCCCTTCCGCCGTCTGCCCGTGCTCCTCGCCCTGCTCCTCGCGGCCGGCGCCAACGCCGTTGAGGCCGCGGCGCAGACCGCGCCCTTCCGCCACCTCTACGTGTGGGCCGGTATGGGCCACGACAGCACCCCCGGTCCCGACCTGATGGTCGTGCTGAACGCCGACCCCTCGAGCGCCCGCTACGGCGCGGTCGAGGCCGCGCTCACCGTGGATACGCTGGGGCTCATGGCCCACCACACCGAGGTCACGGCACCGGCGCACGCCCCACTCTTCGCCAACGACTACACCGCCGACAAGTCGTTCCTGGTGGATTTCAGGCGGCCGGAGTCGCCCCGGCTGGCCGGGCGCGTCGCGGCGGTGCCGGGAGGCCGGCGCTTGCATTCCTTCGAGCAGCTGCCGGACGGGCACGTGCTGGCCACGATCCAGTTCAGCACCGGCGCCGTCGCGGGCAATCCCGGCGGCCTGGCCGAGTTCGATGCCGGGGGCGCGCTCCTCCGTACCGGCTGGTCCGCCGACTCCGCCTATCCCGGCGCGCACATCCGCACCTACGCCCTTGCCGTGCTGCCGGCGGCCGACCGGGTCGTGACCACCAGCTCGCCGATGGACACGGAGACCACGGCGAACGTGGTGCAGGTGTGGCGGCTCTCCGACCTCAAGCTCCTCCAGACGCTGCCCGTGCCGCGCGTGGCCGGCGACTCGGCGGACAAGTACCCGTTCGAGGTCCGCGCGCTGGCCGACGGATCGGTGCTGCTCAACACCTACACCTGCGGCCTGTTCCACATCACCGGGCTCACCGGCGCCCCCAGGATCGCGCGCGTGCTGGTGCTGGGCCCGAAGGACTTCGGCTGCGCCGTGCCCGCCGTCCTCGGGCATTTCATGGTGCTGCCCATCGCGTACGCGCACCGGTACGCGGTCCTCGATATCGCCGATCCCGCGCATCCCCGGGAAGTGGGGTCGCTGCCCACGGACACCACCTTCTTCCCGCACTGGACCTCGCCCGATCCCGGAAGCGACCGGATCGTCGTGACCGATCAGGGCGACGGCATGGCCATGGTGAAGATGCTGCGCTTCGATCGAGCGACGGGACGGCTCTCGTGGGACGAGCGCTTCCGGGACGCGGGCGCGCCGGCGCCCGGCGTGAGCTTCCATCGGGCGAGCTGGCCGAACGGTGCGCACGGCATGGCGATGCCGCACGGAGCGGTGTTCGTGCCGTGACCCTGAGCGTCGGGATGGTGCTCTTCCCCGGGCTCACGCAGCTGGATCTCGCCGGCCCCTACGAGGTCCTCGCCCGCCTGCCCAACACCACCGTGTACCTGGTGGCCGCCACGGTCGCGCCCGTGCGAACCGAGCGCGGCCTGACCATCACGCCCGATGCCACCTTCGACGCCGTCCCCCCGCTGGACGTCATCTGCGTCCCCGGGGGCCCGGGCGTGGATCCATTGATGGAAGACGCCCGCCTGCTCGGCTTTCTCCAGGCCCAGGCCCCGCGGGCGCGCTACGTCACCTCCGTCTGTACCGGCGCGCTACTGCTCGGCGCGGCCGGGCTCCTCCAGGGCTATCGGGCCACGACCCACTGGCTGTCCCTGGACCTGCTCCCCCTGTTCGGCGCGGTCCCGGTCAAGGAACGGGTGGTCATCGACCGCAACCGGCTCACCGGCGGCGGCGTAACGGCCGGGATAGACCTCGGCCTGGCCATGGCCGCCGAGCTGTGCGGCCGCGCCGTCGCCGAGGAGATTCAGCTGACCATCGAGTACGACCCGGCCCCGCCCTTCCAGAGCGGCTCGCCCCGCACCGCGCCGCCGGCGGTGCTGGAACGGGTGACCCGCGCCCGCGAGCAGAGCCAGGCAGAGCGGCGCGCCATTGCGGAACGGGCGGCCGCACGGCTTCCTTAGCCGGTCACGGCTCGCACAATCGAACTCCAAAGGGAGCAGCGCAGATGCCCAAGGCACTTGTCGTACTCGCAGCGGTCATCATGGCAGCAGCACCGAACGCCCTGGCTCAGCAGAAGGACGTGATGGCCCCCGTGCACCAGTTCGTGGACGGCTTCAACAAGGGCGACACCAAGTCGGCCCTGGCCGCGTGCGCCGAGCAAACGTCCATCATTGACGAGTTTCCACCCCACGAATGGCACGGTGCGGGAGCGTGCGCGAAGTGGGCGGACGACTACGACGCCAACGCCAAGAAGGACGGAATCACCGATGGGATGGTCCTGCTCGGCAAGCCCCGGCACGTCGACGTCACCGGGGACCTGGCTTACGTCGTGGTTCCCGCGAACTACCGATTCAAGCAGAAGGGGAAGCCGGTCTCGGAGATCGGCTCGACGCTCACCATCGCCCTGCAGAAGGGCCCGGCCGGCTGGCGGATGACCGCGTGGACCTGGACGAAGCACTAGGCGGCCTAGCGTGAGTCACGGCCTGTCGCCTGCCCGGGGTGGTACTCCCGCTCGGTGTGGCCGCGGAGCTGGTTGGGATAGAAGTAGACCTCCCGCAGCTCCCCGGACGCGTAGCGCTGCGCCTGGTCGTCGAAGTGGCGCGACGCGGGGTCCCCGCTCTCCCCGCCCGCCGTCACCGCCCGGGCCCGCACGCTGTCCTTCCCGAACTCGACCACGGCGACGAAGGTATTGCCGTACGTCCCGTACATGCGCCTCGTGCCCGGATACGTCCGCGCGCCGAACGACGCCAGCGAGCCCCACCGCGCCGACGTGAACGGCACCGGGATGCTGGGCGCGGCGTCGTCGAAGTGCGGGGCGATGTCGTCCGTGAGCCGCTGGAAGCGGTTGATCTCGCCCCACGGCGTCCGCCAGGTCCCGAAGTCGCGGGTGAGCCGGCCGACGCCGGCGGCCAGGGCCTCGAGCCGCGTCGCCGCGCTCGGGCGGGCCTCGCCGCCCGCGAGCGTGGCGAGCGTGTCGCCCCAGTAGACCGCGAGTGACGTCGGCACCGAGCCGGCCGCCCAGCGATAGTCCCACGCCCGGAGCGCGGCGACCGGCCCGGCGAGCTGCGCCTTGAGCGGGTCGCCGTCCGGCGTCGAGTCGAACGCCGCCAGCAGCGTCGGCACGAGCCGCGCGAATGCCGGGAGATAGCTGTCGAACGCCGCGTCGCGCAGCCGCTCCGGCGTGAAGTCCTTCCGCCCCTCCAGCACCCGGATCGCGTGCAGCCCGCGCGCGTTCTCCCCCGCCACGTCCATGTATCTGGGGAAGTCCTCCCGCTTCGGGCTGTACGGCCCCGCCGCGGACCAGGGCCAGTCGTTCGTATTCTGGATCCAGCCGTTGGGCGGGTCCACCACGTGCGGGCTGTCCTCGACGCCGTGCACCCCGTGCCACTCGGTGGCGGGGTCGCTGCCGTCCACCGGACGGGTCCAGTCGAACCGGTCGTCCCGGCGGGGGATGAACTGGGGATGGAAGTAGGCGATGTGGCCGTCGGCGTCGGCATAGACCGTGTTGTTCGACGAGTTGGCGTGCAGCTCCATCACCTTCCGATAAGCCGCGAAATTCCGGGCCTTTGTGCGCAGGAACGACTGGCTCAGCGCCGCGATCGGCTTCTCCATCAGCCGGACGGTGATCCACTTCCCGCCCGCCGAGCGGACGACCGGCCCGTGGTGGGTCCGGTACACGGTGAAGGTCCGCGTCGCCATCCCGCCCGCCGTCCGGTAGGGCACGGTGATCCGGCCGGTCAGGAGCGGCCGCTCCCCGCCGCCGTAGCGGTAGAACAGCCGGCCGCCCTTCCGCACCACCGCCTCGGCGTACTCGTCCACGGCGTCCGCGCCGGTGGAGGTGTGCATCCAGCCGAGCCGGTCGTTGAAGCCCTGATAGATGAAGAACTGCCCCCAGGTCGCCGCGCCATAGGCGTCGAGCCCCTCGTCGCTCGTCATCTGCAGCTCGGCGCGGAAGTAGAACGAGGTGTGGGGATTGATGAGGAGGAGCGCGCGATGGGCGACGGTGTTCGCCGGGGCGATGGCGAAGCCGTTCGACCCCGACGGCTCCCCGGGGCCGGCGCTCGTCGCCGGCGCGGGCCGGCTGGCGCTGTCGCCGTAGAACGCCGCGAGTCCGTCCAGCGAGACGCTCTCGATGTCGCCGCCGATGCTGCCCTCGGTGAAGCTGAGCGCCATCCACGGCTCGAAGCGGGTGATCACCCGCGGCTTCACCTGCGGATGGGTGTAGAGGTAGTAGTTGAGCCCGTCGGCCCAGGCGTCCATCAGCCGCCTGAGCCAGCGGGGGCTCGCCGCGTAGCGGGCCCGCAGGCTGTCGGGATCGATGAACAGCTTCATCCGCAGGTCCCGCCAGATCGCCTGCTCCCCTTCGGCCTCGGCCAGCCGTCCCATTGCGTTCAGGTAGTTGGTCTCGATCCGGTTGAAGTCGTCCTCCGCCTGGGCGAAGATCATCCCGAACACCGCGTCTGCATCGGTCCGGCCGTGGACGTGGGCGATGCCCCAGTCGTCCCGGACGATGGTGACGGCGCGCGCCTCGCGCTCCCAGCGGACGACGTCGCCCTCGCGGGCGGGCCGATGCGCGGACGGCGCGACCGCGGCGGATAGAAGCAGCAGGAGAATGGCACGCATGGATGCTCGTTCGGATGGCTGGGGGACGGGAGGAATCTAGGGGAGTCGCGGGAGCCGCCCCAGTGATTAGCTTTTCCCCTATACAGGGGGTGACACGATGAATGCGTTTGGACAGGCGGCCGCGCAAAGCCCGGCCGCGCCCCGCGCGTCGCTCGGCTCGGTCGTCGGCCGGATACTCCTGCACGGCGTGTTCCTGCTGATCGCCGTCGGCTGCTTCGCGGCCTACCTGCACTTCAAGGTCGGCGGCCGGTCGGATGCGGCGCTCGCGAGCCTGGTGGCGGCCGCGGGCTTCGGCTTCGCGCCGGTGCGCGACGTGGTCCGCCTCGTGTTCCGGGTCGAGGGCAAGGCGCTGCACTTGGTGCACGGCCTGGGTGGCCTGGCGCTGGTCGGCCTGCCTGTCGCAGGCGTCGTCTCCGGTACGCCGGTACTGACTCGCACCGCGATGGCGCCGTTCGCCGTCATGGGCGCCGCGCAGGCGCTCATGCACCAGAACCACCCGCGCAACGCCAAGCAGGCCGCCGCGATGCAGAGCTTCGCCGCGAGCCTGCCGGAGGTCGCGCAGTTCGCCGGCGGCAACCTCTCCTCCCCCGCGAACGCCCAGCGGGCGGTCGTGGCCCTCTCCGACATCCTCGCCAAGGCGCAGGCGCTGGGCCAAACGGAGCTGGACGCCGATCCCGGCTTCCAGAGCGCGCTCAACCAGGTGTCCACCCGCTTCGGGGCCAACCTCGGCCTCGACGCGGTGGACCTCGCGCTGGGCAAGCTGGCGGCGAACCCGGCCACTGCCGGCGCGGTCCCGGAGCTACGCAAGGAGCTGGCGTCGGCGCGCAGCACGTTCGCGCGTGCCGGCAGCCGCTAGCCGGGTTCCGCTGCTCGCGACCGCCGCCGCGGCGGTCGCCGGGGCGATCGCCTCGGTACGGGCAGCCGACTTCTATCAGCAGCTCGCGCAGCCGACATGGGCGCCGCCGGCCGCCGCCTTCGGCCCGGTCTGGAGCGTGCTCTACGTGCTCATGGCCGTCGCCGCGTGGCTCGTGGTCCGAACCCTGGGCTGGCCCGGCGCCCGGCCGGCAATCACGCTGTACGTCGCTCAGCTGGCGCTCAATGCGCTGTGGCCCTGGATCTTCTTCCAGTGGCGCCTGGGCGGTGTCGCGCTGGCGGAGATCCTCGTCCTCTGGACGCTGCTGCTGCTCACGGTGCTGGCCTTCTGGCGCGCCCGCCGGCTTGCCGGCGTGCTCCTGCTCCCGTATCTGGCCTGGGTGTCGTTCGCGACCGCGCTGACCTGGGCCGTGTGGCAGCGGAACCCGCAGGCGCTGTAGGCCGATGCCCCGTGCAATAGCCGCCGCTCAGACGGTCCCGGTGCGCGGTGATGTCGGCGCGAACGTCGAGCGCCACCTGCAGCTGGTCCCCGTCGCGGCGGAGGAGCGGGCAGAGGTCCTCGTCTTCCCCGAGCTGTCGCTCACGGGCTACGAGATCGATCTCGCCGCCGACCTGGTCTTCTCGCCTGCCGATCCGCGCC
>Ga0187823_10000445_pt1 | contig 10086 bp, 12 predicted proteins | sample NC_wetland_sal_i_12_FD_132968 | JGI IMG/M metagenome (GOLD analysis project Ga0187823, IMG submission 132968) | Wetland sediment microbial communities from Neuse River Estuary, North Carolina, USA - SourceSoil_3 | ecosystem: Environmental > Aquatic > Freshwater > Wetlands > Sediment | place...
AGCGTCGCCGAGGACTCAACCGGGGCCGTTGACCGCCCCGGCGCGACGTGGCGGGACCGCCCGGCGATAGAGCAGGGCGACGGCATCTATCTCGTCGGCGACGCCGTGGCCGCACCCGGGCTGCTCTCGGAGGTCGTCTACGAGAGCGCGGCGCGGGCCGCGCAGCTCGCCACGGACTGAGCCAAACGGACGAGCGAGGCCGAGACGACGGTCTCAAAAGTTCCGCACGAACCGCGCGCGGTCGCGCTGCTGCTCGTAGCCGACTGCGGTCCAAAGCCCCATCGCGGCTGCGTCATCGGCCGCGACGATTGCGTCCAGTCTGACCGCTCCACGGTCACGCAGGCGCTTCTCGCCCTCGCGCACTAGGCGGGTCGCGAGTCCGCGGCGCCGATGGTCCGGGTGGACGGCCAGCCGGTAGAAGCTCCCGCGCCATCCGTTCCACGCCGCGACAAGCGAGCCAACAGTCCTCCCGCGTACATCGGCCACGAGGAGCGCTCGCGGGTCATGGGCGATGAGTGCACGCAGCGCCTCAACGCTGTCCGTCACCGTCGGCGGGGCATCCGACAACGCCCAGAGGTCCAGCACCTCGCCAAGGTCGTCGGCGGTGCCGTCGCGGATGCTCCAACTACTCATCAACCAAACCGCATTCAGCCCGCGCTACCGGCGGCGGCGCACGGCTCGCGCGATGGCGCGGGGCCTCGTAACGCATGAGCCGCAACTGCCCAGTGAGGTCGCCCCTGTAACCGGCGAAGAACAGGCCCGGGGCTGACGGGTGCTGCTCACCGCCACGCACCAGCGGGATGCCGTGCTCGCCGAGGAGGCCGAGGTGCCCAACCAGTCCCTCCAGCCCGCGACGGTAGCCGGTAGCGGCGATCACAGCGTCGGGAGCGATGCGCGAATCGTCGGCGAGGACGACGTTCGGCCCCGCAAATCCTGCGACGGCTGAGACGATCTGGATGCGTCCGGCCTTGACCGCGGCGACGAACCCGTCATCAAACGCTGGCGCCTGCTGTTGCCGGCGCATTAGCGTGGCGACGCCGGCGGGTGGTCGCGGAAGCCCGTGCCTCGTGAGGTTGCCGAACAGGGTTAGCTGGGACAGCCAGCCGATCTGGTCGGCGACGGGGAGCGGAAGGCGCTTTAGCCCGATTCCGCTGACTTGCACCGGCACGCCGAGGATCTTGCGACTCGTGAGATTCGGCGGCGTCCGGCAGGCCACGCGCACCCGGCGCGCGCCGCCCCGGGAGAGGTGACAGGCGACCTCGGAGCCCGTCGTGCCGGCACCGACGACGAGCACGTCGCGCCCGGCGTAGGGCTCCGGGCTCCGGTACGCGGAGGAGTGGACAAGCTCACCCGTGAACCCGTCGTGCCCGGGCCAGCCGGGAAGATGCGGGTCGCGGTCGTGTCCCGTGGCGACGACGACGAAGCGGGCATCCAGCGCTCCACCCCTCGTCTCAACGCGCCAGCCCCCATCCTCCGCGCTCACCCGCCGAGCCTCCGCGCCGAAGCGCACCGCGATCTGGTGGTGCGCGGCGTAGTCCTCCAGGTACTGAATCCAGGCATCCCGTGACGGAAACTCGCCGTAGCGCCTGCGGCTGGCGCGATAACCCGGCTGCGTTGACATCCACCCCGGCGTGTTCAGCCGCAACCCGTCATAGCGACTCCGCCAGCTCGCAGCGATCTGGTCGCTGCGCTCCAAGACGATCACGTCAACCCCCGCGCCGCGAAGCGTCGCTGCCGCCGCGAGTCCAGCGGTGCCAGCGCCAATAACGATCGCCCTGTTTGTCACGGGCTTGGTAGAGATGAGGAAGCCTGACGAGACTGGGTTAGCGGGTTGATGCGCGTGTGGGCGGTGATCCTAACGGACCTGCCGATGTTTACGGGCAGCCGCAAAGGATGCCCAGACTGTCCCGCACGGGCGCAAGGCTCGCCCTCGGCGCGCCGTAGCGGCGCCCCGATCGTCTTTGCCGCGGAGAACCCGGATAAACGCTGACGGGTATGCAACGATTCGCTCATGCGGACGGACCCGACGGACACGGGCGGCCTCTTCGTCGGGCGCCGCCCCGGCACCGCGCCCGTCCACTACCGCGAAGCGCCGCAACGCGCCGGGGGCCTCCGCGGCCACGCTGACAAGCAGATCGCGAACGCCCTGCTCGCGGCGATCGTCGCGCTCTGCCTGCTGTGCTGGGGGCCGATCCCGATCGCGTGCCTCTGGCTGGGCTCGCGGGCGCAGTACTACTCGGGCAACGTGGAGTTCGGCATCGTCGTCACGTTCGGCAGCGCCGCGGCGCTGCTCTTCGGGAACCTGAGCCTCATGCAACGCCTGGACCGCGCGTGGGTGCTCGTGCGTCGCGCCGCCGGCCACGATCAGCGCAGGGGCGTGCTGCCGCGAGTCTTCGCCGTGACCGCTGTCGTCTGCTGGGCCGTGTTCACGGTCTGGTTTCTCGTGATCCTCGGTCCGAACGACCCGAACCTCTAAGCCGGCCGCGCCGGGTTAGGCCCCGGCGAGCCCGGCCTGAGGCGGGCGCCTCCGCGGCCGCGCCGGGGCCGGCGTGGAGCGCTTAGGCTTCGGCGCCTCGGCCTTGCGTTTGCGCCGTCCGTCGTCGTCGCCCTCGTCCGCGTCGTCCCCGTCAATGGCGGCCTGCACCGCCGCGAGCCTGCGCACGAGCGCGGCCCTCACGGCCTCCAGCTCCGCGACGCTGAGCAGCCTCGGGCCGGGCGCGGGCTGCCCGAGGAGCCGGGGGAACGCGTCCACGGCGGGCACGCTCACCGAGTGCTGCGCTTCCAGTTCCGCCGCGGCCGTCTCCAGCGCCGTGATCTGGTTGCGGAGCAGCGCCCGGCGCTCGGGGTCGCGCCCGCGGCGGGGCGCCTCGGGGCGCACGTACAGCGCGGAGGCGAGGTCGCGCGGGCTGACGCCGCAGTCGCGAGCGTGTTCCGCGGCTAGCGCGGCGACGCGGCCGAGCGCGGACGACTGAGCGCCCGCGGCCACGAACGTGCCGGTGCCCTGCTGACTGTCCACGAGCCCGGCCTGCTCCAAGCGCTGATAGACGGTCCGCGCCGTGTTCACGTTCACGCCCGTGGCCTCAGCGAGTTCGCGGAGCCCGGGGAGACGAGCGCCCGGCGCGAGCGTGCCTTCGGCGATCCTCGCGCGCAGCGCCCACGCGATCTGCACGCCCACAGGCACGTCAGCGTCGCGGTCCACGGCGAGCCCCAGGTCTGGTCCGAGCGTTTGCGCCCCCTCAGTGCGCTCCGTCATAAGTCAACCGTAGCGCTCCCGCGTCGTTCTCACAGACTACTAGTTATCTAGTACTCTCAGCGCGCCCGGCCGCGCCCCGCGTGGCCGAGGAAATAAACGTCGCCGAGAGACGGGAGCAGCGAACGATGATCCGCAGCGTTGCCGCGAGAGTCACATCGCCTCCACGCGGCGTCCTGGAGGAGATCGGCGACATGGTGATCCTCACCGCTCGCACGATTCGCTCCGCGCTCGTGCCGCCGTACCCGTACGGCGGGGAGTTCGTCAGCCAGTTCCTCTTCGCGCTCCGCCTCGTCTGGTTCCCGTTGTTGATCTCCACGGTTTGCATCAGCTACGCCGCGCCCGGCTTGCAGGCCGCGAACTTCCTCACGCTCTTCGGCGCCCTGGACCGGCTCGGCGGATTCTTCGTGCTCGGGGCCGTCCGGGAAATCGGGCCGGCCGTAACCGGGATCGTCGTCTCCGGGGTCGCCGGGACCGCGATCACCGCCGACCTCGGCGCGCGCAAGGTGCGGGAGGAGCTGGACGCGCTCCAAGTCCTCGGCGTGGACCCCGTAAAGAACATCGTCGTGCCGCGGTTCCTCGCGCTCATGCTCATCACGGGGCTGTTTGACATCTACGCGCTGCTTTTCGGCATCTTCGGCGGCATCGCCGCGGAGGCGCTGGCGGGTCAGCCGCTCGGCCCGTTCTGGTCGTCGCTGTTCGCGAACGCGACGACGATTGACCTGTGGGGCTCCGTGTTGAAGACGACGATCTACGGCGCCATCATCGCGATCGTCTGTTGCTACAAGGGCATGAGCGCGTCCGGAGGAGCCGAGGGCGTGGGCAAGGCCGTGAACGAGGCCGTTGTGTGGGCGTTCACGGCGACGTTCGCGTTCAACTACGTGTTCACGCAGACGCTCCTCGCCACGCACCCGCAGATACTCGTGATCCGCTGAGCGCCGCGGACCAAAACGCAGCTAGGGAAGGGCGAGCCGGTCCGCGAGACCAGCGAGCGACCGAATGATCTCGGCGCCCGCCTCCCGCAGAGCGCGCTCGTCGCTGCCGGCGGCCAGCCCGATCGCGCGCATACCCGCGGCCACGGCCGCGGTAACACCGCTAGGGCTGTCCTCAACCACGGCACACCGTGACGGCTTCGCGCCCATCGCCTCGGCCGCGTGAAGAAACACGTCGGGGTGAGGCTTGCCGCGCGCGACCGAGTAGGCCGAGAAGAGCGCACCGGCCGGAAACAGGTCGCGCAGACCGGTGAGGCCGAGCGTGAGCTGCGTCTTTTCCAGCTTGCCCTGCGACGCTACGCAGACGGGAACACCGGCTTCGCTGACACGCCGCACGGCCTCGGCGGCGCCGGGCACGGCGCGGAGTTCGCTGCGGAACGCCTCGTCGCGTTCGCGCTCGTACTGGTCAAGCCAGTCGTCGGGGAGCGAGCGCCCAAGCTGGACCTCCGCGTCGCGCACGAGGTCGGCGAGCAGAAAACCTTGGTACGTCGCCCTGGCGGACTGGAGCGTCGTCGGCAACCCCACGTCGGTTAGGGCGCGGGCGAGCACGGCGTTGGAGATCGTCTCGCTGTCAACGAGCACGCCGTCGCAGTCAAAGATCACGAGTTCCGGCCTCATCATCGCCGCCCGCCCTCGCGAGGAACCGTCGCGACGCTCAGTCGTTGTGCGGCACCGCGGGCGCGCCGCGCGAGGCCGCAAACCACGTATCCGATCGCGACTGCGATGAGCGTGAACTTGATCGCGGAGCAGACGGTCGCGATCAGAGGCGCGGCGTCGCCGCCGTGCCCACCGACGACGAGCAAGAGGAACACGTTTTCCGTGGCATCAAACATCGCCGCGGCCGCGGCAAAGAACGGGAGGACCGCACCGGCGGAGGCTAGGCGTCGCCAGCCACGTGCTCGCGCGAGGTCTCGCGTGGCGAGGCCGGCGAGCGTGAAGAACGCGCCGTAGCTGATCATGTACGCGTAATCCACGATGAGGGAGAGGCGGGCGATGCGCGGCCCCTCCGATCCCCACTCGGCGAGGATATGGCTAGCGCGCGCCTTCGTCGCCGCAAACTCCAATCCGATGATCCCCGGCCCGCCCGTGCGTTCCAAGCGCATGTCAAAGACGATCGCGGGAACGACGGTCAGCACCACCGTGGCGACGCCGAGCACGACGAGCCAGCGCTTCCGATCCATCTACATGGCCTCCAGTTGAACGCCTACGACGACTCGCGCGCGAGCGTCCCGATCAAGCGCCGGCAGCCGGTTCGCCGCGCAGCAGCTCGGACCGGAAGCGCCACGAGAACCGCAGAAGCGCGGCGCTCAACGTCAACGTCAAAACGTTGATCCCCAGCTCCACGACGCCACCCTGCGGCTTGCCGTAGATGCCGTGCTCCAGGTCGTAGAGCACGTCAAGCGCCGCCAGATAGACACCGGCGCCGCCGATGACGATTAGCCAGAGCAGCGCGCTCGGACGGCGACGGCGTAGCTGAACGACCGCAACCAGCATCGCTCCGAGCAACCACGCGTCCGCGAGCGGGAACGACTGCTCAAACGCGACGTACGCAGCCGTGTGATCGCTCGCGACCAAGCCTCGGTCGCCGAACCACGCGGCCCAATAGGCGACGAGCACGACGATCGGCACGAGCATCACCCACGGCATCCGCTCCCTCCACAGCTCAAAGTCGTCAAACGCAAGAGCCGAGCGCCAACGACGCGCAGCGGGCGCGAACCAATCCGACGCGCGCGAGACGCCTTGGACGGTCATTTCCGTGGTGCGGCGGCAGACGTACGGATAGGTCATGCACGGACTCCTTGTTAGGCGTCTACGCGGCGGCTGGGCTCAGCGATCCTAACGGACCCGCAGACGTTTACGGACGCCCGCGAAGGATGCCCAGATTGCGCCGTGGGAGCCCATGAACGAGCCTCGCGGACGCAGAGGATCGCCTTTCCGACAGCGTTTATAGCCCGGCTGTTAGGCTGCCGCCGTCCGTGCTGGCACACGTTGCTGACTTCAATTGATCCGCGTTCGCCGCAATCAGCCGCAGTCCGGCGGGCGTTAGCGGCCGTGCAGCGAATCGTCATCGTCGGCGGCGGGATCGGCAGCCTCTGTGCGGCGAGAGCGGTGAGCCTGGCGGGCCACGAGGCCGTCGTGGTTGAGCGCTCGCCGGCCGGCTCCGCCGTCGGCGCGGGCCTCGTGCTGTGGCCGAACGCCGTACACGCCCTGGACGCCCTGGGCTTTGGCGCAGCCGTGCGCTCCGTCGCGGCAACCGCTCAGCACACCGTGTTCCGTGACGCCGCCGGGCGCACACTCTCGGAGGTTGACGTTGAGAGGGTGGCGAAGCGTGCGGGGGCGCCGATGCTCGTCGTTGAGCGGCCGGCTTTGCACGACGTGCTCGCCGCGGGGACAGAGGTCCGCTACGACAGCCCGGTGAGCACGGTGGACGAGCGAGGCGTGGTGCTCGCTGACGGGGAGCGAGTGGACGCCGACGGGATCATCGGCGCCGATGGCGTCGGTTCGGCCGTGCGCGAGCACGTCAACCCAAGCGCCCGGCCGTCTGATTGCGGCCACACGGTTATCCGCGGCATCGCTGCCCACGACATCGGGAAAGGGCAGGCGTTTGAGGCATGGGGACGCGGCGAGATCGTGGGAGGGGCAGCGCTGCCTGGCGGACGGTCCTACTGGTTCTACGAGGCGCCGACCGGGCTTGTGGACGGCCGGGACCCGCTCAGCGTCGTCGGTTCCGGAAAATGGCCAGCACCGATGCCCGCCCTGCTCGCCGCCACGCCGCCCGAGAGCGTCCTCGTCAATGGCATCGTGCGCCTGGCCCCGCTGCGAGAGTGGACGCGCGGAACGGTGGCGTTGCTCGGCGACGCGGCTCACGCGATGGAGCCCAACCTCGGACAGGGTGCCGCCCAGACGATTGAGGATGCCGAGGCGCTACTGCTCGCCCTCCGCGCTCACGAGGAGCTGGCCGGCGCATTTGCGGCGTACGCGACGGCGCGGCGCCGAAGGGCACACATGTTTCAACGCGAGTCGTCGCGCTTCGCCCGTCTCGCGCTCTCAGTCCACACTCGCCCGCGCGACTTGCTCATGCGAATGACCCCGGGCTCGGTTAGGCGCCGCACGATGGAGTCCATGTTGCGTCGCCACGCGCCGCCGCGCAACGCGCTGCCGGCTGCGGCCCCTGGGGCGTTCACGGCCACGTGACGCTGGAGATCAGACCCGTCGCGGGCCGGCGGGAGACGGACGCTTTCATCAAGCTGCCCTGGCGGCTTTACCGCGGCGAGCCTCACTGGGTGCCGCCGCTGTTGATGGATGTCAAGAAGCGGCTAGACACTCGCCGAAACCCGTTCTTCGGGCACGCTGAGGCGCAGTATTTCCTCGCGTACCGCGACGGGCAGCCAGTCGGCCGCGTCAGCGCCCACGTCGACCGGAACTTCAACGAGTTCCAAGCCAACGAGTGGGGGCTGTTCGGCTGGTTTGAGTGCGCGGATGATCCCGAGGCGGCTCGTGCGCTGCTGGACGCCGCCGCGGGCTGGCTGCGTGAGCGCGGCCGTGACCGGATGGTCGGACCGATGGACTTCACGACGAACGACGAGATCGGCGTGCTCATTGCGGGACACGAGCACCCGCCGATCATCCTCTGCCCGTGGCACCACGCCTACTACCAGCGCCTACTAGAGCGCGACGTGGGCATGATCAAGGCGATGGACCTCTACATGTGGAGCCTGAACGTCTCCGGCCGCGAGAAAGTCCACCCCGCGATCTGGCAGGCCGCCGACCGCCTGGAGGCGGAGCACGGGATCGTCTGCCGCAACTTCCGCAAGCGCGAACTCCAACGAGAGGTCTCGCGGTTCCTAGAGGTCTACAACGCCTCGTGGGAGCGCAACTGGGGCTTCGTGCCGCTAGAAGAGGACGAGGTGCGCCACTACGCGAAGGACCTGAAGCCGATCCTTGACGAGAACTGGGCGATGATCGCTGAAAAGACCGATACGGGCGAGGTCGTCGGCGCCGCGCTGACGCTCCCCGACTTCAACCAGGTGCTCGCGAAACTCAACGGCCGACTGCTGCCGTTTGGATGGCTCACCGCGCTGCGCGCGAGAAAGTACATTGACGCCGTGCGGGTCTTCGCGCTCGGCGTCAAGCCCGCCTACCAACACACCGGAGTCGCTGCGCGGTTCTACCAGATGCACTTTGACGCGGCCGAACGCACCCCGCAGAGGGGAGGCGAGATGGGCTGGATTCTCGAGACCAACGAGGCGATGAACCGCGCGATGGAAGGCATGGGCGGCGAGATCAAGCGCCGCTACCGCGTCTACGAGCGCGCGCTTTAGAGGCAACACGAATGACCCTCGCGCGACGAATCTACGAGCGGGCGCACCTCGTCGGCGAGTTTCGTCTGCGCTCCGGGGAGGTCAGCCGCGAGTACTTTGACAAGTACCGGTTTGAGTCTGACCCGGCGCTACTTCGTGAGATCGGGGAGGGCTTGGCGGCGCTGTTGCCCGAGGGCGTCGACGCGTTCGCAGGGCTGGAGCTGGGCGGCGTGCCGCTCGCCGTCGCAGCGTCCCAAGCGACGGGTCTCCCGACCGTGTTCGTGCGCAAGCAAGCGAAGACCTACGGCACGTGCCGTCTCGCCGAGGGCGCCGAGGTCGCGGGCGCGAGCCTTGCCGTGATTGAGGACGTGGTGACATCGGGCGGCCAAGTCGTTGAGTCCTGCGCGGCGCTGCGCGAGCTTGGCGCGAGCGTCGCCGTCGTGCTCTGCGTCGTTGACCGCGAGGCCGGCGGCCGCGAGAACATCGCCCGTGCCGGCATGGAGCTGCGCTCGCTGTTCACGACCAGCACTCTGGAGTGCCCGTGAGCCAAGACGGACCCCGTGCGCTGTTCTTCGGAGACTCCCTCGTTGCAGGAGTCGGCGACCCCACCGGGCTCGGCTGGGTAGGGCGCACGGTCGCGGCGTCGTTCGCGGCCGGCACGAGCCTGACCGCATACAACCTCGGCGTTCGGCGCGATACATCCGAGCGGGTCGCCGCGCGCTGGCACGCTGAGGCATTGCCGCGGCTCGTTGAGTCCACGGACATTCGGATCGTCGTCTCGTTCGGAGCCAACGACACGACGATGGAGGACGGCCGGCTCCGGGTGGCCCCCGATCAGTCCACGCGTGCGCTCACGACGATGCTCAGTGAGATCAACGACCTCGGCCTTCCTGCTCTTGTCGTCGGCCCGGCTCCGGTGGACGATGCCGCACACAACGAACGCTCAAGTAACCTGTCTGGCGCGTTCAGCGCGACCTGTCGGCAGCTCGGCGTGCCGTTCGTCAGCGTGTTTGACCACCTTGCCAGCTCATCCGTGTGGAGCGGCGAGGTCAGCGCGGGAGACGGCGCTCATCCCGGAGCCGCGGGCTATCAGATCCTGGCGTCCCTGATTTGCGATGGGGGATTGCTGTCGTGGCTGGAGTCCGGCTGATGTCACGCTCGGCCTCCCAGCGCGCTAGTCTGGCTCGTCGTCGGGGGCGCCGGGCTCGATCTCGGCGCGATGGACGTGCACTACGCCGGGACGCGTGGCCTGATCCCGCTCGTGATCGGCCCAGCGCCCGTGAGCGACCCTGAGGGATCAGCGGATGCACTTCGACGCCGCCGAACGCATGAAGCAGAAGGGCGGCCAGACGGGTTGGATACTTGAGACGGCGAGATCGAGCGCCGCTACCGCGTCGATCAACGCGGGCTGTAACTAACGCTTCGAATCGTTGCTGCTGTTCGTTCGTGGAGTCGCGCGAGTGCTCTTGCGCGATCCTGTCGGTACGCTCGGTGCTGGAGGGAGGCTGCTGGCGGATGGCGTGGGACTGTGGGTTGTCGCGCG
>Ga0187823_10000446_pt1 | contig 10066 bp, 13 predicted proteins | sample NC_wetland_sal_i_12_FD_132968 | JGI IMG/M metagenome (GOLD analysis project Ga0187823, IMG submission 132968) | Wetland sediment microbial communities from Neuse River Estuary, North Carolina, USA - SourceSoil_3 | ecosystem: Environmental > Aquatic > Freshwater > Wetlands > Sediment | place...
GAGAAGATCGCGCGCGCCGGAGGCAAAATCGAGCGTGTATCATGAACCAATTTTTTGAAGCTTTCGCCAATATGTTTCGCATTCCCGATCTGCGCAAGCGTATCCTATTTACTTTGGGAATCTTGGCGGTCTATCGGCTGGGCGCTTTCCTGCCTACGCCGGGCATTAACACGGATGTTCTGACGCAGCTCTTCCAGCAGAATCAAGGCTCCGTGCTCGGCATTATTGATCTTTTCAGCGGCGGCAATTTCCGCAGGCTGACAATTTTTGCCCTGGGCATCATGCCCTATATCACGGCCTCGATTATTCTGCAGCTGATGACGGTGGCCTGGCCTTATCTCGAGCGCTTGCAGAAAGAGGGCGAACTCGGCCGGCGCAAGATCACCCAATACACTCGTTATCTCACTATTCTGCTGAGCATCCTTCAGTCGCTCTCCATCGCGTTCACGTTGCAGCGCCAATCGGGACCCAACGGGGCATCGCTGGTTTACAACCCCGGCCTTGGGTTCACGTTGATGACCATCCTGACGCTCACTACCGGCTCGGCTTTCATCATGTGGCTGGGTGAGCAGATTAGTGAGCGCGGCGTTGGGAACGGGATGTCGCTGATCATTTTCGCGGGCATCGTAGTCGGATTGCCTCGCGGCATCTACGATCTATGGACCAAAGCTTCGACGCAGCAGTGGGGACCGTTCACTGGCCTGGCCCTCATCCTGCTCGTCGCACTCATGTTGGCGGTGATCGGCTTCATTGTGTTTGTCGAAGGCGGTCAGCGGCGCATTCCCGTGCAATATGCGAAGCGCGTTGTGGGCCGCCGCGTTATGGGCGGGCAGATGACTTACCTGCCGCTGCGCGTCAATGCCGGAGGAGTCATTCCGCCTATTTTTGCGAGCTCGCTGCTGACGTTCCCGGGGACCATTGACCTGGTGATGCAGAAGCGATTTCCGTCATTTGACCGGCTGGCCAAGGCCCTGTCTTGGGGCGAGCCGCTCTATACGCTGATCTATGTGTTGTTGATCATTCTGTTTGCTTTCTTTTACGTGGGCATTGTTTTCAATCCGACCGAACTCGCGGACAACATGCGGAAGTACGGCGGATTCATTCCCGGCATACGCCCCGGGCGCAATACTTCCGAGCACATCAATCGCATTCTGCGCCGGCTGACGTTTGTGGGCGGTGTGTATCTTGCAGCCGTATGCCTGCTTCCGGAATGGATGATCGCCGGTATTCACCTACACCACTTGCCTGGAGCGTTGGGCGCCTGGTTCGATAACCATATGTGGCGATTCGTGCTCGAAGGACTGAACGTTTCGTTCTATTTCGGTGGCACTTCGCTCCTGATCGTCGTCGGCGTGGCCATGGATACGGTTCAGCAGATAGAGGCGCAGCTCGTGATGCGTAATTACGAGGGCTTCGTCAAGAAAGGCAAGCTGCGAAGCCGGCGGTATGCCTGAGTCAGGAGTGGCCGCAAAAGGTCTGGGCCGTGCCGTCATTTTTCTCGGTCCTCCTGGCGCGGGGAAAGGCACACAGGCCAGGCAAATAGCCGAAGCCTATGGCGTGCCGCATCTTTCGACGGGAGATATGTTCCGCGAGCACGTGAGCCGCGGGACGCCGTTGGGGTTGAGGGCCAAGCCAATCATGGAGCGTGGCGAATTGGTGCCCGATGATCTGGTCCTGAGCATGGTCGAGGATCGGATTTCGCGGCCGGATAGCGTCGGCGGTTTCATATTGGATGGGTTTCCGCGGACGATACCGCAGGCGGAGGCGCTGGACGAGATTCTGCGCAAGCGGTTCAAGACGGATCCCTCGGTCGTGCATTTTGTGGTGGACAAGAATCAGCTGATGCGGCGGCTCACGGGGCGCCGGACGTGCGGAATTGGCGGGGAGATTTATAATATATATGACCATCCGCCCAAGGTTCCGGGCCGTTGTGACCGCGATGGTGGAGAGCTGATTCAGCGGCCGGACGAACGCGAAGACGTGATCGCCGGACGCCTTGCGGCTTACGAACGGCAGACGCGTCCTTTGGTCGATTATTATCGCCGCCAAGGTGTGCTGAAGGACGTGGATGGTATGGCCGCCCCGGAGGCGGTAACCAAAAACGTTCTCGAGTTGCTCGCGCAGAAAAAATGATCGTTTGTAAATCCGCCGCGGAACTGGAGACCATGCATCGCGCCGGATTAGTGGTCTGGGACGTGTTGAATCGGCTGCGGCAGGCGGTGCAGCCGGGAATAAGCACTCTCGATCTGGAAAAGATTGCGGCTCGCGGCGCTCAAGAACATGGCGCTCGCCCAGCCTTCAAAGGATACCGGGGTTATCCATGCGTGTTGTGCGCCTCCATTAATCAGGAGGTGGTGCACGGAATACCTTCGGGGGCGCGGCGGTTGAAAGAGGGTGATGTAATTTCGCTCGATTTCGGCGTCGAGCTAAACGGCTATTATGGAGATGCGGCGGTAACGGTGCCGGTGGGCAAGATTCGGCCGCAGGCCTGCGAGCTTCTGCGGGTAACGCGGGAATCGCTGGATAAGGCCATTGAGAAGGTTCGGCCGGGGAATCGGCTGAGCGACATCTCCGCTGCGGTGCAGCAATGGGTGGAGCAGCACGGGTACTCTGTAGTGCGCGAGTTTGTCGGCCACGGGATTGGCACGAAGATGCACGAAGAGCCGAATCTGCCGAATTATGGTGAAGCTGGACACGGTCCGCGCCTCGAAGAAGGCATGGTCTTTGCGATTGAGCCGATGGTGAACGCAGGCGGGCCGGGCGTTAAGGTCCTCGACGACAAGTGGACCGCCGTCACGACCGATGGCAGTTGTTCAGCGCATTTCGAACACACTGTGGCGGTCACCTCGAATGGCCCGTGGATTTTGACGCGGCCTCGAGAAGCAGTAGGAGCATCCTGGTAACGTTTTGAAGCGTATGGCAAAGAGTCCTCAACCAGATAAGAAGAAAGCGGATTCGGGCAATTCGAAGGAAGATGCCATCGAAGTGATGGCTACTGTCATCGAGCCGTTGCCGAACGCGATGTTTCGGGTGCAGCTGGACAATAAGCACCAGGTGCTGGCGCATATTTCGGGCAAGATGCGAAAGAATTTTATACGCATCCTGGCAGGCGATAAGGTGGCGGTAGAGCTCTCGCCTTACGACCTGACTCGCGGACGAATCGTCTATCGCTATAAGTAAGCACCCTATTAGGTGCTTAGGTAGCGTAATACAAGCGGATGAGTCCTGAGCAAGCATGGGATCATCTCATGCTCTGCCATTGAAAGATAAAGAAAGAACGGAGCGGCAATGAAGGTTCGAGCGTCAGTAAAAAAGATTTGCGATAAGTGCAAAGTCATTCATCGGCGCGGCGTGGTTCGGGTGATTTGCAGTAACCCGAAGCACAAGCAGCGCCAGGGTTAGGAGTTTTTAATGGCACGTATAGCTGGAGTGGATTTGCCCGTAAACAAGCGGCTGTGGGTCGGCTTGACCTCTATCTACGGGATCGGGCAACCGCGCGCTCGCGCCCTTTGCGCCAAGGCCAATGTGGACGAAACCAAGAAGGTGAAGGACCTGACCGAAGAAGAAGTAAACCAGCTTCGTCAGCAGATTGAGTCCGAAGGCCGCGTTGAAGGCGACCTGCGCAAAGAGATTCAAATGAACGTCCGCCGGCTGATAGAGATTCAGTGCTATCGCGGGTTGCGCCATCGTCGCAATCTGCCAGTGCGCGGCCAGCGAACGCATACTAATGCCCGCACGCGGAAGGGCCCACGCAAGGGCGCAGTGGCCGCCAAGAAGAAAGTAATGGCTCGCAAGTAAGCAGTTTCGATAGGAGAGACACGTTGGCTAAGGAACCACAAGAGGGAGCAGCACCGGCAGGAGGAAAACCTGCTGCGAAGCGCAAGAAGGAATTTAAGAAGAAGCGGGAAAGGAAGGTTGTCCCGCATGGCTTGGCCTGTGTACAGGCGACTTTTAACAATACGATTGTGACCATTACGGCCCCAGACGGACGCGCGGTTTGTTGGTCGTCAGCGGGCTCGATCGGCTTTAAGGGCTCGCGAAAAGGCACGCCTTATGCGGCGCAGCAGGCTTCGATGACGGCTGCCGGCGTGGCGCGTGATCAGTACGGGATGAAGTCGATCGAAGTTCGCGTCAAAGGGCCGGGATCGGGACGTGAATCGGCGGTTCGGGCGCTGGCGTCTGCCGGATTGCACATTGTGCATATCAAGGACGTGACTCCGGTTCCCCACAACGGTTGTCGCCCGCCGAAGCGCCGCCGTGTATAGCGGTCGCGAGGAATAAAGGAGAAGCGAATTGGCAAGACATCGGGAAGCGGTTTGCCGGCTATGCCGCCGGGAAGGCCAGAAGCTCTTTTTGAAGGGCCTGCGCTGTTTCACGGAAAAGTGTGCCATCGAAAAGCGGAATTTTGTGCCTGGACAGCACGGGCAATCTCGCCGGCCTAAGATCCAAGGTTATGGCTTGCAGCTGCGCGAAAAGCAGAAGGTGAAGCGCACCTATGGGCTCCTGGAACGTCAGTTCCGCTCGTATTTTCATAAAGCGGAGAAGGCCAAGGGTCCCACGGGAGAGAATCTGATCGTGATGCTGGAAAGGCGCCTCGACAATGTCGTGAATCGGATCGGATTCGCCTCTTCACGCGCACAGGCGCGCCAGTTGGTGTTGCATGGGCACATCCTGGTGAACGGGCGAAAGGTAAACATTCCTTCTTACCTCGTGGCTGTTGGCGAGGAGATCACGCTCAAGCCGGACATGCACCAAAACACCATGGTGCTCGAGGCTCGCAATGTCGCGCAGAGCCAAAACACGGCTCCCTGGCTGGATATCGATCGCGATAATTTCAAGGCGCGAGTCGTTGCCATGCCCAAGAGGGAAAATGTTCAGACGCCCGCCTTCAACGAGCAGTTGATTGTGGAGTTGTACTCGAAGTAGCCGGGCGCTACGGATTTCGAAATTTCGATCCCTGCTTTGCGGGGAGGAAGGATAGCAACAAATATGTGGAAGGGTTTTCAGAAACCAAAGCGGTTGGCGGCGGAACTCGATTCACTGACGGATAAGTACGGTAAATTTTCCGCTCAGCCATTTGAACGCGGCTGGGGCACAACGGTGGGCAATGCGCTGCGTCGCGCGCTGCTCAGCTCGATTGAGGGCGCCGCGATTACCGCGGTGAAGATCGAAGGCGTGCTGCATGAATTCAGCTCGATTCCTGGCGTGGTGGAAGATGCCACGGATATCATCCTGAATCTCAAGCAGGTGCCTCTCAAGCTGAATAACGATCAGCCGAAGACGATCACTCTCAATGCGGAAGCGGCAGGAGTGGTGACTTCCGCCATGATCGAAGAAGACGCCGATTTCGCGGTGCTGGACAAGAGCGTCTACATCGCCACGGTGAGCGAGGGCGGCAAGCTGCAGCTCGAAATGCGGGTGAAGAATGGCCGCGGATATGTGGGCGCCGACCGCAACTTCGACGAAGACTTGCCGATCGGCTACATCCCTGTGGACTCTGTACATTCGCCGGTACGCAAGGTGAATTATTCGGTGGAAGCAGCACGCCTCGGGCAGATGACCGATTACGATCGCTTGATGCTGGAAGTGTGGACCAACGGCGCTATCACGCCTCAGGACGCCATCGGCCTAGCCGCCAAGCTCATCAAGGATCACATGAGCATCTTCATCAACTTCGAAGAGCCGACGGAGCTGCCGGAAGAGTCCGTCGAATCTTATAACGATCCCCGCCTCGAACACCTGGACCGCTCGGTGGAAGAGCTCGAGCTTTCCGTTCGTTCTTACAATTGCCTGAAGAATGCGAATATCCAGACCATTCGCGAGCTCGTGCAAAAGACGGAAAACGAGATGCTCAAGACCAAGAACTTCGGCCGCAAGTCGCTGAACGAAATCAAGGAGATACTTACCAGGATGGGTTTGGGCCTGGGCATGAAGTTTGACGAGCACGGGCGCATCATCTGGCCGCCGCTCCCAAGCCAGACCGCACCGCCAACGCCGGAGGAGACTGCGGGAATCTAGCCCGTTGGACTCGACATGCGACACCTTAATTCAGGATCGAAACTGGGCCGCAATCCCGCGCATCGCCGCGCCACTTTGCGCAATCTGGTGACTAATGTCATCGAGAAGGAGCGCATCACAACAACGGTTCGGCGTGCCAAGGAAGCACGGCCACTGGTGGAACGGATTATCACGCTCGGTAAAGGCGATTCTTTGCATACGCGCAGGCAGGCGGCAGCTTATCTGCTTACTCCGCTCGCCACTCAGAAGCTATTTGACGATATCGCTCCACGATTTGCGGATCGTGCAGGCGGCTACACGCGCATCATTCATGCGGGATTCCGCATTGGAGACGGCGCACAGCTTGCGATTCTCGAATTGCTTGGCTCCAAGCTAAAAAAGAAGGAAAAGAAAGAGAAACAGAAAGCAAAAGCCGAGGCCGGGGAACCAGCCGAGAAGGCTGAGGCCAAAGCGTAATTTAAGTCGTTAATTTAATGTGAAAGGCCCGCCTTTCTCTAAAGGCGGGCCTTTTTGTTTTCTTGTCTGACTACACTTATCGGATCGCCGGAATCGAGTTTCTCCAAGAGCGACGGTCCTCAAGAAACGCCCGAATCGAATTCCCGAGTGCCAGAAGGCTCAACGCGCCGATTTACAATCCACACTGCTAGCTGGGCAACGCTGGCGCCACTCGTATCGAGCAACGCGTCCCAGAACGAAGCCCCACGGCTAGGGACAAAAATCTGGTGAATCTCGTCGGACGAGGCGTAAAGGGCAGCGATGAGTATGGCCAGGAGAGCCCAGCGCAATTGCCAAGCTTCTTTGGGAGTTCTGATCGCGCGAAAAAGTAGCCAGCCGAAGACGAAATATTCGACCAAATGGCCGCACTTGCGGATAACGTCGTGCAAGACTAAAAGCGTGTTCTCCGGCGAATGCGGAAGCAGAGTATGAAGGATGCCAATTACGACACTCTGCGTGTGCTCACTCGAGAAGCTGTCCGTAGAAAACGTAAAAATGAGGGCTGCCCACACGGCTGCAAGCAGCCACGCGCGAAGACGGTAGAATCCGGGACTATTCCACCTGATAGTTGGGCGCCTCGCGGGTGATGATGACGTCGTGGACGTGGCTTTCGCGCAGGCCGGCAGAAGTAATGCGCACAAACCTGCTCCGCTCCTGCAGTTCGCGAAGGTTGGCAGCTCCGCAATATCCCATGCCGCTGCGCAGGCCGCCGGTGAGTTGATCGACGAGACCGCTCAGCGGTCCTTTGTAGGGCACGCGGCCCTCCACGCCTTCGGGCACGGATTTCCCGCGATCGGCGGTCTCTTGGGCGTAACGGTCCGCCGAACCCGCTTCCATGGCGCCGAGCGAACCCATGCCGCGGTAAGACTTGAAGGTGCGACCTTGATAAAGAATGGTCTCCCCGGGTGCTTCCTCGGTACCTGCAAAAAGCCCGCCAATCATTACGACGGAGGCTCCCGCGGCAATGGCTTTGGTGATATCTCCGGAGTATTTCACGCCTCCGTCCGCGATCACCGGAACGCCCGTACCTTTGGCAGCCCTGGTGGCTTCAATTATGGCCGTGACCTGCGGAACTCCAGCGCCGGTGACGACACGAGTGGTGCAGATTGACCCGGGACCGATGCCTACTTTGAGCCCATCAATGCCCAAGGCGATCAGATCACGCGCGCCTTCGTAGGTACCTACATTTCCCGCCAGCAGTTGCATATTCGGCAGGCGTTGCTTCACTGCGCGGATTGCTTCCATAACTCGGGTGGAATGGCCGTGCGCGGTATCGATGGCCACAACATCCACACTGGCGCGCGCCAGTTCGACGGCGCGCTCCAGGAAATCGCCTGTGGCGCCAATCGCGGCGCCCACGCGCAAGCGCCCATGCGCATCTTTTGTAGCCCGCGGATATTCCAATTTTTTCTGAATATCTTTGACGGTAATCAGGCCTTTGAGATTGAAGTGCTGATCCACAACCAGCAGCTTTTCAATGCGATGCTGCTGCAGCAGGCGCTCGGCCTCCTCGAGCGTCGTTCCCACAGGGACAGTAACCAGGTTTTCCTTGGTCATCACGCTGCTGACGGGCTGGTCGAGATTCTTCTCAAAGCGAAGGTCCCGATTGGTGAGAATGCCTACTAGCTTGGAATCGCGCGTTACGGGCAGTCCGGAGACGTGATACTTATTCATGAGATCGAGAGCATGTCGCACGGAGTGCTCCGGGGAAATAGTCACCGGATCCACAATCATGCCGCTCTCAGAGCGCTTCACGCGGTCCACTTCTTCGGTCTGGTGCTCAATGGTCATATTGCGGTGGACGAATCCGAGGCCCCCCTGGCGAGCCATGGCGATAGCCAGATGCGCTTCCGTAACCGTATCCATGGCCGCCGAGACCATGGGGATATTCAGGGCGATGCCGCGACTCAGGCAGGTGCGCGTATCCGCCTCAGCCGGCAGCACGGAGGATTTTCCGGGAAGCAGCAAAACGTCATCGAACGTCAGGCCTTCTAAGATCGCACCTTCCATGTGTCTCCTAATCCTTCCTGAAAAGCCTCAGAAAGAGGCCAAAAACTTCGCAGCCCAGCGGCGAGCCACTGGGCTGAAGAAAGCTCGTTCCGATTTTAGCCGTGGTGAAATAAACATCGATTGTATGGGGCGCGCTGACATTGGTCAAGGATCGCGCATAGTGCAATTCCTCGAGGCCACCGGACGAATCTGCGGCTCAGCCTTTTATTTCCAAAAGAGAGATTCTCCGCTAGGCTCAGAATGACCGATGAATGGATTTGTCCCGCATCGCTGGCTCCGCAATCCGCACATGATGACGCTGGCAGGCGCTTTGCTGCCGAGGCGCACACGGGGCCTGGGGCCTGCCCAGGACCGTCTCTTCGAGGTAGAGCCAGGAACGAAGTTGCTGGCGCACTGCAATTGGCAGCGCGAACCGCACCGCTCTCCCACTCTGGCGGTCGTGCACGGACTGGAAGGCTCGAGCGAGTCCGGCTATATGCGAACTTTGGCGGCAAGAGCTTTTGCCGATGGGTTCAACGTGCTGCGCATTAACCAGCGAAATTGCGGCGGCACCGAACGCCTGACGCCAACACTATACAATTCCGGACTCAGCGATGATTTTCGCGCAATTCTCGTCGAGCTCATCGAACGCGATAAGCTGAAGGAGATTTTGTTCGCAGGATATTCAATGGGCGGCAATCTGGTGTTGAAGATGGCCGGGGAGCTGGGAGCAACGGCGCCCAGCCAACTGCGCGGCATTTGTGCCGTGTGCCCCACGCTCGATCTGGCAACATGCGTGGATGCGATCGATCGGCCCGAGAATTGGCTCTACCAGTGGCATTTCGTCCGCCAGCTCAAATCCCGAATGCGCCGCAAGGCGAAGCTTTTCCCGGAACAATTCGAGCTGAATGGGATTCGCCGCGTCCGCACTGTCCGCGAGTTCGACGATGCTATGACGGCTCCCTGCTGCGGTTATCAGAACGCCGCAGATTACTACGAGCGGGCAAGCGCTATGCGCGTGGTGCAACGGATTAGCGTGCCAACGCTTATTCTTACGGCGAAAGACGATCCCGTGGTTCCGTTCGAATCTTTCGGTGCTCCAGGGATCGCGGGGAATCCAAAGATTGAAGTTGTAGCGACGGAATTTGGCGGACATTGTGCTTTTGTATCGCGGGTGAATGGCCCGGAACGTTATTGGGCGGAGATGCGGGTGCTGGAGTTTTGCACTGCGCAGTCACAGGGAGGAATGCGCGATCGACAAGGCGAGTAAACAGGGCAGCTTCGGATTCGAAGCTGCCCGGATCGGAGCTGAGACAGCGAACTTAGCGGCTCGAGGAATTTTTGTCCGGCGAATACGCCAGGTCGAGGGCCTGCTGCAGGTTGAAGTCGAGTTTGGTTTCGGACGCGATGCGGACTTGTTGGCCTTTGGTCGCAGCCTCGGCAGCTGCGCCGCCGCCTCCCCCCACACCGGCACCAATGGCCGCACCTTTGCCGCCGCCGAAAATGCCGCCGATTACCGCGCCGGCTGCCGCACCGATGCCAACAGTTTCAGCGGTCCGCTTGC